>Ga0209986_10000558_pt1 | contig 36053 bp, 34 predicted proteins | sample BlataG_FD_183168 | JGI IMG/M metagenome (GOLD analysis project Ga0209986, IMG submission 183168) | Deep subsurface microbial communities from Black Sea to uncover new lineages of life (NeLLi) - Black_00105 metaG (SPAdes) (version 2) | ecosystem: Environmental > Aquatic > Marine > Oceanic >... | reverse complement strand
TTTTTTTGTTGTAGTGTTATATAAAGTGGCTTTTGCTGACCGATTCAGAAAAATCCTGTGGGCATTGGTTATGAAGGGAAATAAAAACGAGACTTTCTGAATTCTTTTTCCTTTTTTTAATTCCTCCTTCAGATTGAGCTTAACAACATCTTCAAAATTGTGAAAATTGTAAACATAGACTTCGCCATTTTTAAGGTCATAAATATTTGAATAAGTCGTGGGGTAATTGCCTTCGGCGTGAGTGGCAGAGAATAGGACATTATTGCATGGCATTGACAATTTTTTGCATTTGCCTTGACAATAAGCAGATATTTAGATAAAAATGTTTATTCGGCCTTAAGGAGGTGAGTTTTATTGGCGTTTATCGTTTTAGAAGAAGGCGAATCTATTGAAAGTGCCCTGAGAAGATTTAAGAGGAAAGTCCAGCAGCAGGCGATAATAAAAGAGATTAAAAAACACTCTATCTATTACAAACCCGGCGAGAGAAAAAGAATGAAGTCAGCCCTGGCTCGCAAACGGATTCGCAGGCGCATGAAGAGAGACAAGGAATTTGAGTATTAAGATTTTGTCTTCACCAAGGCAGGTAACTATCTAAAAATAAATCAATAAAACATTTTACAGATAAGAATAGTGCTATCCCTCCAGGAAACTCAACCAGCAAAAAAGCCTTCCTGGCTAAAAGTCAAATTTCCCTCTGACCCAAATTTTTTTTACGTCTCTAACATCCTGAAAAAGGAAAAGCTGCACACCATATGCCAGAGCGCCAGATGCCCAAACATGTCTGAGTGCTGGTCCCAGAGGACCGCAACCTTTTTGATTCTCGGGAACATCTGCACGCGGAAATGCGCTTTTTGCGCTGTAAAAAAGGGAGTTCCCTCCTCTCCTTCTCCGGAAGAACCCGGGAAGGTGGCTGAAGCTGTTTCTAAACTCGGCCTCCGTTATGCTGTTGTCACATCGGTCACAAGGGATGACCTGGCTGACGGCGGCGCGTCTCTTTTTGCCGAAACAATAAATGCAGTAAGAGAGAGGACGCCAGGAGTCAAAGTGGAGGTTCTGGTGCCGGATTTTAACGGAGATGAGGAAGCGTTAGAGACAGTTATCCGGGCTAAACCCGATGTCCTAAACCATAATTTAGAGACAACAGAGGTTATCTATCCTCAAATCAACAGGCCAAGAGAAAACTACTGGCGCTCCCTGAAAGTCCTGCAAAAAGCGGGAGAGCTGGGCGCAGCCACTAAATCCGGACTCATGCTGGGCCTGGGCGAAAGCAAGGAGGACATCCTCCAGTCTTTTTCCGACCTCAGGAAAGCTTCGTGCGACCTTTTAACCATGGGCCAGTACCTCCAGCCTTCAAAAACACACGCGCCTGTTTTGAAATATTATTCCCCCGGCGAGTTCGAAGAGATAAAAATAGCGGCTCTGGATTACGGTTTTAAGGATGTTGAATCCGGCCCCCTGGTGAGAAGCTCTTACAAAGCCCATAAGATATATAAATCTCTGCAGGAGAAAACAGCCTGAGTTAAAATGCGGTATTTTATCTTTACAGACATCCACGGAAATCTGGAAGCTTTGGACGTGGCGCTGGAATTTGCCCAGAAAAAAAAGATCGACCACTATGTCTGCCTCGGCGACCTGGTCGGATACGGCGCTTCTCCCAATGAGATCGTCGAGAAAACCCGCGCTCTGAAGCCTCTGTCTATAATCCGGGGCAACCATGATAAGGCTGTCAGCGAGCTCGATTCTATCCAGACTTTTAATCCCATTGCTGCGGCAGCCATTCACTGGACCAGGGCTAATATCCAAAAAAAGAATATGGATTATGTCGCCAGCCTTAAAAAGGGGCCGGTTACTATCAACGACCATATTATGCTCTGCCATGGAGCCCCTTTTGACGAGGACCACTATATATTCGGCGAGTTTGACGCAGCCGAGGCATTCGCTCACATAAATACTCCACTTTGTTTTTTCGGCCATACTCACTTCCCTTTTGCTTATACGAATAAAAACCACCATGCAAATGGAACCTTTCTCTCGGGAGACAAGAACGAGATAAAACTTGAAGATGGCGTAAAATACCTGATTAATCCAGGTTCTGTGGGCCAGCCCCGGGATAGAGACACGCGGGCAGCTTTTTGCATCTATGATTCCAAGGCAAAAGAAATCAAGTTTTACCGCCTCGAGTATAATATCAAGGAAACCCAGAGAAAAATACTCGAAGCAAAACTGCCTTCTGCTCTTGCCGAAAGGCTCGCCCTTGGAATCTAAGAAAGACATGTACTACACAATCCTGAGTTTTCCAAAGGGTAAAATCTTCCTTGCCAAGACGGATAAAGGACTGAGCTTTGCCAATTTCATGAAGAGCCAGAAGAGGTTTGAAGAGATAGCCGGGTATTTTAAAAAGAGGGGAATCCCTCTTGAGCGCAAGCCGAGAAAATTCCGGGTGGAAGAAAATCTCTTCAACCAGTATTTTAATGGGGAAAAAATAGATTTCAGATTCCTACCTCTTGACTTTGTCTACGGAACCCCATTCCAGAGAAAAGTCTGGCTCGAGACAAGAGAAACTCCCTACGGGAAAACAAGGTCTTATAAATCCATCGCTCAGAAACTGAAACAAAAAGGATACAGGAGCGTGGGCCAGGCTCTCGCCCGGAATCCACTGCTTATTATTATCCCCTGCCACAGGGTCATCAGCCTGGACGGGGGGCTCGGCGGCTTCTCTATCGGGCTTCCGCTGAAGAGACACTTCCTCCGCCTGGAAAAAGTCAAAGTCCGCACCTAAATCTTCGGGTTGGCATAACAGTAAACACAGCTGTGGGGGCAGAACTGCGTATAACTCCCGATATCAATTGACTCTGTGCAGCGGCACTCTTTCCGCTGGGTACGGTCTTTTTTTGTCGAGACAGGCTCTCTTTGAGGATGAAGTTCCTGAAGGAGGGAGCCGTTTATGCAGGATGAGGGAGTAATACCCGGGACCCTCGTGAGAAAATCCTGGCTGCAGGACAGCAACCGCAGACCCTGCTGCTTTGCTATCCGGGCGAGTGTGTGTGCTGCATCTTCTTTCTCCTCCTGTGAGGGGTCGATATATAGAAAGCCGTGTTTTTCCGCACGCCTGACAGCCTTGCCGTACCACTGGCTAAAACTGAGACGGACATCTTTGATCCCGCGTGAGCTGAGCTCCGGTGCCAGCTTTTCGAAATAAAAAAGATTGGTCTTGACCTCTCCATCTTCTTTCCAGTAAACAACAGGGTCAAAGCGGACGGATATTCTTTCCGGCATCCCGGCTATTTTTATAAGGGGATCAAGCTGAGAGATAGTCTCAGAAGGAGCGGGAACTCCTCTCTCTATAAAAGTCCCTCCAAGGCCGGTTATGGTGAAATGGATGTATAGCTGGCTGTATTTTTTCAGGGCGGCACTCAGATGGTTTTGATTCTCTAAAAGATTGGAGAAATTCTTGGACCAGAGGACAATTGTGTGCACCCCCTCCGGGCTTAAATCGACATTATAGGTAAACCCGGAAGGACCGTAAACACGCGCTCTCTCCTCTTTAAAAACTGAGGAAAGCCATTCGGGAAAAAATGCAACCAGGTCTGTTCTTCGCGAAGCACTTATAACTTTTTTCATAACGTCTTGACAGCAGGAAGGAATGACTTTAGTATTTTAGCTAACAAGGGAGTTTCCCGCAATGCCAGAGCTTCGATCAGATAAACTTACAAAGAGCTACAACCGCCGCGTTGTGGTCAAGGAAGTGAATGTCAAAATCCGCTCCGGCGAGATAGTAGGCTTTCTTGGAAGGAACGGAGCCGGGAAGACCACAACATTCCAGATGATGGTGGGCCTTATCAAGCCTGACAGGGGGAATGTATTTCTGGATGATAAAAATATTTCTCTCTTACCGAGCCATCTTCGGGCTGAAGCGGGCATCACTTACCTTCCCCAGGAGAATTCCGTCTTTCTCAAGGCGTCGGTTAAAAACAACCTCAAGCTGGTCCTCGAACTCCTGCCTCTGAAGAGAAAAGAGCGGGAAGAGATAGCCGGAAAGCTCCTGGAAGAGCTGGGCCTTCAAGAGCTGGCAAAACAGTCCGCCCACAGCCTATCCGGCGGTGAGAGAAGAAGGCTTGAGATCAGCCGCTCCCTCATCCTTAATCCAAAATTTCTTCTGCTGGATGAGCCATTCACAGGGATTGATCCCCTGACCATAATCGAGCTTCAAAAAATTATGCTGAAGTTAAAAGAGAAAGGGATCGGAATCATCCTCTCCGACCACAATGTGCGCGATACATTAAAGGTCGCAGACCACGCCTTCATCATAGACGAGGGGGAAATCCTGATCGAGGGCAGTCCTCGAGAAATCTCTTCTGACGAGAAGGCAAAAGAGAAATTCCTCGGAAAAAGCTTTAAGCTCGGGGATGAAGTGGAGCGCTTCTACTCCTGAGGAAAAAAGTGGTCTCCCAGGGTCTCACCCAGGAACAGCAGAAAAAACGTATAATAAACCACAAGAAGAATAACATAAAAAACAAGAGCCGGCAGTGCTGACACGGAAAGCAGTTGAAATAAAGAGACCTCCATTACTCGGGAGGCAAGCCAGAGCGAAATTAGCCAGAAAACTGCAATGGAGAGAAGGTCAAAGGCTCTGGGTTTTAACCACATAGATAGTTTTGAAAAGTGCCGTTTTTTTAATCTTCTTTTTTTTACTTTAGCCTTTTTTTGGATAGGGGCAGCTTCCTCTTCCATTTTCTCTGGGAGACCGACATCAATATCAGGAATATAGGGCTCGATTTCCGGGATTTCTTCCTCCTCTTTAAGCTTTTCTTCTTCTTTAGCTTCTTCCTCCTCATCCAGCTCGGAAGGCTTCACAAACGTATCTTCATCCTTCGTATCTACAAATTCCGGAGGCACCGTTTCTTTAATCTTCTCTGCCCAGGGAGGAAGTTTTTCTGAAACATCCGAGGTATCTGCCGGCGTCACTTTAGGAGGTATTGGAATTTCATCTTCCGGGACTAAGGGCTCTCCTGCCTTTACTTCCCTTTCCTCCTTGATCTCTTTTACGAACTTCTCAATTTCTTCTTTTTCCTTTTCTTCGAGGTCGATGATTTTATGTGAGCCCGGTGTGCCCTCTTCTGTTTCCCGCGGTAAAATCTCTCCTTCCTCTATCTCATCCGTTCCCACACCTTGAGCTTTTTCCGCTCTTTCTATTTTGACATTTTCCACGAACTTCTCGACTTCCTCTCTTTCTTTCAGCTCTGCTTCAGAGAGCTCTTCCAGATCTTCTTCAAGCTCTTCTGCTGCTTTTTCTTCTTCCGGTTCTTCCGGTTCTTCCGGTTCTGCGCCCATTTCTTCCTCTAGTGGAGTGGATTCTTTTTCTTCTTCTATTTCTACTTCTTCCTCCGGTGCTGCCTCTTCAGCTGGTTCTTCCGGTTCTGAAATAATTTCTTCTCCAGGCTGCGGAGTTTCCTCCCTTTCAGGTTCTTCAGGCTCTTCCACCTGCTCGGAAGGCGTTGGTGAAGGAGTCTCTTCCATGTCCTCATTTTCTTCTGGCCGCTCCTCAGGAGTCTCTATCTCTATGGGCTTTGATGTCTCTTCTTCTCCTTCAATAGGTGGAGTCATGTCCTCTCTATGAACAGGGGCTCCTTCTACTCCTTCCCCCTTAAAATCTTTCAGGATTTTCCCCATCTCTTCCTGTTCTTTTGTCCTTGCATCCGGAATCTGTTCCAGGTCTTCGGTATCAAATTTTATCTCTTCACTTTGAGGAAGAGTTTCCTTTTCCTCAACCTTTTCCTCTTCGGGCTGTGATGCTTCTTCTTCTGGAGGTGTAGGGACTGAAGGTTCTTCCATTTCTTCAGGCTCCTCTATTTTTTCGGGCTCTTCTTGTTCAGGAGGAGTTGGTGTGGGAGGTTCTTCTTCTTGTTCGGAGGTTGGAGGGGATATAGGCTCTTCAGTCTTTTCCGCCTCATCCGGCTGCCCGGGAGGCGTTGGTGAAGGAGGCTCCTCTGCTTTTTCCTCTGCGGCTTCTTCGGGGGGCGGCTCTTCTTCTGTTATTTCCCCGGGCTTCTCTTCAGGAATTTCTTCCCCTTCTTCTTTTTCTTCTTCTGCTTCTTCAGCAGGAGATTCTTCTTCCGGTTCCTCTTCTTCTTTTTTTAAATCCTCGCCTTCTTCCTCCTCTTCTGCTTCTTCTTCTTTCTCTTCCTCAACAATTTTATCACCGGGGATTTCCTCTTCTATAAACTCATCCTCGGGGAAAAGGAGCTGGGTGCCGCAGTTAGAGCAGTATTCAGAGCCCTGGTCAATAATTGCCTTACAATAAGGACACCTTTTGATTGCCATTTTCTTATTTATATCAAGGAAAAACGCCTTTTGTCAATCACAGTTCTTACGGAAAAAGAAGATAGGCAGGCTATCTTCTGATTTAAATTGATACAGAATCTCAAAGATATCATTATCAGCCTGACAAAATTATCATTAACAAATTTGATGTTTTTTTACGGATAAATGTTGTTCCACCCGATATATTATTGGCTCAAAAAATATTATGTATTTTTAAGCGGAAACGCCCAATGGGCAGGGACTTTTATGATGCTATTTTTTTATTAGGAAAAACTAAACCTAATATTGAGTTTCCTAAATTGAAATTGGATATCAAAGATAGCATGGATTTAAAAAACAAAATTCCGTTGCAGTATGATATTAATAACTATTTGAATATATATGTAAATTTTTCCTTTTTTCCATTGGCATATTATTTGAAAAAATAATATTATTTTATTATCACATATCATTAATCATTTATTAAAATGGAGGGAGTATGACTCGAGTTTTCAGATCAGATTATAGAGAAAAAAAGGGAAGAGATTATCCGGATCCCTATCCTGTGAAATGTATCAAGAGGGTCGATAGGCCGACTACCAGAGTTAATGAGGATGAAGTACCCAGGCTGGATGAAAGGGAAGGCGGTTTCAATCGTACCGGCAGGGGCGATTTCGGTTCTCAGATGCAGGCAGAATATAAACGATTCGTACCGAAACATCCTCTGTCAGGCGCACTTGTTTCCATCGCCGGAGTCCTGGCCGATGTAGTGGATGCTCCCGATGGTACGAAACAGGTAAAGGTGGCCCGGAATATAATCCCTCAAGCCTCATCCTGGAGTCCCATGAAACCGATTTCAGCCAAGAAGGCGCCAAACACAGATGATCCTGAAAAGATGGCCAGACACATCAAGGAGGTCGCCTATTTTTTGCGGGCCGATCTAATCGGTATCTGTGAACTCCCGCCCTACGTGGTTTACAGTCACCGGAGACCGGATGGTATGCCGATCGAACTTGACCATAAATATGCTATCGGAATCCTGATTGATCAGGACTATCGGACTTCAGAAGCCACGACCGGTCATGACTGGATCAGCAACTCCATGAGTTTTTTGTCATACTCCACTTCGGGTTTTATCGCCTGCGTGTTGGCCGATTATATCCGTCGATTGGGATATCCGGCCCGGGCTCACCATGCCCTGAATTACCAGGTCGCGGTTCCCCCGATATTATTATGGGCCGGTCTCGGAGAAATGTGCCGAATCGGTGATATTGTGCTCAATCCTTTTCTCGGTCCGAGGTTTAAGGCAGCCGTGGTCACGACAGACCTTCCTCTGACCATTGATAAACCGATCGATTTCGGACTTCAGGATTTCTGCAACAAGTGCGGGAAATGCGCCAGGGAATGTCCTTCCGGCGCTCTGACCGAGGGTGACAAGGTCATGTACAATGGGTATGAAAAATGGCCGGTGAATGTTGAAAAGTGCACACGGATGAGGGTCGGCAACAAGCATGGCGCCGGATGCGGTACTTGTATCAAGGTTTGTCCGTGGAATAAGCCGTATACCCCTTTTCACAGAACGATCAACTGGTGTATACGGAATATGCCATTTGCCAGGCGTATCGGGATCTGGGCCGATGATCTATTTGGTTACGGAAAGCCGAATAAAAAGAACAAATGGTGGCTCGACCTTGAACTGGTCGATGATGAATTTATTGTGCCCAGGAATAATGATTGAACCTTTCGGGATATGAAATGAGATCTGTTGAAAAGAAATTTCCCATTCTTGTACCGGATTATCGTTTTGATCAGAAGAACGAGATGTTTAAGCGGAGAATATGGGACAAGGATTTTATCGAGCCGGGCAAGCGTTTATATTCAGAAGTCAAATATCAGAACAGATACGGTTACAGGAAACTCGATTATGCCCTGAGAAATGCCTCCTGGAACCTGGAATATGGATTTGGATTCGGCAATATTGACCTGCCCCCCTAATATCGGCCCAGATGTTATGTTAAAATTTTACTGGACGAAAGGAGTAAGAAATGGGCAGGAAACGCTATACACCAGAGCATATTCGTTCAGACAACATCAAGAATTCTTACTCCGCTATAAAGCGAAGTCGGAAAAGAAATTATATGTTAAACATTTTTATGACGGTAATTTCTTAAAATCCTCTCTCTGTCTTCATTTTCTCTATCACCCTTGTAATAAATTTCCACCAATTCTATTACATCCTCTTGTTCGAAATACGCATATATAACCCTAATTCCACTAGCGACGCCCTTTCCTTTTAAAGACCTACAAGTAAATTTTTTGGCTTTGAATATTTTAGGATGCAAAATTCCCAAGTCTGACATTGGAAAAATCCCTTTGTTATCTATGTGTAGCTTGTGATAAAGATTTAATTGTTTTTGAATGAATGTCTCTAAATCTTCCTCCAGAGTACGGAATTTTTTTGAAAGCCTTTTCAAATCTTTTTCAAATTCAGCCAGTCTTTTTACTTCATTGAAAATCTTCTTCACTATAAGACCTCATTGAATATGGTGCAGTACGATAAAAGACCGATTCATAATCAATTATCTCGCCATTATCGGTTGTTAACCATGGAACATCGTTATGAGAGTATTCACTTATCTTGGCAGCATCCATATCTGAAAGCTTTTCCAAAACCTCATCTATTATCTTAATCTCATGCGCTTTTAGTTTGGATAGATCAGGTTCTCTTAAGGGGAGATATTTTCGCTGCGGATACTGAAAATATTTATCTTCTATCTTTACCAGTTCCTCTCCTCTTTCCATCTCTTCGACAATTTTTATAAACTCCTTTGGAGTAGGCCCGTAATTATTTTTGATATATGTTGCACCTACAAGCTGTTCTTCATATTTCTCATAGAAGTTAAAATCAATAAAGTACAACAATTTATACAAAACTGACTCACCAACATTTAGTTTTGATCCAACTTTTTTTAAAATATAGAGAAATACCTCTTTAAATTTGTCTAAGTTCTTTTGAGGGACACTTATTCTTATTTCCTGTTTTTCCTTATGTTTTGCTTGTTTCCTTTTTTCAAGGATAACTTCTATATCCGTTTCCAAATCAAGAAGTATATCCGAGGGCATATTAAAAATCCTGGAAAGTTTTGCTATTTCTTCAGCACTAACTTTTCTGTCCCCATTTTCTATTTGAGAAATTGCAACTCTACTTATCCCTAATAATTTCGCAATCCTCTCTTGAGATAAATCCAGATTTTCTCTAATTTTCTTGATTTTAGCTCCTAATTTATTATAGAAAATATCCATCTTCTTCCTCCTTTTTTCCAATTAAAACATAACATATGTAAGATTATCTGTCAAGGCAATGTTTGAAAAAAATACATAACAAAAAAAGAATTCCTCCCTTACGCTTCAGATCACAGAAGAAGAGGCAAAAGAGAAATTTTAATCGTCACAACAGGGGTGAAGGGATGTGAAGGCCATTGTTGCCGCCGAATCGCTCTTGACGGTTACCTCCGTGCTCATCTTCAGGCGCGGCCGCTGGAAAACCAGGGAAGTCTTAAAACTCTCCAGCCTATTTCTTTTTCAGTTTAAACGACTTGTCCGGATAGGGCGGTGGGGCAGGAACATCAACGGGGTGATTCTCGATCTGCTCTTTAAGAAAGGCGATAGCCGCATCGACTTGAGCATCCTGTCCTTTGAAGGTGGCATGCGGCAGATTGTCGACAACAATGTCGGGATCCACGCCGTGACCTTCTATCAGCCATACCCTTTCCTGTCCGTAGACACCTGTTTGGGGGGCTCTGGCCAATCCCCGGTCGGTGAGACGGTTATTGCTTGAGAGCCAGATCTCGCCTCCCCAAGTTCGAGTGCCGATAACCTTCCCAAGCCCCAGTCTCCGAAATCCTTCCGCAAACGCCTCTCCGTCTGAGGCTGTGTTTTCATCGCAGAGTACGACAACATGTCCTCTGAACGCGTACTGCATGTTCCATGTGGGCTCGCCCACACGGTCTTTCCAGTAGAACCAGGCTTTGCGGATCAACTTTTCCAGTATAAAGCTGTCGATGTTGCCGCCACGGTTGTGCCGCACGTCGATGATCAGACCTTTGCGATTAAACACCGGGTAAAAATTGCGATACCATTCTGTGATATTGCGGCCGCCCATGGCCCGGAGATGAATATAGCCGATGTCTCCGCCGCTGTCCTCTTCGACTTTAAGGCGTCGGGTGTACTCCCAGTCACTGTATCTGAGACCGGATTCACTGCCGATGGGGACAACAATAACAGGCCTCGTCTTCCCGGTGGATCCAGATTTGATTTCGACAAGGACCTGGCGCCCTGCCTGATTCCGGAGCAGAGCATTGGGATGTTTGACCGACAGAGTGCTGCGGCCGTTGATGCTGACGATAATATCCCCTTCCTTGGCATCTAGGTCGGGATCGGCCAAAGGAGAGAGTTCTGCGGGATAGTCGGGATCGGATAAGTAGATGTGGTCGATTTTATAGCCTCCGGCTGTATCATCGCGCTCGAGCCGGGCCCCGAGTGTAGCCACGCGGATCTGATCTGTGCCCCGTCGGAGATCGCCGCCCCGGACGCTGACATGCAGGGCCGAAAGCTCACCGACAACCATCCCGATGAGGTCATTCAGTTCCAAGCGTGTTGTGATCCTTTTTACAAGAGGGAGATATTTATCCCGAACCGCTTCCCAGTCTAGGCCGTGCATTCCCGGATCATAGAAATAGTCCCGTTCCAGGCGCCAGGCATCGATAAACAACTGTTTGAAATCCTCCCGGACATCGATGGAAAAACTCCAGCTTCTGAGATCGACTTCTCCCTGTCTGAGGTTAGAAATTTTTCGGGGTGCGGCATCAACCACATAGAGGGAATTTCCTCTCTGGAACAATATTTTCTTTTTATCGGCCGAGAATTCAAATCTCCGGATCCCTTCAGTGACGGTGACCACCTGGGGATCTTTATTCCCGATGGGGATGGCCTTGAGTTGGGACGGAGAACCATATCCTGCGCCTCTTTCGACCCAGAAGAGAGCCTTGTCATTGACATTCAGGCTGTCGTAGTTGCCCGGTGCAACAGGAACTTCACGGATGTGTTTTTGGATTCCTTCCAGATCGATCGTGATGTCCGGAACACCTTTTTTTTCTCCTTTGGGCTTCTCTTGGGATTCAGTAGTTTTGACCAGCTCGTCTGCCGGTTTAAAAGGCGACGAAACACCCTTTTGCAGAGAGAGTGCAAAGATTTTCTGGGGTCTGTCGAAATAAGGTTCGGGCTGGCGTGTTCCCCAGGGGCTTCCCACTACCGAGCGGAGATTCCTGTCGGAAAGAAAATAGATGAATTTCCCGTCTGGGCTCCATGAGGGATTTATGCTGTTGGTCCGGTCGGTTGTTAGGGGTACCTGATTTCCGGATTCGAGATTGAAGAGATGGATCTGTTGAAAGCTATTGAGGGCCGCCTGCGAGTAGGCCAGCCACTTGCTGTCGGGAGACCAGGAGATATCCCGGATGCCCTCACGGTTAAAAGAGACTTTGCACTCTTTTCCGTTTTCTGTGTTAACGATCCAGAGGTCGTTGTTTTTATCGCTAAAAGCGAACCATTTTCCGTCAGGTGAGGGATATCCCTGGAAGCGCAGGATGGTGCTGTTTCTAGTCAATGCTTTTTCACTGCCCACACCGTTTGCGGGCACAGTGATAAATTCGAGTTCACCGCTTTCGTCGGAAACGGCCAGAAGAGTTTTTCCATCCGGCATAAAAACTGCGTCCCGGTACCGGACGCCTTCCTTGTATGAGGCACGTACCAGGCGCCCCTCTCCTACCGGCGCAACAAACACGCGGCCCCGGGATGTCAGGACAACACTTTTTCCCTCAGGATGAACATGGACGGATGTCAGGTAATTCATAGGATTTTCCACCCAGTTTTCACGCAGTTGGTCAAAATCCGAAGCCAGTGTGATAGGAATGATCCGGTCGTCATTATTTCTGACATCCATCATCCGGATATCCGCACCCAATTGATAGACAATCTTTCCATCATCGAGTGCAGGTGACCGGACATCCCAGCCGACATGAAAAGTGTGCTGTTTGAGGTCTTTCCCCTCCGGATTCATGGACCAGATATTCCAGGATCCGCTGCGGTCACAGCCGTAGTAGAGCCGGCCGTTCCACCACATGGGCGCAAAATTTTCCCCAGGAAAATCGGCCGTGAGGTTTTGGGCTTCCTCTTTACCGGAAGTAAATTTCCAGATATTTCGTGCCGTCCCTCCCTGATAACGCGCGGTATTGTTGTTGTGAAAACCAGGCCTTGCAAAATAGAGGGTTTTCATTGTGTTGTCATAGGAGCCGTCGCTGGCTTGATGTAGGGGGATGAAGGATCTTTTTTCTGTTTTAAGGTCGATTTGGATGAGCTGAGGATCGGGTATTGTGGAATATGCACGGGTTGTGTACATGAGTTGTCCATTCGGAGTAAATCCTATAGCCGTAGAAGAGTCGGCCTCATAGGTCAGGCGGGTGGGCAGCCCTCCGTCGAGCGGCATGATGTAGAGCTCAGTTGGCCCTTCGTATGATGCCGAAAAGGCAAGAACTTTCCCGTCAGGTGAAATCACCGGATTTGTCTCCTCTCCGGCATGTGTTGTCAGACGACGGGCGACACCTCCCTGACTATCCACAATCCAGAGATCCCCTTCGGCAGCAAAAACCAGTGTATTTCCTCTGAGAGTGGGAAATCGGTAATAGCCGTTTGTCGAAGCGCTGGAAGCCTGGACAGAAAGAGCCAAGATCATTCCAAAAATAAAGAAGGAAACGAAAAGACGTTTTTGAATATTCATGTTTAGCTCCTATTTGTGATGTGATAAGGCTTGTATATCATAGGAAGGGATTGCATCTCAACATTTGGCATTCAGAAAGAGGAAGGTCATTAAAAGCCCTAGGTATGTCTGTGTTTATTTATATATTCATCCAGATCTTCTTTAATGAAGAGATACTCCTTGCCCGGTTTGTAAGAAGGGCTTTTTCTTTCGTGATTATATAAAGAATTATAAATTTTAACTTATATCCTCAGCTAAGGTAAATCTCTTCTCTTTAAACCATATATATGAAGATCATAAAGTTATCGATAGGATCATCCGCCAACTGAAGCTGATATTTGTTGCAGAACGTCCTCCCCCGCCTCAGGTTGCCCAACATGAGCTACTTATGGTAGCTGAAGATAGAGGGGAATATTCCTAAGGGGATCACTCGCTGCTTTTTATCGATTTGGGGAAAAGAGTCTACCCTTTTGCTGATTGTTCTGCAATTTATTTCGATTCGTCTATCTTGTTTGCCGTTGAATATGTCGTTTTGAATGTGATTCACTCATTGTAGGTTGTTAGCAGTCAGAAATAGCGGAAAATTGTGAGGAATTTTAGTCAACCACCAAAAGGAATTTCCTATTATTAAAAATAAAACTGATAAAAACAGTATTAGTTTTTTGATGTTAATCTCTTTTTATTTCAATTCCTCTGGTTGCAGGTCAGTCCAGCCAAGCCAAATGCCAATAGTCAAGGATAGATGGACCTGTTTTGTTTTAATGGCCAGAAATATGGCCACTAGAGGAGGAAGTATGGAAACCCATCCAAGCTGTTTCAATCATTCTCGATTATGCAGTGGTATAACAGAGATTAAATCAATAAATCCTCAGCCCAGCCAATAGTATGAATATCAATATTCTTTAGGTTGCTGGTCCCCAGTTTATAGACCTTATCAGCTGCTTCAACACAGATAGGAGGAGGAGAGAGAGGCCATGGTTCTCCCCTAAGCGCTTCTCTTTTTGCCACAATGATCTTCAAACAGACTGCTTCCACAGCCACTGGATCCGTGCCTGCAATCAAGCCGTTGTAGGCCCACCTGTACCTTGGATCTACCTGGGGCCCTTTATCGCACACCGGATGCAGAGCATCCACCAGAACCAATCTGGTTTTGCCTTTGACCTGAGGAAGATTCCAGATTTCCCCCAGTTTAGTGCTGTCTTGGTAATGATAATTCCGTGGAGCACCGGAATAAAGAATGTAATTTTTGATCACTGTGCCTATACCGGTCAGCCAGTGGGCTTTAAGCCCCGGAAGTGAAATCAGAGCAGTGATGGGTTCGAGGTCCACTGACCTGCCCTGGGCATTTCTAATGTTTTCTGCGGGAATCCCGGCTGAAACCAAAGAGTCCTTCACCACCTCCATCAACTCATCGTGGGTGGGATTCATAAGGGGAGTCGGCACCAGGCCGATGATGTCTCCAGGGTTGACCAGCTTGAGCCAGGCCTCTTTCATATTGTTCTTTCCGGTCACTCTAGTCAATGTCTGCTCAAGCATTTTTTTCAATACGTTTTTATCCACATTCATGGCTGTATCCATAGCATTCTGGTCTCGAACAATGACCACCGAACTTCTGCCCTCCATTTGTCCCATTCCTTTAACCCATTCCGGCCCTAACAAGGAAAAGCCGAGCGTGGCACCCACAGTTCCACGGATGAAATCCCTTCTGGTGACCACAATTTTTTTATTTGCCATTTAATCCTCCTTCTTTTCTAATGTTTATTTAATACGGCCTGATTCATGATCTCCTGAGCAGACCTCTGATCAGGACATTCAAATACCAGGGCTAAATACTGGTTGAGTAACCTGTAACCCATCCAGCCATCCTCAATCTGAAAAAAATCTTTATTTTCCTGGTTTATATCTAGTTTTATTTCTCTCTTTTGGTCCGGAAGATAGGCTTTGATAAAATCCTCCAAAGCCGTTACAGCCTGTTCATTATCTGGATATTTGATAACCAGAAGTCTAGCAGATGGCAGCTCCCTGTTGCTGGGTTCTTTTTCATAAGTGACAATCACAGCCTCGGTGGAGTGGTTCAGGTTTAAAATGTTTTCATGACTGAGATAAAACAATGAATTCAAGACCAGATGAGAATAGAAATAAGCTGTTCTGTCTTTCCTCAAGGTCCAAGGTGAGTTCATTGGAGGTTTAATAATCCGCAGCATTTCCGGAGGAGGTGGATTACTGCGATTGGCTGTGATTTTTTTCCCCAGCTCAAGAATAACTTTTTTAACTTCTGGGACGTCCCTAAACGCCATAATCCGGACATATAAATTATTTGACCACACCCGCAGCAAGCCCTTTCCATACAATGCTCTGCTCTGTGGGGAAATGGATGTCTCAGACTTCTCTGCCTTCAAATGGTTTAGCTCCACAACTTCACCGCTCCAATCCAGTGACAGCAATCCAAATGCATCCTGAGAATATTTCATAGTATACAGCTCCACCAGGATATCATTATCGCTCTTACTTTTGTATTCATACACCAACAGGTGATCAAAATGGTAACTGATATAAAGTTCTCCCGCTCCATCCATGTAATCGAATATATTTGTTTTGTCAATCCGCCTGGGCGGTCCCTCCAGCCTCCATCCGTCAATGGTCTCTGGAAGGTTTATTTTGTCAGATTGCATGATACTTGACTTCCTTTGGGATAAGGGGAAAAATAACACAAACGAAATAACAAAAGACCATATAAGTAAGCCATTTCTTGTTATCACAATTCCCTCGTTTGTTCTTGATAACTACTTTTATCCAATAGAAAACAGAATGTCAATCTCCTCTTTGTCTAAAACAACTGGGAGGTTCCTCTCTATCTTAGTACATGGAACCTTCTCAATAACCCACTTTCGGTGAAGTGTCCTCTCATAGAGAAACTTCAAGGCGCAGTAACATTGATTGACATGTGAATAGGATGCTCTCTTCTCCCTTATGAGATAAAGGAGATACTTTTTTATCTCCCTCTCTCCCAGATAGCGAGGTGACCTGTTAAAGTGACGAGAGAAGTTCCTCACCTGGCTGAGGTAGATCTACTGAATTCTCTGACTCAGCCCTCTAATCTCAAGATCTCCTTTCATCCGCTCTCTTAGTCTTCCCATAATAAAGCCTCCTTCTTTAGAAATGGATTATCCACCGACTTATTTCGGCGGGATTGCAGGAGAACTTTATTATGTGGAGATCCATTTAGCAAAAAATACTTTGGGGCGTTATTTTAATGTCAGTGAGAATGTAAGGATGGACTCTTAGTGAAAGAATAATTATAAGGATGAGGTATCTACCGCGTAGCGGTTTAGTTCAATATAAACATTTCACGACATAAGTAGGGGATGATGCTCATGCACTCACTTTTTTGACTTTATATTATCCACATGATATAAGCCGAAATGATTCGGAGTTGAAAAGGAGGTAACCAATTAAAGACTATAGGATTAAAGGTATGTTTCTGCTGATCGTTCTACTCGCTTCAATCTCCACCATAATTCTTATGGCATCTCAAGAGACGCAGATCAAACAACATACTCAAACAAAGGAATCCTTAAAGCTTTACCCCCACACCTATGATCAATGCCCGGAACTTCCTTCTCCCTACACGATGGAAGAAGGGACGGAAATCGTGGTGGCGTTCACGAAAGATAATAAATTCACGCTAATACCCGTGACGGTTGAAAAAGGTGAACCTCTTGGTTACAGGGAAAAAGATTGGGACAAAATAGGCATACTTGAAGTCGATGCCGAGGATTTTCCTACATTAGCCCGGACAGGATTGCATTCAGAGACTGAACTGGATTACACACGATGGATCACAGGCCGTTCCATCGCAGAAATTACAGATAACGGTCGGCCCGGAGGTTCATCCGGAGAGGGATTTATAAGTCAAGAGGAAGATATCATTTCTGTCCTGAAAGGGGATAATCGGTTGGCCAAGAAATTGGGGCTGACTCATCCTCAACTGGCGAAACCCCTATTTCATGTCTGGAATATCATTCGATTGGTCAGCTACACAAGTAGAAGTGTCGGTAGATCTATAGAGGACATCGATTATTTTCTCTATAACGGAAGAAAAATACGTCTTATAAGTGGTGGCGGTCGGGGATGGCAGAGTTCCATATTTAATGATGAAATCCTGGGGATGTATCACATTGAGTTTTGTATAGAATTGGATGAGGATGAAAAAGCCTTTTTACAAGAAAAATACTCAAACCTCAGCAACGAACAAATGACAGATTTTCTAAAAATGCTCAGCCATATTCATACAGGGGAGATGGTTCCGTTTTACATCATGCGTTATGGTTTTTATGAAGGCCATACAGGTTACAGAGCAGATCCCATAGCCATCTCGCTCATATTCGGTTTGAGAAGCTTAGAAGAAATCGAAAAAGCATTCGAGGGAAACTTGTATAAAGCGCTAACAGAAGATTTTACGAAATAAATTTTCTCTGTAGAAGAGGAAAAATGAAAAATAAAATAAGAGTGATTTTAGGAATTATTTTACTAGTGATGGGTGGTATCAATGGGTTTGCACAGGACAGTCAATCGAGTGAAAAGGAAAAGATCGATAAGCTTATTAAAAAATTATGGAGTTTGTCTTATGGAGAATGGGGAAGTGTGAGTGAAGCTTTCAGAGAGATAGGAGACCCGATCATTGAGCCCCTTATAAAGATGCTTAGGAATAAAGAAACGAGCGATTGGTCTCAGTATAAGATTGAATGGCACCAGAGAAGGATTGCCTGGGCGCTGGGGGAAGTGAGAACAGAGAGAGCGACTAAACTCCTGATTGAGATGTTGCAGGATAAGACATTGCATGATTACGGTCGTTATGAGGCCGCGAGGGTCTTGAGAAGTATTAAATCCGAAGAAGCGGTTGAGCCGCTGATTAAGGTTCTTAATGATAAGGAATCAAATCCCCCGCCTCGATTCGGGGCGGCGTATGCTCTGGGTGATATTCAATCCGAAAAAGCTGTCCCGTCTCTAATCAAAGTCTTAAGTGAGGAAAATATTCAAATGCGCATGGGAGCAGTCTATGGTCTAGGGAATATCGGTTCGAATAAAGCAGTTGATGGGCTCATGAAAGCCTTGAAAGATAGGGATGGTTACATCAGGAGACTGACTTACCCTCATCTCATAAGATTACGGCCAGAAAATAAGACCGAATTCTTAATCATGGCTTTGAAAGATGAAGACTGGGGGGCTCGCGAGGACTCTGTTAAAGCCCTGGTGGAAATTGGAGAACCAATGTCCGAACATCTTATTCAGCTTCTCAAGGATGATGATAATGTTGTCCGGTGGGAGGCTGCCCGGATTTTGGGTAAAATTCAGCTTGAAAGGACTGTGGGAGTGCTAATCGATGTTTTAAAAGACAGTGACTGGATGGTGCGTAATGAGGCGGCTGTCGCTCTGGTCAGGATCAACTCCGGGAACGCTATTGAGCCGCTGATCGGGATGTTGAAAGATAAGAACAGCTATGTCCGGGAGGAGGCAGCTTGGATTCTGGGGGAGATGAAATCCGAAATAGCGGTTAATCCCCTGATTCATACACTTAAAGAAAAGGATGCTGGCTGGATGGCAGCAATGGCCCTAGGGAAAATTCAGTCCAAAAAAACAGTGGAGCCGCTCATCCGCGCGCTTAAGGAGAAAAATATAAAGAAACGGCGGGCAAGTGCCTGGGCACTGGAAAAAATACCTTCAGACAAAGCTGTAAAATCATTGATCGCGGCACTGAAAGACGCAGACGAAGAAGTTCGGATGTGGGCGGCTGAAGCTTTAAAACGGATCGGCATACCAGAAGCCTTAAAAGCTGTGGAGAAGTACAAAAACAAAATAAATTGATCCCACATTTTATAAAAGCGGTTTACTGTCACTTTTAGCTCATTAATGCTCTAAACTGCTAAATTAGTTGTTAATTATATGTCACGGAACGAACTGCCCCAAAAAATTAAAACCACCCATAGTGCTAAAATTTTCGTAGGTCCAGACATGGATTGTCAAGTCAAGTTCGTCTTTTTATACAAGGATGCCGCTAAATATTACATTTTGCGACATTTGACTCACTTATATCCACAGAGCGAGCCGGTGTGAAATAAATTGCTTTTGTGTCTAAACAAAACCGGCTCATTTCTTGATTAATGATTCCATTTAATTAGTCTTTTTTCTAAATACATCGGGCTTAAGGTGCCATTCCAGATTGTTCGGTGGTGTTACCGCATGCTCAGGAGGCTTCGGCAAAACTTTTAACTGCGGGCAGTAATCATAGGCAACAGGGAAAGGACGGCAGGTACCGCCTCTGTTCACATATTCCCAGACAATCTCGCCGTCAGGTTTTACCTGAAAGAGCCGGCCGGTATTATCCTCGGTTATAAACGTATTTCCATTGGGAAGCCTCTTCTGTGATCCCATTGTCTTGCTGAAAAATTTAATGTTTGCGTACCCTTCCGTCTCGTACTTCCAAACGATCTTTTTGGTAACCGGATTAAATTCAATAATAAACGTTTGTCCGCAATGAGTTCTGTGTCTGGGGAAAAGTCCGTTGTCAAATAAAATAATATTTCCTTCCCCGGGCAATCCTTTCTCTATCATTTCAGGTTCGTGACAATGTGATAATCCGCCTTTATAATTGTGAGTCCACTCCCATACTATCTCTTTTGTTTTTTTATCTACGATGTAAAGCGTGTCTATATTTCTCGGATTTATGAGGATATTGCCTGGTTTGAACCTCTTGTCACCGGCATCGTACCATTTGTTCTCCGGAATAGGGGCAATCGTATTCATATGAAGCCAGTCTCCTTCCGGAGTGACTGGTGAAAATCTATTCAGATCAAGATGATTATATGCATGCCACTCCCATACAATTTTCTTATCCGGCGTCACTTCATATATATCACCGCCTAACTGCTTCTCTACACTTCCTCTCTTTCGAAGAGACCACCAGGGAGAAATTTCTACATCTTTTACCTTTTTCTGGTAATCTTCAGGTAGTGGTTCATGAGCAAGCAGTAGCCTGTTATTATTGGGCAGCCATCGCATATCGTTTACTGAATCAATCCCTTCATGAGTCCACACGATGTTGCCGTCCCAGTCATATTCAATAATCGTTTCTTTTGGAGCAACATAAAGCAGATGGCCATTGGGCAGCAGTCTGCATCGTTTATTAAAATTGGGAACAACCTTCCATGTGTGTATCATATTGCCATTCATGTCAATAAGACGGATATTTTCGGGGATTTTGCTTTCTGCCCTGACTTTAGCAGATGGGTGATTGCCCAGGGATGCGTGATCTGAAATCAGAATATAACTGCTGTAGCAATCATCAGGTTTGTATATGGTGGTTCCAGTAGGAAATATCGTTGGATAGGCAAAAGCTAAGCATGCAAATGCTAGTGTAACCAAAATCCCCATGGGGGATGCGGCAATTTTTCTGGTATCCATTTCTTCCTCCTCTTCTTTATATTTTTATCAATTTTTTATGTTAAAACAAAGAATTCTATTTAAAATCTTGATTATTTTCGCCTTTCTTAATAATAAATTCACAATATTCATGAACCTTATTTTATGTTATATATTGATTTCTCTCATGCCGATTTAAAATGGGTCTGCCTCATTGACTCTGAAAAAGAGGTTTTTATTTTTCGATAATCCACTGCAACATTAAACAAAAATATACAATAAAAGAACAACTTTATATACAGCTAACTTCAGCGTCCATGATGGAATAAAGAAGCGAATCTAGATTTTCTATTTATCGGTTATATGGGCATACAGGAGGACCTTTGATACAATCAAAAAAAGATTTATTCAAGTTGAGGAGCAAGATACGCTCCTTGAAGTACCACCTTATAATGTGGTATATTGGGAAACGTTCCGGCTTTTATTGACTCCATGCTTTTCCTGTGCTATGATTAGTGACGCTGAAATTAAAGAGACTTGCCTCCTTATAAAGGTAGGCAGGGATCAAAAGGGATTAGGGAATATTTCAGCAAGTAAAGTGAAATCCTCCCCCCTTGTTAAAAAATACAGTTTTAAAAGGAAACCAGAATGAATGTTTATGTAGGAAATTTACCACGGGAGGCTACTGAAGGAGACTTAAAAGAGGCTTTTGAAGCCTTCGGAGAGGTCACTTCTGCTAAAATCATCACAGACAAATTCACCGGCGATTCGAGAGGATTCGGATTTGTGGAGATGTCCAACAGTGCCGAAGCCCAAGCGGCAATCTCCGGACTTGATGGCAAAGACTTGAAAGGAAGCACTCTTAAGGTCAACGAGGCCCGCCCTCGTCGTGATGACCGCGGAGGTGGAGGCGGATTTGGAGGAAAAAGACGCTTCTGACAAGCGGCACTCGAATATTCAATAGCAAAATCCAATTTTGTATAAATTCATGTTATAAGTCTGTCTGGAATGCCTTTCTGCGCTTGAAAATTCTAAATACACATAATATTCCAGTCAAAAAAACGAAAACCCTGCCTGTAAGTTAATAAACGTGGATTATTCACGAGTTGAGATTGCCGTAGATGCGAGGCGCAGGGTATGAAGTTGTGGTCTTCCACTGCGAATGCCCTGTAACAAAGCAGATATGGCAAGATCGGCTCGCTCGAAGAGTAATAAATGCCGACATGAAGTTAAAATGAGGCTATGGGAAAAGGTTTGAATGTTAAACTTGAGAAAAAACTAAAGCAACAGCCTCATTTCATTGAGAATAAATGATAGAGTCGGCAGTTTTTATGAATAATTCAGGTTAATTTATTTTGGAGATAGTTTGCCAAAATCAGGCAGTTCAATTGGCAACCTCTCTCAATATGCAGAAGGGCCCTGAGTAGAATGTAATGTGGTGAATTCAGCTTTCAGATTTTAAATAAGGAACAATTAATGAAAAAATACGAAAGAAAGGCAAGAAAGAAAAGAGAAAGGGAGAAAGATAGAAGACAGAGAGAAAAAAGGAAAAGGAGAAATATAGCGTAAACCAGGAGAATTATTAAGAGCATTAACAATTAAATTCTTTTCGTATTTGAGGATTGAACATGGCAGCGCATGACTATAGGAAACAAGCTCTTCCTGAACAAAAAGAAGTTCAATCTAGAGGAGGAATGATCTCCATCGTTTCTTTTGGGGAAACAGGGCGAACATCGGATTCTGTCAAAACCTACATGAGAGAAATGGGTAAGATTCCGCTGCTAACAAGAGAGAGAGAAATATTCGTTGCAAAGGAAATTGAAAGAGGAGAAGAGATAATTATTAAAGCCCTTTCAAAAACACGATTTATTTACAGTGAAATTCTTGCACTGGAAGAAAAACTAAATGAAAACAATGGAATCATCCGAGCTGTGTTCGAGTCAATGGAAGATGAATTCACAAGAGGAAAGCTTGAGAAAAAAAAGGAGAAGATTCTTGCCATAATTAATGAAATAAGAAAATTAAGCACCCAACTAGAAAAAACCCCTACATCAAAAAAATATGCTGTTGTACGTGGGCGTCTCATCGTTAAAATGAGTCATCTTATAAGGGAACTCAATATCCGCTCTCCTTATAAAGAAAAGATTATTGAGAGTCTCTGTGAAAGGCTAAAGGTCATAGATGAATTAGAAACAAGTAAGCACGAATTGAATGCCTCTTTCACTAATGCTAAGGGTAAGAAGAAAGAAGAGGAATTGAAACTTAGGATCAAAAAAATCGATAAGCTTCTGAGAATATACAACAAAGAAAGCGGTCTTAATTCACAGGGATTAAGAAAAACACTGCATACAATCGCTAAAGGAAAGCAGATCTGTGATCTGGCAAAGAAAGAACTCATTGCCTCTAACTTAAGACTCGTGGTTTCTATAGCCAGAAGATACTACAATTTCGGACTCCAGTTTCTTGATTTAATCCAGGAAGGAAATATAGGCTTGATGACAGCAGTGGATAGATTTGAATATAAAAGAGGGTATAAATTTTCGACTTATGCACATTGGTGGATTAGACAGGCAATAACACGTGCAATTGCTGATCAGGCTAGGACAATAAGAATCCCTGTGCATATGATCGAAGTCATGAACAGGTTAAATAGAGTATCAAAAAATCTTGTCCAGGATAAAGGCAGAGAACCAACATGTGAAGAGATTGCTGTTAAGATGGATATGCCGGTCAGTAAAGTACAAAAAATCATGAAAATTGCCCAAGTACCACTTTTACTTGAGACGCCAATAGGAGAAAAAGAGGAAGGTCATCTGAGTGATTTTATCGAGGACAGGGATATCCTTTCCCCTCCCGATGAAGTCATTCATATCAATATGAGAGAGAAAATTGAGGAAGCTCTGAAAGCTCACACCCATAGAGAGGCAAGTATATTAAAAATGAGATTTGGCTTGGGAGATGGCAACGAGCATACCCTGGAGGAACTCGGACAGCAATACAAGGTTACACGTGAGAGGATCAGGCAAATCCAAGAAAAAGCGATAAGAAGGTTAAAGCATTCTGGTTACAGTTGGAAACTAAAGTCCTTTACTAAATAGCTGAATCTACTTCTTGTATTATACATTTTATACTTTTTGTTTCAGAACTTGAGCATGGGAAGATTTACAATCAAAGAAATGAATATCTCTCTACGAGCAGAAAAGCTGGAAGGGCAAAGCCCTAGAACATTACCAGAAATTCCTCAGCTTCTGGAAAGACGCCGAGCCTAGTGTTCCTGAGGTTGAGTAAACGAAGAAGAAGTTGGCTGGCCAGGATGAATTCCATTAAACACTGATTTTTCTCAGAATGGAAGGAAATCAATGACAAAAGGAAAAGAGATAAGAGATCGAGAAAAAAGAGAAAAATCGAGAAGAAAGAGAGAAAAAAGAGGGAAAGAGAAAAGGAAGAATTTCAGGTTAAACTTAGAAAGCCGGAAAGATGGAATATTTAATTGACAGCAAGGGGGCTTTAAGGGAAGATGAAAAAAAAATTATGTATTAAGGGAGGTTATAGTGAAAGAACTAGTTGAATTGATTGCTAAAGCATTAGTGGACAATCCGGACAAGGTGAAGGTTTCCCAATTAGACGGAGAACAGAGCTCGATCATTGAATTAAAGGTTGCTCAGGAAGATTTGGGTAAGGTTATCGGAAAACAGGGAAGAAATGCTCAGGCTATCAGAGTTATTCTCGGTGCTGCTGGAATGAAACTGAAAAAGAGAGTCAATCTCGAGATATTAGAAAAAGAGTAATCTGGTCAGCATAGGGAAACAATTATCTATTGGCGTTTATTAGAGTCTGCTCCAGGATTACAGAGTACATTTTAGAGAGCATGAGGCGAGTGGAAGCTAAATTTATCTTTTAAATAATTAAATTTCAATAATTTTTCGGAAATGGAAGCCATAATATATAGGCTTTCTCATCTTTCGTAATGAGGAAAAGGGTATTGAGTCCCAGACTTTGACCTCACTCAAATCGCAAGAAGCCCCTAAAATTCCTGCTGCATGAGATTAGGATGGTGAGAAAAGAGGGGGGAGTTCTAAAAAGAATCTCCTTTTTTATAAAATATATTTGAATTTTTTAATAAATTGTTATATATTTACAATAAAATATATTATAATTACATCATGAAATCAAGAAAACTATATAATCGAATTGGTGTTCTAAGGAAAGAAAGAAGCATCTCAAGAAAAGAACTAGCTGATAAAATTGGTGTAAACTTCCAAACTGTCGGGTATTTGGAAAGAGAAGAATACAATCCAAGTTTGGATTTAGCTTTTAAGATAAGCGAATTTTTTAAACTGCCAATTGAACTAATCTTTTCAACCCAACGGTTAAAACCTTTAAGCCAGGAGTTAGTTAATCTTAAGAATAAATTAGGAGAAAAATAAAATGACACATAAAGCATCAAAATCAGTGAGAAGAATATGGGTAATAGTAAATACTACCAGCGTTATTTTAATGCTAGTAATGAACTACCTTTATGCTTTTTTCCACTTGAATAAAATATATCTTTTATTCGAAATTATCCCATTAATTCTTATAATTTTAAGTTTTAGAATTGCCTTTGTAAAAACTCACCTGTGGAAGTTAACTCATTCAATAAAAGATAAACTAGACGAACGCCAGGTTCAAATTGTATATGGTGCATTAAGTAAATCCTATACAATATTTGTTCTGATTGCATTGATAACAATTTATGTTTTTACTATAGCAGATAGAGGGCCAATTGATGCAATTACGGCAGCCTGTTTATTATATTTATCACATATTCTTCCTGCTTCAATTCTTGCCTGGACAGAAAAAGAAGTTTAGTACAGGAGTATATTAAGCAAATTTTGCAACCACAATACTACTGTTTCCTAATTCGATATTATGTCTTTCAATTTCAACAAGCCCGTTTTTTTCTTCAAACGCTCGTAATCCTCCTTGTTTTAAGAACTGTCGCCAATTCCTGAAATGCTTGCAACTTCCCATCCGTTCAATTAAATAGGCGAAAAATTTTCCTATTCTTGACCGCCTATTCCATGGCTGCTCATAATCAACCAGAATAATTTTACCTTCTGGAGTTAACAGCCTCTTCGCTTCATCCAGCATTTTTATGCGCAGCTCCTGGGATTTGTCATGCAGAGCGTATGAAATAATAATTCCTTTAAAACTTTTATCCCGAATTGGAATATTAGCAGCATCAGTACACACAAAAGGAATACGCGGATATTTAGAAGAGGCATAATTTATCATTTTTAAATCTATGTCCAGTCCAGTGACATTTTGCTTATCGAGGCCGATAAAATGGCATTGTTTCCCTGTTCCGCAGCAGATATCAAGAACAGGAAAAAGATTATATTGAAAAACATATCCTGCTACCCTTAGTTTTGTTTTTTTCACCAGGGGTTCTATTAACCACTCGTACATCAGGCCCCAAATATAAAATTTTCTCAATGAATTATCTCATAAGTTAATAATTTATTTATTAAAATAATTTATTCAATGGCTTCTACAAGCCCGCAAAAAGCTTTTCCTTTATCAACTTTTACCATTAATTTTAACTCTCCCTCTTTTTCGCGTCCTCAAAAAAACCAGGGCTGGTGTCCTTTCAAAATATCCGGATCGATTTTAAGGGAGGCGGGCCAATATGTCGCCGATTATTTTATCTGATTTTATCCTCGTAATTGCTGTGCTGCCACATCCGGATTACTTTTCCAGTCTCATCCCTTTCAAATACCACTTCTTCGCCGAGGGTTTCATCCTTACGCAAACGGCGGAACGTGTCGCCCTCGATGTGTTTCAGGAGTGTCAGATCCTTGGCCGGGTTTTCAGACGGCAATCCAAAAACAGCCAGTTTACCCTGCCAGGGAAGGACGGCTGTCTCTCCCCACCAGGGCTGTGCATTGTAATAACCCGTGTAGGCTTCGAGGTCTACCTCTGCTTTTTCTTCTTTGGCATTGTTGGTGACCTTCTTCAAGATATCTCTCATTCCTGTCGCGTATTTGCCTGGGGAAACGCCCTGTGCATTGATCATGACGATGAAGGCCTGTTTTTTGTAGGTGTCGATATTCAGAGTGCTCCGGTAACCTGGACAGGAACCTCCGTGGCCGACCATTGTCCGGCCATCCACTTCCCTGACTGAAAAGCCCAGTCCCCATGTTGTTTGCCAATCGGGATTCACCCAATGCACACGCTGCATTTCACGAAGGGTAGACGCTTTGAGGATTTCTTCCCCTCCTTTATTCAGAAGGCGAAGCTGCCAGGACGCAAACCGGGCCAAATCTTCGACTGTCGAAGAGAAACCAGCGGCTGCAGCGATGCCTCTGGCCTGGAATAAGGGAAGCATACTGCGGGTTCCGTCACGCTTAAGAGCGGTGTACCCAGTGGCTAATTTTCCTCCCCATAGAGATTCCGGAAGTTTCGTTCTTGTATCGGCCAACCGTAAAGGTTTCAGTATGTTCTCTTCGATATATTGTTGGTAAGGAATTCCGGAGACTTCTGCAACGATCTCTCCCAGCAGGCTCATCCCCAGGTTGCTGTACTGAAAATATGTGGAAGGAGAGTAGAGGGTTTTCTGGGTGCCGAGCTTAGCCTTGACCTGCTTTGGGGATGGGAAGGGGAAATCAGGTCCGGTCCAGTATGGATAGTCCGATTCACGGGGAAGGCCGGAAGAATGGGTGAGAAGGGATCTAATGGTTATTGGGCCGGTGTCCGGGTACTGCTGCTGGAGGTTAAACCAGGGGAGATGATCAGCGACAAGGTCCTCGAGCCGGAGTTTTCCGGCGTCGCGGAGCTGCATTATTGCCACAGAAGTGAACAATTTGGAAATAGAACAGATACTGTAGATAGTGCTGGAAGATGAAGGGACTTCTTTTTTGAGATTGGCCATCCCGTAGCCTTTGCTCCAGAGTATTTCCTGATCCGTGACTATGGCGACCGATATGCCGGGAAGATGGTCATAATCGCACTGGGCTTCAAGCCATGTGTCGATTAACCGGATGGCTTCGGAAAAATCGGGTTTCGTTTGCTTTTCGGAAAAAATGGGAGAGGTGCATATTAAAATTAAAAGGAAAAGAAAAATTAGTGCAGATATAAATGTCTTTTTCATGTTGACCTCCTATTGAAAAGAATTCATGGAATACGCTGATATTCTGACTGGAATGAACTTACCACACACAAAACGATAGAGTCAAACGAGAATTTAAAAAGCAAGAATTCTTCTATTAAAAACTATGGGGATTTCCTTCTGATGCCTGCACTACATTTAGCGACATTTTATTGATACCACAATTATTCGTGCGATAGATTAATTCCTTTAGAGTCCCCACACTTCACTCGCAATGTTTTCTAGATTAGATTCTCATTCTGGGAGCAAAATGTCGCGAAATTAATTATTATGCGCCATTTTCATTTCTTCCATAGGTAGAATGAAGAACGCCGCTAAATATTACATTTCACAATATAAGTAGGGAATGATACTCTTGCACTCACTTTTTTGACTTTATATTATCCACATGATATAAGCCGAAATGATTTGGAGTAAAAAAGGAGGTGTGATGCAAGCAAAAACCCTGGGTTTAATTATTTTCTTTTTAGGCGTCCTCATAGCCTTCTATACTACCGTTCTGGGCTTTATATGGTTATTAGTTGGCTTGCCAGCGCCCGGGACTCAAACTGAGCTTACTGTAACGGTAGCAGTTCTCGGGGGATTTATCACTCCTTTTGGTGCTCTACTGATGGTGGTTGGCGGTCTTGTCTACGGAAAAAAGGAGAGGATGTGATCCAATGAATTTTCCAGCGAGTCATCCTCTTTGGATGTGGTTATATTTCGGCATATTTGGTTCAGCCGGTCTCATCCTTTTCGCACTTATTGTCTGGAATTGGATGAAGCTTCTCAAGCTGGCTAAAGGATACCTACAGTCAGCAGCTAAATGGAGTATGATCGGTTATATGTTCTTGTTATTTGCCGCATGGTTTGCCTGCGGAATCGGGGGTTCTCCTGGCAACCTACTGAGCACTAATCCAGATACTCACTATCTCACTGGAGCTATTTATGCGGCAGTGCTTGCGATGTTTTTCTCTGTTCCGGGCTGGTTGTGTGTGTTGATTGGCCAGCGAAAGTTGTTGCGAGGAATTCAAACAGAAAAAGGCTAAGTCAAGACTGATCTTTATATTACTTCATCAATAAAAGAATATCATAACGCCTTCAGCCATTTCTCGATTGAATTCAGAGCCTTTTTTCACTTCTCCTAAGCATCACATAATTAATTGTTTTATAGCGTCTCAATTCGAGTCGTATTCTCATTAAGAAACGTCGTTATATATATACATTTCGCGACGTTTTCTTCATCGTTTCTACCTTCTCGCCTTAGATTAATTAATTACAAATCTGCTTCTCTACAATCAATGACCTTATGCAGAACATTTTCTGCATTAATGTGTTCGTTCAGATACATAAGTGACATATAAGCATTGGAGTCCATCTTTTTGACATCAAATTTCTCCTGTGCTATAAGTACCTTGTACAAACTAGGGATTAAATCAGGGAAAAAATCATTAATTTTGATTAGTACTATAGCATTGTAGTTTTTCAAATGTTTTCAGATATATCAAAAGTTCTCGTTATTCTTATTTTTCTTGCTCTTTCGCTTTTTTTACTATTTACAAAGATATTTAAGATTCGATTCCCTTACAAATCCTACATCAATTACTTGTGGACATTTTCCCTAATATTCGCCGCATCAGAGGTTATCTCCTTCGGAATAGCCATTTGGATTTTGGCGGTTCTCTGTTTTATGGCCTTACGAGAGTATTTTACTCTGGTGGACATCAGATTGCAGGACCGGTGGGGTATCATGGGAGCTTATCTTTCGATTCCATTCATGATTATCTTTATCCAGTTCGACTACTATGGAATGTTCATCATCTCAATTCCTGTTTATGCTTTTCTTGTCATCCCCTTCCTTGTAACGTTAGGAGGAAAGGAGATCAAAGGGACTCTTCTGTCTATAGGAATTATTGACCTAGGGCTCTTTCTTCTCATTTACTGCATCGGTCACATTGGCTACCTGCTGCTTTTTTCTACATGGTGGGCAATCATGCTGATTCTCAATGTGGCCATCTGTGACCTAATCGCCATCCTGATGAGGAAAAGGAAGAATCATCGCTGGAGCAATGTCTTAACCCAGTATTTCGTCTCGGCTCCGATTACTGTCATCCTCACTCTAGCCCTTTCATATTGGACAGGGATACCATGGTTCCATAGTATATTTCTGGGGATATTAATTCCCGTACTCGTAGCAATCGGACGTCATACCATAAGATATATTGAGAAGGATCTTGGAATCAGTCGAGATCAACTCCTCCCAGGGAAAGGCCAGGTGATAGACAACCTTAGATCACTCCTTTATGCGGCACCGGTGATATTCCATTACCTCCGGTTTTTTTCCATGAGATCCGATGCCTTCTAAAATGAATAAGTTCACCAGCCTATTTTCCTTGCGAGTTTTGACTCATCTGTTTCTGCTCAGGCCATTTTTGAAGTTGTTTTTCGGAGTTAATGTCGCTGGTAGAAAGAATTTAGCCTCTCTAGACCAGTATATTATTATTGCCAACCATAACAGCCATCTGGACATTTTACTGCTGTTCTATATTCTTCCGATTAAACAGATCCTGACGACTCAGCCTGTTGCAGCAGAAGAATATTTCTCTAAATGGAAGGTCCTATTCAAGCTGGTGAATTATCTCTTCTGTCCAATCTGGATCGTGAGAGACCGGGAAGTTGATGACCCTCTGAAGGGAATGAAAGAAGCGTTGAGCTCAGGGCATAGCATCATCATTTTTCCTGAGGGAACAAGAGGAATTCCTGGACAGATAAAAAGATTTAAGACTGGAGTGGGCAGGCTGGCCATTGAATACAGGAATATTCCGATTATCCCTGTTTTTCTCTCAGGCCCTGAGAAATCATTCCCCAAAAAAAGCGCCATCCCGATGCCCATCTGGAATTATGTCACCATTGGCCCTCCTCAAATGTTCAAGGGAGAAGATCAGGATATCACATCCTCCCTAGAAAAGATGATCCGGGAGCTGTCTGAGTCAAATACCGCAAAAAGACACAAGAGATACAAACGATCCAAGCCTGCAATCGCGTTTGCAGTGTATGGGATCGACGGTTCTGGAAAGAGTACCCTTTCCAGAATTGTTGCGAAAAAACTCTCGGATACCTTTCGTGTTTGCCTGGTTAGTGACAACCTAGAATTCTACGAGAATGAGAATCAAAAAGAACTTCAACCTCTTCTTACCGAAAAACTTAGAGAAGCATTGGGCAGACATGCAAAGACTGCAAAATCACTGAAGCAGTACAAGATTCCAAAGCTGGCCGAGCTTTTGCTCAGGGACCATATTTTGGGGGAAGTGCAGAGATGGTATACACCTGATATTATTGTCCAGGATGGATGTCCCTTGATCAACCTAGCCGCATGGGCAAAATTATATAAGGAGGAATATTTCGATACTGAGGTATGCGCCAAGGCAATTAGGATTCTTACAGGCAAGAGGGAAGCAATAAGAAAAGATGACCCCATATTTAAAAAATTTCATGAGCTGGCTGTTTTTAGGCGCTTCAGGCTTGATCATATGAGACTCCCGGATGCCGTAATCTTTCTTGATGTGGCACCAGCTGTCTCAATCCAAAGAATCCAGAGCAGAGGCGAGCAAAGGCAGGTCCATGAAACAGAGGAAAAGTTAGCTAAGCTGCGTGAAGGCTACCTCTTGGTAACCCATGTTGTAGAAAAAGAATTCAATATCCCAACCCGTATTCTTGATGGAGAATCAGAAATCGATAAAGTGACAGCATCAGCCATCGAATTCGCCAAAGGCTCAAGCCTAAGGGAACCTGAATATGAGTAATAGCAAGATTGAAGTCATTGCAACAACGATATCCGGCTCAATCAAAGACTGGGGGAAGGTCCACAGAATAGTTCCCCTATTCAAAAAACATGGAAGAGAACATGTCACTCTTCATGCGGTTGATAGCCATGCAGAGGCCATGAAACTAACCCATGAGCTTATTGTGAAGGGAAGGAGAACCATAATATCGGCTGGGGGTTCTGGCACTTTTAACAGAGTTCTTGAGGGATGCATTGAATCCAATGTTGGACTTAGGAACATCACTCTCGGTTTCCTCCGAAAAGGATCAGCCGATCTCATCGGGAAGACTCTGGGAATGCCTGATGACATAGAAAGGGCCATAAAGGTTTTTGTTGTATCACTGGCTGAGAAAAGAATCGTGAAGTGTGATGTGATACAGGCAGTAAGTGGAGAAAAAGGCGTAAGGCCTCGCCACTTCGTGGGATATGGAGGAGCGGAAATTTTCGGAAGGGTTCCCCACTACACCGAGAACCGTTTCATCAAATATTACAAGGGCATTTTGGGCCAGTTGTTTGGTGACCTGGGTCCATTTTTTATCGGCGCACTGTTATCCATTCTGGAGAAGGCGATCAAGCGGATTGGGAGAAAAAAGACATCGTGGAGTATAACAGTAGACAGCAAAGAGGTCTCACAAGGATATTATCAAGCCATGATCATTGTGAACGGAGACCTCGGTTCTGATCTTCCTTTTGCAAAGTCAGTCCCGCTCGGCTCTGGAGATTTTTATTTATTCGCGATCAGGGATCTCGGACTGCTCAGCTTACCCAGGCAGTTCAAGCATGCCTGGGATTCTTTCATAACAAGTCAGCCAGAACTCTGGGGATTTGAATCTTATCGTATTGAAAAGTCCCTGAATATTGAACCTGACAATAACAGGACATTTCCAGTCAATGTGGATGGTTCGACTATGACCTGCAGGTATTCAGCGACTTTCCAAATCGTCGATCATATAAACCTGATATCAAAGTAAATCAGGTCTTTAGAAAGAGCTTCACGCCAAAAAAATATTTTTTTCTCTACATCATAAAATCTGCAACGTGATAATCCCTATGATAGCAGCAAAGATGAAGCTACTACGACATTCTGCCTCAAAGTGCTACCTTTATTTAGGAAAAGGCGTTAAATATTACATTTCGCGACACTTTGCCTCCAATCATCTGGCCAGAGTATTATACATCGCATAATATACGGGTTATGTGATATTTTCCAATGAAATGCAGCGTGTGCATTGGGTGAACCCCGATTGGCAAACCACCTGGGGACTGGGTTTTTCGGTCAGGGAAGTGGATGGACGAACAATGGTCGGCCACGGAGGTTCCTGTCCAGGCTACCGAAGCACTCTGAATATCGATCCCCACAAAAAACAAGCCTTCATCGTCATGATCAATGCCCAGGGTGTTTCCCCGAATAAATACGCGACAGGAATGAGAGATATCTTGAAGAAGGCCACCAACAAGGCCAACGCGGAAAAAGCAACGGTTGACCTCGAAGCCTTCGCGGGTCATTACAATGCACAGCCTTGGTGGGGGGAGACGGCCATCCTTCCATGGCAGGGTAAACTGGCTGTTTTCGGGCTGCCGTCTGAAAATCCGGCCAAGGGCCTGACACTCCTGAAACACATCGAGGGAGACACGTTCCGCCGTTTGCGCAAGGATGAAACCCTCGGCGAAGAAGTGGTATTTGAAAGGGATGAGACTGGAAAAGTAATCCGGATGTGGCAGCACAGCAATTACGAGGATAAAATCAGATAAAATAATCGGCGACATATCGGGTGCTTCCTCAGGGAAGTGTTGTTACTTGATCAAACATACTCACCAAGTTATTATTTTTAATCTAGTTAGGAACAACTATATAATTGGGAACATGTATAATGAAGTATAAGCTCGTAAAGGATCGCTGCAGCTAATCAGCTTTCGAGAAACCTTCATAGTATTGGATATCCTTTTTTGGTGATTTTCCATGTTTTTGAGAATGCTGGTCCAAGTAGAGAAGTTTTTGTGGTCTTCGGCTCAGTAACAACAGTTGCCTGAAGAAGCATCAAAAAATTGACAACAGAAGATAAATTGGATAAAAATATATGGGCTGGGCGATTAACTCAGTGGTAGAGTGCTACCTTCACACGGTAGAAGTCACAGGTTCAAATCCTGTATCGCCCACCACTTCCTCTCATAGCTTTAATGCATCTTATTTAATTAAAAAATTTCTAAGCCTAAGCGTATTAAACCGCCAGTTCTTCATTTTATAATCCTGCCTCCCCAAAGATCCTCAAAAAATCTTCGCCATGGTAGGATCCTGATCTTTCCAATCACACGCTCTTCCCTCTCATTGCAGACGATAAATGCCTTCTTCGGTTTGTATTCATCCAGAAAAACAGTAAGAGGCCGTAGGTCCCTATTATCCACGAGACTAGTTCCCTTGACTTCGATGGCGACTTCTCCGCCGCCCAGAACGAAGTCAACTTCAAGGCCTGACTTGGTTCGCCAGTAATTTATTCTGTAGTCAAATTCGCTGTAAGAGGAGTATGCCAAGATCTCTGTGAATATGAAATGCTCGAATGCCCGTCCGAACAATTCACCTCTCTCTTCTGATATGTGTCGCTTTGTCATGGCTCCTGCCACACCGACATCGAACAGGTAGAATTTTGGAGCTTTTATTATGATCTGGCGAGACTGTCTCCTTTTGAAAGGTTCTACCATGCGACCCAGCAATGTATCTATAAGTATATGGTAATATTCCTTTACGGTTTTGGCATCGACGCCGCAGTCACGTGCGATGTTCGAGAAATTTGTAATCTCCCCATGCGAGTATCCTACGGCATCAAAAAATCTTGCGAATGCTGGAATTTTTCTTGTCAATCCTTCATCGAAGACCTCTTCTTTTAAGTAATCGCGGACATACCCACTCAAGGACTTTCTATAGTTATCTCGAAGATAATGGTCGGGAATCGTGCCATGATTTAAAGCTCTTAAAAGATCTATATCTCCCAACTCGGCTGACACCAATGGAAACATCTCATAGCGCCAAGCTCGTCCGCCAAGAAGATTCGCCTTCCCCCTCCTTAATTTCCTTGCGCTTGATCCGCAAAGTAAAAAACTCAGCCCTTTGTTTTCGATCAGCCAGTGCACCTCATCCAGTATTTGGGGAACTTTTTGAACCTCATCCAATATAACTGGATTATTAAGAATGCTCTCGCCCTTCGCCAAAATCTGCTCACGCAATAACGAAGGCCTTTTAGCAAATTCCAGAGCCAGGTCAGTTTTTAGAAAATCATACAATATACTATGTGGAAACGCCTCTTTCAGATAGGTTGACTTTCCTGTTTTCCTCGGTCCCCATAGAAACGCAGATTGTCCTGGGGGAATATCGATATTCATCAAGCGTTTGACTTTCTGCATATTAGGACTATCTTCCTTAATAGTTAAACTAATCCGGAATATATTCCATAATGGCAAAAATGTCAAGCACGAGATATCACAGTAGCTGTTGCCAGCTTAACACTTCAAGAATAGAACTAATATTGCGCCCATACTGAGCCCAAAATTCTGCAGCCATATAGAGAAATAGCCAAAAATATCGAAAAATATCAAAAACTGAAAAGCCTGGTTTTTCTGCGTTTTACAGGGGAAATTGTTTATTTTCTGCGCTTTCTCTTTTTTCCGTCTAACCTACACACGGTAGAAGTCACAGGTTCAAATCCTGTATCGCCCACCATTCATCTCATTTAATATCAGTATGATAGAAATCCTTAAACAGTCAGAGACTGGAATTTATTAGAACCTGTTTGTCAGAGGTTTAGGATTTTTTTACTTTTGGTGGAGAGAATCTTGACCTGCCCCCATCTTAGCTCCCTTGCTTTGGAGCACTTTGGCTTCGCGAAACATGGTAATACTCTGCTCCGATGTGTAACATTTCCTGCCCATATCTGACTGCTTTTATCCAGCGAAATTTTAGCACAACTGCTGGATCGGAAAAAGCTCATATCGGCCTTCCTCTGGTGCAGAAAATCCTCAGCTGGCACCACACGGGCTTTAACTTCCACAGCTGAGTCAGAGTGGAGGCCAAGAGGGAGACATAAAGAGTCGATGGATTATCTGGATTTACTTCTTGACAATGTTTCAGTATTTTCCTATATTAGTAACAAATATTGGTTACCATGAAATACAATATTGCTAGCACGAATAATAAAAAAACAAGCAGAAGTGGGAACAATAAGGGGAAAATTCAAAATTAGCACAAGATTTTCACCATCTCATTAAGATTTATTGGTAACCATAGAGGAAGAAAATGAGTAAAGTTGAAAAAGAGATACTGTCCCTACTTAAAGATTCTCCAGACGGGATTCAGGTGGATGAGGTAGCGAAAAAATTGAATCTCGTGAGGCACACGGTTAGCAAATATCTTCAGATTTTGAAGGCCAAAAAGCTCGTGATGCACAGGACAGTTGGCAGGACAAAATTGTGGAAAGAGGCCAGCGCTGGAGTGAAGATACGACCACTCAGTTTGGATAATATTAAAGATATAGTGAGAATCGAAAAGCGGATTGAAGGGAAATTGGGGATAATCAATGAAG
>Ga0209986_10000557_pt1 | contig 36064 bp, 29 predicted proteins | sample BlataG_FD_183168 | JGI IMG/M metagenome (GOLD analysis project Ga0209986, IMG submission 183168) | Deep subsurface microbial communities from Black Sea to uncover new lineages of life (NeLLi) - Black_00105 metaG (SPAdes) (version 2) | ecosystem: Environmental > Aquatic > Marine > Oceanic >... | reverse complement strand
ATCTGGCCGGGGCGATGCTCTTCCGAGGCCAGGCGATTGAAAAAAAGGTTCTGGTGCTCTCCGGCGGCGAACGGGCCCGGCTCTGTCTGGCCGGGCTGCTGTTGGGCGGCTTCAACGTGTTGGTGCTCGACGAGCCGGGCAATCATCTCGATGTCGAAACCGTCGAAGCCCTTGCCACGGCGCTGGAGGACTATGCCGGCACCGTCATCTTCACCAGCCATGACCGCTCCTTCGTCCAGGCCGTTGCCACCAGTGTGGTCGAGGTGGCCGCCGGTCGCGTGGTGCAGTACCCCGGCAGCTACCGCCAGTATGTCGAGCGGATGAATGCCGAGATCGACGCCGCCGAAGCGGCCCGGCCGGCTGCGCGGCCAGGCGGCGGGCCTGCTCCGAAGCGGCGGCAGACCGACGCCAATGCTGACCGGCGGCTGCGGAAGGAGCTGGCTGCGGTGGAAAAGACGGTCGCCCGGCTCGATGGCGAAAAGCGGCAGGTCAACGAACAGCTGCTGGCGGTCACCGACGCCGCCGAGGCGGTCCGGCTGCATGCCGAGCTGACTGCGATCACCCAAAGCCTGGCCGAGGCCGAGGATCGCTGGCTGGAACTGCAGGAAGCACTCGCTGAGTGAGCCGGCTGCCGTCATGGCCGATACCATTTTTTTGACAGGTTTGTCAGCCGTGAACCAACGGGTTACCCCCCGGGCAGCTGCGAGAGATCGGCCGGGGGCCGGAACCTGCCTTCGGGAATGAACCGGTTTTGGCGGCACGACGACATGCCTGGCCGCCGCTGGTCCTCCCTGCCAAAATCTTCTGGCCGCGTCACCAGCGCCAGCGGCCGGGCGGGCACACCGCGGCGGTCGAGGAAGTCGAGCCGGTCGGCTAGTTCCAGCGGCGACTCATAAAACGCCGGAAGCTCCGGGATGTCGGGGTTGGCATCGACCACTGCCAGGCCGCCGGCCGGCCCGCCCAGCCGCTGGGGCTGATAGAGCAGTGACCAGCCATAGATGTCGGCGTCGCAGGGCTGCAACTGAAGTGCGGGGGGGGCCTGACTGAGCGGCCGTAGGTCGGCCCCGCAGAGCAGGCCGAGAGTCAGCCGTTGCATTGCTTGTTGCGGATGGTGTCCGCTGCCACCGTTGCTCAGCCCGGTGGCGAAACGGCGGCCACCACAATGACCTTCCGGTCTGACCATTCCGGCAAACGCCCAATCCGTCGGCCGAATCCAGCCGGTCCGCAGCACGTGGGTCAACCACTCGCCGCCGGCCTCCGTTGATCGCAGCAGCCGCACGCAACCGATTACGAGGGGGCGATAGGTCTCGTTCGGGGCAGCCGTGCCAATGCGGCCAGATGGCTTCGCGGGACGGACCAGGCGAACGGTGGCGGTCTGCATGAAAAACCTCTCCCTGCTGGAGGATATCGGGATCCAGCCACCGCTCCGGTGCTGCGGCCTGGGCAAAGGGTAAGGACCCGGATGGACAACGTTGGTCCCGCGGGGGCAGAAAATCTGCCGGTCGCCACGCTGCTTGCCGGGCAAGCAGGGCGGCTCGTTGGTAGGATCGCGGGGGTCGCCCCCTCCCCTCCCCTTCCTTGCTCTGCTGACGCCCTGCCCGCCCATGGATTCCATCAGCCGCCACGAACAGCTGCTTCGGGTGTTCCACCTGATCGACATTCTGTTTTCCGCCCGGCAGCCGCTGTCGGTCTCCGAGCTGAAGCAGGAACTGCAGGATCGGCAGGTGATCGATGAGATGTCCGACAAGAACATCCGCCGCGACATCGGGTTTCTGGAAAAGTTTGGCTACTCGATCGTCCGCTCGAAGAAGCGGTCGCCCCGGGGCGGCAGCTGCCTCGCCTTCGCCATCAGCATCGGCCTCGGCAAGGATGAGTTGCGGCCGCCGGTCATCGGTGTGGTGGAACTCCTGTCACTGGCGGTGGCCCGTGACTTTCTCGCCCCCCTGGCCGGCACCTTCTACTGGCGGGGCATCGGTCAGCTGATTGCGCGGCTGGAGACGGTGGCCACCCCGCAGCTGCTCAGCTATGTAAACGAGCATAAAGAAGGTCTGGTGGTCCACCCCCGGCCGAACACCGGCAAGTACGGCAGCCGGATGCTGGCCGGCATCAATCGGGCCATTCGTCAGCGAGTCGAACTTGAAATTCGCTACACCAGCCTGACCGCCGCCAAGCCGAAGAAAAGCACGATCCAGCCAGAGGCCCTCGTCGTCTATGAGGGCAGCATCTACGTGGCGGCCTACAAGGCCTCGGACGCTCCCGAGACCGAGCAGATTCGGTTCTACAAGCTCGACCGTATCAGCGACGCCCGGCCGCTGTCACGGTCTTTTGCGCGACGGAGCCAGCCGGTCGAGGAACTCCTGGCCGACAGCATGACGATGTTCCGCTCGTCCGATTCGCCCCGTCGCTACCGGCTGCGGATCGCCGCCGAGCGGGCCCGCTGGGCGGTCGAAAAACCCTTCCATCCCAGACAAATTGTCCGGCAGCAGGCCGACGGCAGCCTGCTGCTTGAGATTCCGCGGGCCTGGGACGATGAGATGCTGCCGCAGCTGCTGGCCCTCGGCGAGCATGTTGAGGTGCTCGAGCCCGAAGAGGCCCGTGACCGGCTGCTCGAAACTGCCCGGGCAATCATCGGGAAGTACGCCTGCCGGCACATTCAGGAGTTCGATGCCATCTACGCCGACCGGGCCACGGCTGATCTGAGCTGAGCGCGGGAGTTGCCCTAGGCTCTGTCTGAAAACTCAGTACCTGGCTTCGAGCGGCTCATTTGCCCTCTGGCTACGTCCGGCTCCATCGCCAGATCTGCAAATCTGGCTGCTTCGCCGTCCTTGCCAGAGACCAAAGCAGCTCGCTCTCGGGCCAACGGTAGCCTTTTCAGACAGAACCTAGTTGGCTGGCGATCGCCCACATTGGCGGGGAAAGGCCCCGGTGGCTTTTCTTCACGCACAGTCATCACTCGATCGCTGAAGTGCCCCTGTCATCCCGCGGTGGCATGAGCTGCGCTGGGCGGTTGTGGGGATTGATGATTTGAAATGCCTCGAGCACCCGCTGCACGTGCGGTGCAGTGGCCGCCTCCATCCGGCGGACTGTGATCGGTCGGGGGTCGTCCGGGGTGGCGGCATCGGGGGCGCTCTTGATCCGGGCGATGATTTCATTCGGCGGGAACTCCGCGAGCCGCCGGGTATATTCCTCAGCCGATATCGGCTCGCCAAGTCGCTGCAGGATGTCGGGAAACATAACCGGCTTCAGTGTCACGTCCATATTGCCGTCGCGTTCGACTTCGAACGTGGGGAGAAAGTTCCGCCATGACCGCGTGACGTCCTGGTCCAGTGGAATCGCGGGCTTGATCTGACGACAAATGAGATACTGCCTGTCGCCGATTGGCGCAAGCCAAGTCCGCCACTGGGTGAGTGCCCCAGTGTGACCTGAGCCAAAGATGCCCAGCCGGCCATCCTCCGCCGAATAGTAGTCAAGTTTTGTGACGAGGTAGCATCGCTCGTCGAAGGCACTGACGAGAAAGATTGTCTGCTGCGTGCCGGGGCCGTACTCGACGTCGTCATGCTTGAACTGCGTCAACTGGAACCCCTTGGCAAGCCAGATTCCTTCGAGCACGGGGTCGACCTTGCAACTCGCCGGATCAACGATTGCCTCGGGCAGACAGCCCACAAGCATGATGGTCATCAAGAGGCAACAATGCTTCATGACGGTCCCCCTGGACAGCCCACGGCGTGAAATACGAGATCCAACAAACGCGTGCCCGTCGCACGCCGCAGGTGGAGAAGTTTACGCGGAAGAGAAGAAATGTTCCCCCGGCCTCCAACGCTCGGCTTTTTCGGGGTTGCCCACGTGAAAAAGGCCATGGAGAAATTTTTCCAGGGACAATTCATTCTTTATGACCAGTCGCTTGCAAAAGCACTGGTGACCATTCTATGTTTTCCACGATGAACAACGCACAGCTCTGGATGGCCGTCGCCATCATGTCTTGCTGCTCCACCCTGGCAGGAGGCGATGAGGGCTCAATCGCCTCAGGCTGGGCCGAGGATTTCACTGATCAGAGTGCTTTTCAGCAGAACTGGTCCCAGTACGGTTTTCTCGCGGAAGGCCGTGACGAAAAACATCCGCATGGGCGACCGGTTTCCGGGAAGAACGTGCGTCCCGACTGGTGGCAGATTGTCGATGGCGCGTTGCGGGGAAGCAACTTCCCGGAGGAGTTTCACCCGGCTGGGATCACGCGGAAAATCACTGGCAACGACGTCCGGGTATCGTTTCGATTCAGGTTTTCCGCAGGTGGGATGGCCGGCATCACGGTGCGTGGGCCGAACCCGATCGTCGAACGCGACTTTCACGTAGCCGTGCTCCATATCCGGCCGACGAGCATCACAGCCGCTGACAACAACGTACTCCATCCGAAAGACTCACCGGAGGCGGCGGCTCTCGCGAAGCAGGGGAAGTGGAATCGGAAATTCTTCTATGCCAAGAAAGAAACCGTGCAGATCACTCCGGAGGAGTGGCATGACCTGTCGCTGGAACTGCGTGGAAAAGCATTGACCGCGTTCGTCGATGGCAGGAAGGTGCTCGAATACGCGACGCTGGCCGGAGACGCGCCGAAGACCAGTATCGGCCTCCAGCCGGGCGGCAACAAGAAAGACATGCTCGACACGTGGTTCGACGACATTCGCGTCGAACCGCTCTACCGCTGATTGCTGTCGGCTGGGGGATTGCGAATGTGCTGCGGCAGCGTTATTGCTGCAACGGTCGCAGCACCAGGCGGCGAACATCGGCAACTGATCCGCCGGGAACGCGGGTGGCTTGCAATCGAAGCTCTCCCCGTCCGGCTGCCAGATCGATCTCACCCAGCGGCAGAACCCGGAAAGGCTTCACATAGCTCTCACTGCCGCGATCGACCCGGTCTTCACCCGTATTCAATATGGGGTCCCAGGCCGGTCTGATCGTCGTAATAACAGCGGCATCGCCAAACGTGAGCCTGACTACGCTGCCGATATCGGGTGGGGCACAGGTATACCAGAGCTCGGCCTCATATCGGCCGGCCGTATGTACCTCTATATCCCAGACAATGGCATCCTCCGGGCCTATCCAGTTCGTGAAGTATGAGCAGTTCGCAGCGCGGCCACTGCGGACGACGCGGCCCTCTCCGCGACCGTCACGGGCCGGCAGTTCGGTCATGGGGGCCCCGACTGCCCCGACGGGAAACCACTCAATTTCGGGCGTGGGCACCCCTTCCAGGACCTCGTCCCGCCATTGAGCCGCAATTGCCCGCAGCCGTTCAGCTTCTGTCGACTGGTCCATGGCGAGGTCTTTGGTCTGGCCGGGATCGACCTGGATATCATAAAGCCGGCCCTCATGGTCGCACCGGTACCGCTCCGTGCGGACACTCACGCGACCACGAAACGAAGAAATGATGTGCCTGTTGGCCAACTGGTCGGCCAAAGCCTTTCGGTTGGCCACTGTTGTTTGTTGCTCAAGCAGTGGAGCCAGAGAAACACCGTCAAGAGACTTGGTTGGCTGAAAGTTGATGCCAGCCAGAGCTGCCAGCGTGGGGAGCAGATCAATCGCCCCACTGACCTGCCGCACGCGAGTGCCCGCCGCCACCCGGCCCGGGAATCTGAGGCAACAGACACTGCGGACACCGCCATCATCGGTCGACCCCTTCTTGCCTCGCATGCCACCGCACCAGCGGCCGCTGTTGGGGCCATTGTCAGAGAAAAAGACGACGATCGTCTCACGGCCGGCATCGGCGGCGGCGATCGTTTCGAGCACGCGGCCAACATTCCAGTCAAGGTTTTCGACCATGGCCAGGGCCGCCCGAGTGAAGGTTTGATCCTCCTTGTCGGGTTGTGGCCCCCGCAGCGTCAGCGGCCTGTCAGCGAACCGGTTGAAGTCGGCGTCGGGCACGCACATTGGTGAATGGGGTGTGTTGTAAGCGATATAGCAGAGGACTGGCTGGGCAGCGGGGCCGCGAAGGTGTTTTTCGAGAAAAGAAATAGCTTGGGTGGTGATGTCATCTGTGATGTAGCCCTTGCCAGTGACAAACGCAGTATCATGCTGCATCGGCGGATCGAAGTAGTCTCCCCAGTGCCCCTCAGTAAAGCCGTAAAACGTGTCGAATCCGCGAGCCAGCGGATGATAGGGCCACTGGGTGCCGTTATGCCACTTGCCGAACAAGCCGGTGGCATAGCCTGCCGCCGAAAAAACATCGGCAATCGTCTGCTCATCAGGAGCCATTCGCTCCTCACCGAGCGTGACTCCGCGGACACCACTGCGAGGGTGGTAGCGCCCGGTGAGGAATTCTGCCCGGGTCGGGGCACAGACTGGCTGGACGAAAAACTGCTCAAAAACAGCCCCGTCGCGGGCGAGGGAATCGACCACCGGGGTGGCCAGGTTGGTGTTGCCAACAAATGAAAAATCTCCCCAGCCAGCATCATCTGCAAGCATGATCACAACGTGGGGAGGATGACCGGCTGCGGCTGGCGTTGCCGTTGCGAGCACCGCGGCCGCCAGCAGCAAGAAGCCGGCGGCCCTGCTGATACCCTGGAGGCAGATGTTCCGAACCATACTGTTTTTCACGCTTCTTGCACCCATTGTCATCATGGCTTTCGTGAGATCACATGAGTTTTTCAGCATGTGTTGCTACAGCCTAGTCAGCCGTCCCCGTCCGAGTGCGAACTGGGTTTTTGGCTCAGCTCCACCAGCTTGATGGTTGCAGGAGGACCGCGGGCCGTTCTTGCTATCAGCCCGCTTCAACTGCCGCGAGCGGTACCTCCAGCCAATCGGGCCGATGGTGGAGTTCATAGGCTAGTTCGTAGAGCGCCTTGTCGAGAGTGAAGGCGTCGAGCAGCCGATTGGCTTCGTCTGTGTCGGACGGCCAGAAGCACTGGCCGGCAGCGGCGGTGGAGTAGGCCTCGAGAAAGGCTGCCGCAAGTGGTTCAGCTGCCAGGGGCCGGCTGCCCGGCTGCCGGCCGATATGACGGGCCAGGTAGTCAAACGAGCGGCAGACGCCCGTCACATCCTTGCAGGCACTCGTCTTGGCCCGCCGTTCAGCCAGCGAGCGGGAGGGCTCACCCTCAAAATCGATCACCCAGAGTCTTTTCGTGGCCGGGTCAATCAGCACCTGTCCCAGATGGTAGTCACCGTGTACGCGAATGAAGCTGGCAGCCAGTGGCTGCAGGGCCACCTGCGAAAGTCGGTTGATGATGGCCGCCTGCTGGGCCACCACCGCCTTTACCCGTGGCCGCAATGCCGCTGGGCAGCCGTCAGCCAGATCGGCAAAGACAGTGTGTGCATGCTCGACCATCGCCTCGGCCAAGGCCTTAGCATCGGCGGCGGTCGGCTGCTGCGGCTGAAAGGCTGCGTGATGATCCTGGCTCGCCAGGGCTGCGTGCATGGCGGCGGTAAGCCGGCCCAGATCGGCCGCGACGGCGGCCAGTTCTTCTGGCTGACAGTCGGGCTGCTGGCTGCGGCTGCAGAGGTAGTCCCACAGGCTCTCGGTACCGGCGAGGCCGGCGTGAACGGTGGCAATCACGCCCGACTCCCCGGCCCCGCCGCCGGGCTGATATTCCAGCCAGCCCAGCAGCGGTGGGGAGCCAGCAAAACCGCCTCGGGCTAGGAACGCGCCGATTTCAACCTCCGGCTGGATGCCGGTGCGGTAGCGGCGGATCAGCTTGATCAGCACTGGCAGCCCCCCAGCACCATTGTCGGTAGCCGCCGCCAGCATTGAGGTGTTTGAAGCGTCGCCCCCCAGTGGGATGATTTTCAGTGGCTGGGCGTCGGCCCCAACCGCCGCAGCGGCAGCAGTCCGTCGGCCCACCAGGCGGCCATGTCGGCCGGGTTGCTCAGCCTCCCAGCTGATCAGCTGCAACAGCCAGCTGGCAAAGTCAGGGCTGGTGGCGGCGTCGACTGTGCCGGGGCCTCCATCGGCTTCCGGTAGCAGCTGGACCGGCACCACATAGCAGCCGCGTTGGCTCTGGCCGGCAAGTCTGACAAGCAGCAGCCGCAGGCTGGCCGTGGGAGATTCATCTGGCAGCAGCACCTCCTCGATCAGTTCGAGCCGACAGGCTCCATCGGCGACGTCCTTGTCGGCAAACCAGCGGGCAGCCGGCAGCCAGCGGGCCAGGGCGGCGAAGGTGTCGGCATCAGCCATCGGCAGCCTCGGGAAGCGTGAGCTGGGTCGCGGCCTTTACCAGCCGCATTACGGCGACCGGCCGGGACGGGCTGCAGCTGATGTCGATGCCGCTGCTGGTGACGCGGGCTGAGCCACCATCAAGCAGCGGGACGGCCTCCAGTGGCAGGTCAGCGTCGAGGCCGAGTTGCGGGCGATTCAAGTGAACCATGCCGCGGCACCGCTGTTGAGGTTTCAGGTTCACCACCACCAGCACCCGGTTACCAGTGGCCGGGTCATGGCGGCACCAGGCCAGCAATTGTTCGTTGTCGGTTGGTTGGACCAGCGGTCGCCGTACCTGAGACAGGGCTGGTTCAGTCCGGCGGATCGTATTGAGCGTGGTGACGAACGGGGCGAGGCTGTCGGGGCGTCCGAGGTTCCAGTGCCTGATCTCGTACTTCTCCGAGTCAAGATACTCCTCGCTTTCGGGCTCGCGAGGGGCCGCCTCCAGCAGTTCCATGGCCGGACCATAGATGCCCCAGTTGCCCACCGACAACGCCGCCAGTGCCAGTCGCACCATGAACATCGGCCGGCCTCCCTCCTGCAGTGTTGCATGGAGGATGTCGGGCGTGTTCGTGAAGAAGTTGGGCCGGAAAAAATCGCTCACCGGCGGCGTGGACACTTCGGTGAGATAATCACCCAGTTCCTGCTTCTCCGTTCGCCAGGTGAAGTAAGTGTAGCTCTGGGTGAAGCCGAGCTTGGCCAGCCGGTACATCGTCTTGGGCCGGGTGAAGGCCTCCGACAGGAACAGCACGTCGGGGTGGGTGGCATGGACCTCCCCGATCAGCCATTCCCAGAAAGCAAAAGGCTTGGTGTGTGGGTTGTCGACCCGGAAGATCCGCACCCCGCGGCCGATCCAGAACCGCAGGACATCGAGCACCGCCTGCCAGAGCGACCGCCACTGGTCGGACTCGAAGTCGAGCGGGAAGATATCCTGATATTTCTTGGGTGGGTTTTCGGCATAGCGGATGCTGCCGTCGGCCCGGTGGCGGAACCACTCGGGGTGCTCGGTCACCCAGGGGTGGTCGGGGGAGCACTGCAGGGCCAGGTCGAGGGCGAGTTCCATCCCGTGACGGGCCGCCTGCTGCCGCAGGTATTCAAAGTCGGCAAACGTGCCAAGGTCTGGGTGGATTGCCGTGTGGCCGCCTGCTTTCGAGCCGATGCCCCAGGGGCTGCCGACATCATCCGCCGCGGCAGTGAGGGCATTGTTTTTCCCTTTCCGAAACGCTTGCCCGATCGGATGAATCGGCGTCAGGTAGAGCACGTCAAAGCCCATGCCGGCGATATAGTCAAGCCGATCGGCGAGGTTCGCAAGCGTGCCGTGCTGCCCGGCCGGGCCCCAGGACCGGGGAAAGGCCTCGTACCAGCTACCACAGGCGGCCCGATCGCGATCCACCCAGAGTGGCCGCGGTGTTGTCAGCCAGGTTTCAAGGCTGCGGTCGGCATGGCGGCCCATCAGGGCGAGCAGGCGGCCGTCGTGCACCGTCTGCCGCCAGGCCGTTGGTGTGAGGGTCGCCGCAAAGGCGGTGAGCTCGGCCGCGTCGGCCGTCGGTGCCTGGGCCGCAACCGTCTCAATAAGTAGTTGGCCTTCGGCCAGTTCACCGGCCAGGTCTTCGCCTGCCTCCGCCCGCAGGGTCAGGTCACGTCGCCAGCTGGCGAAGTGGTCAACCCGGCCGCTGACCGTGTACTCCCAGGATCCGATCCGGCCCGGTGTGAAGCTGGCCTGCCAGCGGTCGTTGCCTTCGCAGAACATCGGCATGCTGGTCCAGCCCTCGTGGCCAGCCGGGCGGATGTGCAGCCGGCACTCCAGTTCATCGTGGCCGTCGCAGATGATGTCGGCGGCGATCGTCACCGGCTGGTTGACCACCCGTTTGGCGGCGAACCGGCCGCCGTCGACATCGGGGAGAATCCGATCGATCGCCACCCGGCGACGGCACTGGTCGGAAAGATCGGGCTGCTGCTCGGGTGGCGTCACGGGCGTGTTCTCTGAGCGGGAAATAGTCGCGGCAGCGCCCAGATGCCGCAGGCCTGACCGTTCGCGGCGTAGTCTAGCTGTTCGTGGAAAAAGCCATCCATGACCTTTTTCCACTTAGGCAACACCCGAAAACGCTGAGGGTTTTCGGGGTTGCTGGTCGCCGCATCCTGCGGCGGCAGACTTCTTCCACAGTCTGCTAGCGGGCTGGTAGTGGCCGCGAAGCAGCGCCGGCGCTCAAAGTCAGGTATCCAAGAGGCTGGTCAACGGCACTTCCACGAGCGTGGGATAGCACCAACCAGAGCGATCCGGGCCGGCGCATGCTCAGGTGCGGAGCTGATCCAGTGGGCCACTTGAGTCACCAAAACTTTTGGCCGGAACCCCGAATGTATCGAGCAGCGTCAGCAGCAGGTTTGCCATCGGCTGTTCGCCGGGCAGGGAGATCGCATGGCCTGTTTTGAGCCGCCCGCCGGCTCCACCGGCAATAGCCACAGGGAGTTGATCGTGACGATGGCGGTTGCCGTCGGAGAGGCCGCCAGCGTAGACGATCGTTGAGTGGTCAAGCAGGCTGCGGCCGTCGGGCTGCTCAATCGCATCGAGCCGACTGAGCATGGCTGCGAACTGTTCGGCATAGAACCGATCAATCTTTGCCAGCTTGGCGATTTTGTCCGCATCGTCACGATGGTGAGAAAGCGCATGGTGACCCTCGCCGATTCCGACCTCGGGAAACGAACGATTACTGCCGTCATGGGCCAGCAGGAAGGTGGCGATGCGGGTTGAGTCGGTCTGGAATGCAAGTACCAGCATGTCCCCCATCAGCCGCAGATGTTCACTGAAAACCCCTGGTGGCTTTTCGGGTAACGACAGATCGGGGGCGTCCGGAACACCGGCCTGTTCAAACCGATCGAGTCGATGTTCGATGTCGCGAACGCCGGCGAGATACTCATCGAGCTTGTGCTGGTCGACGGCGGCGAGCTCCCTGCGGAAGCTCCGGCTTTCCTCAAGCACAAAGTCGAGGAGTGACCGGCGCGATTGCTGCCGGGCCTTCCATGATTCCTTCCGCTCCGCACCGGTGCCACGGCCGAAGAGCCGTTCAAAGACGAGCCGCGGATTTGACTCAGGTGTCGCCGGTTGTCGGGCCGATCGCCAGGCAAGGTTGAACTGGTAGGCGCAGGAATATCCTGAGTCGCAGCTGCCACTCTTGCGGACCCCGTCACAGGAGAGTTCGAGCGAGGGAAAGCGGGTCCGCTTTCCGAGGTGCTGGGCCGCCACCTGGTCAACGGAGATGCCCGCTCGTAGGTCGGCCCCGGCGGTCTTCAACGGGCGGGCTGCGGTCAGGAAGCTGGCCGTCGCCCGGGCGTGGTCGCCAGCCCCATCGGGGCCGGCAAAGCCGTTGCGGTGGGCAAGGCCCTGCACGAACGTCAGTTTGTCACGATGCCGGGTGAGCGGCTCGAGCGATGGCCCCAACTCGTAGTCCTTGCCTTCGCCCCGAGGCATCCACTGCTCTACGTTGACACCGTTTGGCAGATAGAGAAAGGCCAGCCGTTGCGGGACTGCGGCTCCGGCCCCAGCTGCACCCCGACTGGCCGATTCCAGCAGCGGAATCGCGAGGGCAACTCCTGGCCCCCGGAGGGCTGTCGTTTTCAGCCATTGGCGGCGGTTGAATGACGGCTTTCGATTGTTCATTTTAATCATCTCCGTGGGGGGCGATCCGCCGCATTTGGAATGGGACGCTCTCCAGAACAGCCGTGACCAATGTTCGTAATCCTCCATCGTCCCGGCACCGAAGCACAATTTTATCCACCGCTGGGGCATCGTAATATTCGACCCCCCTGCCAAGCGCGTAGGTCAGCAGCTTTTCCGTCAGGCAGCGGTAGAAGTCATCGCGGCGGTCTTCGGCAATCCGCCGAGCAAGACTCTTGACGTCAGAGAATGATTCGCCGGTGATCAGTTTGCCAGCCGTTTCGGTCTCAATGCCGTCGGTCTGCCACTGTCCGATGGCGTTGTACTGTTCCAGTGCCAGGCCGAGGGGATCGAACCGGGCATGGCAGGAGTTGCAGAGCGGTTCTTGCCGGTGCCGGGCGAGCAACGCTCGCATCGATAGATTTTTGGCGTCCTGCTGCGCCGCAGTGGCTTCCAGCGGCGGCACGTCCGGAGGAGCCGGTGGCGGGGGCGTCCCCAACAGGTTTTCCAGAATGAACAGCCCCCGCTTCACAGGGCTCGTCCTCGAGGGGTTCGAGGTGACCGCCAGCACGCTCCCGTGCGTCAAGAGGCCGTGGCGATGGCTTTCGTCGCGAAGCGAGACCAGCCGCATAGTGTTCCCCGTGATCCCCTCGATGCCGTAGAAGCGGGCCAGTGGCTCGTTGAGGAATGTCTGGTCGCCGACCAGCAGGTCGGCGGCAGGCAGATTGTTGCGGAGCAGGTGCAGGAACAACAGTTCGGTTTCCTGCTGCATGGCCCGCCGCACATCAGCGTTGAAGATTTTTTCCGCCGCGGTTCGGTCTGTTTCTTTCAGAATTGTCGGGAGGTCGAACGGCATGTGCATGACATCACGAATCTGGAGCCATTGGCCGACAAAATTCCGGCCGAACGCATCGCAGCGCGGGTCGGCGATCATCCGGTCGATCTGTTGGCTGAGCGACGCCCGCAATCTTCCGGCGGCGGCGAGTTCGAACAGTTCCTCATCGGGCATCGTGCTCCAGAGGAAATAGGAGAGCCTGGATGCCAGAGAGAACTCGTCGAGCTGCTCAGCCCGGCGAGTGGACGAGACCGTCCGGTCAGCGCGTACATTGCGAAAGAGAAATCGTGGTGAGGCGAGCACTGCCGTCAGCGCGGCGACCACTGCTTCATCGACAGAGCCACCGGCATCGCGGGTTCTCCTGGCTACTGCAAGCAGCCGTGTCCGGGTGTCATCATCGAGCGGCCGGCGAAATCCACGGCGGCCGATCCGCTCAATCGTGGCAACCAGGGCCGCCGGAGCGGCTGGGCCGTCGCCGGGGGGCAACGGCTCAACCAAGAGCGTTCGCAGGGTGGCGGGGGCGGACGCTTTCACTGGTTTTCCAGCGCGGGCGGCCGCCAGGCCGGCCAGGACCTGCTGGCCAATCGTGTCAGCAAGGGCGAGATACCGTTCCACGAGCAGCGGCGACGTCGAGAGCACGCTCCCGATCGTGTCGAAGCCGTGACCGGTGTCATCGGGCGGGAGTTCCCCTGTGACATCGATGTTGATGCCGGTGAGGTCGCTGACCGAGTTAACGTACTCGGTGCGGTTGAGCCGCCTGAGAACAACCCGCCCGGGATCCGGATCAGCGGGTGTCAGCCGAAAGACAGCCTGCTCAATCCAGGTAACCAGCGCCTTGTGGTCGTCCGCTGTCGGCTGCGGCTGGTGATCGGCGGGTGGCATCGTCCCGGCACGAAGATTTTTCCAGGCGGCAATCCATTTCTGCGGAGGGTCATCATCGGTGTCCACCCCGGCGGCCGCTGGTGCACCCACAGATTCGAGCAGGTGATCGAACGCAATCCCCCCCTCAGCGCTGCCATTGGTGTGGCAATCGCCGCAGAACTGGTGCATCAGTTGTTCGCTGGCGGTGGCGGTGACTGCGAGAACGCCGGCCAGCGCTGCTGGAAGAATCAGAAGCCGCATCGGCAAGGCTGGGATCCATTGGTGGGGTGCGGGGAGGCGAGACCAGAACGACGCTTGAGCTTTGTCGTCTTTATGTCTCGAGGCCTCCGGCGATGACGCAGCAGCCATTTCGGCCGGTTTTTGCCCGGAAATTTGGGGGTGTCACCCTAGTGAAATGTCGATTGCCCACATTCGCGGGTCAGGACCAGTGGGGGCCAATCCTGTTCGGCCGATAAGCTGCCCGAGAAACCGATTTGGTGTCGGACGACGCTCACCCGTCCCCAGGGCCGTCGCCCGGCCGCTCAGCAAGCCCCAGCGCAAGCTGGGGGATCGTCGGGGCGATCCCTGGGCAACCGCCCGGAGCTGCGAAGGAACTTCAGCACGCCAACAGACAAACAGTGTGCGGTGGCGAACACCATTGCCACGGAGGGCTTTCTCCACCGATAGCCAGGCTGCCGGAAAACTCAGTCCCAGGCTTCGCGCGGCGCAGCTGCCATCTGGATTCGTTTGGTTCCATCACCATTGCTGCAAACACGGCTGCTGCCGGTACTGCCGAGGCGTGCAGCCCTGCAGTCGTTTGAAGATGCGGTTGAAGTGGGAGAGGTTTTCAAAGCCAGCCTGGGCGGCGATGGTCGTGACTGACTGATTGGTGCGGGCCAGCAGCTGGCAGGCCTGGGCAATCTGGACCTCGTGTGTCCAGCCGGTGAAGGTCCGGCCGGTCATCCGGCGGAAGAATCGGCTGAAGCCGGCTGGAGACATGCCGGTCAGCACGGCTGCTTCGGTGAGTCCTGGAGGGGCGGCCAGGTGTTTCAGGACGTGCCGACAGATGCGGTCGATTCGATCGGCATCGCGGGTCCGCGGCTGCCGGCAGAAGGCGGTGTCGGCCAGCGGGCGGCCACCGCCACTGCTCGCCAGCTGCTGGAGCACCTCAAGCAGCCGCAGCAGCCGGCCCAGGGGCGGCAATGATGCTCCCGACTCGATCAGCGGCCGCGTGATCGGATCGGTCCCGTGATCAAACACCAGTCCCCGCGCGGCGGCGGCCAGCAGCCGGCGGATGTCAGCGAACTCGGGCTGCTCCAAATCGCTGCCACCGAGCGGTTGCGTGGTGAACTGAATGACCACTGCCCGGCTCCGCGCTGCCGGGTCGGTGGTCGATTCCCAGGTGTGCGGCAGATGCGGTCCCAGCAGTACGAGGTCACCTGGCTCAAACCGCTCAATCGAGTTGCCGACGAAACGCTGGCCCCGGCCTGAGCTGATCAGCGTCAGTTCAAATTCGGGATGAAAATGCCAGCGGTAAGGAAAAGCGGGCAGATCGAAGGACAGCCAGGCGAACGACTGGCCGACCGACGGTTCGACGGTTTCACGAAGGGGAAGCATCAACGCCGTCCGTAGCCGTTCGGTGAGCCAAGAGGCGATTTTGCGTTGCAAAATTGCCCGTTGCGGTGATTTATCCTAACGCAGGGCAAAAAAAACACCAGTTTGAGCAAAGCGGCGCGGAGACTCGGAGTGGGTGGCAGCTGTAAAGTGCCCGATGTCAGGAAACAAGCTGCCGATGCAGGATGCCGCGGCGATCAGCCTTCGCGGGGTAGTTCTTGCTCGATTTGTCCATTTCGTCTCCGGAGATTTTGCTCATGTCGGTCGGTGACTCAGCGGCGTTATCCTCCGCCTTCCCGCTGCTGGACGAGCCCTATGCCGTCACCGCTGCGCAGCAGGAACAGTTCCGTGAAGATGGCTTCATCAAGCTGGCGGGTGTCTTCGACGCCGAGACCCTCGCCCATTTTGAGCGGGAAATCACCGCCCTGACCCTCGCCCACAACCCGCTTGCCGACACGGCGATGGATGACCGCGACACCTATGCCAAGGCTTTCATCCAGGTGGGCAACCTCTGGGAGAAAGGGGCGGAGGCCAGGCGAGTCACCTTCTCGCGGCGGCTGGGGGGGATCGCCACGGCGCTGCTCGGCACCCGTGGCGTCCGGCTCTGGCACGATCAGTCGCTCTACAAGGAGCCGTCGGGTGGCTTCACGCCCTGGCATGTCGATCAACAGTATTGGCCGATGGCCAGCAGCCTCGCGGTGACAGCCTGGATTCCCCTCCATGCCGTGCCGCTGGAACAGGGGCCGCTGTCGTTCGGCCGCGGCAGCCACCGGAAGCGAATCGGTCGTGACCTGGCCATCTCGGATGAATCCGAGCAGCTGATCCGTGACGCCATTCGCGAGCAGGGAGTGGTCGAGGTGACCGAGCCTTACGCCCTGGGCGATGTCTCGTTTCATCTCGGCTGGACCCTGCACCGGGCTGGGCCGAATACCACCGCTCGGCCGCGCAAGGTTCACACGGTGATCTTCATGGACATCGACATGCGGCTGGCTGAGCCCAAAAATCCGAACCAGCAACTCGACCACGAAAAGTGGACACCCTCGACCGGCGTCGGTGAGATCATGGATGACCGGCTCAACCCGGTGCTTTTTGAGGTCTGATGCCCAGGCTGGTCAGTCTGCCCGGAACACCGCCAGTTCGGCGGTCAGGCCTGGCCCGAAGGCCATCGCCACACAGGTCTCAGCGGGAGCTCGGGGACGGCCGTTCGGCTCTTCCCCGCCACCGAAGAGTTGTTCGAGGACAAACAGGATCGTGCCGCTCGACATGTTGCCATGTTCGGCGAGGACGCTCCGAGAAACAGCGAGTCGTTCGGGGGTCAGCCCGAGGGCAGTCTCGACCGCGGCCAGCACCCGTGGTCCCCCCGGGTGGACCGCCCAGTGGTTGACGTCGGCTCGATGCAGACCGTGCCGGGCAAGGAGCTCGTCGATGAGGCCGGGCAAGGGGCCGGCGATACTGCCGGGCACCTCTGCAGAAAGCGTCATCTCAAACCCATGGTCACCGATCGTCCAGCCCATCTGGTCGGCGGTGTCGGGCAGGATCGTCGAGGCTTGATCAACGAGCCGCCAGCCGCGGCAGTTGGTGGCGGCTGCCGAGCGGCCCACCACGGCACCGGCCCCGTCGGCGAAGATGCTGTTGGCGACGATTGAATCGGCCGCAGCACCGTACTGAAAATGCAGGCTGCAGAGTTCGACGCAGACCACCAGCACGACCGCCGCTGGCGTGGTCGCGGCAAACGCGTCCGCGGCACGCAGGGCATTGAACGCCCCGTGGCAGCCCATGAAGCCGATGTGGGTGCGGGCAACGCCAGCAGGCAGGCCGAGGACTCGGCAGAGCTCGAGATCGACGCCCGGAGTGGCAAAACCGGTGCATGAGCAGGTGACCAGGTGGGTGATCTGAGCGGCGGTAACATCAGACCGGGCAAGGGCCCGCTCAGCGGCGGTGATCGCCAGTGGGCCCGCGGCGCAGGTGTAGCGGGCCATCCGCTCGGCCGTTGTCGGCCCGGCGTCGGCCGCATTGCTGGCTGGCGGAAAAAACGTTTGGGCGAAAGCTTCGGTTCCAGGATCTTCCAGCAGCACCGAACCACGGTTCTCGATTTGGGTCTGCCGGTAGATGGCCGACAGGGTTCGCGGGCGGGTTCCTGCCGGTCCAGCCAGGGTGCCGGCCAGGACGGCGGCGTCCCGCTGCGCGATGCCGTGCTGTGGGGCCGCCGAACCGATGCCAAGAATTGCGAGCGTCATGCCTGCAGTGTTACAGATTCGGGCTGTGGCGGCGATCAGTGAGGCTGTAGCTGCAGGTTTTCTCGCTTGGCTGCGTCATGCAGCCTGTTCACGGGCTCAGCCAAGAGTGGCGGTCGGCCTGGGGACGAGCCTGATAGAGTTTCCAGTGCAGCATTGGGCAACGTAACCAGCAGCCCCCGGAAACCAGTTCGCAGCCCGAACCGCAGCGGCCACCAGCCAGGGGCGACGCAGGGCGAGCGCTACCAGGCGGCAACGACGGTGCCGCTGCTGAAGACCCTCCCGGTGCCGTCGGCTGTAGCGGGCCGCCGCCTCGGCCGGCGGCAGGAGCTGACCGGTCGGGCCAATGACCGACTCGCTCAACAGCCGGGCAGCATGGAGGGCCCAGCCAATGCCTTCGCCGGTAAAGGGTTCGACGTAACCGGTGGCATCGCCCACCCGGTAGATGCGGTCACTGCCCGGATCGACCACTGGCGTCTGGTGGGTCAGTGGGGGGGTGGCCCGGGTGGTGGCAGTCTCGACCGCCCCCCGTTCGACCAGGGGCGGTCGACCACCACTCGCCTCAGCCAGCAGGTTGGCGACCGCCACCGCTGGTGACCCGGCAGCGGCGACGCAGGCCGGCGCCACCGCTGCGGCAAGATCGATCTGACCATCCTCGAGCCGGACCAGCCCGCAGTAGCCCGACCGGCCGACCGCCATCACGAGTTGGCCTGCCGGCAGGCTGCTGCTGTCCCGAGGCAGGGTGGCCCCGATCCCGATTAGGTTTTGTCCTGGCCGCCGCCGGGCTGCGGGCCGACTGCCCGCGGCCGTCTCGATCCGGACCGCGTCAGCCAGGCCACCTGCCAACACGATCCGATCAGCCGAGAAGGCTCGTTCACTGCCGTCGGCCGCGATTGCCATCAGGCTGACGCGGGTTGCAGCCAACCGACAGGAGACGACCCGGGTCTGCGGCAGCCAGGCAGCCCCGGCCGCAATGGCCGACCGGACGATTGCCGGGTCGAGGGATTCGCGTGACTGCACCGCCCCCGGCGGCAGCCGCAGGCTGGCGGCGCGGCCGCCGGCGAGGAGTTGCACGGTGCCGAGCGGGAGGCGGCAACCGGTTTGGGGTGGCCTTTGTTCTCGGCCCGGGCCGGTCACGTCCAGCCGGCCCAGTTCAGCCAGGGCCAACGGGGAAAGGCAGCAGCCGCAGACCTTCGGCCGGGGAAAGGACTCCCGGTCGAGCAGCAGCACCCGAAGGCCGGCGTGCGCGGTCCGAATCGCCGTCGCCCCGCCCGCCGGGCCGGCCCCGACGATGATCAGGTCCCAACTGGTTGCTGCCGCGGCCGTGGCAGAAATCGTGGCCGGAAGCGGAGCGTTCTCACCTAACACGGGTGACTCTCCTCTGTTCGCGGCCAGCTCACACAGACCCGCTCCGGCCAGGTGCAGTCGACCTGAGCCTGAGCCAGATCGGCCGCGTCGAGCAGTTGCCGGTATTCGGCCGGCGTGCGGGCGGCCTTCACCGACAACGGGCCATCGACCCGGGCCACCCGCGAACGGGCCAGCAGCATGGTGCCGAGCCGGGCCAGCAGCAGGCCCAGCCGGCTGCGGCGTAGATCGGAGAAGACACCACCCACGTCAGCCGCCGCAGCCATGCTCCGCAGGAGTGCAACCGCAGCGTCGTCGCCAAGATGGTGCAGGAAGAGCGAGTGCATCGCAATGTCGCAGGGGGGGCAGCCGTCACGCACGATGTCGGCCTGGGTAAACGTCAGGGTGGCCGATCCACTACGGCCAGCCTGCCGCTGCCGGGCCCAGCCAATCGCCCGTTCACTGACGTCGAGGCCGATTATCTCAACCGGCTGCGCAAGCCTGGTGCCGAGATACCGGGCAACGGCCGCCGTGAGATCACCGCCGCCGCAGGCGATGTCAATGATCTGCACAGGGCGACGGTCCGCGGCGGCTGCGGTCTGCAGCAGCCGCACGGCACGGCGGCCCAACTGCGAGGCGGTCCCCGAGATCCAATTGATCCGGGCAAGCGCGGTCAGGGCCTGGTCATGCTCCGCCTGATCGAGGGCGGGGTCGTCCATCAACTCGGGTGGACGGTCAGCCAGTGATGGAAGCGGGGGCATGGCAGGCCTGCGGAGGACGGAGCTCTTGAGATCGTACAGGCTGGCTGAGATGCGAGTGGCCCGTTCTCGCTGGTGCCCACCAGCTGGTCGGCTCTCGACACAAGCAGGCCGCAGTTCAGCCGAGGTTACATCCCCGGCGGGCAGGGCTGGGTCTGCACCGCCCCCTCGTAGACGACCGGGGTGACCAGGCCCGATCCGGCGCAGGGGTCGCAGGTCGGTGGACAGGGCATCGTTGCCCCGGCGGGCACGACGCCGGGGGCGGCCATCGTCTGCGAGAACCCACCGCCCGCAGCGGTTGGGGCCATCGGCATGACCGCACCCGGCGGCAGTGGGGTCTGGACCGCGCCCGGGGCCGGATAGGCCACCGGCTGGGCTGGTATGCCCTGTTGCGGAGCACCCGGCTGCGGATAGACCGGCGGGGCGTATGGTGGGGCGTAGGCGTAGGGGCTCTGGCGGTGCCGGGCACAGCCCGAGCTGATCGCCAAGGCAACGAGACCAAGAGCGAGGCCACGAGGCGGAATACCACGCAGGAACATAGCTGATTTCCTTCAGGTGCCCGCCTGTGCCCAGACGATAGGAAAACGCGGTTGGCGGCAGCAAGATCGACTTGAGCCGCGACCTCAAAAATTTTCAGCCGGCAGGCTCGAACAGGGCGATGCTGGCCGTAAAGCCGTGCAGGCAGTTTTTCTGGCCGATGGGGCCGATCTCGCCTTGGGCGAAGAAGCCGGCGACCGGAAGTGGGCCGAGCACCTCCTGCAGGCAGCGGGCGTCGTGGCTGGCCGTTTCGAACATCCGGCTGCCGCGGCCGTTGCAGGTGAACATGAGGCCGCCAGCGGGCTGCGGCCCGGCCCGCTGACGCAGGAGCTCGATCAGATCGTCGTGGGCAGTGGTGGCGTCCCTGACATGAAACTGCACCGTCTGGCCGGTGCGGATGCAGTCGCCGACGGCGACCACACCGGTTTCCGGGTCAGCGCCAACGACGTTGCGAACCAGAAAGTCGCCCCGCTCAAACCGGTCCTGGTACTCACTGGCAACGCGGCCGACATGCAGGGAGCTGCGGACCAGTTGCCGGTCGTGGTCATCCAGAGTGCCGTAAATGGCCTGCAGCTGGGCAAACGCCGGCCGCCCACCGAGCTCAAAGAGCATGTTGTCTTCAGCCTTGGTCACGACGAAAGGCTGGCCGATCGGTCGGCAGCCCTGCGAGACAATCGGCCGCACCCGCACCCCGCCGCCGACAATCACGCCGACGGCACCGGCGTCGTAGGTCTGCCGATCAATCACCAGGGTGTTGCTGCCGGGCCGATTCCCGCCGCTGGCCATGCCGCCGATGACTGGCACCCCCGGCCGATCCTCGGCCAGTCGCCCGATCAGCTGGTCGACCGGAAATGAGAACGGGTCGGCCACCAGCAGCAGGCTGGCATGGGCGGGCCAGTCAAGTTCATCCGGCCAGCCGAGGAATGTTCCACCGTCCGGGGTCTGAACATGCTCAAGCGCCATCGGCGTGATCACTGCCGTTGGGAGCGATGCCATCCAGACGGTCACCGCCGTTCCCGACTCATACTCCTCGGCATTGGCCAGCACCGCCTCGGCTGTCGTGCCGACAAGGCAGCCCGCGTCGATCAGGTCGGCGAGGCTCTCGAGGGTCGGGCGGATCGCCGCGCCATAGGCGGCCGAGACGAAGACCATGGCCAGATCAGGCCGGCGGCCGGCGAGCTGGGAGACCGCCTCCAGCGTTGCCTCGCGAATCGCCGCGTCGAGCTCGGGCAGCGTCGATGCGGCGGCGGCACAGCGGACCGCCCTGGGCTGTGTGGCGGACTCGAAAGGCGACGGCATGGACGAACCCGGTTGTGAGTGAGAGGAGATCGCGGTGGTGAAAGATCAGCAGGTGATTTCAGCGAACGATTCGATCGCCTCATGGTCGTAGAGGTTCTCCAGCGGCCGGTTGCCCGGGCGGACGGCTGCCGCTGTCGCCATGCCAGCCGCACGGGCGGCGTCGAGCTCGGCTCCGACGTCGCTGATGAACAGAATCTGCCGTGGTGGCAAGCCCATGTCGGCGGCAATAGCCGTATAGCTGGCCTGCTCCCGCTTGGGGCCGGTGGTGGTGTCGTAGTGGCCCCGGAGGTGAGGCGTGAGGTCGCCGGCGGCGGTGTGGCTGAAGAAGAGCTGTTGGGCCTCGATCGAGCCGGAAGAATAGATTCGCACGTCGAAGCCGGAGTCGGCCCAGCCCGCAAGGGCCGGGGGCACGTCATCGAAGACGTGCGCGGTGAGCTGGCCCGACTCAAAGCCGTTTCGCCAGATCATGCCCTGCAGCGTCTTCAGTGGTGTTGACTTGATGTCACGGTTGATCAGGTCGATCGCAGCCAGCACGATGGCGGTGCGGCCCTCGGGGGTGTGAGGCCGGCCCACGCATCCGGTTTCCGCGGCAATCGCCGCCGCCGCCTCAGCGACGGCCGAATCGGTGGCGTGCTGCTCGAGGAACGCGGCGATGTGCTCCTTGGCGTAGGCAAAGAGCACGTCGTAGACGAAGGCGATCGACGAGGTGGTGCCCTCGACGTCGAGCAGGATTCCTTGGCCGCCGAACACGATCACGAGGCGGCTCCGTTGGTGCCACCCAGGTAGGCCGGCCCGAGGCAGAGCGGCTCGTAGCCCGCGTGGACGCCGTCGTCGAGGTAGTGCGGCGTCCAGCCACTGGTGTCCTGGAACAGCCGAATGGCGCGGATCCGCCGCTCCTTGCAGAGGTCAAACCAGTGCCGGGTGCCCAGCGGCACACTGATCAGGTCACCGGCCCAGACCTCGATTCCGAAGACTGGACGGTCGACCGGATTGATATGGAACACGCCGCTGCCCCGCAGGATGAAGCGAACCTCGTCCTCGGTGTGGGTGTGTTCCTTATTGAATTTGTCAAGCATCGCGTCCAGGTTCGGCGTGTCGGGGTAGACGTCGATCACATCAGCCGTGACGAAGCCCCCCTGCTCTTTCAGGACGTCGATTTCCGCTTTGTAGGCAGCCAGAATCTCCTCGGCAGGAGCGGCCGGGTCGACCCGGTCCTCCAGCGGCCAGACGTCGTAGCGGAGGCCCTGGTCGGCGAGGAAGGCTGTGATCTCGCCGGCGTCGGTGAGGCGGCGGGATTCGGCGGGGATGGTGACGATTGCCATGGCAGGACTCCCGGGGGCGTGGTGGTGAAATGGCCGCTGGATCGGTCGGCCGTCAGGCCGACGGCAGCATCCGCTGCCGGGCCGTGACCTCAAAGAGAAATTCAAAAATTTCGATGTGCCGCCGGGCCTCGGCCAGCGTGCGGCCCCAGGTATAGAGCCCATGCCCCGACAGCAGAAATCCGTGCAGCGGCGGCCGCCGGTCGTCCGACCAGTTGGCTGCGGTGAAGACCGCCCGGATGCGGTCCGACAGTTCGGTCATGTCCTGGCTGTTGGCGAAGATCGGCACGTCGGCACTGCTCTGGTGCGTTGCGATGCCTTCCAGGCCTTTGAGCATCTCGTAGCCGGTGATCTGGAGACTGCGAACCTGTTCCCCCTTCGGCAGCCCGGCCCGCGACAGAATGGTCGCCCAGACCGAGTGGGTGTGCAGAACTGCCCCGACTGCGGGGATCTGCCCAGCAATCAGGCAGTGCAGCAGTGTCTCGGCCGACGACTTGCGGCCGCCGGCGGCCGCCGGGTCGATCAGTTGACCGCTGGCATCGACCCGCACAAAGTCGTCCGGCCCGAGGGCTGATTTGTCCTTGCCGCTGGCGGTGATCAGCAGTTCCAGCGGGTCGCGGCTGAGTACGACCGAATAGTTGCTGCTGGTGCCGAGTGACCAGCCCCGGGCATGAAATTCGCGGCCGACCGCCCGCAGGCCGGCGACGGCGTCGTCGCTGGCCGCGTGCATCCCCGCGGACGGTTCTTGGAGAAGCTGTTCCATGCCCGAACTGTAGGCGATGCTGCGGGCGGCTCGCAACCGACCGGCCGCCGCTGCCGCTGAAACCGGTCCAGCCGTTGGCCGGCGGGCTCATACACTGTGAAAACGGGCGCCGCCGCTCGCCCTCGGGGACGGCGGATTGTCCAGTCGATCCCTCATCCCGCTGCAAACCGGTGCCATGCTGATTCTTGTGCCGACTGCTTACGAACAGGCGATCATCGCTGACGAGCTGGGGCCGGCTCTGCTTGAGTCGCACCAGTTGGAGCTGGTCGGCTTTGGCCCCGTTGCTGCTGCGGCCCGGACCGCGGCTCTGTTGGCGGCAGCGCGGCCAGCGGCCGTTTTGCTGGTGGGCATCGCCGGCAGCTTGGATCACCAGCTTGATGTAGGGGGGGCCGCCTGGTTTCAGCGAGTCGCCTGCCATGGGGTGGGGGTCGGAACCGGGCGGGCGTTCTTGCCAGCGGGCCAACTCGGCTGGCCCCAGTGGCCGGGGGACACCGCGACGGGCGGGGCGGTGATCGGCGACGAACTCGAACTGGCCGGCATGCTTGCCGCTGGCCAGCCGGCAGATCAGCTGCTCTCGGCCGCTGCCGCCTCGGCGTCGCCCGACGACGTGGCGGTGCGGCGGCAGCTGTTCCCCGACGCGGTGGCCGAAGACATGGAAGGCTTTGCGGTCGCGGCAGCCTGCCAACTCGCGGGGGTGCCCTGCCGGATCATCCGCGGGATCTCCAACCGCGCCGGCGACCGCAACAAGGCCAACTGGCTGATCGAGCCGGCCCTGCAAGCGGCGGCCGAACTCGCCCGCGACCTGCTGGAGGAGGCTGCCTGATGGAGACGATTCGGCTCGGCATTTCAACCTGCCCCAACGACACCTTCGCCTTCCACGGACTGCTGACCCACGCGGTCGATTGGCGGGGGCTCGATTTCAAGGTCGAACTGCTCGATATCCAGCAGCTCAACGACCGGCTGTTTGCCGACAGCTTTGATGTGGCCAAGACCAGCTTCCATGCAGCGTTGCTGCTGGCTGACCGCTATCTGGTGCTGCCGAGCGGCTCGGCCCTCGGGTTTGGGGTGGGCCCGCTGCTGCTCGCCGCCCGGCCTGACACCCAGCCGACCGCGGCGGAGCAGCTGACGCTCTGCCCGGGCGAACAGACGACCGCTGCCCTGCTCTACCGGCTGTTCCATCCTGGCACGACCCGGGTCGAGCAGGTGGTCTTCTCCGAGATCATGCCGCGGCTGCAGGCCGGCGCGGCTGACTTTGGCGTCTGCATTCACGAGGGACGGTTCACCTGGCAGCAGCAGGGGCTGCATCTCGTCGAAGATTTGGGCAGCCGATGGGAGGCCGAAACCGGCAGTCCGCTGCCACTGGGGGGCATCGTGGCCAGCCGGCAGTTGTCGCCGGCAACGCTGGCCACTGTCCAGCAAGTGATTCACGACTCGCTCCAGTTCGCCCGGGCCGACCCTGCCGCCGCCCTGCCGACGATGCGGCGGCATGCCCAGGAGTTCGATGACAGCGTGCTCTGGCAGCATGTCGAACTGTACGTCAACGACTGGACGGTCGATCTTGGTGCGGTCGGCCGCCGGGCGCTGGCAACCCTTGCCGAGCGGGCGGCTGCCGTCGGCATCACTGTGGGCTGGCCGCTGACGGTGCTGGGAGACTGACGGCAGCGACCATTGACACCGCGGCACGCGGTGCCAAACGTGCCGAGTTTGCACTGCTGGTCTCCTCGAATTACGGTCTTCGTAAAGCGTTTTACGCAAGGAGTCAGCCATGCCCGCCCGGACTGTTTTATTTTCAGGGGTCGCCGTTGGTGCCCTGCTGGCCAGCATTGCCGCAGCCGCCGATGCACCACCGGCCGAACTCGTGCCGCCAACCGACCTCCTCAAAAACCGTACGCTCGTGCTGCGGGTCTCAAAGGAATTCATCCGCCAGCACACCCCCGCTGTCGTTGACCGGCAGACCCCGGTGAGCCGCTGTTTGTTCGGCGCCCGCGTCACCGGCACGGCGGTGACCAACGGCAAGCCGGTGATGGCCAAGCAGCCCGCCACGACGCAACCAGTCATGGTCCTCCATTTCAAGGGCACGACCCGAACCTCGACGGTGGCGACGAAGGACAGCGTCCGGGTTTTCAACAGCGGCATTGCCGAGTTTGACGTCCGCCGCGAGATCAGCTTTGACGGGCTCAATTTCCAGAAGGGCGATCGGACAATCGACATCGGCTACCGTTCGGCCATCACTGGGCTGAGCACCCCGCCCGGGCTGCGGGGCTGTATCACCCGGGCGGTTGCGACCCGCCGCATCGAGCAGCAGCGGCCGACCGCCGATGCAATCGCCCGCGAGGACACCAAGCGGACGGTGCTGGCGGAGTTCGGCAAGCAGACCGACAAGCTGGTGGCCGACCTCAACGCCAACCTGCCCTGGAAAGAAACCGTGGCGTTGCTGACCCATCCGGGGCCGGGCCGACGGCGGCAGTTCAGCAATGCCGCCCGCTGGATTGAAGCGCGGTCGATGCACATTGACGTGAAGGGCAGCGACCTGCCCGAAGAGTCGAACCAACTGCGGGCGCCGATTGAGCTTTGGGTGCAGGGTGAGCCGCGGGCTTCGGTGACCGGCGAGGTCCTCAGCCTCTGGGGAGCTGCCCATCAGGCCCTCGACCGGTTCCGCGAGGCGGTCGCCCCCACCGACGAGTCGACCGCCACCGGCGTGACGCCCGAGATCATCGGCGACTGGTGGGTGATCCGCGTCGGCAGCGATGTCGCCGAAAGGTTCATCAAACAAAAGATCGAGGCCGCAACAGCCGAGCCGGCCGCGGCGGGCTGAGCAAAGGCCTGTTTACAAATACGGTGCGAACAGCCGGGCCACGCCGTCGCGGATGCGCACCGGCAGCGACCGCCCGTCAACCTCGGTGAGGGTCCGGCGGGTCGAGCGGGCAATGATGCCGGTCACATGGCCGTCGAGGGCCGTGGCGAGGCCGCGGTCGTAGCTTTCGACGTTGAACTCGAAGTTCAGCCGCATGCTCCGTTCGTCCCAGTTGCCGCTGCCGAACAGGCTCCAGGCCGAGTCGACCACCATTACCTTGGTGTGGTCAAACGGTGGCGGCGACATCCAGACGTTGCAGCCCCGGCTGAGCACCTGCCAGAGCAATGCTTCAGACGCCCAGCCGACCAGGGCCAGGTTGTTCTGCTGCGGCAGCACGATGTCGACCGCGACGCCCCGCAACGCCGCCACGCCGAGGGCCTGGCAGATGGCATCGTCCGGCAGGAAGTAGGGCGTCATGATCCGCACCGACTTCCGGGCTGAGGCGAGTGCAGCGATCAGCACCAGCTTGATGCGGCCGACGTCGGCGTCGTCCGGGCCGTACCGGACCCCTCGGGCCAGACTCGTCCCAGTGAAGCTCAGATCGGGCGCCCAGCGGTAGCTGCCGTCTGCATGCCGCAGTTCATCGAGTCGCTCACCGGTCGCGAAGGCCCAGTCCTCTGCAAAGACCTCAAGCAGCTGCGTGACCACGGGGCCGGTCAGCCTGAAGTGCATGTCCCGCACCGGGTGCGGCGGGTTCTTCGACAGCCAGCAGCCGTGGCGGATGTTGAGCCCGCCGGTGAAGCCGAGCCGACCGTCGACCACAAGAATCTTGCGGTGGTTCCGCAGGTTGGCGTAGGGGAAATAGAGCGGCACGGTGGTCGGCAGGAACCGCGACACCGGCACGCCCCGGTGTTCGAGCAGGCCGACGCTGGTGGGAAAGCTGTACCGTGAGCCGATGCCATCAACGAGCACCCGCACCTCGACGCCGCGATCGACCGCCCGGCCGAGGGCATCGATGAACAGCTTGCCCGTCGGGTCGTTGTCGAAGATATAGCTGGCCAGGCCAATGCTCCGCTCGGCAGCGTCGATGGCCGCCAGCATCTGCGGATAGGCGGCGTCGCCACCAGCCAAGGGCTCAATGGTGTTGCCGTCGAGCAGCGGCCGTTCGGTCACCTCGCCGACTAGGGTGGCCAGCGACCGTAGCGGCGCGTCGGCCGGCCCGATGGCATCATCGAGCCGTTCATCCGACGGCACTGCCGCCTCGAGTCGGTGGATCACCTCTCGCTGCCCTGCCCGCAGCTTCGAGGCCTTCCTGCGGATGCGATTGACACCAAAGACGGTGTAGGCGATCGCCCCAAAGCCGGGGGAGAGCCAGATCAGTCCCACCCAGCCGATGGTGCTGCGGGTGTCCCGCTTGGTCAGCAGGGCATGCAGCGAGGCGGCCAGGTTGATGCCGATGATCGACGTGGCCAGCACGTGCGGCCAGATCTCCAGCCACCACCGCCACGCCGTTTCAAGAAGTTCCGCCATCATCCTCCGGCCCAGGCCAAATGGAACACTGCAGTAATATACTGCGAAGACAGGTGTCAGGATAAAGCCTTACGAAGCCACAACCGAGAGGCATCAGCATGCAGCAGGAATCGTCTGAACTTCAGCAGTCCCGGGCCTTGATTGGTGGCAACTGGTGTGAGGCGGCGTCCGGGCAGCGACTGGAGGTGATCGACCCGGCCACTGGCGTGGCGATCGGCAGCGTGCCCGAGATGGGGGTGGTCGACACCGACCATGCCATCGAGGCGGCGGCCACCGCCCTGCCCGGCTGGCGGCAGCAGACGGCCAAGGCCCGGGGGCAGTTCCTGCGACAATGGTTTGAGGCGGTGACGGCCGCCGCCGGCGAACTGGCTGCCATCATCACGGCTGAGTCGGGGAAGCCGCTGGCCGAGGCCCGCGGTGAGGTTGGCTATGCCGCGGCCTTCCTGGAGTGGTATGCCGAAGAGGCCCGGCGGGCCTACGGCGAGGTGATTCCGCCGCCACAGGCCGACAAGCGGCTGCTGGTGATTCGCCAGCCGATCGGGGTGGCGGCCGCCATCACCCCCTGGAACTTTCCCGCTGCGATGATCCTGCGGAAGGCGGCAGCCGCCTTGGCCGCCGGCTGCACGATGGTGGTCAAGCCGGCCCCGCAGACGCCCCTGACGGCTCTGGCACTGGCGAGGTTTGCTGAGCAGGCCGGCCTGCCGCCGGGCGTGCTCAACATTGTCACCGGCAGCATCGATTCATCACGGCAGATCGGCACCGCCATCTGCGAGAGCCTCACCGTGCGGGCGCTGTCATTCACCGGCTCGACCGCTGCCGGCGTGGCGCTGGCCCGGCAGGCGGCGGGCACCGTCAAAAAGGTCTCGCTCGAACTCGGTGGCAATGCCTCCTTCATCGTCTTCGACGATGCCGACCTCGAGGCCGCCGTGGCCGGCGCGATGGCGGCCAAGTTTCGCAACACTGGCCAGACCTGCGTCTGTGCCAATCGCCTGTTTGTCCAAGCAGGGATTCACGATGCTTTCGTGGAGAAGTTTGCAGCGGCGGCCGGGCAGCTCAAGGTCGGGCCGGGAGTTGACGAAGCGGTCGCGGTCGGACCGCTGATCGATAGCCGCGCCGTCGAGAAGGTCAGCGGACTTGTGGCCGATGCGGTCAGCGGCGGTGGGCGGACGCTTCTTGGTGGGACTACCCACGGGCTCGGTGGCACCTTCTTCGAGCCGACGGTGATCACCGGGGCCACGCCAGCCATGCGGCTGGCCCGGGAGGAGATTTTTGGGCCGGTGGCGGCGGTGTTTCGCTTTGAGACCGAGGCCGAGGTGCTGGAGCTGGCCAATGCCACCGAGTTCGGCCTGGCCTCGTACTTTTTCAGCCGCGACGTTGGCCGCTGCTTCCGGGTCGCTGAAGCCCTGGAGTGCGGCATGGTTGGGATCAACACCGGCATCATCTCGACCGAGGTCGCCCCCTTCGGCGGCGTCAAGTCGTCCGGGCTCGGCCGCGAGGGCGGCCGGTATGGGCTGGATGAGTACCAGGAGCTGAAGTATCTCTGCTTCGGCGACGTCTTGTAGCGTTTCCCTGGTCTCGCGTTATGCCTGCACGGAGGCAAAGCGTCTGCCGGGTCAGCGGCGGCGGGCTTTCTTCACGGCCTTTTTCCTCGCGGACTTCTTGGCAGCTTTCTTCGGCACCTTTTTCACCATCACCTTTTTTCCGCCAGCTTGCTTTTTGGCAGCCTTCTTCGCGGCCGCTTTCTTCGCAGCCTTTTTGGCGGGAGCCTTCTTTGCGGAAGTTTTTTTTGCGGTTTTCTTGGCGGCCTTCTTGCGGACGGCTTTCTTCACCGCCTTCTTGCGACTCGTTTTCCGGGGCCGGCGATCGGCCTCGACCTCGTCAAGGAAGTCACTCGCCTCGGCCAGCAGATCGGCGGCTGAGAGCGGTTCGACCTCGTCGATGATGAACAGCGACAGTTCACCCCGGTGCTGGGCATCGGTAAGCGTGTTGTATTCCTCGAGTGTCAGGTCGTCGTGATCGTCATCTTCACTGGTGAGGAATTCAAAGCCAACTCTGGCCTTTCGGTCCCAGCCGTCAATGTGGAACTCGACGCCGTATTCGCGGAACATGACGTTGCGTTCAATCGCATAGCCGCGGCGACGGAACAGACGTGCCAGGAGGGTGCAGCCCTCGAATTCACCGAGTGTGTCGGACATGATGATCCTTGTGTCTGGGAAAGTGGGTCCTGCTGCTGGTCAACTGCTGGCGGACCGCTCCGGCCGGCAGCATACCTGTTCTGATGCAAATCGGCGACGAGGACGCTGCCGAGGAATTCATGGCACGCTGCCGCTGGTCGACGTAACCTATCGGCTTGGCCCGGAACCCAGCGGGCTGGGGCCGACTGCGGAGTGCAGCCGATGGGCAAACGGATCGCCGTCCTTGTTGAAACCTCTCACGGGTCCGGCCGTGACCTCGTCCGGGGAGTGGCCCGGTTCGTCCGGGAATCGGCCAGCGATTGGGTGATCGAGCATGAAACTCAGCGGCTCGAGGGGCGGCCGCCCTCGTGGCTGGCTCGGTGGCAGGGCGACGGCATCCTCGCCCGGCTGCATTCCTCCCGGGTGGCAGAAGCCGTCGTGCGGCGTGGGGTTCCAGTGATCGATGTCCTCGATGCGTTGCCGCTGCCCGCCGGTGTCGAATCAGCCTACGTTGATGACGCAGCGATCTCTCAACTCGCCTTTGAGCACTTGCACAGCCTCGGCCTGCGGCAGTTCTGTTATCTCGGCCCGTCGCGACGGATCTGGGCCCAGAAGCGGCGGGACGGCTTTCTCGCCGCTGCGGCGGTCGCCGGGCTCCCAGTTTCTGTCCGTGAATTTGCCCGCACCATCCATACGCACGAGCCGGCGGGCGACTGCGCCGGCCGGTTGGCCCACTGGCTCGGCCGGCTGCCCCGCCCGCTGGGGCTGATGGCGGCCAATGACACCTATGCCTGGCTGGCGACGACTGCCTGCCGCGAGGCGGGGCTGGCGGTGCCAGAACACGTCGCAATCATCGGGGTCGACAACGATGAGGTCTACTGCTCGCTGGCCCAGCCTCCGCTATCGAGTGTGATCACCAACAACGAGCGGCTTGGCTATGAGGCGGCCCGACGATTGGCGGCGCGGATGGCGGGCGCACCGGCCAGCCGGAGACCGGCGGCAATCGTCAAGCCGATCGGTATTCATGCCCGAGCCAGCACCGACACGCTCGCGATCGACGATGAAGAAATTGCGGCTGCGCTTCGGCTGATTCGCGATCATGCTATAGAAAATCTGACCGTGTCAGACCTGGCTGAAGCGGTGGGGTTGGCGGGCAGTACGCTGCAGCGCCGGTTTCGTGCGGCGGTTGGCCTCAGTGTGCACGAGGCCTGCATCCGGCGGCGGCTGGAGATTGCCTGCCGCCTGCTTGCCGAGACCAATCTGTCACTGGTGGCGGTGGCCCATCGGGCTGGCGTCGGCCACCAGCAGAACCTTGGCCGGCTGCTGCGGCAGCGACTCGGGTTGACACCCGCCGCCTACCGGCAACAGGCCCGTGCGGGGCACCCAGTCGGAACGGTTCAGAGTCGCGGTTGAACAACGTCGACCGCTTTTCGGCGGCCGCCTTTAGTCGAGCATCAGAAATGTTCGTCGGTCGGGTCGAAGGCGGGGACGGGTATGTTCACAATCCGCAGGTTGCCAACCGCCCGGTGGCGGCAGCCGGGCTTAATCAGCACCGTGGTCAGTGGCTTCAGCGGCACGATGTCGCCGTCGAGTTCCATGTGGCCCTCGCCCTCGAGAACCAGATAAATCTCGGTCAGCTTCTTGTGGAAGTGGGGCCGGCTGTCGGCCGAGATGTCGACCATGTGGATCGTGGCCACCGGATTGTCATCAGCCACAAAGGCCCGGCGGGTCTGGCCACAGGGACAGGGGACAGCGTCGATGGCATCGAGTTGGGCGACCCGATAGCGGGTGGAGGTATCAGCGGTGGTACTCATGGTGTTGGTTTCCTCGGGGGGCGCGGGGTGATGGGTTCGTGAAACGATGGACTCCTCGTATCGGGCTCAGTCGAGCGGATGATTCACATGCTGGGTGAGTTGTGGCAGGTCAGCGGTCAGCGGCTGCCTGATGGTCGCTGCTGAGCCGGAAGGTGAAGGACTCGCCGGCGTTACGGCCCGGGACGACCGTTGCCCGGAAGCCGGATGTGGCCGCCTTGGCATACGCCTCGGGCAGCAGCCCGAGGATAACGAACCGCACGGTCTCTGGCGTGCCGCTCGCGTGGTGTGGCAGGGTCGCATGGAAAAACTCCCACATGAAGTGATGAATCCAAGACTGGGCCAAGAAGAGAGCGTGCGAGATGAGAAGTGAGGGCAGAACCCGCCCCCTTGTCACTCACAAAACGATTTATACGCTGCAGCTTTGACGCGCGAATGGGCGAAAACGATCATTCTGTAATCAATTTGAATTCTTGGCCGTCATGGCCTGTGGCTGGCAACGTAACAATTGGATGCCGCACATGGAGAGCGAACGTATGCCAGCGAGCCGAATGAACAAGTGGTCTCTCAATCGTCGGCAGGTGCTGCGGGCGGGCGGAGTGAGCCTGGCGGTCCCGATCCTCGAGTCGCTAGGGGCCGCTGCCGACGAGCCGAGACCGCGGTTCGTCTGTATGGCCAACCCGTTTGGCATGCTGGCGGCCGACTTTTTTCCAGACGCGGCGGGGCTGGATGCCGCGTTACCGCAGAATCTTGCCGCCCTGGAACGGCATCGGGGCCGCTTCACCATCCTTTCAAACCTCGACCACGGGGCCAACGGTGGTCATGGTCTGACCCACACCTTTCTGTCTGGCGTGAAGTCGGCTGACGCGGTCGCCATGCCCGATGGCAACATCACGCTCGACCAGTTCCTCGCCCGCACCGTCACCGGGCAGACACGGTTTCCTGTCCTCAACACCGCCGCCGGCCCTACCGGCACCGGCGGCGTAGAGCTTTCCTGGACCCGCAGCGGGGTGCTGGTGCCACCGATTCAAAAGGTGAGCGAGGTCTTTCGGTTGCTCTTCCGAGACGATTCACCTGAGGCCACGGCGAAACAGGCTGCGGTCTACGACCGTCGAGGCTCGATTCTCGACGCGGTGCTCGATCAGGCCCGCAGCATGGAACCCCGGCTCGGGGCCGCTGACCGGCGGAAGTTTGAGCAGTACCTCACCTCGGTCCGCGAGGTCGAGACGACGCTACAGCAGGAGAAGGCCTGGCTCTCCCGGCCACGGCCGGCTGCCGGCATCGGTGAGCCCCGCGACGGCTCCGTCACCCAGCAGGTGCCGATCCTCTGCGACCTCGTCGTGCTGGCCTTGCAGACCGATTCCACCCGGATCGCCACGATTGAGGTGCCGGGTTCGTTTGACACGGCGGCCGTCGGCCCCGAGGGCAGCTATCACGGGTTTTCGCACCATGGCAAGGATCCGTCGCTGATGGCCGGCATGCGGAAAATCGAACGGTATCAGATGGAGCAGCTGGCCCGGCTGCTCGACCGGCTGGCCGAGGCTGGCCTGCTCGATTCAACGCAGGTGCTTTTTGGCAGTGGCATGAGCGACGGCAGTGCCCACACCAACCTGAATCTGCCGATCCTTGTGGCTGGTGGTGGCTACCGGCACCAGACCCATCTGCCGCTGCCTGCCGCGGCTGAGCAGAAGCTGCCGCTATGTAACCTTTACCTGACGATGGCCCACCGGTTTGGGGTGCAGACAGAGCGATTCAACCACAGCACCGGCACGATTGAGGCGTTGACGTGAGCAGGCGGCCGGCGGCAACGAGACAGACCGCCTGGCACCGTTGCTGCCAGCTCGTCGGTGTCATTGCGCTGGCGGCAATGCTGACCTCGGTCCGAGCCGAGTTGCCCCCCGCCGCTGCGGTTGTTGCCAGCCGTTGTCTCGATTGCCATGACGCCGAGACCCGCGAAGGGGGGCTTTCCTTGACCGGCCTCGAGCCGGCAGTCACGTCCGCTTCTGCTGCCGTCTGGACCCGGGTGCTGCGAGAACTGCAGAGCCAGCGGATGCCGCCACCCGATGGTGAGTCGCTCTCTCAGGAGCAGCGGGCGGCTGCCGTCCTCGATCTTGAAGAGCGGCTTGCGGCACACGCCCGGGCAAGCGGTCAGCGGCACCCCACCGTGCTGCGCCGGCTGAATCGGGTGGAGTATCGCAACACCATCCGAGACCTCCTGCAGCTGGATGCGCCGGGGTTTGATCCGGCTGAAGGGTTTCCGGAGGATGTTCGGACGCATGGCTTTCCCACCAACGGTGAGTCGCTGGTCACCTCGGGGTTTCTGTTGCGGAAGTATGTCGAGGCGGCTGAGGCGGCCGTCGAAAGGGCCGTCCACTTCGGACCGCCTCCTGCGGTGGAGACCTGGGATCTGCGGCTACCGTTTCACTACGCCCCCGGTATTTTCTATCTCTTCGATGAAGCTCGCTGGTACGACAAGGTGGTGCGGCAACAGCAGCCCTGGCAGACCCTGCTGGAACGGCCTGGCGATTCACCGCTGAATGGCTACGTGCCGGTCGACGAACTTCGTGAGGGCGTGCCGCAGCCGGGCCGGTACCGCTTTCGGATTCAGGCGGAAGCCAAATTTCGGACAGCCGACATGAGCCTGCCATCTCGGTTCGCCTTGGGGCCGAAGGATGCCTGGAAAGATGGCCGGCCGCTGCGGCTGGCGTTGCTGTCGGGAAGTTTGCGGGGCATTGACCTGTCGAAGCAGGAGAACGAGGGCACGGCCCGGTTCATTGCCACGCATCAGCAGCAGGCAGAACGAGAACTGGGCCACTGGGATCTGCCCGACGACGAGCCGGTCTGGCTCGAGTGTGAGGCCTGGCTCGATGCTGGCGAATTTCCGCGGTTCGTCTTTCCCAACGGGGTGAACCCGGGCAACTACCGGCTCAACCACTATTTCCGAGAGAATCGCTTCGCCCTGCTCGACAAGGACGCGTTGGCTCGCTACGAGGAGAATGTCGAACGGGGTGGAAGCATGACGATCCCGATGTGGGTCGAAACACCACGGATCCGGATCATGCAGGTGGTCATTGAAGGGCCGCAGCAACCAGCGTGGCCACCGGCAAGTCACCGGGTGATCTTTGGGGCGGAGCCATACACGAGTGACCGGGCCGACGATGTAATCCATGGCTTTGCCAGCCGGGCCTGGCGGCGGCCGGTGGACCGGAAAGAGATCGAGCCGCTCGTCGGCGTTGTCCGGGCCGCCGAGGCTGCCGGCGAGCCGGCCGAGGAAGCGATCAAGCGGGGGCTTGAGGCTGTACTCTGCAGCCCGGCGTTTCTCTACCGGGAAGAGGCTGGCCCTGAACTCGATCAGCATGAGATTGCCGCCCGGCTGTCGTATTTTCTGGCAGTGACCGCTCCTGATGACCGGCTGCATCGGCTTGCCGATGAGGGCAGGCTGACCGATCCGGCGGTGCGACGGGCAGAGGCTGAGCGACTGCTGGCGGCCGATACCTGCGGCCGGTTCATTTCGGCATTTCTGGATGGCTGGCTGGCGCTCTGGAAGCTCGGTTCGATGGCCCCCGACCGCAGCAGGTTCCGGGCCTATTACGACGATGCGCTTGAGCCGGCGATGCGGCGAGAGACCCGGCTGGTGTTTCAGCGGCTGCTGGCCACAAACGGACCGATCACCAGGCTGTTGGATGCCGACACGACCTTTGTCAACGCCGGTCTGGCGCGACTCTATGGGATTCCCACAGAACAGTTCGAGGCTGCCATCGGGAGGCCGGTTGCCGGCCTGGCGGCGAGTGATCTGACGCCCGATGCCCTCGGCCTCGCCCCGTCCCGCTCGCTGGAGCGGACCGGCTTTGCCGAGGTGACGCTGCCCGATCGCCGTCGCGGCGGGCTGCTCGGCCAGGCGAGCATTCTGACCCTGACGGCGAATGGGGTCGATACCTCACCTGTGATCCGCGGCGCTTGGGTGCTGGAAAACATTCTCGGTACGCCCGCCCCGCCGCCACCACCAAGCGTGCCGGTAATCGAACCCGACATTCGCGGCGCGACCACCATTCGCGACCGGCTGGAAAAGCACCGCTCAGCTGCCACCTGTGCCACCTGCCATGCCCTCATCGATCCCCCCGGCTTTGCCCTTGAGTCATTCGATGCCATCGGCCGCTGGCGGGACAGCTATCGTGATGGCGACCAGCCACTGCCGGTCGATCCCAGTGGCGAACTTTTCGGGGAACCGTTTGCCAATGTCGCCGCGTTCAAACAGCTGCTTGTCGAGCAGCCAGAACAGTTTGCCCGTTGCCTGGTGGAACAGCTGCTGGTGATGGCGCTGGGCCGTGAACTTGAGATTACCGACGCCCCGGCAGTCCGGGCG
>Ga0209986_10000556_pt1 | contig 36088 bp, 26 predicted proteins | sample BlataG_FD_183168 | JGI IMG/M metagenome (GOLD analysis project Ga0209986, IMG submission 183168) | Deep subsurface microbial communities from Black Sea to uncover new lineages of life (NeLLi) - Black_00105 metaG (SPAdes) (version 2) | ecosystem: Environmental > Aquatic > Marine > Oceanic >... | reverse complement strand
AGATGCGTTTTTCCAGCGTTTCTTTCGCTCACGCTGCATTTTGGAGGCTTGTGCCATATCTTTTGACCTACCATATACTTCCATATTTTCAGCCTCCCTCTTTTTTCATTTTCCATAGAACAGATCGCGCTGCTTGACGTCCTGAAAGTAGGGAGCTATTATACCCATGACCCATTGCTGCAAAACCCCCAGCAAATTCTAGACCTTTAAAGAATTCTTCTTTGTTTTTTACTTGTGATCTTATAACCAAGCTGTCCCAAGGATCCAAATCATAACCATAAACTCCACCTTTAAATGAACCAGTATAACGCGAGAATGTTTGTGGTGTTGCAACTTCGATTTCTTCGATATGTTCAGAAATCGGAGAATCTAATGCTTTACTTACTTGTTCAATCATTTGTCTGGCCAATTTGTTTTTAGTTGCGAAATATGTTTCAGGTGTAATATTTTTCCAGATATCAATACCAAAAGCAGTTGTGATTGACAAAATGGTAGTTCCTGGTGGAGAACAGTCTGGTATGGCGTTATTTAGACAGATACTGGCTGTCAAATCGGGCATGTTCTCGCATTGTAGCATACTCTTATTTATCTTCTCCGTGTCCATATGAGGGCTAATGAAATATCCATAACTTTCAAGATTCAAATCTTTAGGTGAAGCATCTAAACCCATATAGACAACAAAGGCTGAAACACCTAGACGCCTAGAATTGTTAAGTTTGTACGCTTCTTCAGGAACCGCACTTGCAGGAGAAATCAATTTACCATAAACCAGATGAGGGGAACAATTTGTTATTACATAATTTGTCTTAATTTTCTCACCATCATCAGTCTCAACACCGATAACCTTATTATTTTCAACTAATATACTTTGTACTCTAGTGTTGTATTCAGTTTGACCTCCAAGTTCTCTAATTCTGGCATCGATAGCCGCACACATTTGGTGTGATGTTCCTTTGGGGATATATGCGCCCTGGGTTATATAGAGATGGAGTAATGACGCCCATATTGTAAAATCTAACCTTGAAGCTGGCAAACCCATATAGCAGGAATAAGGGTATAAAAGATCTAATGTTTTTTTCGGAAATCCGAATTTATTTGTTACTTCTGCTGCACTATAGCCAGAAGTAGTTAAAAACGACGTATATTTAGCCATTAAAGTCTTATAATCAATATTTCCTTTTGATCGGGCAATGAATGTTAATGCTTCACTACACTCTCTACAAAGATCGAAATATTTAACCAGGCTTTCTCTTGGTGTTTCTGGTACTGCAGAACATACTGTATCAATAAAATTTTCCACGCCAAAAGGCAATTTAACGTTGATTTTGTGCTCTTCACCTGTTAAAATCAAATGATAAGCTTCTGGAACTGGCACGAATTCTACATCTACGCCGGATTCATCATGAAGGATATATCTAATGGGACCTTTAAGAGGGCCTTCTGGAGGGCCAACAGCACACATTTCATGAAGTGATATCTCAAATTCAAATCGACCTCGAACAAAACTCGAAGCAAAACCGCCAGGTAAATTATGTTGCTCTAAAAGAAGTACTTGTTTTTGTGATAAAGCCAAATTTAATGCTGCACCGAGACCACCGAGTCCTGCTCCAATGACAACTACATCATATGATGAATCAAAACTTGAACTTTTGTGAATTGTACTACTCATAATTTAATTCTCTTTTTTTTATTATAATAACTTAAACATTAGAACTTTAATAAAATCATAATTTAGAAAAAAAGTCCTTTATTCCATGTGTGCCATCTATAACATATTCTGCTGGATTTAAATCAAAATGATGTTTAATAATATCTAATACAAAATTCAAGTATCTAGCAGTAATTTTAATATTAAATCTTCGATTCAATTCACTTATAACATTTTTTTTAAACAATTTCTTTTTACCTTCGCCAGCCTCTTTTTCAAGAAAATTTTTTAGATTAATCACTAAAGAATAAATTTTTTGAATCTCATTTTTTAAAATTATTAAAGAAGTTGTTGGATCATATTGTTTAAAAACTTTTTTTACTATTTCTGCTTCATAAATTAATAAATTTTGTGAAATCTTCTTATCTTGGTCTTCTAATATAGTTTCTGCACTTACATCTAAAACTAATATGTCTTTATATTTTTTTTTATTTGATTTATATTCTTTCTTGTTTCCCACAGTTATATGCATCTCAAAAGCATTCCTAGTAATTTCTTCAAAAACTTGCACTATCTGATCATATATATTTTGAATATTATACACTAAATGTATCGGTTTTTTTAATAATATCGCATGGATTATATATGTAAATATCTTGCTTTGTAAAATACTCCGGACAATGTTATAATCTTCATCCGAAATTTTTCTCTCTTCTATAACCAGTTCATCTTTTTTAATAGGAACTTCCTTTTCTACTACTTCAATCCCTTCTAAAGTTATATCTGGAATAAAATAATCCCGTACTATATAATTTTTATCAACATAAGCTATAAATGAATCAGAACAAACTTGATTTTTGCTTACTTCAATAGCGCAAACTCCTCTACTACTAGATTCAATTATCTTCCTTGCAACTGGAATGACTCCCATCTTTCCACATATGGGACATCTAATACGAATCTTTTTAAAATTATCAGAGTTTTCCATTACTATTATCGGATTATCATATCATTAAATAATATATATTATTTTCTAAAGAGTATAAAACTTTATCTCTTTATTTTTGCCCAATTTCGTTCGATAAAATAAGCAATGAATATAACGCTTATAGTTGATATATTCTCTGCAATTATAAACGATTGAAAAGAATTTAAAGATATACTACAAATAAAAAATGATAAAATATAAATTGGCGTAAAAATCAAAAAACATAATAATAAGGGTTTAGTAATAGGAAATGAGAAAAATTTACGTTCTTTTCCTGATTTCTTTCTAAACTGGCTTTTTATTTTTTGACGTCTTTCGACATCCGCTATACTTTCAAAAATTATTACTGAAGCTAAAATAAGCCCAATCGTCGCACCTATTGGGATTAAAATTACGGCAAAAACCGAGCCGATTAGAAAAATATATTGAGATATTAATATATAAATGACTTGGAATAAGCCACAAAAACCAATAATCATTAATCCCAATCCTAAAAATTTTCCTTTAATCCATTTAATTCGTATTGGCATAAAAGTCGCTAATTCTTAATCAATTATTTATTCTATTCCTTCGAAATATTTAATTTTTTTGATTTAAATTTTGAAGTTACAAGTAAATATCTGTTTAATTGTTATCAAAGATGAAATCTTATAAATCACATGAAAAAATCAATGTTAAAAAGTAAAAAATTCTATATAAACATATGAAAAGGGTAAAACTGGACAACACAGATCTGTTAAAAAAATTTCAATTCGAATTAACCCTAAAAATAGGGAAGAAAATTTCACAAAAAGAACTCTTAGAAAAATGTGTCGAATTTACATATAATCGACTTGAAGATTTCCTTTTTGAAATATTGGAAAAACCCCAAATCACTGATGAATTAATTGCTAAAATAAGGCAAAATATAATTGATGCCCCTTTGCAACACTTAGAAAGATCTGATGATGAATTATTATAATTATTTTGAAAGATTAAGGTTCAAAAAATTTTTATTTATTTTTTTGACATAAATTTTTATTTAATAGAGTTTTTTTTAAGCATTGGAAGTAGAAATTTCTAAGTTAAATAATACTTTGATTGAAATTTTGAAATTAAAAAAAATTTTAAACATTTTTACCAATAAAAAATTTAGAATTTTCATTTGTTTAGTAATTCCCATGATTTTAGCATCACTTATCTTTGACAAATTAAAATTACCACTTACAATAGGGCTAATTTTTACCACTTTTATTCTATTTGTTATTTTTATTTTGGGAATAGTTCAAATTATATCAGTAACATTATCTTATTTGCTAAAAAAAGAAGAAAATGAAATCACTCGAAATATTAGAAATGAGTTAATTAAACAAAATTTGATAAAATTAATTTTAAAATTTGAGGAGCTTAAATTTTTTAAAATGGATGGTGATTCACAATCTCCACCTGATAAAAAAGAATATTTATTAAAAATAACTCACATTTTTAATCAAATGAATCAATATATTAAAGAAATAGAAGATAATCGTGCCTATGAAATATTTTTTTTATATACAATTAATAGAATGAAAACTGAATTCAAGTATTTAAAGAAAGCAGTAAAAAAAGCACAAGATTTTTGTGTTGTTTGTGGACAAGTACTTGAATTCCCTGAAGTATTTCCAAAAGATTTTCCTGATGATAAGAAAATATGCTGTCTATGTAAGGATTCATGGCTTTATAATTATGACAAGAATCATAAGTCTCGCAATTTTAGAAAATCGGATTATATATTGAAAAACCATTATAAAGAATATAAAGATAAACTTGAAAGGCTTTTTTTAATACAATAATTATTAATTATGTGGTGGGTCAGGGGAGGATCGAACTCCCGACCTCGTGCACGTCAAGCACGCGTTTATTATCACGCTATTATAACCAGCGCTACAATCATAACCGCTAGACCACTGACCCTTTTTATTTACTACTAAAGCAATATTTAATTATATCTAGAAATATTAAAATACTTTTTTTTACAAGACATTTTTTCTTATTACTTAATTTAATAATCTAACATTTTAAAAAGATTTTTCTCTAAAGATTGTTATCAGATTTATTTAAAACTCAAAAAAATAAGAGTCAAATTAATATCAATAAGTGAATTAAGGTTATTGCTAAATTAAATCCAAACATTTTTGAATTTTTTTCCTTTAAATTAATATTATGAAAGTGGCTTTTGGTAAGGTAAATATAACACCGAAGGATTACATCGGCAAGGCAATGGCGGGGTATACTCGAGCTGAGCCATGTTTAGGAAAATTAGATGATATTCACGCTTATGGTATTTTATTAGAAGAAAAGAATATTAATAATAATTGCAACAGATTATTGTTCATTTCTACTGATTTATTAAAAATACCATTGTCTCTATCTGAATATATTAAAGACAGAATTCAAAAATTTATCTCTATTAATCCAGAACAAATTCTAATCCATGCGACCCATACCCATTCTTCATTCGATTTAACTGGAGAATTTTATTGGCCAGGAGGAGTTCTAAATGTGATAAAGGGCATTATGTTTGGTGCTAATAGAAATGATAAATATCTTGTGTGGATGAGTAAAAAAATTGTAAAAATGGTTAGCCAATTAGTTAAAGAATTAATACCATGCAAAATAGCTTGGACCAAAAAGCAAATTGATGAAAATATCATTATTAACCGACGTCACCCTACTCGGCGATCAAAGTCTGATTTGGGCGTGATTGCTTTTCGTAATTTAAAAGATAATAATCTAATTGGAATAATTATAAATTTTTCTTGCCATCCAACGACATTATCATTTCTAAATAACAAATTGTCAGCTGATTTCCCTGGTAGGATTGTTTTTAAAATTCAAAAATTAACCAAGGGGCGTGTAAATGCGGTTTTTTTTAATAGTTATGCGGGCGATTTAAATCCCATTACTACGTGTGGAACAAATTTTGAGAATCTAAAAAATAATATAACTCTTATTTATGATCAGTTAGGAACTTATAAACATACAAAATCTATAGGATATTTCTTAGGAAAACAAGCGTTAAACCTTGCACAATCAATACCTAACGAAGATTATTTTGAAAATGTCGAATTAGGTTCTTATATTAAAAAGTTTTGGATTCCCATGAAAGATTTTAAATATTTTTCAAAAACATGGTTGAAGAATAAGCTTCTTTTTTTATTGAAAAAATACTTTTTAATCCCAGTTACAATAATATCTGGTAAGAATCCAAATTTTTCTGCATTTCATATAAAATATAAAGGTTTGAAGGCAAAATGTAATACTATTATACAATACTTTAAAATTAAAGCATCTTCTGACTCAAAATCTAAAATTCTTGGCATTATGACAGCTCCAGGTGAATTATTTGAAGAAATTGGTAAGAATTTGCTCGAAAAATCTCCAACTGGAAAGGACAATTCCTTTATCTTCCAAAATAGCAACGATTGGATTTCATACCTATTTCCAACTTATGAGTATATTGAAGTGGGAGGATATGAACCTTTCCCTAGTTTTTCACCAGTAAGTGGCGTTTATGTAGAAAAAGAAATATTAAAATTATTCGAATAAATTAAAAATAAAATATTTAAGTAATTAGAAAATTTAAAAAGAGATTAATTATGTTATTTTTAATCTATATCCCATTTTCCTTGTTCTCTTGCTTTCTTTATGTCTTGTTCAACTCGCTCCTTTAAAATTTTATAATCGGTTTTAGCAACTCTATTTAAGGGTATCTCATCAATAAAAACAACTAGGGAGGGTCTTTTATATGATGCAATTTGTTTACAATGATCTATTACTTGCTCTTCAGTTAATTTCGCTCCGGGTTTTAATTGAACATAGGCTACAATTCCTTCAGTAAAAATATTATGCTGAGCACCAACGACTCCTACTGAAGCGACTTCATCCAACTTTGATATATGTTCTTCAACTTCAATTGGGAATACATTATATCCTTTGGGTTTTATCATTAATTTAGCCCTTCCAGCTAAATGAAGGTTGTCTTTCTCATCTTTAAATCCTAAATCTCCTGTGTAAAGTACACCATCGGTAGAAATTGTTTTTCTTGTAGCTTCTTCATTCCCGAAATATCCCTTGAATACCTGAGGTCCTGTATAACAAATTTCGCCGATTTGCCCCACAGGTAATTCATCACCAGCAGAGCCATCCTCTTTCATTGGCTTCCGGATACTTAATGGAGTAATTGAATAATCGTGACCCAAATTATCAAGAATATCATCAACAGTTCCATCTAATGGAGTATATGAACAAAATCCTGAGACTTCTGTTAATCCTAAACCTGAGCCAAATTTATGTGCCATTTTTGAAAGTTTTTCTAAGAAGATCCTAGTTACCTGTTGCCCCCCATAAAGAGCGAATTTCAAACTTGATAGATCATATTTATCATAGTCAGATAAGCGCCATTGCATTTCAAAAAGTGCCGGTATCTGCCCCATCGCTGAAATTTTATATTTTTGGATTGCTTCTAATGATTTCCTTGCATCGAATATATGTAAAACTACTGCTGTCCCGCCTACATACAATGTTGTCATTAATTGTTCAGCATTTCCACCCACATGACTTGGAGGTAGATTAACCAGCATTGAATCTCCCTCCTCGATGTCAAAACCTTTCGAAAGACACATATTCTGAGAAGTAATTCCAATATTTGTTAACATTGCAGGTTTCGGCCATCCCGTCGTTCCTGTGGTAAAAACAATTAAAATTGGATCATCTTCTTTAACCTTAGCACATTCAGCTACAAAAATCTTCATTTCTTCTGGATTTTGCATTGTAGCCATTGCTTCTTCTTTAGCTTGCGCTGCAAATTCATATGCTGGGATAATCCCTTTTCTTACCCTATCACTGGGAGGGCTAAATTGAATAAAATATTCAATCCAAGGACAATTATCCTTAACTGCCTTTCCTATCATACCAAAGTTAGCCACAGAGGTCTTACCGAGATGACAATACATTTTCGTTTTTTCTTTCAATAAACCCATATTCCTCAAAATTTCTTGTGGTTTAAGCCTTAAATCGAGTGGGCACCATATTACTCCAAGCTTAGCACAAGCATATGCCAAGTATATATGTTCCATAAAATAAGGAAGCGAAGTTATTATAATATCTCCCTTTTGGAAACCCATTTTCCATAACTTTATTGCGAATACATTTATTGCCTGATTGAACTCTTTCCAAGTGATTTTTTTATCATCATCAGCATCAATGAGGGCGATTGCATCAGGTTTTTCCTTTGCCCATTTTTCTACAACCTCGCAAATAAAATGAGGAAGTTGAGCGAATTCCTCTTCTGACATATTTATTGCATTTCTTTTTGTTTTTTATTAAATTTTATTTATAAATTATTTGTTAATAATATCATTATTACGTTAATAAAAATTTCTCAAGAAGATGTAAAATTTTTATATTATTAAACAAAAATTTGCTTAATAGAAAAAAAAAAATTAAATGTTTTTTAAAATGACGGAAGATATTAATTTATCCTTTAATAAAAAGGAAGCAGAAATTCTTTTAAATTCATTGAATCTCTCAAAAGAGTTAAATCTTTTACCAGATGATAGTCATCTTTTAACTGCATTAATTAATAAGACTTATGATGTTGCAAAAAATCTAATTGATGAACATATATTCACTAAAGCAAAAATCAATCGTTTGGAACAAAAATTAAAAGATTCCGATAATAAATATCGAATTTTCGTAGAACATTTTCCTGGAATCGCGTTTCAAGGTTATCAAGATTTTTCAGCTGCCTTCATTGATGGTAATATTGAAGAAATGACTGGATATACTGAAGAAGACTTCACTTCTGGACGAATAAAGTGGGATAATATTATTTATCCAGATGATTTGGAAAGAATTATAAAATTAGTTAAGAAATTTCATTCAACATCCATGAATTCTGATATTCGAGAATATAGAATTATAAATAAAAATGGTAAAGTCCGTTGGGTTATGGAAAATATTCAAAAGCTTTATGATAACGGAAGAAAAGAAGAAACGGTAAAAGGAACCATTATTGATATTACCAACAGTAAATTAGCGGAACAAAAATTAAAAGAATCCGAAAAAAAATATCGAGATATGATTACTTATTCAGATGTTGGCTTTTACAATATAGAAATAAATGGATTGATAATAAATCATAACCTTTCATTTAATAAAATTTTAGGATATCATCCCTCTGAAGATTTAATTGGTTTATATGTAACGGATTTTTGGCAAAACCCCGAGCTCAGAAAAGATTATCTGGAGGAAATTATGAAAACAGGGTTTGTTAAAAATTATATCGTCCATAGTAAAAAGAAAAATAGAGAAAAAATCATATTACAGATAAATTCACATCTAATTAAAGATGATAATGGAAAACCAATAAAAATTGAAGGGACAATTATCGATATTACTGATAAATTTAGATTAGAACAGGAATTAAAAGAATCCGAAGAGAAATATCGAAGTATTCTTGAAAATATGCAAGACGGATATTATGAAGTAGATCTTCAAGGAAATTTCACTTTTGTAAATAATTATCTTTGCAATTATCTAGGATATTCAAGGGAGGAATTGTTGGGACGGAATTATCAAGAATTTTTAGATAAGGATACAATAAAAGAAGTTTTTAATAAGTTTAATCAGGTCTATAAAGATGAGATTCCTAGAAATACTTTTGAAACTTATGTTATTAGAAATGACGGAAAGAAACGATTTATTGAAGGTACAATTTATTTAAAGTATGATTCTCAAGGAAAAAAGGTCGGTTTTTCTGGTTTTTCTCAAGATACGACAGAACACAAGAAGATAGAGGAACTATTGCTTGAAAATGAGGATAAATACCGTACTCTTTTCGAGCAAGCAGCAGATTCAATTTTACTCATTGATGAGGAGTCGGGCGAACTAGTTGAATTCAACAACAAAACATATGAAAATCTTGGCTATTCTCGTGAGGAATTCAAGAATATTAAGATTCCTGATTTTGAAATCATTGAGTCTCCTGAAGAAGTTAAGAAACATTTAGAGAAAATCGTCAGGGAGGGTGCTGACATCTTTGAAACGAAACATAGGACAAAGAATGGTGAGATAAGAAACGTAATAGTAAGCTCTAAGGCTATTAATATTCGAGGGAGAAATTTTGTACAATCCATATATCGAGACATCACCGAGCGCAAGAAGGCGGAAAAAGAATTAAGAGAATCCGAAACACGATATCGAGATTTTGTTTCAGTGGCTTCACATGAGTTTAAGACACCATTAATCCCAATAATTGGTATACCTCAACTTCTTTTAAAAGACACAAATTTAACTGAAAAACAGAAAGATTTTATAAATGAAATTTATCATAGTGGTAAAAAATTAAATAATTTAATCGATAATCTTTTAGATACTTCTCAAATTGATATTAAAATTATTCAATTAGATAAGCAAGAGATAGAAATTAATCCTTTAATTAAACAGTGCATTTCAGATCTTTCTTTCCTAATAAAACAAAAAAACCACAAACTGATAAAAAGATTACAAGAAGATGTAATTTTAAACGTTGATGATAAGAAATTCTCTCGAGTATTAACGAATCTCATTTCAAATGCGATTAAATTCTCCCCTCAAAACGGAAAAATAGAAATATCAACTTATGTTGATGATGAGAATAATTTCATTTTCTCAATAAAAGATAATGGTGTCGGAATTGAGGAAAAGGATCAAGATTTAATCTTTCAAAAATTCGGGAAAATTAGAGGAGAAGAAATAGCTAAATATAAACTTAATTCTTATGGAAGTGGTTTAGGACTATTTATATCAAGAGAAATAATTAATCTACACGGTGGAGAAATGAGGTTTGAATCTGCTGGAAAGAATAATGGAACTACTTTTTACTTTAAATTACCAAGAAAATAATTTAAATAAAAATAGATTTGAAAAAATGGAAACAAGAAAAATCTAATAAATATTTACTACCGCAATTTTTCTTCTTATAACCAGAAAAGAAAAAAGATAAATAACTATGGATTATTTTAACATGAAAAATAATCTAGTAGAAAAATGAAAAAAAATCAATATATCGGAGTTATAATTCTAATTTTATCGATAATTCCAGTGCTTTTTATTGTTAGTAATATCATTATCTCAAAACAAATTAACGATATTTATCTTAAGGAGAATGAAATTTATCTCGAATATTTTGAATTTCCAGGTTATGCAAATACAAGAATTAATGGTATTTGTTGGGTGCCTGAAAATTATCGACTTTATACAAACCACTCACAAGACGGTATAATTCTAATCCCGGGTATTAATTCAAAAAAAGAAAGTAATGCTGAGAAATGTTTTGAATTGGTAAAACGCGGATTTTTTGTCTTTATTATAGATAAGAGAGGGCATGGAGATAGTGATGGCTTATTAAGTCTATTAGCACACGAGCCTTTTGATATTATAAAATGTATTGATTACATAGAACTCAATTATCCTCAAGTTAATTCAACTAGAATTGGATTATTTGGATTGTCGTATGGTGGTGGGGCTGCCTTAATCACACAAACCCAAGAACCAAGAATTCTTACAACCGTTGTTTATCACCCCTTCTCAAATATTTCTAACTTATTAATTAATTTTCCTATTCAGCATTTAATTGGAAACACTCTTGAAATACAGTTTGATGAACAATCCATTAAAAAGAATTCACCTGTAGAAATTTTAAATAGCTCAAATACTCGAAATCTATTGATAATCCACGGAACAGATGATATGACTGTTAAGTTAGAACATTCACAAATAATATATCAAACCCTGAGTGGAGATAGCAGAAATGATATCGAATTGATTGAACGTCTTGACCTTAATCATGTGCAAAATATAAACGATAAAACCTCCTTAAAATATGCAATTTCGTGGCTGTTGCACTACTACAGGAATTCAAGTATTGATATTACCAATCTCGATAAGGAAATATCTTATTATCAGATGTATGAATTTCAGGGATTCGCCGCAGATAATTTAGAGTTCTTTTCGGTTATCTTTCTTTTTTTCCTCCTAATTGGCGGATGGATTTTATTTTTTGGTGATATGGGGATACCATACTACTCTGATATTCGTAATTTCAGACAAAAAAAAAAAAAACCAAGCCAAAATAGCCCAAATTCCTTGCTTTATTTTAAAAACCAAAATGAATACCCAAATTTAAAGATTATAATCTGGATTTCAGTGATTTATATATCAGGATCATTAATAACAACACTTTTATCGCTGCTAATTAATCCATCTCTAATAATCGGTTTTCTCTTTCTTGGGAGTTTAATAATCATTTCAGGGATTCTCTTATTTTTAAAATTAAAATTACCTATTTTGCTATCCATAGATAAAATTACAATATTTGAGAAAGAAGAAATTGTATTCTTAATAAAAAATTGTATTTGGATTTTTTCTTCATTTCTAATCTTCGGATTGGTTAATAATGTTTTCGCTTATTTTATATACTCCATAGGTGGTATCCCGATATTCACTACTACATTTCTTATTAATATTTTTTTGATTTCTTTTGTATTTTGTCTAGACTTTCTAATAATTCGGGTCTTTAAATTACAATACGGACTTTTAATCAATCTATTATTGAGATTTATAACATTATCACTATTCCTATTATTTGTCCCACTACCACCGTTTAATTTTCTAGTAGATACTACATTTTTATTTTTGCTCGGAATTCCATTATCTGCAATACTGCTTACATTAAATACAAAAATTATAAAACCAATAACTAAAAATGAATTTGGTGCATTAATTCTAATTTCAGTAATCGCCTCAACAATTTTAGTGTATTATTTTTTCAGAACAATCTGAATTTTGTTAATTTCCAAATTTTTGGCTGTATTTGGGAAAATTACTTTCCTAAATATTAAAAGATTATATTAGAGAATATTTAAAAAAAATAAATTTAATAGAAACAAATCAAAAATAAAAATTATTAATAGAATTAATAAAATTATGAAACCAAAAGGAATTCTTCCATTAAAGGGAAAGAAACTACGATGCGCAGCGATGCCATTAGGTGGTATTGGCACTGGTTCAATTGCTATAGGTGGTGATGGCCTTCTCAAACAATGGCAAATCACAAATACTATTAAACATACAGCATTTGTGTCAAATAGTTTTTTTGCGTTCGGAACACGCAGAGTAGGAAATAATTCTGAAAAAATAAATTGTCATGCCTTAATTTGTCCTAAGATTCATGAAGATCTTAATTTTAATCCACCAGAATCCACGAATGATCATAAAATAACAGCATCAATGAATGATATGTTTAATTTACTTCCGTGTGTTGAAGAGATTCAATTTGATGGAGAATATCCCATTTCTTTCTTAAATTTCAAAGATAAATCATTCCCAATTGATATTAGATTAGTGGCTTTTAATCCATTTATTCCCTTGGATTCAAAAAATTCTGGTTTACCCTTGATTATTTTTCAATTTTATCTGAAAAACACTTCTGAGTTCCCCTATGAAATAACTATAATGGATAGTCTCCTCAATTTCTTAGGGTGGGATGGAGAAAAACGAATTGAGGGAGAATTTAACTCCTTATTTGGTGGTAATATTATTGATCATCGACGAATAGGTGATTGGCATGCCATTTACATGAGATCAAAAACATTATTAAAAAAAGATAGAAGGTATGGAGATTTATCATTAGCAATTGATCAATCTGAAGCAACATTTACAACCCAATGGCGGAATTTGAAGGATTTTTGGTCTCATTTTTCACGCGAGGGTGTATTACCAAAATCTGACTCTGAAGATATGAGTGCGATTGGCCAAACATGGGCAGGAAGCCTTGCAACAAAAAAAATCTTAAATCCCGAAGAAAATGCCGTAATAACATTTATTTTAGCGTGGAATTTTCCTAATCGTGTAGTTGATTGGAATATAAATAAAGCAATGATACCTGATACACAAACGGAATTTTGGATTGGAAATCGCTACAATGAATGGTTTAATAATTCATTAAAAGTGATCACATATGCGCGAGAGCATTGGACATATCTTTTAGAAAAGACTGAACAATTTCACGAAGCATTTTTCTCAAGTAGTCTCCCATCTGAAGTTTTAACTAGCATCTCAGCTACATTTTCTACAATCAGGACTCCCACATGTTTTTGGATGAGAGATGGCACGTTTCATGGATTCGAAGGATGTAATGGTGCATCTACAGGTAAATTATCTGGAGGTTCATGTCCTTTAGATTGCACTCATGTTTGGAATTATGCGTTTAGCTTAGCTCACTTATTTCCTATGCTTGAAAGGACGATGCGAGAGACTGAATTCAAAATGCAAAATAAAGATGGATATCTGCCTCATCGTTCTGTAATTCCTCTATATTTACCACAGTTTGGAATGATCCCAGATCCAGGCGATGTCCCCCCTGCAATAGATGGAATGTTCGGAATGATTCTGAAAATTTATCGGGATTTCTTAATTACCAACGACCTTAAATTTCTTAAAGAATCATGGCACTATATTGAAAAATTAATTAAATTTATCTTTAACACCTATGATAAGAATTTAAATGGAGTTATTTATTCTGATCAACCTAATACTTATGATTGCTCTCTTTCCGGGATTAACACATTTATTGGCACTCTCTATTTAACCTCCCTTTTGGCGTGTGAAAAGATTGCTAATAAGTTAAACTTATCTGAATGGTCGGAAAAATTAATAAAAACTTTTAATTCAGGGCAATCAACTCTCGATAAAGAATGCTGGAACGGAGAATATTATATACAAAAATACGATGAAAATGAAATTAAAAAATTCCAATATGGTATTGGTTGTTTTTCTGATCAACTCGTTGGTCAATGGTGGGCATTTCAACTTGGTTTCGGATATATACTTCCACCTGAACATGTTAATAAAGCCATTGAATCCATAATCAAATATAATTTTAAAGAAACCCTTAAAGGGATCATACAAACTCCGCGTATTTTTGCATCTCCAAGTGATTCTGCATTAATGAACTGCACTTGGCCCAATGGAAATAAACCAGATATTCCAACATATTACAGTGATGAAGTATGGACGGGTATCGAATATGAAATCGCCGCACTTTGTATATATATTGGAAATATCTCTGATGGTTTAAAAATAATCCAATCTATTCGAAACAGATATGATGGTTCACGTCGGAATCCATGGAACGAAGTTGAGTGTGGGGATCATTATGTCAGAGCAATGTCTTCATGGACTTTACTTCACTCCTTAACAGGAGTTAATTATTCAATTGAACTCAAACGGTTAACACTTGAACCACGTATGAGCATAAACAACTTAAAAACTTTTTTTATAACCAGAACTTCTTGGGGTCAGGTAGGTCAAAAAATTACAGAAGGAAAATTCAGTGCTTTCATATCTATTGCATATGGAAAAATTGATTTAAAATCCATCTACTTTAAGACTTTAAGTAATTTCCAACCCACAGAGTGTAATATATGTGTAATTATATCTCAAGATGATAAAAAAAGCCCGTTAAATGTGATCTTCTCATTTTTAGATCAGAACAAAATTGCTGAAATTGTTCTATCTGATTCTATCACCCTTACTGAAGGGCAAAAGATTTATATCGAGATTATCTAAGTCTTCGATCAAGAATTAAATATTTATCAATAAAATTTTTATCGAAAATGAGTTATAATTTATCTGTTTAATTCAAAAGCCAAATATATTAAGATAATAAAAAAAAATACCTTTAAATTAATAATTTTTGAACAAATTTACTGATATTGGTTATTGCTTCTTTTGATTCTGGTAATCCGAAAGCTTGAAATACATGCATCATATCATCCCATACTTCCAATGTTGCATCCACACCAGCAGCCCTAGCGCACTCAACAAAGAGTCTCGAATCATCGTATAGCATTTCACTTGTACTGGCTTGAATTAAAAGAGGTGGTAAGCCTTTTAGATCCGCAAAAAGAGGAGAAACTAAAGGATCCCGAGTATCTGCTCCTGCTAAATGTACTTCATTCCACCAAAACACCCCGACATCTGCTAAAAATGCATCTCTCTCCGCATTCTTAAAAAATGATTCTCCAGTGCCTTCATAATCAGTTACTGGTGATAAACAAACTGCCCCAGCAGGAAGTGATATTCCATCATCTCGTAATTTAATAAGAGTTACGAGGGTTAAATTACCTCCTGCTGAATCTCCAGCGATAATAATATTCTCCGGCTTAATATCTTTTGATAGAAGCCATTTATATACGGTGATGGAATCTTCCAGCGGTGCAGGATGTGGATATTCAGGTGCAAGACGATAATCGACACTCAACACACTCATTTTAGTAGCCCTTCCTAGTTGAACTGTGAGTAATCGATGGTCATTTGGAGATCCTAATATATAACCACCTCCGTGAAGATATAATAAAACTCTTTCTTCTACTGCACTTGGAACAATTTGCCATTCTGCTGGGACTCCATTTGCATCAATTATCTCTATTTTCACATCTTTAGGAATAGGGTTTCTTTTTTGCACGAGATCCGCTCCATATTCGGTACCAAATCGATGGAATCTCGTCAAAAAGAGTTGTTCATCCTTAGTTAAAAAATCGCTTATATTTTCTCCTTTAAAAAAACGTTCATTCCCTTCCATCACTTTTTGCCAAAGTGTCTGAAAATCAACCCCCTTGTTCTCTTCTTTCTTTAGAAATTCGTCAATTACCTTTCGTTGGATACCAAGGTAGGCATCCATAATTTTGAGTACATCGGAACGAACCTTTGATCTATCTAAAATTGTCAATTGAGATTCTATCTCCTATTGTATATGTTTTATTATTATTTTTTCACTCATTAAAAATTTTTCAAAAAAAGCTCAAAAATGATAACCTCCATTAACTAACTTAAAAAAAAAGAAAATAAATAAAATTTATAAATCTCGTTAGTACACGGTATGTGTGCTGCTCATATTAACTAATCGAGGTAAAATTATTCCCGATGGGTAAGATGGACCAATAAGAAGTGTATTATTTGCGATATAATTGGTTAAATAATTAGTAGCTAATGGTGCGCCAGTATTTGGATTTACAGCGAAACGATCTGCATTACTACTCGAAATAACCACTCGAATTTTATGTCCTGGTGCAAAAACATATGCCGTACTCCAACAATCCACAAATAATTCATAAACATCATTTTGATTGCCTGACATGAAACTCACATCTTCAGGTAAATATCCTTTTCTACTCCTAACTGTTAAAGAACCATCAGTAATTAACATTGATCTTCCATCTGGATAAACATCTGTGAGTTTTATCGTAAAGTCTGTATCTGTACAGTTTGATGATACATATAAATGACCCCAAATTCTTCCAACGGTCTCAACAGGCTCTGTTAAATTATCTGTCTCAAATAACAAAACATCTCCTCTGTTTTCAATATCCCTCTGATCCATAGGTCCACATAGATCAAAGGGTTGGTTCTGTCCGCCAAGATTAGGAACAGGATCTATTGGGTTATATAGATATGAACATTTCATGTTAATAGTCCCTGATGAAACATTACTTAAAACTTCGCCAGCGTTGAAATACCAAGTATCATTTACATAATCGAGTGGCCAATCATAGGCATATCTCCAATAATTCCATTGATCGGATTCTTCATCAACACTGCCCATTAAATAATAAGCAACTCGTTCTTTATCCCAATTTGCGGGAATATCCAACAGAGAATCATCAAAAATCTCTTGCTCCCAACCTAATACCAAATCATATCCATTGGAATTTTGTGGATACGTTAATTCCCCTTGTTTAATTGATTGGAAATTTACGTGTGTCCAGGGACCGATTATCATTTTTTGATACCCTTTAGCACGTGTTGCGCCCATATCATCGTATCCTACATAACCATCAATTGTTCCTTGAAGAAAATGGTCATACCACCCTCCTACATGAAGTGCTCTAACAGTTACATTAGAATAATGTGGTCCTAAGGGTATTGATAAAGAAGTTGAATTATACATAGCAATATTTTTTGGGTGAAATTGAAAAATCAAACCGATCTGATAATCATAATTATCAGGTGCAGTACTTTCTATCCATGTTTCTACGGATGATTTATGATATGAACCTTGATATATTGCATGATCATACATCTCTGGTGTTCCAAACCATAATTGTTGGCATAATAATCCCTCAGGGTTCATTCCTGCATAATAATATTGATTCATACAGAGAGCACTCGCCCCGGAACTCCCAATTCTACCATTACACCAAGGTTGAGCTCGCACCCATTCAACTGTATCAACTCCATCTAAATAAGATTTAGTAAATAATTGAAAACTGGGACCACTTTCTGAATCATGTGTCCCTCTCATATCTTGAATTACAACATGATATCCTTGTGGAAGATACAACAATTCTGCTAAGCTGTAAGCCCAGCCAGTTTTTCCATATGGTGTTCTTATGAGAATGACTGGTCTAGGTGCTCCAAAAGACCCAGGGGCAAAATAAACATCAGTTGCTAATTTCACGCCATCGTCCATTTCGACCATATACGTTTGCCTAACTGGTGGAGCATATACTGCAGCACTTATAATAATTGTTGTTGGAAATGCAATAAGAACTATTAAAATTAAATACTGAATAAGTTGAGGAGTTTTATTGAGACGCCGTTTGCCATATTTTTCCAATAAATCTGACAATGAGAAAGAAGAATTTTTTAATCCGTAATACAAATAAACAAGAACACTTATGCCAATCGCAGCAATTACATAGTTTTCTTCTTCAAATATGTACCAAAAAATCCCTAAAATTGGTGAAAGGATGTTAGTTAGAGTTCCCAAAATTTCTATAATTCTTGATCTTCTCTCTTCTCCAATTTTTTTAAGATAACTGCCAGTCATCATAAGCGAATAAAAGGAAATAAATGCAGCAATGGGTAGATACAACATTCCAACTAATATTAATAGCACCTGCTTTAAAGTGAAATAAATCGTTTCATGTTTAGTAAATAATTTCTTACCTTCTTCTAGTTCCTTGTTATAATTGAAAAAATAGGTAATGACATATAATCCTCGGCAAATTACTAGTAGCAGCAAATTTGTAGTTAGAATCTGTTCAAGCTCAATATAACCTAAATCAGACAAAAAAAGAAAAAACATTATGATTGGATTAATCATAAATAATAGTTCGAGATATCTAATTATAAAGTTGTCGGGAAATTACTTTTTTAAATCCAATTTATTTCTTATCTTATTTTGAAATTGGTGAAGTCTTATCGAAATTAAGGGTGTTACTCCACATTCTTTTGAGTGGATAAACTCCTTTAATTAATGTATAAAAGAAAATGACGACAAATAGAATGGATATTAAGCTAGGAACGAATCCCCCTACTACATTAAATAGAGTAGATGATAAATCAATAGATATAAGGGAATACATTACTGAGATTACTGCCCAGGCTAATGAAATGAAGGAAATAAAAGTGGCAGTTGTTTTACCAATATCGATATGTATAGGTCCAAGATCTAAGTGAAAATGTTTGGGTTGGACGGTTATTGCTAAAACTGTGTGGTTTATAATTTTATCTTCAAAATCAATGAGCACATGCAAAAATCGAGTATCACTATGTTTTTCATCTTTTTTCTTATTACCTTTTTTGTCTGATTTTATGGGGAGAACTGAAAAAATCATAAGAGGAGGATTTATAGCTTCTTTTTTAACAAGTAATTTAGCAATAAGAGGATGAACTTCGAAACCTTCTCCCTCTACTCTAACATCTAATACTGGGGGCTCTTTTTTAGTAGTTTCTATTGTAAATTTCGTCTTGACTATAGTTTTACCTTCTTCATCCTCTATTATTAATTCTTCATGGGAAAAATATATATAAAATAAATAACTACACTGTTCCATCATCACTGAGTAGTATTGGAGTCCCATATTGATATCATATCTGATTAATTGGGGAATTTCTATACCTTGATCTTCTAAAGGTGCATACGCTAACATATCTTCAATTTCCTCTGCTTCAGCTTCTATTTGAATTTCATCTCGTTTAAAAAGTGCTCTTTCTGGAAGAGGAGGTGCTTTCATCGGAGCCAATTTGGGAATCTCTTGTTTACTAACTTCTTTAGTTTTAGGTGGGCCTGCTGGGCGTGATAATGTTGAAGCCATTGCTTTTTTCCTTAGTTTTTTCTTCTCTTCCTCATAAATTTCTTCTCTAAACATATCTTTTTCCATTGGAGGAGGAGGACCACCACCTGCAAAATGGATTTCAACTATATCAAACGTATCTCCATATTTTTCCTTCAACTCTTTAATTGGCAGCATATAATCTTCTGGTGAAAGTATAGTTCCATATTTTTCTGTTATAGATACATCTTGTGGTTGAATATTAAATTTTTTTGATAATTCGGGTAAAAGATCAGTTATAGTTGAAGTAGGTAAAACTGGGAAAGGCACAAGCTCGGGCTCTGGCGATAACTTATTTTCAAAATATATTACAAGATATTTTTCTTCTTTTAATTCGAATTTCTTAATTCGTAATTCAAAAACATTTCCGTATTCACTTATTATAACTTCAAATAGTTTCTCACCAATATCCTCGAATAAAACCCACTGAGACATAGATTTCTCTTTTACATAAAGTTCAAAAGATCTATTATCTATGCCTACATCTGTTGTGAATTTCTGTAGAATCATATTAAAAGGTATCTTGTGAGGGAAAATATCCCTAAATAATTTATGCTGTTGAGTATTTTCATCGATTATATTAATATTAAACCTTATTCCAAATACAAACTCATCATTTTTTGTCAAATTTAGTTTCTTTATTTTACTTTTTTCAGAGATTGGTTTCCAGTTTTTTAAATTTAAAAGAAAAAGATCATTGCGTTTTACTGGAAAGTCCATCAATAAAGTATAGAGCTCATCTAGGATTTTTCTAATTTTTGTTGATTTTCTATAAAGACCTATAAATTTAAAATCAAAAAGATCAACAGAAAATATTTTGGTAGATTTATCATAGCAGATTTTATCTTTATCTTCAATCTCTATTGAAAAATCATTCATTAATTCAATTTTACTAATCATTTCAATACTCTCTCATTGATTTAAATTTAACTTATATAATTGAATTATTTTATTATTGTAATTTTATAAAAATTTAATAGAAATATATAATTTGAATTAGATTAATTAAGTCTAAAAAATAAAGTGTATGGTTATGGATCAAAATATTGCAGATAAACGGAAACAAAAAAATTTTATTATCTTAGGTACAATTATAGCGGCAATAATAATAATTGTAATTATGTTAGTAATATTCGCTCCGGTTTTATTCCAACCTCCTCCTAATGGTGGAGGATGAGGCTAAAAAATCTCATATATAAAATATTTTCCCAGGACACATATGATGAATACTTAAAAACTATAGAAGTATTCGGATGGGAGCGCACCTCTTTAATCTCTTGGGAATAAACTGAAAATAGAAAATGAAATAAAAAAATTCAATTATTAAATATATAAATAAATTTATATGTATAAATAATTATATCATACATAATGCCAACTATTCCCCTTCGCATTGATGATGTGGATCTAAAAAAAATTGATAATCTTATAAAGAAAGGAAGGTATAAAAATCGGAGTCAAGCGATTAAGAAGCTACTTCTTGATAAGCTTCAGCAAGAAACTCTACCTTTTGAATGGCAAGAAGATTCAGATGAAGAATCAAGAATAAAAATTGTGAATAAATTGATTTCAATGGAGAATTTTTCATTTTCTTCTAATTCGACTAAATCTTCTGAGGATCTGATTGGAGAAGAAAGAGAAAGATATTGAATCTGGTGCATTAGTTATATGATAATTTATTTAGATACAAATATTATATTGTCACATTTTGATAAAACAGATCATTTTCATCTTCAAAACAAAAATCTACTCGATCAGAATGATATCATATATGTAACTGGATTCATTACTATTGTAGAGTTTGCATCCATTTTAGCGAGATTATTGAAAGATAATCAAATTCAATTTTCTAACGAATTAAATAAATTGATACATAAATTGCCTGAACATGATCAAATAAAAACAATTACTGAAACCTGTTTTGGAAGATTAAATTTATCTATTTTACCTGCTAGTGGGTTAGAAAAAATTATAATCAATAAAAAAGAATATCTTGTTGAAAATAGTTTTACTTTAGCATATGAATTGGGATCATATCTAAATTTACGAACACTTGACTTAATTCAAATAGCTTCGGCAATGAAAGTTAAGCATTTTACTAATTTTAATGTGGATTATTTTTTAACAAATGATAAAAATATTCTAAATAATGCCCAAATTATAAGAAAAAATATCAAAATAATCCCCATTTCAAGCATAGAACTTATATCAATTCTAAAGATATAAAATTGGCACTTAGATTATTCACTAATCTTTTTCGAAGATTTTCTAATCAATTAAAAAACAAAAACAAAAAAAGGAGTAAATATTTAAAAATTGTTTTAAGGTTTTTTCTCTCTAAACGCTTTAACTAAAGGCACTTCTTTTCCTGATAATAGTTCTAACATTGCTCCGCCACCTGTAGAAATGAAGGAGACTTTATCACCATAACCAAACATTTCAGCAGCTAGCCCCATTTCGCCCCCACCAATCACAGTTAGAGCATTTTTTTGCTCTGAAGCTTCAGCCATTGCTTTAACCATTGCTTTTGTTCCATCTCTAAATACCTCATCTTCGAAAATTCCAGGAGGACCATTAGCAATAATGGTTTTGCATTTCATAATTACATCAGAGAATTCTTTTACGGTTTCTGGACCAATATCACCAGTAATTGTGTTGTATTTACCAGCTTCTTCGGTTGAGATGCTTTTCGTGCCCCCATTCTCTTTAATTACCAAATCTTTTGGAAGTATTATCTTATCTTTAAATTTATTGTAGGTAGCAATAATGTCATCTTTGTTTGCTTCTAAATCCTTAGAGATAATATCTTTATTCTTAGAGCCCATATTCATTCCAATCGCTTCCATTATAAGAATTGCTGTTAAACCACTGCATAATGCGTAATCTAGTCTGTCATTTTCAAAGTTGTATTTCATTGCTTTGAATTTTCCTGAAGCTTTCGCGCCTCCAATTAGCATTGCTACTGGTTTTTCAGGATTTTGTATAAGCTTAGTCATATATTGAAATTCTTTTAGTATCAATGGACCAGCTAGTAATTTTTTAAATCCAACAATACTTGGTTGTGCTCGATGTGCTACGCCGAAGCCATCTTCAATAAAATAATCGAATAATGGAGATAATGTTTGTACCATTTCAGTTTTTTCAGCTTCGGCAAAATCCTTAAAACTTTGATTTTCGGTATCCCATTTTCGGATGTTATCTAGAACTAATATCTCGCCAATTTTCAAGTCTTTTATTGCTTGAACGGCCTTAGGACCGAAAATATCATCCACGAATTTAACAGGTCTATCAATTTTCTTTCTAATTTGCTCTGTGTGAATATCGAGAGAAGTAAAGTCCTTACCGCCCGGCCTTCCTTGGTGCGCCATTAATACTATTGCAGAATCTTTTAATTCCATTAAAGTTGGAATAATAGCTTTTATCCTTGGTGATTCGCCCCTTATTTGAGGTTTCTCTCCGCTCGTATCAATGTTTGAGTTAATATCAACACGAATTAAGACCTTTTTTCCCTTTAAATCCACATCTTTGTAACTTTTATAGTCATACATCTTATTTTTTCACTTATTGATGTTTTTTAATAATTTCATTTGATTGTTTTATACTTTAATTAGTCAATCGTTTAATATTAAATATAAGGAAAATGAAAAAAATAAAATAACGAATTTAATTATGAAGTGAATTGCTTGAAAAATTTAAAGGGTTTAATTATTACAAATCTTGAAAAATTAGAGAATATATCTTCAGAGAGACCTATTTTGATTCCGCCACCTCAACAGCTCATCCTTGGTAAAAAAAATTATACATATTCATTAAAAGAAGATTCGGAATTTTACTTTTTTAATACAGAGAAATTTAAATTGATATTAGATGATATAAATGATGCGCTTGATCAATTTTGCGCTTTGAATTATGAATATTCTGGCACTTTTGAAAAATTTAATGATATTCAATTAAAAAATCGTATCAATGAGAAAAATCTTAAAGGTGATGAGAGTTATGGGTTGATTATTTCTAATAATATGATAGCAATTTATTCTAAAACTGATCAGGGGTTATTCTATGGTGTCCAGACTTTAATCCAAATATTTAAAAACGGTTTTTTAAAAAATAAGATTCAACTAACAGAAAAAAAAGAGGATCGAAAACATATTGTTCTTCCGGAAATTGAAATAATTGATTATCCCGATTTAGATATGAGAGGCGTGACAGAAGATATTGCTCGAGGGCAAGTATTTACCGTTGAAAGTGCCAAAAAGTTCATTAAAATTTATAGCCATTATAAATTGAATACATTTTGTCCATGTTATCTTCAAGATATGATTATTAATCCTGAACATCCAAAAATTGGTAAAAATAGGGGCGCATTATCAATCGAAGAAATCAAAGAGATTGATAAATATGCAAAGGAACGGTTTGTAAACTTCTTTCCTATTTACAATTGTATTGGTCATCAAGATAATATTTTTATGATTGAACATTATTGGAATTTAGCTGAATTTCCTGGAAGTGGCTGTGTTAATGTTTCAAATCCGGAAATATTTCCCTTCCTAAAAAGCTATATAGAAATATTAAGTGAAGCATTTTCTAGTAAATGGTTCCACATCGGATGTGATGAGAGTTTTGATTTAGGAACGGTAAGATCAAGGGATTTAGTAGAAAAAGAGGGAAAGGGGAAAGTACTCTCAGATTTCTATAATGAAATATATAACATAATGTCCGTGATGGGTAAGGAAAAAATTGTAATGTACCACGATATTCCGATTACAGATGAATATATCTTAAAAAATTTAAATAAGAACATGATACTAATGTATTGGGAATATACTCCGAGGGATTATTTTAAGAAATTAGACATATTATTGGATACTGGATTTAAGGTTATAGTGTGTCCTAGTATGCTTAACTGGTGCCGAAATTTTCCTGATAATATACATGCAAGTAAAAATATAATCAATCTAACGAAGCAGGGAATAAATAATAAAAATCGCGGAGTTATTGGTATGTTGAATAGCATTTGGGGGGATCAACATAATTACTCTTTTAGAGATAATACAATTTTCGGTGGGGTATTAGGTGCTTCTGTTTCTTGGAATTCTAAATTTAATAATTATAAAGATATTGTTAAAACCTACGGCTTTCTATTTTTTGGATTAGAGGAAAAACATCTTGAAAATTATTTCAAACTGTTTAATACTCTTAGTTCAATGCCAAAATTATATAAAAAAATGTCGATATTGTTACCGCCTTTATTCTTTACATATCTTTTCAAACATCCATTTACATCCGAAAAAATTAAACCACCTTTTAATAAATATGAATTAATGGAAGAAATGGCAATAGAATCCCTAAAAATTTACGAAGAACTTGAGAATTTTGTTAAATTTAATAAAAAGAATTTTGAGTACATTAAGTTTGGAGGTGAATTGGCGCAGATTTTGAGTGTAAAATTTAAAACATCCATATCGATAACTAATTTATTAAAATCAAATGATTTAAATGATGAGTTAAGAGAGAATATAATCTCACAATTGGAAGAAATGAAAAATAAATTCACCTATTTGAAAAAAAAATACGAAGAATTATGGCTTAGATCTGCAAAACGACCTTGTCTCGACCAAATTCTCATTCTTTTTGATTTTCTCATTAATGCATATGATAAAAAAATTGAAGAACTCAATCAAAATATAAAATTTGATAATCCATATTTAGAATCTGAGTGGATTTGGGTAAAAGAATTTGAAAATCCACCAAAACCTAGATATTTTAGAAAAGTTATACAAACTGATAAGAATATAAAGAAAGCAATTATTCAAGGAATCGCGGGAAATTATATTGAAATTTATATTAATAGAAAACTTGTAGGTAAAGTGCTAAGTAGGTTTTCACTTCACATAGTCCCGATCGCGAAGAGAGTTAAAACATTTGATATTACTAATTTGCTAAAAATGGGGAATAATGTAATAGCAGTTAAAAGTATAAATTATCAAGGTTTTGGAGGAGCTTTTAATATTTTTGGTCAAATTTTATTGGATGATAATTCTATTCAAGAATTTTACTCTGATAAATCATGGGTTTGCTATAAAAAAGATGAATTTAGCAATGGTTCATGGTCTCAAATCGATTTTAATGATAAACGCTGGAATAAGGTAAAATCATTTGGTCGTCCTCCGAATCTAAACGGAGATATAATAAAACCAGATCTTCTAAAAGGAGAGTATTCATTAACTCAAGATTATTTTGGGGCAACAAGCTATATATATTCTACCATTGGGGCATTGAAACGTCACTTTGGGCTATTGGGTATCATAATGTATTATCTTGCTCGTAGATTCATAAGATTTATTGTGAAAAAGATAAATCTTTATGGATAAATCTATTTTTTTTTATATTACTACTTCTTATTTTTCTTAATGAATACATTTCCAAAATATGATGACGTGGGAAGTTTCCCTTTACCAAAGAATCTTGATAAAGAGAAATTCAATCAATTTTATTGGAAAACGTATGATGCTTTAACTAAGAAGTATGATATATTCGAACATATCGGTTTAACCAATTTCATTATAAATCCCATTATAAATTCCTTTAAATTAAAAATGGAAGCTGGGGTTGAAATCATTAATTATCCCCAGCATATTGATATGTACACTCAATTTTTAAAGCCATTAAATGATTATAAGGAAGACTCCTTCCTAATAAGTAGTGATAAAGCAATAATTCCTGAAGTTGAAATAATTAATCACTTCGCTAAGGAAATTTATGAACAAACAAATAAACCAATACGATTAAAGGTCTGCGTAACTGGACCTATTGAATTATATATTCGGGAACGAGGTTTTACTATTTATAAAGATATGGCATTAAAGTATGCAACTTCAGTTAATCGTTTTCTTAAAAATTCCATGATAGATAATAAGTATTTTAAAACTGAAACAGTATCCATTGACGAGCCCTCTTTTGGATATACAGATTTAGTAAATACAAATGAGGATGAATTAACTGAAATTTTTGACAAATCATTGGATGGAATTGATGTTGATAATTTAATTCACCTGCATACTTTAAGTTCATATCGAATTCCTCTTAACACAAAAAAGATTAATGTTTTAACATGCGAATATGCTTCAGATCAGAGAAATGTAATCCCCAAGAAAGATTTAGAAGATTATGATAAATTTATAAGAGTCGGAATATGTCGAACAAATTTCAATAACCTATTCGCTGAATCTCTGGATTCTGGCATTCCTATGGATAAGTTAAATACGCCCGAAGGTATTAGATCACTTATAGATTCAAAAGATAGAATACAAAAAATGTTGTTTGATGCAAAAGCTCATTATGGAGATCGATTGAAATATGTTGGTCCTGATTGCGGACTTTATGGGTGGGATGAACCGTCATTTGCGTTTGAATTACTACATAGAATTTATGAAGTAATTAAAGAAGTAAAAGAGAAAAACCAGTGATATTTATATCGTTTTCTGCTTATCTTTTTTTGTATTAATTATTATTAATTTATTCTAATTCTTTTTCTGGATATTAAGATTAAATAATTTTAAATAACTCAATTTATAAATTTAAACTCAAAGATATATTTTTATTTTACATAGCAGCATAAACTATATATCACATAACAAGGTTGATTTAAGAATTATGAAAAAATATATTTTCAAAAAAATTTTTTTGATGGTATTGATTATTTTTACGGTTTTTCTTGGAAATGTTCAAATTACAATATATAAGAAAACTCCTGAGTCTCTTAATTCAACAGAAATTAAACCTTCGGCTTTACAGTTAAATATAGGCGCATGGATTATAATCGGTGGCGATAGAGAATCTGATCATGCATTAGTACGAGATTAAATATAGATGCATGGATTATATTAGCGAGTCGAGGTTTTTCTACCAATGATACCAATTAATTCCTTAAATTCTTTTGAATCTCTAATATTATTAAATATTTTATTATTTGATTACTGCTTTTCTATTTAGTTTGAGCTAATATCAAAAGTTACCTCTCTACCATAGATTTAAATATCGCATTGTGATCACTACCCATACATCATTTTATTAACTTTATCTTCAAAAACATATTCATAATATAAATAAATAGAGAAATTTCAAAAAAATAATAAAAAATAAATTTGGAGGAATGAAAAAAAATGGATAGAAAAAAGCTGGGACTAATTCTACTTACTTATATTATTCTCTCTAATTTTCAGTATTGGTTGGTAAATTCTGGTGGAAATATGAGTTATGACCAATTTGACACTAATTCCGACATTTCTGTTAAAGCAAGTGATGCCCAATACGAGTGTATAGATGCTTGGATCATTATCGGGGGAGATAAATCAAATCATCACGGATGGGATTTAGTATTATTGACACTCGAATGGGTCTATGATCAAGCATTAGCATGTGGCAATACTGATAATGAAATATTAATGTTAGTTCCAATGGTTGCTCTCACATACACTACACGGGAATATGGGGTTAGTTCTCCTGGTAATATGAATTATGCATTTAATACATGGGCACCTGATAAAGTTGGTCCAAATGGAGTTTTGGCGGTGTACATACATGATCATGGAGGAACCAATGCAATGGCAAATTATCCTTTTTCCTCATTAACTGCTAGTCAACTTGATCAATATTTGGATGATTTTGAAGAAGCTTCTGGATGTGATCGGATTATTGTTGTTTATGAAGCATGTTCTTCCGGATCTTTCTTAGATGAATTAAGTAAATCGGATAGAATAGTTATGACATCAACTGAACCTTATTATAGTGCATGGTGGAGTCCGATCCCGCCTCATATTTCGATGTTTGGAGAAGGTCTTTTTAAATCTATTCTTGCAGGAAATTCCATTGGAGATGCTTTCGTGGATGCTAATAATGAGATTATCGCTTTAGGTTACGGAGATGTGCAAAAACCGTGTATTGATGATAATCACGATGGTATGGGACATATAGTAAATGCTTGGGGACAGCTTCCAAGTACAGGAGATGGAAATGATGCAAAAAATACCTTTTTATGTCAAGGATGTCCTCTTATTTTGATTCAGGGTCCAAAATTTCTGTTTGTTCCATTAAAATTTTGGGTGAAATATAATCCCGCAATAATAAATATTCCAATTTCCATAGGAGTTGATAATTCAACAGACATTGCAAGTGTGATTTGTAGAGTAATATCTGAAGATTGGACACCCCCAGAACCGAGAGATAATGAATCAATGGGACTTTGGGATGAGAATGAAAATTCATATCAATGGGAATTAACACCTGATGGGAATGGAAATTTTACTGGAAGAGTAGCGATCAGATCCCCAATACTAGATTCTAAATATACACTTTCCTTTTTTGCTATAGATGTGGACGGGAGACGTGGTCAAATTATTTCCACTCAAGTAGGTATTAATGAAGATGGAATTGCTCCAGTAGATAATGTTGATCCTACGGTAGTAATTACAAATCCAAGCCCCTATGCGAATTTAACAGGGATTGTAAATATTACGGCGGAAGGAGATGATGATCAACAACTTGAGAAGATCCAACTGTTGATTGATGGAGTATTGCTAAAAGAAGAACTTATGCCTCCATATTATCCCTATCCGGAAGCAGTTTGTAATTTAAATACGGCAAATTATATAAATGGACTACATAATATTACAGCCATCGCAATAGACAAAGCAAATAATGTTAAACAAACCTCATTGGCGATTAATATTCAAAATGGACTACAAATTCCAGGCTATCAAATCACCACATTGTTCATTGGGTCCTTGATTGGAGTAATTATTCTCTCTATTATGTATGTAAGAAAGAACCGAAACAGAAAAATTAAATAGAAATTGAGTTTATCAATACCTTTTTTTTTTATTGGAGAATTAGATTATGATAGGTGATGATAGATCAGATCATCATTCATTTAATTTTAAACGTTCCTATTTATAAATTGAGACTTTACAATATATTTATATATAAAATTGTAATTTTATAACTAAATACCGTGCAAGAAAAGGTGTTTCAATAAATTTGAAAAAATTAAACTATAAAACAATTTTTTTTTTGATAGTGACTATTTCTTCAATATGTCTTGGAAATATTCAAATTAACATCTATATAAGAAATACTGACCCTACCTGTATAACAAAAGAGGAACCATCATCATCAGCAGGTCCAGTTAATTTGGCTGCTTGGATAATCATAGCAGGTGATAGATCAGACCATGATAAACTAAGTCTAATAAGAAGTGGGTGTGATCAGGCTTATGAAGCATTAATAAATCGCGGATTTACAGCAGCTGATATATTTTATTTAGATCCTTCATATGCGACAGTAGGAAATCCACATTCGCCTTATCGAGATTGGTATACGAACCTTGAATATATTCAATATGCAATTGAAACGTGGGCACCAACAAGGGGAGTAGATGCTACTCATGGTCTCGGTATATATATGTTTGACCACGGAGGTACTGGTAAAATGTGCATTCCTGGCACGGATCTTTATAATATAAATTTAAATACCTATTTAGACAATTTAGAGACCAGTACTGGGTGCGAGCGCGTTGTAATTGTCTATGAAGCTTGTCATGCTGGCTCATTTATTAATCCTGTAAGTAAAGATAACCGTATTATAGTAACTGCAACAGATAGTGCCCATGGTTCATACGTGAATCCTTCTTGGGATTGGGCTATCTTCTCTGAAGGGTTTTGGTCGTCAATTATTCAGTGCAAAACAATTGGAGAGGCATTTGAAGATGCTGAAGCTTATGTAAAAGCTCTAGGGGCTCCACAATATCCCTGGATAGATGATAATCATGATGATGTTGGTCATGAAGTAGATGCATGGGGTAATTTACCAAATGGAGGGGATGGCTCAGATGCACTAAATTATTGGATAGGAACGGGAACAAATTGTCCTTCAATTTTAATAGCATTGCTACCATTAAGATTCTATGTAAAATGGCCTGGTATTTTCATTCCAATTTCGGTAGTAGTTCAGAGCACTGAGACTCTTAAAAAGGTATATGCGAGACTGATTCCTCCGAACTTCACACCTCCAGAGATTGAAAAAGATAAGGAAGGTTCTATAATTGGTCAGTATTATTTACCACTAATTGAATTGCAAGATCAAGGTGATGGTAATTATTCTGGTGCTTTTACTCAAAGACAACACGGAAATTTTCTAGGTTCAATGGGAGATTATAAAATTAATATTATTGCTAAGGGGCAAAGTGGCACTATGGCAGATGTCGAATCAACTTATGTTACTTTAAATGATGATGGACAGGCACCTCCTGATACTAACCCTCCAACAATATCGATATTAACTCCCGCGTCAAACGCGACTGTAAGTGAAGTTATAGAAATAGTTGCCGAAGGAGATGATGATCAAGCTCTTGATAAAATTCGACTATTACTTGATGGTATATTGCTAAAAGAGGAATCTATGCCTTCCAATTACCCATATCCTCAAGCAATTTATAACCTAACTACAACTGATTACATAGATGGGCTCCATAATCTTACAGCCATTAGTGTAGATAATGCAAATAATGTTAAACAAACCTCAATAGCGATTAAGATTCAAAACGGACTACAAATTCCAGGTTTTCAAATCAACACACTGTTCATTGGGTCCTTGATTGGAGTGATTATTATTTCCATTATATATGGAAGAAAGAACCGAAATCGAAGGAATAAATAGCATCTCTCAAAAATAAAATATCCAAAAACCTGATTAATTTGCTGATTCCAATTAGACCAACTCTGAAATTTTAATTTTACTTTTTTTTATCATCCAAAATTACGTGGTAAAAACAATTATTTTTATTATAATCTCTATTTATAAAGCTTCTTTCATGAAAAGAGAATCTTCTGGTTAAGGTTTGTTATTTTATTCAAGGAGATATATTCTTAAGTTTTAACTTTAAATTACTTTAACCCTATAAGGTTATAAATTGAATCTATACCATATATTTATATATTAAACTGTAATTTTGTAACTAAATATCGTGTAAGAAAAGGTGTTTTGACAAATATGAAAAATTTAAACTATAAAACAATTTTTTTGTTGATAGTGACTATTTCTTCAATAAGCCTTGCAAATATTCAAATTAACATCTATATAAGAAATACTGACCCTACCTATACAACAAAAGATGAACCATCACCATCGGCATCGGAATTAAATTTGGCAGCTTGGATAATCATAGCAGGTGATAGATCGGACCATGATAAACTAAGTATAATAAGAAGTGGATGTGATCAGGCTTATGAAGCATTAATAAATCGCGGGTTTCTTGCTTCTCAAATATGCTATTTAGATCCTGAATATACGACAGCAGGAAATCCACATTCGCCTTATTATCTTTGGTGGACGAACCTTGGAACTATTCAATATGCAATTGAAACGTGGGCACCAACAAGGGGAGTAGATGCTACTCATGGTCTCGGGATATATATGTTTGACCACGGAGGTACTGGTTATATGTGCATTCCTGGCACGGATCTTACTGATTCAAATTTAAATACCTATTTAAACAATTTAGAGACTGCTACTGGGTGCAACCGCGTTGTGATCGTTTATGAGGCTTGCCATGCTGGGTCATTTATTAACCCGGTAAGTAAGGATAACCGTATTATAGTAACTGCAACAGATAGTGCCCATGGTTCATACGTGAATCCTGCGGGAGATTGGGCTACCTTCTCTGACGGATTTTGGGGATCAATTGTTCAGTGCAAAACAATTGGAGAGGCATTTGAAGATGCTGAAGCTTATGTAGAAGCTGTAGGAGATGGTGATATTCAATTCCCGTGGATTGATGATGATCATAATGACGTTGGTCATGAAGTCGATGCATGGGGCAATATACCAAATGGTGGAGATGGTTCTGATGCGTTAAATTATTGGATAGGAACGGGAACAAATTGTCCTTTAATTTTCATAGCATGGTTTCCATTAAAATTCTATGTAAAATGGCCTGGTATTTTCATTCCAATTTCGGCAGTAGTTCAGAGCACTGAGCCTCTTAAAAAGGTATATGCGAGACTGATTCCTCCGAACTTCACACCTTCAGAGATTGAAACCGACGATGAAGGGTCTAAACTTGGTCAATATTATTTACCATTAATTGAATTGCAAGATCAAGACGGTGATGGTAATTATTCTGGTGCTTTTTATTATAGACAACACTCAAATTTTCTAGGTTCTCTGGGTGATTATAAAATTAATATTATTGCTAAGGGGCAAAGTGGCGCTATGGCAGATGTCGAATCAACTTATGTTACTTTAAATGATGATGGACAGGCACCTCCTGATACTACTCCTCCAACAATATCGATATTAACTCCCGCGCCAAACGCGACTGTAAGTGAAGTTATAGAAATAGTTGCCGAAGGAGATGATGATCAAGCTCTTGATAAAATTCAACTCTTACTTGATGGTGTATTGCTAAAAGAGGAATCTATGCCTCCCAATTACCCGTATCCTCAAGCAATTTATAACCTAACTACAACTGATTACATAGATGGGCTCCATAATCTTACAGCCATTAGTGTAGACAATGCAAATAATGTTAAACAAACCTCATTAGCGATTAATATTCAAAATGGACTACAAATTCCAGGCTATCAAATCACCACATTGTTCATTGGGTCCTTGATTGGAGTAATTATTCTCTCTATTATGTATGTAAGAAAGAACCGAAACAGAAAAATTAATAGATGAATTGAGTTCATTAAAATCCTTTTTTTTTTTTAATTCTTAGAAAATCAAATTAACAGGTGATAATGTTCATTCATAGTTGTTAACTTCTCAATGTGGCAATTAATTTTTTCTCATCTAAAATTAAATCAATTGCGTCAATTGGATTGGTTACAATAATATCGGCGGAATTAATTGCTTTTATTGATACGCCTTCTGAACCAATAATTGCAATGCCTAGGGCTGCTTTTTTTAACATTAATTCATCATTATTACCATTTCCTATTGCAATCGTATTTTCTTTATTGTATTTATCGACAATTTTCCCCTTTTGCTCTCGTTCTGGTCGATTTTCAGTCAATTTTTCATAATTTAAATCTAATTCGGATGCGATTTCTTTCAAATTACCTCTTGTATCAGCGGAAATTAAAATAATTTTAAATTTTTGTTTCAATTCTATTATTTTTTGCTTTAATTCTTCCGAAATTTTTCCATTAAATTGGATTGTTCCATTTATATCTAATAGGATGTTCTTTATTTCTAATCTTTTATAATTGGGTATCTCGTAGATTTTCATGAAAATGCATTCTCACTTTAACCGTTATATATCATATCCTTTTATATTTTAAAAAAATAACGTTAATATTCAATGTTTGCGTATTCTAATTATGTTTAAGAGAGAAGATTTAATTCTAGAATCAAAGAAAGTTAATGAATATTTGCATCATGTTGATATGCGTCAATATGGTGCAAGACGAACGTTAAGTGTTTTCATTTTTAATCTTAATAATATCAGCGTTCTTCTTGATGTAGGAACAAGTGATGATGTTAAAAAAGTTTTAGAATATTTTAAACTAAATAATCTCCCACTTTCAAGTTTTAAATATTTAGTCCCTACTCATCATCATTTTGACCACTTTGGAGGGGGTTGGAAAATTTATAAAATGGTTTTTAATGGAAACCCTGATGTTAAAATCTTGGCGAATGAAAAAACAAAAGGATATTTGAATGATTCAGATTGGCATATGGCACGTGGAAGAAGCACTTTTGGTGATCTTGTAGGTGAAATGAATCCTATTCCTGATGAGGCGTTTAAGATTGTATCTCCAATTATGGATTTTACTAATTTTAATAAGAGTGAGGCTTTAATCCATCTAACCGATTTTAATGGGCATACGTATGAATTAGGTTTGTTTAATTCTCCTGGTCATACTCCAGATCATGTTTGTCCTGCAATTATAAAAGATGGTGAGGTAGATTTTATTTTTTTAGGAGAAGCAGGAGGAACTTTATATCATTCTTCGAAATTGGTAACACTTCCAACATCAATGCCTCCCCTATATAATTATCAGGATTATATGGAATCATTAGAAAATATAATCTCCTTAGGAGCAAGCTCATGTGGGTTCTCCCATTTTGGATTTTTAAATAAAAAAGAAAATGTCGAAGAGATACTTTTGAAAGATAAATCGTTTACAAGAGAATATAGGTCTTTAATTATCAAATTTTATAATGAAAGACCTGAGACCCGTTATATTGTAGATAAAATTGGTCCTTATTTCAAAAAGAGGTCTGAAACATTTGATATTACGCATCCAGTATTCTCTAACATGCTTGTAGCTCTTGTTTTTGGTATGTTAATGGATTTAGGATATAGAAAATCGAGTTCAAAATTTAAATAATTCTTATTTAAAGATATTCTGTTTTTATTATTTTATTAGGGAAACTTTCTATTCCTCTTCTCATTTAAAACTAAATTAATATTTTCTAATATTAATCTAATTCAGGGTTAGGGTTAAGTTATTAAGTTTATTAGTTTTTTGATTTTCATTTTTTAATAAATTTTTTTGTATAAACAGTTATCTAGATAAATTTATATACTCTTTTTACTATAAATTTTTTAGATACTCATTTTGTTATGTATCAAAAAATGACTTAAGAAATCAAATAAAAACATAACTTTTTTGCATAAGATGGTTGAAGCTTTAAATGACCACAGCAAATCTACCAAATCTATACGAAAAGAGCTTAGAATCTTTTCACAAAAAGGATATTACAAAATCTCTTGAATACTTTAAAATGGCAATGGAATTTGTTCGTTCTAAGAGAGATAGCAATAAATTACTAACTTTATTAACAGAGATGTTGAATTATTCACGAAAGGAAGCAGATAAAAATCTTGAAGCTGAGGTATTAAAAAATTTAGGACAAATCCATGCAATTAGGAAAGATTTTGCAAAAGGATTGCAATCCTATCAACAGGCAATGAAAATTCATAAAGAACTTGGGGATGAATTTGGTGAAGCGGAGAGTATGGAATATATTGCCAGTGATTTCGCAATATTAGGCAAATATGAATTCGCTATTGACTATTATAGACGAGCATTAGATATATATCAAGAATTAGGCAATCAAGAAAAAATAAATGAAATTGCTTGGGAAATCAAAAAAATTGAAGAATTTGGTGAAGAAGTCGATAGAAATGAATATTTACTAAAAAAATTTCATATCAATTAATAATTTTAATAAAAAATTCTTATAAATAAATTTATTAAAATTTCT
>Ga0209986_10000555_pt1 | contig 36119 bp, 27 predicted proteins | sample BlataG_FD_183168 | JGI IMG/M metagenome (GOLD analysis project Ga0209986, IMG submission 183168) | Deep subsurface microbial communities from Black Sea to uncover new lineages of life (NeLLi) - Black_00105 metaG (SPAdes) (version 2) | ecosystem: Environmental > Aquatic > Marine > Oceanic >... | reverse complement strand
AGAACTTATCTACGTCACAGGCTCTTTGTGGCCTCAGGGCAGAAACAGTTTCATCCCGATCCGCTCTACTATTACACTTTATAGAGATAAGATACAAGGGCAGAATCCGTAGCGGTTCAGCCAATGGAGGCTTCGCAGGAGAATGGGGCAGATGTGAACATCTGCCGACCACCAAATAGCAAGACGGCGTTGATTCTGTGCTTATAGAACCGCTCATTCAGGGAAATGAGAAAATCACTGACTATTCGAAGAGATATTCGTATATTCAAAGTAACTGAAAGGAACAAACTGTGTTTTTGAACCCCTATAGGGGAATCTCGGTTCAAAGAGAAATGACGAAAAAGCTTCTACTTGTTCTATTGACAACGCAAGAACAATCTATCCGTAACGGCATAAAGAAGAATTCGGTAGAATGATTTGTTAGGTTGCTTAGACAGTACTTTGCAAGGAGGATTCGCATGAAGCAGCACATGAGCATGCTCCGGTACGCGCTGCTCCTGTCAGGCCTGCTCAATTGTGTCCCCTTTGGTCATGGTCACGCAGATGATCTGGCGAAGTCAGTTGCCCCCATACAGATAAGCGTCCCCTTCGTCCCACCTCCGTTTCTGGGCAATGGACACGTGCATGTTGCCTACGAGCTTCACCTTGCCAACTATCGGGACGTCGAATTTACACTCAATCAGATTGAGATCTTCGCAACTGAGGATCCGAGCCATCCGCTCGCCACCTTCACCGGCCCGGAGCTTCTGGCGTGCCTTCGTCGCCCGGGGAAGCCTGCGGACTTGGCAGACCCGAAGGTTATCCGCGGCGGGGAGTTCGCCGTAGTCTTCCTCTGGGTTACCATGGACCCTGGCACATCGGTGCCGCCATCAGTAACCCACCGTGCGACCTTCAGCAGACTGCTGAGTGATGGTAGCGGGAAGGAGTATCTCGTCGAGGGTGCGATCACCCGAGTACCGACTGAAACACCCATTACCATCCATCCGCCTCTGCCGGCGGGCCGATGGCTTATGGCCAACGGGCCCGCGATGCTCAGCGAACATAGACTGTTCCTCCATGCACTCGACGGCAGGGCTACCAACACGCAACGCTTTGCAGCTGACTGGATGCTGCTGGGACCCGATAGGCGTTTGGTCAAGGACAATCCTGAGGACAATGATGGCTGGTACAGCCATGGAATGCCGGTCCTCGCCGTGGCCGATGCAATCGTAGCCACCCTATCCGATGGGATTCCGGAGAATGTCCCTCTGTCAGAGGAGCGCGCCGTGCCCAACCGGCGAGAGACGATGACGGGGAACTACGTCATTCTCAAGCTCGATGAGAACAGGTTTGCATTCTATGGTCATCTTCAGCCTGGCAGTCTCCGAGTCAAGGTGGGCGATCACGTGCGCGTCGGTCAAGAGATCGGTCGAATTGGGAACACAGGCAACTCAGATGCTCCACACCTGCATTTCCATGTAGCCAACGGAAGTGATCCCCTTTCTGGGGAGGGGGTCCCATTCGTTGTCGTGTCCTTCAGGCTCTTGGATGAGCTTGATGTTTCATCATGGGAGCGTATGCTTGTTGAGAACGCGCCGTGGGAACCACCCACTGACCGGCAGCCTGAGCTGCGCCACAAAGAGATGCCGCTCGGTGAGGCGATCATAGAGTTCCGCTGAGAGGGCAACCTAACAGCTGCTTCGCAAGCGACAACCTGTACAACCGGTAACATAGGTTGCAAGCAAATGTAGGGCAGAATCCGCAGCGGTTCAGCCAATAGAATCTTCGCAGAATGGGGCAGATGTGGACTCGCCTTCGGCGAGCCGCCCACAGTCAAGTCATTTCTGTTAAGACATGAAGACCTGACTTTCAGGCGAGGTATGGTTGTGGCGTGTCATAGTGAGTCAGCCTCTCACAATTCTAATTGCAATCGAAATCAATATCTTGTATTATTAGCAGGTGTAAGGCAGAACCATCAGCGGTCCTGTAAATAGGGCCATCGCGGAAGAAGGGGGCAGATGTGGACATCTGCCGCCCACTAACTGAGACACGTTTCTGATAGATGGAGATATTTGTGGAAGACCTGATATACTTAGACAACGCGACAACATCCTGGCCGAAACCGGACAAGGTTTACTCGTTTATGATCGACTTTTACCAGCGTTGCGGAGTCAACCCCGGCCGCAGCAGATTTGATAAGGCCATCGAGGCCGGCAACATTGTTGAGGGACTTCGCCAGCGCCTCACCAGGTTTTTCGGCGGCGACGCGGCGCACCCGGAACAACTCTGTTTCTCGTACAATGCCACTGATGCGCTCAATCTGATTATCCAGGGTCTGCTGTCATCGGGCGATCATGTCGTCACAACCAACCTGGAGCACAACTCCGTTATTCGTCCCATCAACCATCTCGTGCGGGACGGAGGCGTGGAGGCCACTTTTGTGCCGTTCAACGCCCAGGGGTATGTGGAGCCGGACGATATTAGAAAAGCTATCAAGCCTGCGACTAAGCTGGTAATGGTGAACCACGGCTCCAATGTGCTGGGCACAGTTCAACCGGCAGCTGAAATCGGTCGCATTTGCAGGGAGAAAGGGGTTATTTTCGGAATCGACGTTTCGCAGACGGCCGGCATAGTACCGATCGACATGGAACAAATGAATGTCGACATCCTGGCTTTCACGGGACATAAGAGCTTGATGGGGTCTACCGGCATCGGAGGATTGTGCGTTCGAGGCGATATCAACATCCGCCACACCCGCAGCGGCGGAACCGGAATCCGCTCGGCATTTCCGTATCACCTGGATGAATACCCCTACCGGATGGAGTTCGGAACTCCAAATATCCTCGGCATAGCTTCACTGTGGGCCGCTCAGGAATGGATTGCCGAACAGGGCGGTGTGGAAGCTATACATGCCTATGAGATGAACCTGGCTAACAAGCTGGTCGGAGGCTTCAACAATATTGACGGTATTATCACTTACTGTTGCGATAACATGGAGAATCACCTGGCCACCGTTATAATGAATGTCGAGGGTCTGGAGGCAGGAGACGTTGGCATCATGCTTGACGTTGACTTCAACATCGCCGCCAGAACTGGCCTGCACTGTGCTCCCCTGGTTCACAAACAGATCGGTACGCTGGACATCCACGGCGGGGTGAGATTCGCCATGGGACCGTTCAACACCGAGGAACACATGGTCAAGGCTATCGAGGCTGTGTCCGAAATCGCCCGCCGCGCAAGGAAAATGCAGAAGATGGCTGCTCGCAAGTAACAGAGCATCTGTCCGGGCAATGGACAGGGAGCTCTGGCGGGCGCGGGGAAGAACCTGCAGCGGTTCTGGCAGTGAATAGAATAGTAGGGCACGATCCCTGTGATCTCCGATAGGGTATTTTGTAACCTGTTAACAACCAAGCAATTACACCATAACTCGCTATTCCGGACAGATTTAGGTATTTTTATCTGTTTTTGGCTGGTTTTGTCTATTTGTGTCTGTTTTTGCCAAAGGCGGGCACGGATTGGGCACAAAGTTACTTAGAGAATCCGGATGACTCTGTCCACATCACCCGCGCGTCCTCGTCGTTATCGTTGCTGACCTCGGCAACACACTCGGCGCGCACGTGATTCGGGAGGGAAACCCATCACGCTTGCGACGACTCTGTTTCCGTTTCCCAACCTATATAGTGAGAAAACGGAAACGTATTCGTTTGCAGCCGCTACCCAGATGATACATGGCTTCTTTGGCTCTGGCAAATGGTCTTTCTTGCCCGACAACCCCCCACTCCCCCGTTTTGGAGTCCCAAGCATAGACACAACGGAGCCCCTCAGTCATAGAGGCCCCGCACGTTTTGCGAAAGGCCTAAAAGCGGCCTATGTCATCAAAATTCCGCCTTGTCTATGAACACACCGCCGGAGCCGGGCCACCAAAGAATATGTATTCAACCAGATAGATCACGTCGGCCACATTGATTGCACCGCTCCCGTCGGTGTCACTCTCCCCCGGGCACGGCGGTACAGGGCCATTGTTAAACAAGTAGTCAACCAGATAAGTCAGGTCAGCCACGTTGACCCCGCCCTGGCCGTTGACGTTGCCTCTATCAACGCAGCAGCAGGCATCGCCGATTCCATCGCCGTCGGCGTCGGTTTGCTCAGGATTGTAGTTGTACGGGCAGTTGTCGCAGGAGTCACCAAGTCCATCGGTGTCTGGATCCTCCTGACTCGGATTGGAGATATCGGGGCAGTTGTCCTCCGGGCAGGTGTTGGCCGGGTAGTCGGGGTCGCCGAAGCCGTCACCGTCAGTGTCCGTACATTGGTCGCAGGCATCACCAAACCCGTCGCCGTCAACATCCTCCTGATCCGGATTGGCGGCATTCGGGCAGTTGTCGTCGGGGCAGGTGTTAGCCCAGAAGCCGGGGTTACCGAAGCCGTCACCGTCGGTGTCGGTACATTCATCGCAGGCATCACCAATCCCATCGCCGTCATAATCGTGCTGACGCACATTGGGGATATCAGGGCAGTTGTCCTCCGGGCAGGTGTTGGCCGAGTAGCCGGTGTTGCCGAAGCCGTCACCGTCAGTGTCGGTACATTCATCGCAGATATCGCCAAATCCGTCGCCATCAGCGTCTCCCTGACCAGGATTGTAAATGGCGGGGCAGTTGTCGCCAACGTCGCATACCTCATCGCCATCGCCGTCAATACACGTATCAGCGCCCTTGAGGGTGACGGTTGGATCGCCGAACAGCGTCAACTCATAATAGCACCATCTCATGCAGCTTTCATCGATGCGGTACAGGTTGTCTTCCTTGGAACGCTGGTTGGCCCGTCCCAGCCAGGGTCTCGATTCAGCAGGGTTGAACACGGCGTCCCAGAACTCGCGGTTGAATCGCTGCGAGGGACCGTCGGTGCTTTCATACACTCCCCAGCCATACCGGGCATTCATGACCAGCGCAAAGGCGGCATGGTCACTCTTGATATTCATATACTCAGCCCAGCAGTCGAAACCGTCAAAATGACCGGCCAGGCAGGTCTGCGAATATACAAAGCAGAGGTCGCTGTTGGTCAGCAGGCTCATAACTGAGCTGCTATGAAGTTTCATGGCTTTGGGCGGACTGCCATGGCCGAAGTGACTGATAATATGGAGGCCGTTGTTGATACGCGTGACCAACTCCGACTGCGGCCAGTAATTGCCCGGCCAGTCACGATCATACAGCTTGTCAATAGTATACGATACAAATGGAATACCGAACGTAGCATAACCGTGCGCCGTCGAACCGCCAACCAGTTCATCGAGAGCGTTACCGGCATATTCAGCTACGCCGCCAAAGCCGAGATACTCGCCAACCAAAAGGACCTTATCAAGGTACGGATCATCGGCGGTCAAGTACGTGATCGTTTTGTTCACAAACCGGGCGGCCTCAGTAGTGTTGCCGACCGCGGCGCGGCCCACATATACTTCGGCTACCAGGTCAACGTCGCCGCCACCTTCGCCATCGTAGGGTTCCCCCCAGAACGCATCGCCGTCGTAGTTGTAGGTGCCGTCAAGGCAGGCAAAGTAAATGTCGGCCGGCATGTTATATTCGATGTCTCCGCCGGAATAGGCGCGAACGTACAGATCCTTGGCCTCAATGATGTCATCATCACCTCCTATCAACACGTATTGGATACCGTCCGCCAGGTACCTGTCTCTGATGTAATCCCGGATGTCGTCGGGATTGCTGCTGCCGACATCAGTGGTGGTCCGAATCTCCGTAACCATTCCGGTAGTGTCATGGTAATCCTTCAGGGGTTGAAAAGCACTGGCTAGCGAGGTCGTCGTGAGAATAAGCAGCTCGAAGTTCGTCGTGCCACGCTTTGTGGCTGCTGCATAGGTGCCTGCAACCTCCGGATTGTCAACCCTGGCACGAGCCTCCGTCTCATCTTCCGCGAGACCCCGGAACAGAGAGACCGACCTGTCTGCATCAACCATCTCAACGTTAACCGTCAGATGAGGATAGTAATAAAGCTCCCCTGAAGCGGGAATATACTGAACCGGCTGAAGCCTCAAAGTAAGGATTTGATAGCCGCGAAAGCTGTGGGTCCCGATTTCCTTGAACGTCGCTTCCGGGAAGGGATCGTCCGAATTGTAGACGACGGGGTCCGGGGTGGGCGGCTCGGCGGTTCCAGGGGCCGATGACAGCTTTACGGGCCGTCCGACCGGCTCGACAATATAGTCGCTGCCCAGCAGGATTTTCTCACCCTTCACAACCTCGATGCTTACCACTTTGGCGCCAGGCGGAAGCAGTATCTGCGCCCCTCTAGCGGGGAGCGCCGGGTGACCGATCTGTCCGGAGTTCGGCGCCTCAGGCATGGTTATTCGGTGATACGGCTCACCGGCGATTGTGACCTGTTCAATCTGTGGGCGGTCGAAGGAGTATTCTACCGTTATCCGCTCTGCCGAGGCCGCAGCCGTCAAGGCAAGCGATAGAACCAGAGCCCGGGTTATAAGGTGCTTTGTCATTTATCCTCCTAAGGGTTGGCAAGACCTTCATTATCCAGAACGCATAGTAGGAAGGTATCCATGCTGCGGGTGAATTATTTCCAACTGATTATAAGATACTCAATAATCCCGGACTGTCAACCAATACTCTGGTACTACGAAGAAGAACGAAGCGGCTGTGGGTGGGGGGAGTCTTACTTCGTGATGGCGGCACGGAAATATGTACACGAACCCCGATATAAGGACCCCTTCAATCAGGATTGGGCTAATACGATGTAGCGGGACAGCTGCCGTTGGTCTGAGAGATCCTGTATGTCTGTTGTCCATTGCAGCCGTGAGCCTTGCTATCACGTTCCTGGGCTGCTTAGGGACACGGCGGCGGTGCCGGGCCGCTTAAGGATATGTAGCCAACCAGGTAGGTCGAGTCGGCCACGTTGATCGAACCGTTGCCGTGAACGACTTCCGGCTATTTGGATTTGCGCTCCACAGACAGCTTGAGACCGCCGGCTCTTCCGGAGGCTCCGGCCGGCGGATCAGATAGCCGCCAGTTATTGGGGTCAGTCGGCTCACCACCAAGGTAGGTCATTCTCCAGTAGTACTCCAAAAGATAATAACCGGACCAGTCGGGAGTCCAATAGTCAATGTAGCCATAGAAATCATATATGCCTGTTGACGGACTGCTGGTGAAGGTCATGGCCAATGACAGGTAGTAAACCCATCCGTCTGAGTATCCGAACGCCTCTTTGATAAAGTCCAACACCTCCTGATCGGCATGGTACCCCATCGAGGCAAATGCAAGGTTCACGTGTGGGAGGTTTTCCTCCATGACGACCGTATCAACGATGGTTATGGTGTCGTAGATGGTTTCAACTACGGTGACAGTATCGTGAACCGTCACGGTGTCGAAGACATATTCTGTAATGAACAGAGTGTCCGTGGAAGCCACGACAATGGTATCAACGATGATGATGGTGTCGTGTGTATATACTATTGTTGAATCATGTTGAACCAGCGTATCGACTCGAACCAGGGTGTCCATGACAAAAACGGTGTCGGTTGGACCTTCCAGATACTCAATGTCGTGGATATACTCGGTCGAGGTAATAATCTTTTCTTTCTCGCAGCCGAATATCAGCACGGCGATTACGGGTAGGAGCAGGAATATCAACATCTTCTTCACTTTGCTTCTCCCTCCCGGTTGCCCGGGGTATGGTGCTTTTTTGTTCAGTCTTATCCGAGCAAAAACCGAGCCGACCGGGATCCCGGCCTGGTTGAGGTCGGCTATTTGCCTAAACGTCAGTGACTTACGAGTGTCTTACTGCCCGCGATGGGCATAAGCTGCGCTCATAGATTCGGAATGACACTGCTGAATAGCTGAAAACCGCTCCACCTGGCCAACCCGTTACGATTAGGTCGAGGGCTACTACCCACCACCCCGGTCAGGAGTCCCAAGCATACAGAAAACGGGATTCCTCGGTTAGAGAAACTCCACGGAGTTTTTGAAAAGCCGAAAAGCTGCCGATGTCATCACAATCCCGCGTCGCCTACGGACATGCATCCGGTGCCGGGCCGCTAAAGAACAAGTAGTCAACCAGGTAGGTCAAGTCGGCTACGTTGATGGCACCGCTGCCGTCAACATCACCCTCTTCTGGGCATGGAGGCGGCGGGCCGCCAAAGAACAAGAAGTCAACCAGCCCGGTCACGTCGGCGACATTGAGCCCCATGTAGTAGTCAAAGTCGCCGCGAATCCAGTCGTGGTTGCAGCAGCCAATGGTGTCATCAAACTTGAATGAGCTGTCGGCGAAGGGAACGTAGTCAATTACGGGGCAGCTGGGGTTGTCGGCATGGTGATACACCATTGCTTCGATGGCAGCAGAATCAGCGATCCCCCACCAATTATTAGTCGCATCGATTATAGTTGTCGGATCATTACACGCTGATACGTAGAAAGCATACTCACCATTATTCACGATATTACATTCATGCACCGAACCCGTCGGCGTGAGTATTGTCCCTCACCCGCCTGCGAGAGCAGAAATCCCGCGTGACACATTATCAAGGACCTTACATCTGGATACTTGGAAATGCGGTGCATAGGTTCCTTGTCCAAGAAAGAACATGCCATAGAGACAGCTGCTGACCTCACCCCCAGACACTGTCACATCTGCTGAGCGATACACGTAAATCCCGGTACCGGTCCCAATCAGGTTGGCATCATTCTGACGAACAACACAGCCCTCAATGACCATTGTGATTGGCGGATTCGTGTCGTAACCGTCTATGAAAAAGCCACTGCTGGAGAAATCTTCAATTACACAACCGTAGAGCTCTGTAGACAATCTGTTGACATGAACACTATTGACGGCATAGCGTAGATCACTATATGGCAGCCCACAATCCGGTGCCACCATCTATCACCATCAGCTTGAGATTACTTCCGGTAAGCCCGCGAACTTTCAGGTTCTCCAAGAAGGCCCGCCAGTCCGCCTCAGGCGGACGCCATGTCTCAGATGAAGTCGGAGCATGAGGACATACGCCAACCACGGAAATCACCTTTTTCAGCAGCCTGTCAGATTACTATCTGGAAGGGCTTAGGCGGTCGTGTATGAGATCACGCAGGGCTTTGGTGTAGGTGCTGTCGGCAAAGTATTCCCATTCATTGTGTCCGCCGCGTAAAGTGACAAACCGCTTTGGTTCGTTGGCGGCGGCGAAAAGCTGCCGGCCCATCTCAAAGGGGATAATCTCATCATCGGGCGAATGCGTCACCAAAACCGGGCAGGTTAAAGAGCCGATCTTTCTAATTGAGTCAAACTTGTATCGCAGCAGGTACTTAATAGGGAATAAGGGAAACATCTTTTTCCCCATCTCCTCAGCAGATGTGAAGCAGGACTCAACAACCAGTCCACCACACTTGACTCTCCGGGCCAGCTCAATCGCCACCGCTCCCCCCAGCGAACGGCCAAAGAAGATGATCTGTTCGGGGTTCACTCCCTTTTGCTCCACCAGCCAGTTATAGCAGGCTTCGGCATCGGTGTAAACGTTCTCCTCTGAGGGGGACCCGTCCGACTTTCCGTATCCGCGGTAGTCGAATAGTAGGATGCTTGCCCCCAGGTGTAAAATCAACTCAGCCGTCTCCAACCGATGGGAGATATTGCCGGCGTTTCCGTGGCAAAACAACACCACAGGCCCGTCTTTGATTCTATCCGAATTGCTTGCCGGAAAGTACCAGCCGTGTATCCGTTCTTTTGCTGTTATGTTGATATATACATCTTCGTATGGTAGTTGGAGCTGGCTTGGCGTTATGGCAAACTCGCGGGTGGGGTAGAAGACGAGCTTTGTCTGATAGAAATACAGCGTAATACAGATAAACAACAAAGCCCCTGCAACAACTATGACCGACCAGAGAAGCATTCGTAGCGTTTTCACTCCGTGAGCGGCAGATGTCCACATCTGCCCTTTCTATCGAACATTCCCCGCTAAGCAATTGTCGGGTTTTTCATCCGCCTTTGGCGGATTCAGAACCCGACCTACTTCATTATCCCGGTACACAACGGCCGTCTACAAGCCACGCCGTAACCGCTTGCATTCGAAAAGTGATCCAACAGCAACCATCCTGACAAAAGTGACTTGTCACTCCCACTCGATTGTTGCCGGCGGTTTGGAAGAGATGTCGTAGGTCACGCGGTTGATGCCTTTGACGGTGCGGATAATCCGGTTGGAAATCTCAGCCAGGATCTCGGGGTCGATACGTGCCCAGTCGGCGGTCATGCCGTCAACCGAGGTCACTGCCCGCAGGGAAACGACATGCTCGTAGGTACGCTCGTCCCCCATCACCCCCACCGCTTTGATCGGCAAAAGCACCACAAACGCCTGCCAGATGGTATCGTAGATACTCTTATTATTTAGTTCTTCGATGAAAATAGCGTCGACTTCACGCAGAAGATCACACCTCTCCCGCGTGACCTCGCCAAGAATGCGAACCGCCAGTCCCGGCCCGGGGAAGGGGTGGCGGCGAATAAACGTCTCCGGCAAACCGAGCGTCTGCCCCAGAGCGCGCACTTCATCCTTGAACAGCTCACGAAGCGGCTCCACCAGCTTGAGCTTCATCCGATCTTTCAACCCCCCGACATTGTGGTGTGATTTAATAGTCGCCGAAGGCCCCTTGAATGACACCGACTCGATCACGTCGGGGTAGAGCGTCCCCTGAGCAAGGAAATCGATCTGTCCGATCCGCTTAGCCTCGTCTTCAAAGATATCGATAAAGGTACTGCCGATGATTTTGCGCTTCTGCTCCGGATCAACGACACCGGCCAGGCGTTCCAGAAAGAGCGAGGAGGCATCGACCGGATGCAGGTTTATATTAAGCGTCCGGATCCTGGCCACAACTTCTTCAAACTCGTTTTTGCGCAGCAGACCGGTATTGACAAACACGGCGTGCAGGTTATCGCCGATCGCCTTGTGCAAAAGCATGGCCGTCACGGTAGAATCAACGCCGCCGGAGATGCCTAAAATGACTCTACTGTCTCCCACCTGTTGCCGAATCTTTTGCACGGCGCTGTCGATAAAGGCTTCGGTTGTCCAGTCACCCTTGAGCCCGCAGATCTCGAACAGAAAATTGTGAAGGATGCTTTTCCCCTCTTCGGTATGATGCACCTCCGGGTGAAACTGGACGCCATAGATCATCCTGTCATGGTCGGCAATGGCCGCTACTTCAAGCGAATCGGTAGAACCTATCAGATGAAAGCCCTCCGGCATTTCAACAATTGAATCGCCGTGTGACATCCAGACCTGACTGCACTTTGGGATACCGGAGAACAACCCCCGGTCGTCGGCCACGGTGAAGTGCGCGCGGCCGTATTCCCGGGTATCGGAGCGGACCAGTTTGCCCCCGAAGCGGTCGGCCAGAAGCTGCATCCCGTAACAGATGCCCAAAATTGGTTTGTTGAGATCAAAGAATGAAGGGTCAAGACGGGGAGCGCCGGGATCAGAAAGCGAGGACGGCCCGCCGGAGAGGATGTAGCCGCGCACATTCCGGTCGGCATAGCGGCTCAAATCGGCATCGCAGGGAATGATTTCGCAGTAGACATGCGCTTCTCGCACTCGCCGAGCAATCAACTGGGTGTACTGCGAGCCAAAATCAAGAATGAGGACCATCTCAAGATGCCTGGCCACTCTGACTCCTCTGGCGCAACTTCCCCTCGATGACAGTATCTTTCAAGAAAGCATCATCCATTTCGGGGTAATCTTCGACATAGTGCAGCCCGCGTGATTCGCGTCTCATCAACGCGGACTTTATTATCAACTCAGCCACGGTGGCCATGTTGCGGAGCTCAACCACGCCGTAGGTCGCCGGGGTAGCCAGGTAATACTGCTCAATGGCGTCCTTTATGCGATGCACTTTCTCTAAAGCAAAATTGAGACGGTCTTTGGTTCTGACAATGGCGACAAAATCGGACATTACCCGCTGGAGCTGACGCCGGTCGTGGGCGATAAGCACTTTCTCGCGAGGGTAACGCAGAGACGAGTAAAGCGAGTTATCAACCGGAATCACCTCTGGGAGACCGACCTGCTTGAAATACTCGGTCGACTTTCCGGCAGCAAATTTGGCCATCACAACTGCCTCCAGCAGGGAGTTTGATGCCAGCCGGTTAGCGCCGTGCATACCGGTCATCGCCACCTCACCAGCCACAAACAGACCGGGAAGTTCAGTCTCGCCCTCGATTGTTGAGAGCACCCCTCCGCAGGCGTAGTGGGCCGACGGCACCACGGGAATCGAGCGCTGGGTTATGTCAAAGCCGCGCCGCAGGCACTCCCTGTAAATGTTGGGAAACCGCTTCTTGATATGCTCGCTGTCCACGTGACTGACATCAAGAAGAACATACTCCTCGCCGCTTTCCTTTAACGCCTTGTCAATTGCCCTGGCCACTATGTCGCGCGGGGCGAGGTCTTTTAATGGGTGGGCATCTTCCATGACACGCCGGCCGTCGACCGTTTTCAGTATGCCTCCCTCGCCGCGAACGGCCTCAGAAATCAGAAAGGGCCAGCGACCGGGGTTATACAGCGTCGTGGGATGAAACTGAACAAATTCGAGATTGGCCGCCGACACACCCGCCCGATAGGCCATAGCTACACCGTCACCGGTGGCTATTTTTGGGTTGGTGGTATGAAAATACACCTGTCCGAGGCCGCCGGTCGACAGCATGGTGACAGGAGCATAAAAGGCGTCAAAGGAGCGTCCCTGTTCGGAAAATACAAAGGCCCCGGCGCATACTTCGCGGCCGTCGGCAGGGTAGGTAATGAGATCGAGGACTATATGGTCCTGGTAAATATCAATCTGGCCTGGTTTTTCATGACAGGCTGCTACCAGGGCGCGTTCAATCTCACGGCCGGTCAGATCGGCGGCATGCACCACTCGACTGGCCGAATGCCCCCCCTCGCGGCCCAAGTCGAACTGCCCATCCACCCGGGTAAAGTTCACACCGTAGGCAATCAACTCCTCTATCACCGACGGTCCGACTTCCACTACCCGCTCAACCACGTCCCGGTGGGACAGACCATGGCCGGCCTTCAAGGTATCATTAACATGCGCTTCAACTGAGTCAGCTTGGCCCAATACGGCGGCAATGCCACCCTGCGCCCGATTGGTGTTGGTATCCTCCTCTCCCTTTTTGGTCACAATGGCCAGTTTCGCGTCCGGATTCCTGGCAACCACTTCGAGGGCGTAAAAAAGCCCGGCAATGCCGCTGCCGATAACCAGAAAATCATACCGCCGTTCCATCAGTGTCACCGCCTTTTAAGGCCGAGTTTATCGTGCAAATGAGCAACCAATTTCTCTTCACCCGGATCAAGGTCTATTGACTGATTAAGATAATAGATTTCCCGCCCAAAATCAAAGCCGCCCAGCTTAAACCAATCCTTGCCGGTTGTGACAATCACGTCTGAGTCGAACCTGTTTGCCAGCAACTTGATCTTTGAAAGCAGGCGCTGGTTGTACTGCTGGTGGTCAGACAGCTCCAGGGCGTAGTCAAGGTCACCTGAGAGGGCCGCCACCTGCCTTCGCAATGGCCCAAAATTGCCCACTCCCGCAAACAAAAAGACCGACTTGTCCTCAAGGTACTTCACCGGCAGTCGGCGGTCATAACCGACCAGCTCGTCGATTATGAAGGGAGCATAATAATACGCGGCGTCGGGACTTATCTGTTTCAATTTCCTTTGCAGCAACCCCCGGTCGCGCGCAAAATTGGAGCGGGTGATTATGATCACATCTGCACGCTTCAGTGCCGACAGTGGTTCTCGCAATACGCCGTACGGAAACGACTTAAGCATCCTGCGGCTGATAGCCGCATCGTAGGTAACGATATCCAGGTCGCGCGCCAGACCGAAGTGCTGAAAACCGTCGTCGATGATTATCAGGTCAACACTGGCAGAATCGGCCAGGCGCTGGGCCGCAGCCGACTTTGACCGGTCCACCGAGAAGACGGCCTCCGGCAGAAGTGCAGCCAGAAGCTGCACTTCGTCGCCGGTCTCATCGACCGACCGCTTTTGCACTTTGTAGCCGGGCTCCATGAAAAAGACCTCGGAAGGTCGGCCGTAACCGGAGGAAACAATTCCCACCCGAAATCCTTCATCTAAAAAGGATCGCGCCAGGAGTTCGACTAGCGGCGTTTTTCCGGTTCCACCGACCGTGATATTCCCCACTGAAATGACGGGGACTTCCAGCCGAACAGCTGGTGCCGCCCTTGACTGGCGAATCCTGAAGAGCAAACGATAGCCAAGAGAGCAGACCCACAAAAGGATAGCCGGAAACACCCAGAGCGAATAAGGCTTGCGCCGGAGGATCTTCTTCCAGATTCTTTCAAGCACGTCCCAATCTCTTCAGAATATAATCCCCGGCCATTGCCGTCGGGGAGTTGCAGAGATCGTTTTCCGTTTTCACGGCGAAAGCGAGCTCGCCGGCGATGACTTGTTGAAGAAGCCCCGCCAGATCGCTTTCGGATGCAACTTTCGCTCCGTAGCTGTTTGCCAGTATATAGTCGGCTGCCTCCGAGACATTGCTCAGATACGGTCCGAAAATCACCGGCGTGCCGGCCCAGACCGGCTCCAGTATATTGTGACCACCGATATCGACCAGTGTCCCACCGACAAAGGCCAAATCTGCAGCCATGTAGAGATCATTCAAAAAGCCCATCCTGTCGACCAAGATAATGCCGTTGGCCGTAGAAGCGTCACCGTAAAGATTGTATGCCAACCCTTTTTCCTCCAACAGTGCTTTGACCTCGTCAACCCTCTCCACATGGCGAGGGGCGATAATCATTCGGAAGTTTTTGTGTTTGGCGTGAACGGCGCGAAAGACGTTGGCAAGAATGGCCTCCTCGCCGGGGCGGGTGGAGCCTGCCACCAGCAGAAAATGGTCGCCTGAAACGCCGGCGCGTGCCCGCATTTCGCTGTGCCGCCCTTCCGAACGCGGCAGCAGAGGGGCGTCGAATTTCATGTCTCCAACCATCACCGAATTCCCTGGTGTCACACCAAAGTGTCGGTATCGTTCAAAGTCGCCTTCCGTCTTGAAAAAGAACCGGTCATACAGGGACAGCAGCTTCTTCGTAAATGACCTGACGTATCGGTACATCCTGAATGCCTTTTCCGACATGCGGCCATTGACCAATACAATGGGGATATTTCTTTGAGCCGCCTGACTGATCAGGTTGGGCCAGATTTCTGTTTCGGCAATCACCAGCAAGGCTGGATTTATTAAGTCAAGTGATCGTCTGATAGCAGGAGGAGCATCCAGAGGGAAGTAAGAAAGAGTGACACTGTCACCTTTGTCGCCCAGTTGGTCGGTTGCCGTTTTGAATCCTGCCCGTGTCATAACGGTCACGTGTATTCTCAACGTTGCGTCCTGCTTTCTCAGGTAGTCAATCAAGTAGCCGAGAACCTTGACTTCCCCCACGGAGGCAGCGTGCATCCAGACGTCCCTTGGCCCAAGTGGGCTAATCAGCCCCAGTCTCCCCCGCCACAACTCGTTGCCTCGGCCACGAGTGGCTTTCATTCTGCCTACTGGATAGAGAACGCAGTAGACGAGAAATGTGATTAACCTGTACAGCAACATGATAAGTCAAGTACGTTTGGATGAGTTTGAGGGCTGGGTGGCCCACCCCTTGGGGTGGGTTTTCTGGGAAAACACGGAATCAAATTAATCATCCCACCGCAAGCGGTGGGGCACCCAGATTCCTCGCAGTGATTTTTTCGCTGTATTATAGCAGCCCCAGGGTTGTCAAAATCACAAGGGTTTTGACCTACATCGCAAAAAAGTCCAAGAATGATCATTTCGTCTCTACGGTACCAGAAGTATCTTAGTGCTAAGCCCATCTTAGATGGTCGGCGATGAGCCGGGCGGCCCGTTCCGAAGCGCCGGTGCCTCCCAATAGGTCGGGCACTCTGCCGAGCTTCGTTTTCACGTGCTGCAGATACCGGCCGTCCTCACGATATTTTGTCAGCTCAGGCACGATATACTCAGGCTTCACACGGTGCTGAATCAACTCCGGCACCACCTTCTCACCTAAAACCAAGTTGACCAGGGCAATCTTGTCAAGCTTGATCAGGCGGCGTGCAATCTGGTAGGTTACAAAACCGGTCCTGTAAATCACTACCATCGGCCGCCCAATTATGGCCGTCTCCAGTGTCGCCGTACCGGAAGCCGTGAGGACCAGCGAGCTTTCATAAATGATCTTGTGGGAATCCTCGAAAGAAACAGTTATGTTGTCGGAAACATACTCAATCAGGTACTTGTCATAGTTGAAACAGTCTTTCATCCCGGCCACGATAGCCCTTCCACCATAGAGGCGGTTAAACCGCCGTGCCGTTTGAAGCATCGGAGGCAGCATCCGCTCAATCTCCTGCGACCTCGACCCCGGCAAAAGGGACAACGTCCCGTTTATCGGCAGCGGCGAGCGTATGTAATTGATGGGGATATCCTCGAGCAAATAGTGTCCCACAAAGCGGGCGCTGACACCGTTCCGGCGATAGAACTCTTCCTCAAAGGGGAGGATTACCAGCATCAAATCCACAAGCTTCTTGATTTCTTCAACGCGGCGTTTTCGCCACGCCCACACCTGAGGTGAAATATAGTAAATGATGGGGATGCCCAGCGACCTGATCTTTCGGGCAAGGCGCAGGTTGAACCCGGGGTAGTCAACGAGGACAATCGCCGCAGGTCGCCGACTTTTGATTTCTTTGACACATCGGAAAAACAGTTTTCGGAAAAACCGGCCCCGCCGGGCAACTTCCCAGAAGCCAAGAATCGCTAGCTCGTTGCCTTCAGCCAATTGGTCCTGTCCCAACTTCTTGAGCTTATTACCTCCAAGACCAAAGAAGGTAAAACCTGGGTTTATATCTTTAAGAGCAGCTATCAGTCGACTGGCTGCATTATCGCCGGATGGATCTCCAACCGACAGGAACAACGTCGTTGCTTGCATCTACGCCGGTTCCGTGCCCATCATCCGGGCCAGCGATTCGCGGCCGATCCGATCCACCTCAAGGGCAACTCTGAGAGCCTCGGTGGCCTGCTCAAGCGGCACTGCTACCGGCTTGTCATGCGCTACGGCATCCAGAAACGACTGCAGCTCCATCTGAAGCATGTCCTCGCCGGAGTCATCTTTTCTCAAGTAGATAAGGTCCCGGCCCGATTTGCCTAAGGGAATGCGCATGCCCTCGGCCTTCCCGCCGCTTTCAGCTAAGCGATAGAGGTCGGCCTGTTTTTTGGCCAGATCGAGCGAATAGTAACCTGACTTCTGAAAGATTCGCAACTTACGCATCTCTCTTAACGATATTCGCGAGGCCGTCAGGTTGGCCACGGCGCTGTTTTCGAACGTCAGCCGGGCGTTGGCGATATCGGCTTGCTGGGACACCACCGCCGCCGCCGAGGCCTGGATATTGGCGATTTTCGAGTTGACAAACGAGAGGACAAGATCAATATCATGAATCATCAAGTCGAGGACAACGGCGACATCGGTACCCCGCGGATCGAACGCCGCCAGACGATGAGCCTCGATAAACGACGGCTTGATGTCATGCTCCAGCAGCGCTTGCACAGCCGGGTTGAACCGCTCGATGTGGCCGACCGTTGCCTTGACGCCTTTCCTTTTGGCAAGCCTCTGTAAGCGACTTGCTTCGTCCAGAGTAGCAGTAAGGGGCTTTTCGATCAGGCAGTGGATTCCCTTCTCAATCAGGTACGAAGCAACCTCAAAGTGCGCTGTAGTCGGCACCACCACGGAGACCACCTCAGCCTGATCGGCAAGCTGTTCCAGTGACTCGAAGGCGGTGACATTGTATTCGTCACCATACCTTTTACCCTTCTCCCGGTCGATATCGTACAGCCCCACCAACTCGGAATTCTGGATTTGATAGAACCACCTAAGATGGTGACGCCCCAAATGTCCAACGCCAACGACGGCTGTTTTGAGTTTATTCATGTTTCCGCAACTTTGCGGGTTAAGCAAGGTCTGCTATGGACCAAGTCAAGCGTTTTCTTGGGATGGTTAAGAAGGTGCCTGTTTCAGATTTGTGTGAGGAGTTTGGAGTGCAGTATAGTACCGCTCAGCATAAGCCCTCCCATACGGCATTCCCCTAAGCACCTCAATGTCTCCACAAGTTGTTATTGTCTAACACATTACAAGACATCCTGTCGAGACATAAGCGGCTTTTTCTCACGTTATCACCACTAGCGTAGTTGCGCTTTTTGGACTTGCGTTGGGGGCAGTGGGATTGTATTTTGTTATAAGGTCGCTTGTTTGGTAGAAATGAGCGACTCCTCAGACTGGAGATTGATTATTGGAGCAAGATTATCACAATGGCATCAGGACGGGGTTGTATGTGGTCTTGGCGTCAGGCAAGGACCTTCATCAAAGGTGCTTAGAGAGAGCAACATGAAGTGTCTGATTATCGCGGCAGGAAAGGGCAGTCGGCTACGGCCGAGAGGCGACAGTAAACCCCTCATTCCCGTTTTGGGGGTACCCATGATCGAACGGGTTATCCGCTCTGCCCTTGAGGCGGGAACGGATGATTTTTATGTGATCACCGGATGTCAAGAGGAGCGCGTCCACGCATTCTTGGACCGCCTGTCCGACCGCCTAGGGGTTGCTATTACAACCATCGTTAACGAGGCTTGGGAAAAAGAAAACGGTCTGTCGGTGCTCAAAGCGCGGGAATTCCTGCGTGAACCTTTTCTACTACTGATGGCGGACCATCTCTTTGATCCGGCCATCCCCCGCAAGTTGATGGCGCTTCCCTCGTTTGATGGCGAAATCACCCTCGCCGTGGACGGGAATACCCACAATTCCGCTATCGACATGACGGATGTAACCCGGGTAAAGACGGAAAACGGAAAGATACTTAACATTGGCAAGAGCTTGACGGACTTCAACGGCTTTGACACCGGCATTTTTCTCTGTACCCCCGCCATATTCAGCGCGCTGGAGCGCTGCGTGGAAAAATATGGTGATGGCACCCTGTCTGGAGCCGTCCGGGTTCTGGCCGCCGAGGGCCGGGCCAAGGCGGTTGAAACAAGTGGCTTCTGGATTGATGTCGATAATGAAGAGGCGTTAAAAAAAGCAGAAAGCAGACTTTTATCCACGTTAAAAAAGACCTCTGACGGTCCCGTATCAAGACATCTAAACCGGCCCATATCGCTCAGGATTACAAGACATTTCCTTTTAAAGACAGGCGTTACCCCAAACCTTATTTCCGTGTTTTCTTTTCTATTGGCTCTGTTGGCCGCCTACTTTTTCTTTTTAGGTCAATATGTCAACCTGGTTATCGGAGCGATCCTGACACAGGTGTCGTCTGTTATTGACGGCTGCGATGGGGAAGTCGCCAGATTAAAATACAAATCTACTGATTGGGGTGGCTGGTTTGATGCTGTCCTTGATCGGTATGCCGATGGTTTTGTTCTTTTTGGTTTAACTTATTATGTTTATAGTACAAGTGTCAATTCTCTACTTGTCTTTATAGTTGGTTTTCTGGCGTTAATGGGCACTTTCATGAATAGCTACACGGCTGACAAATATCACTGGTTAATGAGGAAAAAACTTGGGCCTGATAAGCACTATTTTAGGATTGGTCGCGATGTTAGAATGTTTATCATCTTTTTGGGGGCACTAGCAAATCAACCTTTCCTAGCCCTGGTACTTATCGCTCTTTTAACTAATGTAGGAAATATAAGGAGGGTGGTTGTTTCATATAAGAATGGATAATGTTGATTGTGTAAAGAGGAGGATTGAGGAGATTATTGAGAAATCTTCCGTGCCTGAAAATCCCATACATTCAAAAGACACTCTAAAGTGGGTGCTCAAGTTAGAACCTGGTGCTGATGAGGCCTTACAAATTGCTGCCTTGGGCCATGACATAGAAAGGGCTATTGAGGGACGGAAAGTGAGGCGGAAGGATTACCAGAACTATGATGATTTCAAACGGGCACATTCATTAAACAGTGCTAAAATCCTTTCAGGACTAATGGAGGAGTGTGACATCAGCAGAGAATTGCTTGATGATGTTGCTTTTTTAGTACACAATCATGAAACAGGGGGCGATAGAAGATCTGATATCTTGAAAGATGCCGACAGTATATCGTTTTTCCATGTAAATCTACCTTATTACTTTGAAAGAAACAGTATAGAAGAAACAAAGAAAAGGTGTTTGTGGGGTTACAGGAAGTTACCTGATAACCTGAAAGCGGTTGTAGCTGAGTTTAGCTATAAAGATAAAAAACTTGAATCTCTAGTCCGAAGTTCCCTCAAAAAATCTTCCACTTAAGTATCAATGATAGAGTTCATGTCAATAGTATTCGTAGGTCAGGACTCTTGCAGTCCTGACATCCACTCCCCATAGTCAGAAGCCAAGGCTCCTGACCTATGAACTGACCTTCGATTACTGCTCGGAGAGTTGGTATTCAGCTAGCTTGTTTCTGATAGTCCTGGTGGTAACACCGAGCGCCTCGGCCGCCCTGGTTTTGTTACCGTTGAACTTCTCGAGGGTCTTGAGGATGAGATACTTGCTTCCTTCCTCAAGTTTCATGGGGACCCGCAGGGACGGTAGTTCATCGGCAATGCGACCGAGGGCTAAATCGGCCGGAAAGTCATCCTCGCTCAGACGGTCCTGCCTGGTTGTCACCACCGCTCTCTCGATAAGATTTTCCAGCTCTCTGACATTCCCCGGCCAGTGGTATTTCACCAACAGCCCCAGCGCTCCCTGATCAATCCCCTTGATGCTCTTGTTGTTCTCCCGGTTGTATTTGTCAATGAAATGGTGGACCAGAAGGGGAATGTCTTCTCGGCGCTCTTCGAGGGAAGTCAGGTGGATGGGGATGACATTGAGCCGATAAAACAGGTCCTCGCGGAAACGGCCCTTGTTAATCGCTTCCTTCAGATTCTGGTTTGAGGTGGCAATCAAACGAATATCGACCTTGATGGTGGCGCTGGAGCCGATCCTTTCAAACTCCCGCTCCTGGATTACACGCAGCAGCTTGGACTGTAAATTCAGCGGCATCTCTGATATTTCATCCAGCAGCAGGGTGCCGCCGTCAGCCAGCTCGAACCGTCCCCGGTTGGTCTTCTTGGCATCGGTAAAAGCGCCTTTTTCGTATCCAAACAACTCAGCCTCCACCAGGTTCTCCGGCAACGCAGAGCAGTTCAGCTTGATAAAGGGGCCGTCTTTGCGGTTGGAGGTATAATGTATCGCCCGTGCCACCAGTTCCTTGCCGGTACCGGAGTCACCGGTGATCATGACCGTCGAGCGGGCGTCGGCCACCGACTGAATTAGATCAAAGACCTCGGCCATCACTTTGGACTTGCCGATCAGATTTTGAAACCTGTGGGTCAGGTCCTTGCGGAGGATTTCATTCTCCAACCTGAGACTGAGAATTTCGCTCACCCGATTAAGCACATGCTCCACCGTTTCAGGCATAATCGGCTTGAGCAGGAAATCATAAGCCCCCATCTTTATCGCCTTGACTGCGTTTTCTACCGTTCCATAGGCTGTGATCATAACCACCAGTGTCTCCGGGCTTAGTTTCCTGATGTTTTTCAAGAGCGCCAGGCCATCCATTTCCTGCATCTTCAGGTCACTCAGAACAATGTCGAACGAGCGGTCATCGAATTTGGCTATCGCTTCCTCACCCGAGTGAGCCGCGAGGCATTCATAACCGGCACGGGTAATAGTTTCTACGAGAACTTCACTTACCAGCGTATCATCATCCACAACCAACACGGAATACTTCATGTTGCGCGCTCCCTGACCACACCATCTATTTTAGCCGGCATAAGAAGGCGAAAGACAGCGCCGCCTTCAGGGCCGTTTTCAGCAATAATGTCTCCTCCATGAGCTTTCATAATCTTCCACGCTACCGCCAGCCCCAGGCCGCTGCCCTCTTTCTTGGTTGTAAAGAAGGGGGCCAAAACATGGTCGATATGTTCCGGGTCGAGGCCGGGACCGTTGTCGGAAACGGAGGTCTCGACGATAGTCTCATCGAGGCCGAGCAAAATCCGTTCGGCATATTGAGCAACCGCCCTCTGACGCGGTAAACGGCAAGTTCGAATTTCGATCTTCCCCTCCCCGGAAAACGCATCGACCGAGTTCAACAGGATGTTAAATAAGACCTGGCGCATCAGCAGCCGGTCAACAAGCAGTCTGATCGGCCCTTCGGGCGAGCCCCCTGGCGAGTGAAGCAGGATCTGCGTACGGTCCGTCTTTTGGGGAAACTCCCGCCGAAACTGTTCGATGGTAGCTTTCAGAAAATCGCCATAGATGACTTCCGTCCGGTTGACTTCCTCTAACCTCGTGTAGTTCAATAAAGTCGTGACAGTTTCGTTCAGGCTGTTGACGCCATGAATTATTTTGCCGGCCAGCTTTCTTTTGGGATCCGACGGGTCCAACTCCTTTTCCAGAAGCGAAGCAAAACCGACAATCCCCGAAAGGGGGTTGCGTACCTCATGAGCAATGGTGGCCGCCATCTCGCCTAAGGCCGCCAGGGTGTTCAGACGGGCGATCTCCTGCTCCATCTTTTTTATCTTGGTTAGATCCTGAAAGACTTCCACCGCCCCGATAGAGCGGCCCTCGTCATCCCTCAAAATGGCAGTCGAGACCGACAGATGGAGCCTGGTTCCATCGGTCAATTTGATCTTCTTTTCAACCGAAGCCACTTCCCGACCGCTTTCGGCAGCCCGCAAGGCGTTCGCGTCCATGGGATGGCCGGGGAGAATCGTATCTCGATAAAGCTTTCCCAACGGTTCGCCGGGAGGTATGCCTAAGATCAGAGAGGCAGCCGGGTTAAAATGAGTAATCCGTCCGCTCTGGTCAACGGCAATGACACCGGCTGAAATCGAGTTCAAAATCCCGTTGAGAAACCCGGTTGCGGCAAGATTGCGCTTGGTCAGTTCAACAAGTTTTTTGTTGGCCTGAGCAAGTCTCTCATTCTGCTCAGAGAACTCGTCTTTAAGCTCTATGTATCTGCGCTGCAAGGAGTTGATTATCCGGCTGAACGAAGCGTACGACTCGGTAAATTTCGACACTTCGTCCGTATCAGCGACCGGATCACAAAGATTTCTTTTGGCATCATCCATGATAAACCTTGACCATCCATTGGAAAAGTTATAGAACCGACTACAGGAGTATCAACAAAAATTTTTGTCAATTGCGTCAGGCCTTGTCCGCCAAGGTTCGCCAAAGGCGAATTACCTGACGCTTCCGCCCAGTATTGTGGCTTAGTCGCCATAGGCACATGATTGTCACCTGGACATGACTATTTATATAGTCTTACGTAGGAAGTAATGGATTCCCGCTTTCGAAGCCTTCCAAAAACCCTGGGTAGGGGGAGGGAATGTGAGTTCTGATGTCGATTGGGGGTGGAGGGTGTGTTTTTTGGTGATCATTGGAGCCCGGTCTGTCATGGTATGGTTAGCTATGGAGACGTTGAGTGTTGGAGCTCACAAGAGAGGATGAACATAGCGAGATATATTCCTGATGGCAGTTGTCAGACGTTGTTTGTTAATGGTTCGCTTGATAGTCTTATGCCGGAGCCTTCGGTGGCGTGATCGATCTGGCTGGATCTGAGTCAACTGGACTTCGGTCAGTTTGATACCGAGTATCGCAACGACGCTGAGGGGCGCCCGGCGATTGTCTTCTCAAGCGGAAAAGGCGTTTTGAGCGGGCGCTGGTTGAGATGAGTGAACACGGGCGGCATAACGATCAGCAGCGAATGACGATCAGTGAACCCCGGACCAGCCTGAAGCGTCTGAAGAACGGTTCTTTTGCACCGGCATCCGCCAATGGCGGACAGGTGGTCACCGATCTGACCAGCCCGCCTTGGCGGGTGGCGACAGATTACGCATAATCTGATGCTATTGATCGGTCACCGGAAGCCGCCGGTACTAAAAGAGGTCCCATCAGGATGACAGGCTGCAGACAGGTGAGGACAAACACTACGACCACCGCGTCGCCACCAGCGCGATGAATGATAGCTCAAAGGATTTTCCTAAGAAAATGCTACATTTGATATTTGGGTTTTTGGAAAGCCCATACGCGGGAATGACAGTGTCTTTGATTAAGCTCTACCTATGATGTCAACTTGGTATGAGCCGCCCATCAGGTAGGTGCCGGAATAGTCTTTCAAATGAGTCTGATTCCTGCTCAATTTTTTGGCAGAAAAACCCGATAATAAATAGTAGCAGCGTCGCGGTAACCAGCGGTTGTAGAGCAGGTTTGCCTGTGGCGCTCAGGCTCTGTTGGCAGAAGTGAAAACCTATAGATGAGAGAGAGACTTATGGATCTGTCACCCAACGATATCCGCAACTACGAGTTTGCAAACCAGATGCGCGGATACTCCAAGGACGAGGTGGACGATTTCCTGGAGCTGGTTGCCGCTGCGCTGGAGGCGGTCAAGCAGGAGAACCTGAAGCTCTCAATGGAGATTGACTCGCTCAAAACGCAACTGGCCGGGTTACGACAGTTTGAAGACATCATCAAAAGCGCTGCCATCGATGCCCGCCGCAATGCCGACCTAACTGTCGCCAATGCCAAAAAGGAAGCGGAACTCATCCTATCCCGGTCCAAGACGGAGACCATGGAGATTATCGGCTCCCGGGCTCGAAAAGTGGGTGAGATAGAAGACCAGATTACCAAGCTCCAGCTCGCCAAGAAGTCATATCTCTCCAAACTTCGTAATCTGATCAAATCCCATCTGGAGGTACTCGAAGAGGTCGTCATCAGCGAAACTGCCGCCGAGCCCAAAAGCGGACTTGAGGTTATCGAATCGACCGAGGTCACCCGAAAAAAACTCGAAACCATCGCCACCAAGCCGGACAAACCCGAGCCGATCAAGACGGAGGAAGCCAATGCCGCTGAACAGATAGTGCCGGCGCCAATCCCACCCGTGGCGGAACCGTCACCCACAGCCGCAGAAGATGTTTCCGGTGACCAGACGCCGCACCCGGACCAGCCGGTTGATCCGGAGCTGGCCGCCGCCCTGGAAAAGTATCAGCGCAAAGAAGAGCCACCGGCCGAACAGCCACCAACCGCCACGCTCACGACCGACCATGCCCCAGCTCCCGGTGAAATAGTCGAGACCTCAGCGCGCGCTGAGGATATCCCGGAGGGCTTCATCGTCCCTGAGGCCGATACTACAGCCAGTGATGGCACCGATAAAGTTGCCGTCGCCGCCGATAGCCAGCCGGATGCGACGGAGCACAACGCTATTGACATGGGCGCCCCGCCGGATTCCGCCAAAGAGGACTCGAAAGTAGCCCCGGAGAATCTTGCCGAGGAACTTGACCGTGTCGTCGCCAAGTTCGAAGAGGAAATGGATAAAGCCGAAAAAAGCTAACACTACTCCCACCTAACGTATAAAAGACTGGCCACTAATACCCATCCCGGCCAGTCTTTTTTTGCCTGATTTTTCTGCTGACAGCGACGGCTGAATTGGTATATTCGCTGAGTACTCGAAGAGCTATTATCTTGGAGGAGAATGCTGATGCAGCCCATTGTGGAATTTCATAAAATGCTGGATGAGGCGGTTAGTTACATCAAAAGCCAGGTGAAGCTGAAGCCGCTTATAGGCATCATTTTGGGCACCGGATTGGGGTCGCTCGTGGACGGGATCGAGATGGAGGACACCGTCGACTATGACAAGATTCCACATTTCCCGATATCGACCGTTGAGTCGCACGCCGGACGGCTGCTGTTCGGCCACTTAAGCGGCAAGCCGGTGGTCTGTATGCAGGGACGCTTCCACTTTTACGAAGGCTACACCTTCCAGAAGATCGCTTTTCCGGTCAGGGTCATGAAGGCGCTGGGAATCGGCACCCTGATTGTCTCCAACGCCGCCGGCGGGCTGAACCCCAATTTCAAGCCGGGCGATATCATGCTCATCAAGGACCATATCAACTTCTTCCCCGGCAATCCGCTCCTCGGCCCCAATGACAACGACTGGGGCGACCGTTTCCCGGACATGTACGAGGTCTACAACCACGACTATCAGCAACTGGCAAAAGATGTTGCCCTTGAGCAAAAGCTTAGATTGCAGGAGGGGGTCTACCTCGGCCTGACCGGCCCCTGCCTGGAGACGGCCGCGGAGTACCGCATGTTCCGTACCATCGGCGCCGATGCTGTCGGGATGTCGACTGTGCCGGAGGTAATCACCGCCCACCACCAGCACAACAAGATATTGGCTTTTTCGATCATCACCGACATGGGCTTAGCCGACAACATGCACCCCTGCTCACTGGAGGACGTCATCGCCACCGCCTCCTCCACCGAACCGAAACTACGGGACTTGATCGCCGGGTGTGTGGAAAGGATGTAGGAAACAGTAGTGACTGCCAGTGATTGCTGTAATTTCATGAGTATTTTTGTTGAAGTGGATTTGGTCCACTGCTATAATTCTAATTGGCGGTATGATTGGAATGCTAACTCATAATGAACAAAAGTGATTTACAGGAATTGCACTATTTTGTACCTATTGAGAATCTTAATTCGATTTGTGAACGAGGTATTCTTTCACATGACTGTGCTGCTAAGATAAAACATGAGTCCGTAGCAATGGAAGTAATCCAAGAAAGAAGAGCAACGAAAGTGGTGCCAGGCGGTCTTAAACTCCACCAGTACGTTAATTTATATATCAATGCAAGGAACAAAGCACTCTCCAAACTGAAGTTTGAACTCAAAGACCGGATTGCAGACCTCAGTGTCCTGAGAATAAGTCTTGACGTTCTGGATTTGCCAGACGTAGTTATAGCCGATCGTAATGCGTCGGCCAATTGGGTGCGATTTGCATCCTCACCAGAGGGACTCAAGAACATTGACAAAGAAAAGGTGTTTGCTGAATTCTGGACACATGAGGACCCCATAGAGCAGTGGGAACATGGATCAGTAATGTGTGCCGAAGTGCTTGTGCCACATCGTGTGGTGCCTACTTTTATCATGGGTGCATACGTGTCGTGTGAAGCTTCCACCCAGAAATGCCGCTCGAATAGAGTGACAATACCCATACGTGTGAACAAACACCTGTTCTTCTTGGAGTAGTTGGGATGATCGGAAACGTTTCGACACTAATCGGCAATCTATTGGATTCTAAAGCACAGACGCTGGTTAACACTGTCAACTGCGTGGGGGTGATGGGTAAGGGAATTGCCCTGGAGTTTAAAATTCGCTTTCCTGAAATGTATCAAGATTATCTCGAAAAGTGCAAACGTGAAGAGGTCAAGCTGGGAAAACCGTATCTGTACAAAGAAAGTGGGTTACCTTGGGTACTAAACTTTCCCACTAAGGATCACTGGCGTTCCGTATCACGAATTAAGGACATTGAAAAGGGCCTTCGGTATCTGAAAGAGTATTACAAGCGTTGGGGTATTCAATCATTAGCCGTTCCACCTTTGGGATGTGGTCACGGCCAGTTGGAGTGGAAGGTGGTCGGTCGAACCCTTTATCGCTATCTCAGCCAGTTCGATATACCCGTGGAACTGTATGCTCCGCATGACACACCTGCTGAGGAGCTACAACTGGATTTTCTCGCTCAAATAGAACTCTCAGAGGCATCTGCAAGTAGGGTTTCTAACCTCAAAGCCATCAAGCCTGCTTGGATTGCCTTTGTGGAAATCCTGAGCCGGCTCGAAAGGGAGCCATACAGTTGGCCTGTTGGACGTACCACGTTTCAAAAGATAGCTTATGTTGTAACTAGATTAGGTATATCCTCGGGTTTGAATTACCGCAAAGGCAGTTATGGGCCCTTTTCACCTGACGTGAAAAAGGTCATTACTCGTCTGGACAACAACGGCGTGATTCGGGAAGAGCGTTTGGGTAATATGTTTCAGGTGAAAGTAGGACCTACCTTCGAGGACGCCCGTCAAAACTACATAGAAGAACTCGATCGGTGGGAGACAAAATTGGATAAGATCTCGGATCTATTTGTGCGAGTTAATACAAAGCAAGCAGAGATTGTGGCTGCTGTTCTATATATCTATGACGAATTGAAGTCGTCCGGAACGAGTACGATTTCAGAAGCTGATGTGCTTGCTCAGGTCATGAATTGGAAACAGCGTCGGCGTCCTCCTCTGTACGAAGGAGAAGTGGCGAATACAATACGTAACCTGGCTGCTTTGCACTGGTTAGACGTCGAAGGTAGTCCACAATTGCCAGTCAGCGTTGGAGAATTCGATGTTGTCTGACACTGATGTACAGATCTTAGCGGTGTCAAGCACCACTTCCTGACGGCTCTCTGCCTGCAACGACAAAGGTATCATCCAGGGTCGGCTGACACCGCCCGGTAAACAGGGATTGTGCCCTGAGATTTCACCGCTTACAACCCAAACTTCCGCCAGCGCGACAGCACCATCTCCGCGAAGTCGCCGACAGCGGCAACCACTTTGTCGAGGTATTGTTTGGATTTCTCGAGGTCAAATTCCGGGTAGCCTTCGCCCTCTTTGTAGAGAAGGATAGAACCGGGAACCGGATAAATATCGGCGCCCGCCCGGAACTGGTAGGCCAGATCAGGGTCGTAGGCCTGCTTGTCGACAAGACCGGGGTCAATCGCCATCACCATAGCCGTTTCATCAGTGCCGGCATGCCCGCCCGCGTGGCCGAAGAAGTCGTCAGTCATATCACGGCACAATTCATACCAGTGAATGACGGCGACGTTGGTTTTGCGTTCATAGTGAAACTTTTGTGCAACGTTCTTGAGAGCTGCGTTGTTACCACCATGCCCGTTTATTACAAAGACGTTCTTGAAGCCGGTGTCGGCGAACGAGTTGAGAATGTCACTGGTAAGCAGCTCGTAGGTCTTTGGGTTGATGGTAATCCCGCCCGGATAGCGGTACAACGACCTGGTGACGCCGTAGCTAAGCGTTGGAGCTACCAGGGCGTTAAGGCGCTCGGCAACGCCCAGAGCAATTGCTTCCGGTATGAAATTATCGGTTCCGAGGCAGGCCGAGCCGTGGGCCTCAACCGTCCCTACAGGCAGTAATATGGTATTGATAGTAGAAGGAACGAATTCCCTGACCTTCAGCCAGCTCAGTCTTTGCAGTTCTCGTTCCATCTCTTATCCTAATTTGGCGAGGATGCGTTCCATGACGATTTCCGTTTCGCGGGCGGTTGTTTCGTCTCCTTCAAATCGAAACTGGTTGATGTCGCGCACCATAATCTCGAGATCGTCCGGGGTTTCAACGGCATACCAGATCTCAAGCTCCGACCAGGCTAAACGTTTTTCTGTGAAGGCCTCCGCCACCTCGGAATAAATCGCGGGTGATTTCCAGTCAAACTCAGCGAGATTGATCTGATAGGCGCCGGACATGCCGATGATATAGTACCTTCCTTCCGGCGTCGGACCGAAAACAGCATCCGACTTACCTAACATCTTGAGAGCACTCTCCATCATGGATGCCTGGATGGTCGGCGTGCGGCTCCCGACAACGAGAACGTGCTTGTACCCGGATGCAAAGCAGTCCCTGAAGACCTTGTCGATTCGGATACCCCAACGACCGTGGTCAAGTTCCGTCGTCTTAAATCTGGTGTTGAACGATTGACTCTTACTTCCGGTGAGCTTCTTCTTGAGATAACCGGTTACGATCTCCACCAGACGCTTTCGCTCCGGGGAGTTGATGTAGTAGAGTCGCACGTCAGCCTGTTTGACATCGAGTGAATTGGTTATGGTGTCGTTAATAAACGCCTGGTGCAAAAAGCACAGGCTGTCACCCTTGATGAGGCCAAAGTCCATGCTGGTTCCATCTTCGACTGGCTCCTGGACACAGATGGCAATGACGGCGTCGTTCTGTTTCTTCGGTGGCATACTCTCGCTTTGCAAGGCATGACTGTTTGACCGTCAATATATATGCAGCTACTTCAGCAGTCAAGCGTGACGGATGATAAAATTGCGGCAATCAGCCGATCTCTTGCAGCGCGGGAAAGGCTTCCAGCAGAAAGATGGAGATTCGTTGCAGCAGGCCGAAGAAGATCAACACTCCCACCAGCATCAACAGCCCGCCGGAGATCAGCTCAACCGTTCGGAAATGACGCTTGATAAACCCGAAGGCGCCTATCAGGTAGTTGAACAGCAGCGCCGTAAGAATGAAGGGTACGCCAAGGCCGGCGGAATAAAATAACAACAGTATGATACCGTTATTGATAGAGCTTTGCTGTGCGGCTAATGTGAGGATCGTGCCAAGGATGGGACCGATACACGGCGTCCAGCCAAATGCAAAGGCAATGCCAATCACCACCGAACCGAGCACGCCCATCTTTTTCTGGCGGGCATGGAACCGCTTTTCGTAATTGAGAGCCTTGATCCTAAATACTCCCGCCAGATGCAGCCCGAAAAGGAACACTACCACGCCGGCGACCTTGTTGAAAACACCCATGTACTCCTGAAGCAGCGACCCGATGGATGTCGCTGACGCCCCCATAAGAACAAACACAAGAGAAAACCCAAGAACAAAGAAGATCGTGTTGATGACTACCTTCCACAGGTGGGACTTCGACGTTTCTCGCGAGGACAGCTCCTCAATTGACACCCCCGATATGAAGGAAAGGTAGCCGGGTATCAGCGGCAAGACACACGGCGACACAAAAGACAAGAACCCGGCCAAAACTGCCGCTGGGATTTCAACTGTTGGCTGGTCGAACAAAACCGCCTCTCTTCTTTATGGTTTGGGTTATTCTATTTAGGAGAAAAGAACCGCTCATTGTTTGGGCTTGTTCCGGGCATGGGAGAGAATTTCATTTTTCAACAGGTTGAACAGCTTCTCGTTGTCGATCTTGGCCATAATCTTTTCGGCAATCTTCTCGGCCAGTTCGGTGCGCAACTGGCGAGTAAACAAACTAACCTCATCAGGGGTAATATCCTCGGCCGACTCCTGCCAGACGCGCTCGCTTCCACGGGAGCTGCTGCGGGAGGGTTGTTCCGGCTCAAGATTCACGCTCTCCGGAACGTCGGACTGAAGCTTTTCGACCTCTTTTTTGAACTCATCGAGAAACTTGTCGACACTACTACCCGTTTCCCGACTCGGCACGTCAAGAGGTTCCGGAGTACCGGGCGGAGGAGTAACCGGGTCAATAATCGACGCCGGCTCGGAGACGGTCAATTCCGGAGGGGGCGCGTCGTCGGGGAGACTGTCCGCCGGGGGCGGAGGCGAGGGGTGTGGATCATCGGCTTCCTTGCGTATTTCATCGATAAACCACTCATAGTCATGCGCCTGGCCTTCCCTCTCCTCGCGCATGGCGTTGGGGTCGGAAAGCCCGTACTGATCGGTCAGTATCTCCAGTTTCCCGCTAGCCGAGGCGCTAGGCGGGCGTTTCACGTCTTGTTTAGGACGGCTTATGTCGCTCCCGTCAACGTCGTGAATCATGACCGATTCAACCTTCCCGCTTTGGGTGGTCTTCTCCCGTTCCTTCTCGACGTGGTCAAATCCGATAAGCTTCTCGGCTGTCTTTGGCGTGGGCTTCGTTTTAATTCCGGCCGTCCTATCCATGACCTCGGAATCGGTGACTTCGATTTGGTCTATCCCCAGTGCCGCGTCGAGGAAGTCGTCGTCGAGGTTCGCCTGTTCCAGCGGGTTGGGCGCCGCCTGCTTTTGTTCCGAGCCGGACAGGCCCGAAAACACTCTCACTTTATCAAGGAATTCCTCAGAATCAAAAGGTCGGCCAATGATGATCTCCGGGGGAAACGGCAAATCGCCGCCAGAGTCGTCAAACAGTAGCATGGCAACAGCGCCTCCCTTCGGATGGCTGCGAATCTTTTCATACAGCGGCTGTTGATCAGTGGTGGTAAGTTCGCCTCCTACGATTATAAGATCTGGACGGGTAAACTTGAGCACTTCCAGAGCTTTTTCGGCTGTGGCGACGGAGATTACCTCAAAGCCGTTTTGTCGCAGCGCCATTTCCGCCACACCGCGAATAGCATCCGACTGCTCTGCCAGCAACACCCGCTTGCGCATAAGCTCTACCTACCCTTGGCTGAATCCTTTTTGGACAATTCTGATGAAGCTTCCTCGAGGAACTTGCGGTCACTCTTGCTGATGTTTTCGATGCCGACTTCATTGATTTTGTCGAGGATAGCATCAATCCGTTTCATGATATCTTCCGCCTGCTGCTGGTTCTTTTTCAGTTTGACCTCCTGCTGCCGATAGCGCCTGTTTTTCAGCCATCTGGTGAAGAAGACCCACCGCCAGTCCATTTTCATGTAAATCAACGCGAATACGATTCCTCCCAGATGGGCCATGTGCGCTATGTTGCCAGCGGAAAACAGAAAGCCCAAAAGCATCATCCCCGGAATGGCCCACTTGACCTTGACGGGAAACAGGAAATAGATGTACAGTTGCCTGTTGGGGAACATCACCCAGTAGGCCACTAAAATCCCATAAATGGCTGCTGAGGCGCCGATGATCGGGTAGGGTTGGGAGGCATTGAATACCAAGCAAAGAAAAGCTCCGGCCAGCCCGGCCAGGACGTAGAAACGGCTAAAAGCCTTGCTGCCCCAACGGTGTTCGATTTCGGTGCCGAACATCCACAGGGCAAACATGTTGAAAAAGATATGCCCGATACTGCCGTGCAGAAACATATAGGTCAGCGGCTGATAGAAAAGATTGGGAAACTCTGAGAAAAATCTGGCCGGCACTAAGCCAAGCTGTTGTGTCAGTTCCGGATAAAACCTTTGCGCGATGAAAATAACGACGTTGGCAATTAGCATCACCTTGATAAAAGGTGACAGCGCACCCGGCCCGAAGCCGAGACCTGGCCTTGTCGGTCGGCCGCTGGACTGGTAATATCTCATCAGTATCTGTTATCGGGCGTTAGCCCAAATCATTTAAGCACAAGCAAATAACGCCAGCACTTACCCTGCTGTCTTGGTTGTCTGGTCGTCGGCATTGGTCTCAATCGAACTGTCTTTCTCTGGAAGGTCACAAAAACCGGACCGCCAAGAATATCAGCAAGAATATAATATCGTACCAACTCATCTAAAATCCGAAGTTTTCCTCGAGAAATCAAGCAAATTACATAACTAATTGATCTATCGCTCTTAGTAATGAGAATAGAGGAAACCAAAAAAAAGTTCCTGGCTGCTACATAGGTATAATATCATCTTGTAATTGTAACGAAACAAACAGTTGCAGCGGAATTACGTACAGGCCGACTCTTCCTCAGTGTTGTCGATTAATTCCTGCTCAAGCCCATTACGTCCCACATCAAGGTCGGCGGGATTGATCCTTCTGCCAACAGGGCGTCGTGAAATGCTTTGAGCGAAAACCGGTCGCCATCGCGTTGTTCTGCGACCCGGCGCAGGGCCATAATTTCCCGTTTGCCCATCAGGTAGGACATCTGGTAGGCAGGGCTGATCGTGTAGCGACGAACCTCCTTGCGGATGTACTCTTTGCCGGAGTCACTGGTGACATCAAGGGCGTCTATCATCCAGCTGACGCATTCATCGTACGTGAACTGCCCCGTGTGGAGCTTTACATCGGCGATAATTCGAGCGGCACGGAAACGGATCCCTCCGAGTACCCCCAGCCACTGGCCGTGGTCCTCCTCGCCAAATAGACCAGCATGGTACATCATCTCTTCGCAGTACAGCGCCCAGCCCTCTATCATCATGATGTTGAATTGCCACTTGAGCACCGGGTCTTCGTTCATGCCGGCAATCTGTAGCTGCAGGTGATGACCGGGATAGGCTTCGTGGACGATCGACCCCTTGAAGCCCCGCCGGTGGACATAGCGGTAACGGGCCTCAAGCTGTTGGCGGTCGAGATCGTCGGGAATCGGCCGGACATAGAAATATCCCAGCTGGACACTGTCGTAAGGTCCTGCCGGTTGGTAGGCAATGCCGCTGATCATCGTGCGCAGGAAAGGAGGAGTCTCGATCACCGTGACGGGCGCGATCTTTTCCGGCACCGTAATAAAGCCGTTTTCTTCAAGGAATATCTTTACCTGCCTGGTTTCCCAGTTGTAGTAGTCCAGCACGTCACTTTTAGCAAAGGCAGCCGGAACAAAAACCGAGTCGGGGCCGTTCTGGTGGTTTGTTTCAATATATGCTTCATAATCGTGGTACGCCTTCTGTGCCTCGGCCAGCATCGCCTCGCCGATCTCCAAAAGCGAGTCGGCGTCAAAGGTCAGAAAGTACTCGTTAGATAACTTGTAGTCGAAGTTGTCCTTGCCGATGGCAAAGCCTGTCTCTGGTCCTGCGGGCAGCTCAGAGAGGTAAGTCAAAAAGTCATTCGTCGCCTCGCGGGCTTTGGTGGACGCCTTCAGGATTTCATCCGCCCGGTCGGGTAGTTCGTTCATCAACTGCGCGGCAACTTCCTGGTAGAACTGCATCCCTGACGCCAGCGATTCCAGGGCCGCTTCGATATACACCCGCGGCGGCTCTTTGATATTCTTGCGAGCGGTGGCCAACAGTCCGGGAACGGCTCTCATCCGGCTGACGAGAGGCACCACTTTTTCAGACAGGGGAGCATGTTTGGAAAGCATCAAGAAGTAAATACCGTTTATGGCTTCGTCGATGTATAACTGCGGTGATCGCTTGTGCCATTTGATGCCTTCAAGATCGAGTAGAGCGATATCAACATTCGACTTGACAAGCTGGTAGTTAATGCGCTGGTGGTCGGAAAGCTTGGCTGACTTGTATCGGTAGAGCTGTTTCTCATGGCTTTTGAGTTTCTTAGTCATCTTCTTCACGGAGGATGACGAGTAGTCGGCCAGGCGGTGGTCGTAGGCATGAATACCCATTTCAGTCGACCGCACCGGATAAAATGACTGGATCGTCTCCAGGATGTCCAAACAGAGGTCATCAAAGCTCTTTTTCTTTTTGGCGGACTCGACGTTGCCGGCAAACAAGACAGCAAGCGAAATTGCAAAGATGGCGATGAGAACTTTCCGAATCATTGTGGCTCCTTTATAGTTTGGCCGGGAATTTACATAAAATCACGTTGCCGGGCAAGGGCCGTTATTCCGAATGAAAAACCCCGACCAGTTCGATGTGCATGGTGTGGGGGAACATGTCAACCGGTTTCACCTCCGGCAGGCGATAGCCCTGGGTTACGAGTTCTTTAGCGTCGCGGGCGAAAGTTGCCGGGTTGCATGATATGTAGAGAATTTTCTTTGGTTTCAGTTTGATGATGCGCGCCAGCGCTTTCGGATGCAGACCGGCGCGGGGCGGGTCAACAATGACGATATCATGGTCAGTCTCGGAAGCTGGCCGCATCTTCAGAAAATCCCTGACGGTCCCCTGATAAAAGGTGATGTTTTGCACGTTGTTTACAACCGCATTTTCCCGCGCGATTTCGACGGCGTCCGAAACCAGCTCCACGCCGGTGACATGGTCGACGTAATGGGAGATAAGAATACCGATGGATCCTGTGCCGCAGTAAAGATCCAGCACCCGGTCGTTCTTGTCGGGGTTGAGCATCTCAAAGGCGGCGCGGTACAATGTTTCAGTCTGAATCGAGTTGGTCTGGAAAAAGGTATTGGCCCGGATGCGGAAAATGCCGTCAAACATTCGTTCCTCGATATAGCCGCTGCCGAACAGCACCGTTTCAATCTCTCCGGTGGCAACGTTTGACTTCTGTCCATTCTGATTGTGTACGATGGTCGTTATCTGCGGAAAAGTAGCCGTCAATTCTCTTACCAGCTTCTCTCGCGAAAGGATCTCACCATAGTTGGTCACGATATTGACCATCAACTGTGATCTTCGCTTGGTCTGACGGATCATCAAAAACCGCATAAAGCCGGTGTGCTTCTTGACGTCATACACCGGGATCCGTTCCCGTTCGACAAACTCGCGCACCCAGTGGACGATCCGATTGGATACCTCGGACTGCAGAAAGCACTTGTCCAGGTCAAATATGTCGTCGAAGCGCCCGCGGCTGTGCAGGCCCAAGGTGAAGCCGCCGTCTTCGGTAACGTGAAAAGAGAACTCCATCTTGTTGCGGTAGTTAAACAGCTCCACGGAACCGACAACGTCATGGATTCTAACCTCCATCAGCCCGCCAATCCGCTGGAGGCAGTCGGTGACCTGCTTTTTCTTGAACTCAAGCTGCTGCTGGTAGATCAGGTCTTGCCAGGTGCAGCCGCCGCACTGGCCGAAGTGGGAACAGATTGCCGGGATACGCAATTCGGATGCTTTCAGTATCCGGTGGACCACCCC
>Ga0209986_10000553_pt1 | contig 36171 bp, 32 predicted proteins | sample BlataG_FD_183168 | JGI IMG/M metagenome (GOLD analysis project Ga0209986, IMG submission 183168) | Deep subsurface microbial communities from Black Sea to uncover new lineages of life (NeLLi) - Black_00105 metaG (SPAdes) (version 2) | ecosystem: Environmental > Aquatic > Marine > Oceanic >... | reverse complement strand
CTGAAGGACATAGCTGACAAGTAAGCTTTGTCCTTTCCTTCGAACATTATACTACATCCGTCAAGCCCCTACTGGGCGAGCAGAGTATATCACGTCTCCACGCGCTCTGACAATAGGGTGGAGGAGAAAAAACAGCTTTCAGGAAAAAAAAAGAGCGGCCGAAGCACTGGGTGCATCCTGGGAATCGTGCCAGTTGCACATGCTTGAAAGCCAAAGACCAAAAGCAAAAAGCCCATAGCGGCAGCCAGAAGCGGGAATACTGCTGCGTACCCTCCGTGGCCAGTCCGGTGGATTGACTATTGGCTCGCGGCTTGTGATTGTGCTTTTTACATTTTGGCTCTTACATTATGTTGGCGCGGTGGGTGGGCAGCGGAGGGGTGCGGTCTGCCCCCGTTTGCTGCTGTCCCCTCTCCCTTGACAGGAGAGTCCTACCTCTTGCCCTCTCCCTTGACGGGAGAGGGATAGGGTGAGGGTGAGACTGACGGTGACGAATGGATCCCCCTCCCTCTGTCTCCCTCCCGCCAGGGGAGGGAGAACAACGCTTCGCTTCGCCTTCGCTGAACTCAGGGCTTCAGCTCATCGCAATGACACAAGAGTGGGCGTCAATGACAGCCAACAAATGTAGGGACAGGTCTTTAGACCTGTCCGAAGTGGACAGACCTGAAGGTCTGTCCCTACGATTCTGAGAGAACAGAGACGTGTCACTAATGTACTGAACGAGTAAGAAACTTGACAAACTGCGTGGATTGTGCTAGATTACAAGATGTCCCAAGTGATTGAGCTAGGACCGGGGAGGTAGAGGCTCAGCGCAAGGTAGGCGATGGCCGAAAAGCGCGAGGCAAGAGCAACCGGGAGGGGCGAGGTTACTTGGGACTCGTTTGTTTTTCCCACCCTTCTTCAATCAAGCCGGGATTCAGTGCGCCAATGAAGGGCAAGTTCCTATACTCTCCGTGGTAGTCCAGCCCATAGCCGACCACGAACTCGTCTGGAACCTCAAAGCCGATGTAGTCAAGCGGGACGTCGGCAAGGCGACGGGCTCGCTTATCGAGCAGCGTACAAACATGCAGGCTGGCTGGTTTGTGCGACGACAGATGGTTCAGCACGTAGTTCAGAGTCATGCCGGTGTCAACGATGTCCTCAACCATCAATACGTCAAGTCCGGCTATGCTGGTGTCGAGGTCCTTGGTTATCTTGACTGCTGGGTCGGCGTCACCGCCATAATAGGAAATTGCCATGAAGTCTACGGTGAGCGGGAGAGAAATGTGTTGCATCAGGTCAGCCATAAAACAGATGACGCCCTTGAGGATGCCAACCAGGACCAGTTGCCGCCCCACGTAGTCGCGGGAAATACGTGTGGCCAGGGCTTTGGTCTGCCGCTCAATCTGAGTGTGGCTGAATAGAACCCGGTCTATTCCCTCCACCTTTGTCTCGCCCAATGCCCCGTAGCCGTACTTGGCCAGCAATCGCAGATAGTCCTTCTTGTTGAGAAGCTTGATGTTGACTTCAGGATGAACTTCTCTAAGACGCCGCAGTTTCCGATTCTTCTCTGTAATCAGGCTTTGTTTGAGGGTGGTCAGCTCAATGTAGAGGTCTAGCTCCGGCAGGTAGAAGTCGGGAGTGAACATCTCTGCCACTTTGTCGCCGTCCCAGGCTAGAGGGAAAGAGCGGGGTTCATAAAGCCACTCGATGCGGTAGAAATCAAGTAATCTGGCAAATTCCTCTTCGCTGGGATGACCGAAGCTGGATGGCCTTAATGATGAGGCAGGTGCCTCGGGCGTCTCCCTCGGCTCTCGCCGTTTGGTTACCGTTTTCCTGTGGCCAGCTTCTAACGCCTGATGAAGTTCCGCTTTTTCCAGGGTAACGGCGATTATGTTTGCCACGGCGGATAAGAAATCCTTGTGGGCCTGCGAGAAGTGTCTTGGCTCTTCAGTGTAGATTCGGATTTCTCCTACAACTTCTCCTTTTTGCAGTAGAGGTGCTCCAAGTACGGAACTTATTTTTTCCATCTCGGCTGCCTCGGGATACTGGGCTCGCTTGTCTTGTGAGATATCGAAGATAGCCGCCACCTTTCCTTCCACGATATCAGGAAGGCTCTTACGGGCATTGAGCGCTCCTTTCCGAAGATACATATCGCTGAGGCCATGGGCAGCTACGATGTCGAGATACTCTCTTTGGGGGTTGAGGAGCATTACGGTGCATCCGTCGGCTTTCAGTGCCTTGGCTGTGCTCTTGGCGATAGAGTTGAGGGCTTTCTTGAGAGAGAGAGACGAGTTAGCTGTCTTGGCTATTTGCTTGAAGGCTTGAAAGTAGCTTTTCTCTGGGTTGTCCATGCCTCCTCCTCCCGGGGGTGCTCCTGTCGCCTATCCGCACTTAGTGTAGCCACAGCTGGGGCAGATGTGGCAGCCCTCTTGATAAATGAGGATGTTGCCGCATTCAGGACATTGCCCCGCCCAGTTCTTTGCTACTCCAAGCTCTTTGGGGCTAGTGCTGTGTTTATCCCTGATGTATTTCTCCAGTACACTGCCTATGGCGTCACCGCAGGAAAGGACAGCACGGCCTTGCTCCCAGGCAACAGAGGGGCAGCGAATGGCACGTAGCTGTTTAGCCACGGAGGCTATGTCAAGGCCTGACCTCAAGGCTAAAGAGATGAGTCGGCTTGTGGCTTCCAATTGTGCCGAAGCACACCCACCAGCCTTTCCCAGACTGGAAAAGACTTCGCAGATTCCCTCGTCATCGAAGTTCACGGTGACATAGAGGTAACCGCAGCCAGTGGTTACTCGCTCGGTAATTCCTTTAGTAACTTTGGGCCGTGCTCTTGGGCTGAGTTCACTTTCAGGTATCGCTTCGACATGGTTGAGAGTCAGAACCTGGCTCTCACGGCTGCGGTCCCGGTAGATAGTTATTCCTTTTAGACCTGACTTGTAGGCGAGCATATACACTTCACCTACATCTTCCGGCGTGGCTTCGTGGGAGAGATTGACTGTCTTGGAAACGGCACTGTCAGTGGACCTCTGGAAAGCCGCCTGCATTTTCACGTGCCACTCCGGAGTTATGTCATGAGCAGTGACGAAGAGGTCCTTTATCCAGTCGGGGGTATTTTCGATGTCCCGGAGCTTCTTCCCTTCAGCTAGTTGTTCCATCAGTTCCGAGGAATAGAAACCTTGTTCTTTGGCTACCTGCTCAAAATATGGGTTCACTTCTATCAGTTGTTTACCATCCAGGATATGCCGCGTATAGACAAGAGCAAAAAGAGGCTCAATGCCGCTGGAGCAGCCAGCGATTATGCTTAGCGTGCCGGTGGGAGCGATGGTAGTCCGCGAAGCATTTCTTGGCCTCAATCCATTACCGGTGTCGTAGATGCTGCCCTTGAAGGCGGGGAACAAGCCTCGCTGCTCTCCCAGCTTTACCGATTCCTTGGTCGCTTCTTCAGATATGAAGCGCATAAGGGTCTCAGCTACCTCCAGCGCCCGGTCAGAGTCATAAGGAATGCCCAGCATGATTAGCATGTCGGCAAAACCCATGACGCCAAGCCCTATCTTTCTGGTGGCCTTGGTCATCTCGTCTATCTGGGGCAATGGGAATTTGTTGACATCGATGACATCGTCGAGAAAGCGGACACCTAGTCTGGTAGTCTGCCCCAGCCTCTCGTAGTCAATTTCGGGTTGGGCACCGTCACGTTTGACCATCGTGGACAGGTTAATCGAGGCCAGATTGCAGGACTCGAAGGGAAGTAGGGGTTGTTCGCCACATGGATTTGTGCTCTCTATTTTGCCCAGGTTGCCAGTGGGATTATCCTTGTTTATGTGGTCGATGAAAACGATGCCAGGGTCACCGATACGCCAGGCCATGTCCGTGATTCTCTCGAACACTTCTCTGGCGTTGAGTTTGCCAACTGCCTCTTTGGTGCGTGGATTCAGCAAATCGTAGTCTGTGTTCTTCTCTACAGCATCCATGAACTCCGTGGTAACGGCGACGGATAGATTGAAGTTAGTCAATGCCTTCGGGTCATCCTTAGCTGAGATGAATTCCAGGATATCAGGGTGGTCGACATTGAGGATGGCCATATTGGCACCTCGCCGCATACCGCCTTGTTTGATGACATCGGTAGCAGTGTCAAAGGCTCGCATAAAAGATACTGGACCGCTGGCAATCCCACCGGTGGAACCGACCCTGTCTTTCTCAGGTCTGAGACGGGAAAAAGAGAAACCAGTACCCCCGCCGCTTTTGTGGATCAGTGCGGTGTATTTCACTGCGTCAAAAATAGATTCCATGGAGTCATCGATGGGGATGACAAAGCAAGCTGACAATTGCCCCAGCTCTCGTCCGGCGTTCATTAAGGTTGGGGAATTGGGCAGGAATTCCGCGGATTTCATAAGCTGATAGAACTGTTCTTCCCAGAAGGCGACATCTGCCTTTGGGTCGTAAAGGAGTTCGGCTGAGGCGATATGTTTGGCTACACGCTTGAACATCGCGTCGGGTGTCTCGATGACCCGTCCCTGGTTATCCTTCATCAGGTATCTTTTCTCCAAGACCGTAAGGGCATTGTCACGGAGCTCTACGCCGGGTGTGATCTGGGGCTTTACCTCGGCCACAGATGGCTCAACCGTCTTGGTCTCCATATTCAGAACCTCCTTAACCGCGGCTTCGATCTGGGAAGCGGATGGTGTGCGCTGGCCTCGTGACGGCACAAGATGCTCCATTCCTGGCAGGGTGGGTTTTGGTTCTAGCCGCCGGATTGCTTGGGCGGCAAGTTCTTCCAGCAGTTGCCTATCAGTTATACCCATGGACTCGGCCGCCGCAAAGATAGCTTTGGCTATACGGTTATGGTTGGTAGACGGCCCTTCGACTTTGCCTTGTCGGGTAGCCACTTATTTCTGCCTCCGCCGACGTTGACCTAAGTGAACAAGTTCTTCTTGGGACAGGAGAGGCAGTTGACCCGGTGGTGGTGCTTCAGTATTGGTGTCTACCAGAGTGTCTACTGCCTCTTTCAGTGCAGTGATATCGGTGAACTCGCGGTAGACACTGGCAAAGCGTATATAGGCTATATGGTCTAGCTCCTCTAGCCTCTCTATCACCATATCTCCGATGGAGGAACTAGGTATTTCGCCTTTTCCCAGGCGATAGAGTTCAGTTTCAATATTGTCCACGAGCTTGTCAATGGTGCCGGTCGGCAGCGGACGCTTCTCACAAGCTTTTCGAATACCGCCCAGGAGTTTATCTCGATTGAACTCCTCGCGTCTGCTGTCTTTCTTTATTACGAAAAGGTTCTTGGATTGCAGGCGCTCGTAGGTAGTAAAACGAGTCCCACAGCTAAGGCACTGACGGCGCCGCCTGATCCCGTCGCCCACGCTTCGGGAGTCAATCACCTTTGACTCACTATCACCACAATAAGGACATTGCACTGGCATACCCCCATAAGGTGTGGTGCTCAACCATTCTAGCCCAATATATGGAGGAAGTCAAGAGGAGTTCCAAGAATAAAACACACTAGTGACACCCCGTATCCCCTCTTCTGTTACCCTTATCGTTGTACAAGAGAGCTGTGGTGAGGAAAGGTAGTGCGACCTTTCAAGGTCGCCTGGGTGGGGTTTGGGTGAGGCTAAAGCCTCGCGCTACATGCTTCTCATTTTCCTGATAGTGACACCATGTGAGTGTCACCTATCTATCTGGACTAGATCAGAGGAATTCCAAGAATAAAACAGAGCGGCAATCATGATTGCCGCTCTGTTCAGGGGGAGGTAGAGTGGAGGCGGGTTAGCGAGGCACTCTGGCCTCAGTTGGGAGGGGGGTCACTGGTTGCGCAGAGGGGTGGCGTGACGCGCGGCGGAGGAAGGAGGGCACATCCAGACTGTCTTCGCCTACACCTCGTAAGAGGCGACGCAGCTCGGCTTCTGTAGGCACTCCAGCACCGTACTGGGCGATGAAGCCGGTGGCGATGATGGTAATCTGGACTTCATCGTCCATCTGTGAATTGAAAACGACTCCGAAGATGATGTTTGCCTCCGGGTCAACGGCTTGTGCAATGACTTCGGCGGCTTCGTTGCACTCGAAGAGGGTGAGGCTGCTGCCACCGCTTACATTGAACAGTACTCCTTTGGAACCGTTTATGGAGACATCCAGCATGGGACTGGCCAGCGCGGCCCTGGCGGCATCGACGGCTCGGTTTGGGCCTTGACCTCGGCCAATTGACATCCAGGCTGGTCCGGCATTCTTCATTATTGACCGAATATCGGCGAAGTCGAGGTTGATTAGTCCAGGCACGGTCACCACTTCGGCGATAGCTTGAACACCCAGCCGGAGGACGTCATCAGCTAGTCTGAAAGCGTTGTCTACCGTCGTTTTGGCATCGCAAAGCTCGAGAAGACGATCATTGGGAATGATAACCAGAGTATCCACCTTGTCACACAGTTGCAAAATACCCTCTTCGGCCACTCTGGCTCGGCGGGTGCCTTCAAAGCTAAAGGGTCGGGTGACGATGCCGATGGTCAAGGCGTCAGATTGCCTGGCTATCTCGGCAATAATGGGTATGCCCCCGGTGCCAGTGCCACCGCCCATTCCCGCAGTAACGAAGACCATGTCGGCGCCGGATACTATCTCCTGGATTGTCTGCCTGCTTTCTTCGGCCGCTTGAGCGCCGCAGACATGGTCACCGCCAGCTCCCAAGCCTCGAGTCAGTTTCTCGCCCAGTTGAACACGTACGGGGACTTCGGCCAATGCCAGGGCCTGGGCATCCGTGTTCGTAGCTATGAATTCAACTCCCTTGATATTTTCACGCACCATGCGGGTGACGGCGTTGGAACCGCCACCGCCAATACCTATGGTTTTGATTCGGGCTGGCCCTGTCGAGAACGTTGACTTTGCCATTTCTATCGTCTCCTTTCGTGTCTTTCGTTCATGTTTGCCTCAGACCCCGAAAAACTTCTTCAGTACAGTGACAAAACCGCCGAAGACACCACTTCTCCTCTTGGCTTCCCAGGTTGGCTTGCCGCGGTTTCTGATTCCCCAGAGAAGAAGCCCCACTCCGGTAGCATGGGCTGGATCGTGGAGGATGTCGGTGATGCCATAAACGCCCATGGGCTCACCAATTCTCGTTTGGGTGCGGATCGTTGACCGGGCGAGGACTTCCAGGCCAGCCAGTTTAGAGCCTCCTCCAGTGAGGACCAGGCCAGCGGGAGCCAGCGAGGCGTAGTTGGAGTCGGGCATTTCCAAGAGAATCAGCCTCAGCAGTTCCTCCATTCGGACTTTGATGATATTGGACAGATCGCGGGAGGAAACGCTATGTCCGTTCTCTACACTCAGAGCGGAGTCTTCGCTTTTGGTGAGCTGCTCGGGATAGACGTTTCCGTACTGTCTCTTCATAGCTTCGGCGATTTCGAAGGGCAGACCCAAGCCGATGGACAGGTCACTGGTAACTTGGTAGCCTGCAACAGGAATAATTGAGGTATGGTAGATGCTGCCATCCTTGAACACGGCTATGTCAGTAGTGCCACCACCCACATCAGCTAGGATGACTCCTACTTCTGCTTCCTCTGGAGTCAGCACTGCTTCGCCGCTGGCCAAAGGTTCAAGAATGAGGTCTTCGATCTCGACACCCACATGGCGGATGCATTTGACCAAGTTCTGTACTGAGGCTATGGCAGCAGTGATAATGTGCGTCTCAACATCTAATCTGAAGCCGTGCATGCCTACGGGATTCTTGATCCTTTCCTGATTGTCCAAGGCGTAGCCGCGTGGGATGGCGTGGAGTATCCTTCTGTCATCAGGAACGGTGATATGCTGGGCAGAATCCAGGACTCGCTTGAGGTCATCCGACCGAACCAGGCGGTCGTTGCGTGGTATTGCTACTACCCCGTGGCTGTTGATCGAGCTTATGTGCCTGCCGGTGACACCTACGTAGGCAGACTCGACTTTTAGCCCGCTGGCCTGTTCCGCTCGTTTTACCGATTCAGCAATACTCTCCCTGGCTTCCTCTACATTGACCACCATGCCTTTGTGCAGGCCGTGTGACGGCACAACGCCTACACCCAGGACTTGGACGTTGCCTCCCGAATCTAGATTGCTAATAATGGTACATATCTTGGTTGTACCGACGTCGATAGCTGAAATGATTTTCTTCATCATGGTCCTTTCCTCCTTTCTGTTTGTCTGAACTTGATTTGCCTCCCACAAGTTGATTCTGAGCCAGTTGTCAAAGGCGTTCAGCTACCCTGAGCTTGGCGCTGCGGCTACGTGCATTGGATTGTATTTCGCTCAGGGATGGCGTGATAACCTTTCTTGATATCAGTTTCATACTGGGTGTGTGCCCGCACTTGCACACTGGAGTACCTGGAGGGCAAAGACAGCCCTTGGTTTCCTGTCTCATAAACTGCTTAACCACGCGGTCTTCCAGAGAGTGATAGCTGATAACCACCAACCTGCCCTGATGATCGAGGCAATTAATGGTTTGCCGGAGGGCTGTGACTAGATTTTCCAGTTCCCGATTGACGGCGATGCGCAGGGCGAGAAAAGTTCGGGTGGCCGGGTGGATCTTGCCTCGCCGGCCGCCTACAGCTTCTTCTACCGCCTGGACCAGTTCAAGAGTGCGGCTCATCGGACGGTTTCTGATTATGTACCGGGCTATCTGACGAGCGTAGCGTTCTTCACCGTATATTCGGATGAGATGCACTAGTTTTTCTTCAGGCAGAGCATTGATGATGTCGGCTGCGGTTAATTCCTGAGCCGGACCGAAACGCATGTCCAGTGGCCCATCCTTCTGGAAACTGAACCCACGTTCGGAGGTGTCAACTTGGATGGAAGAGATGCCAAGGTCAAGGAGGATTCCATGTACGGGCAGGAAGTCATTTTCTTTGCAGATTGCCTCGAGATCGGCAAAATTGCCTTGAACGAGAATGGTTGACTGGGCATAATCCGCCAGCCTGGTTTCGGCGATCTTGAGGGCTTCCGGGTCAGCGTCAATACCCAAGACCCGTCCGTTGGGCAGGCACTCGTCCAGAATGGCTGTAGTGTGTCCGCCTGACCCTAGAGTACAGTCAATATAGCGTTTGCCCGGCTGGACTTGCAGCGCTTCCAGGGTTTCCCTGAGCAGCACGGGGGTATGAATTGGCACGCTCATAACCACGCTCATTGGTGGTCCTCAAGGCTTTCTGTGATCTGCCATACCTGTTCTTCATCAGAGACCTTCTCTGAATTCCACAGAATAGGGCTCCACAACTCTACATAATTGTTGACGCCGACTATCGTGGCGACATCGTCAATATGTGCGTAGCTGCGCAGTGGTGAGGGCAAGGCTATCCTTCCCTGTCCGTCCAGCGTCAGGTCGAAAGCCGAACTGAAGACATGTCGATTTAGCTTCCTCTTTTTTTGACTCGGCATCATAGTTCGAGCTGCTAGAGGGTCAGCCAACTTGTGCCACTCGGCAGCGGGATAGACAACGATGCATGCTTCCGCCCCTTTGGTGAGTATCAGCCCGCCCCCAAGTTCTTGTCTGAATTTGGGTGGTAGAGGCAACCTTGCCTTGCTGTCAACCCTGTATTCATATTCGCCAAGGAACATGTCTACCCCGGACTGCTGGTTAGACTAATACAGCCTCTCCCTCTAGTTTCTTTCCTGAAATCTCCAGTTCGCTCCAATCGAACTTCGCCAGTCCAGCAATGTATTCCTGCATCTGCCGGTCACCGGCTAGTGTGTAGGTAGTGAGACCGGTGTCACCATCCTGCTCTTTGAGTATGCCTTTTTCGACTAGCGCCGTGATTGCATGTCTCAAGTTGGTCCTCGCGGTGTCTAGAGCGCCGGCAATGGTGTAGAGACTCAGCTTTGCCCGAGGATATCGCTGCCAAAAGCGGAGTAGCCGGAGTTCTAGGGCGCTCAAGCTACTGGCAATGTATGAATTGGTAGTATCTCGGATTTCCTCGGCTGTCACTCCGGTGGCACTCCATCTTGCTATTACCTTGTCCTTGTCTCTAAGTACAAGGAAATGGTCATCTTCTTCCAGATTCAGTCCCGCTATCCTGTGGACTCTATCTGTCAGAAGATGGAAGAGCTCCTCATTCGCTATTCGGTTTTGGTTGGACTCTGTCACCACGCCTATCCCTCCGTTACCACTTCTTCCCACTTCTTACCATTATATTACACATTCTATCCCTTTTGTCAATACCTTCTACGCCCAATTTGTCACTATTTTCCACGTTTTTTGTGTTGGCTAGACAGCAGGCAGTTCGCCCTCTGCAACGGGTAGTGTTTCTCTTGGGTCACTGTCAATATCTTGTGTTTTTCGCAATTGTTGATGGGACAATGGGGGTGGTACTAAAGTTCAGCGGCGGTTGTCGGAGTTTTGAGGTTTGATTGGGGTATGGTAAAATAAGCGGATGTTGAACGCCGGCATACTCGTGATTAGCGATAAGGGGTGGCTTGGGGAACGTCGTGACGAGAGCGGACAGGTTGCTCGGGAGTGTATGAGCCGGCTAGCTGTTGAGGTAGTCAAGTATGATATTGTGCCTGATGACCAGGATATTATCTCGGCTAGGCTAAGGGGGTGGGTGGACGAAAACGGGCTTGACCTTATTGTCACCAGCGGTGGGACCGGCTTATCCTCTAGAGACGTCACTCCGGAGGCAACGCTGGCAGTGGTTGATAGGACTATTCCTGGCTTGACCGAAGCTATGAGAATGGAGACCATGAAGCGAAAACCTGTGGCGATACTCAGTCGGGCCGTGGCAGGCAGTCGGGCCAACTGTCTGATTGTCAATCTTCCAGGTAGTCCTGAGGGGGTAAAAGAATGCCTGGAGGTTATCTTGCCTGTCTTGCCTCATGCTCTGGATATTCTTGGTGGTAGGACATTTGAGGGTGATCATAGTGGGGGCAGTTGAATGCGAATTGATATTCTGACGTTGTTTCCTCAAATGTTTGATGGATTGCTTAGTTGCGGTGTTGTCGGTAGGGCGTTGGAGGGTAAGCTACTGGAAGTTGAGCTTCATGATATCCGGGCTTACGCTCACGATCGGCACCGTATCGTGGATGACTATCCTTACGGTGGCGGGCCTGGCATGGTACTTAAGCCGGAGCCGATCTTCGAAGCTGTGGAAGCTGTCAAGGAAGAAGTGGGCTCGTTACCGGTGCGCACTGTCTTGCTTAGCCCACAAGGTCGCCTCTTCGACCAGAGGACTGCTTGGCAATTAGCTGGGTATGGAAGGGTTATTCTAATTTGCGGTCACTATGAAGGTATTGACGAGAGAGTGGCGGAGCACTTAGTCGATGACGAGATTAGCATTGGTGACTACTTGCTGAGTGGTGGTGAAGTAGCGGCCATGGTAATCGTGGATTGCATAGTGAGACTACTGCCTGGAGCTGTTGGCTCAGAGGCATCGTTGTTGGAGGATTCGCATACTGATGGGCTGTTGGAATACCCGCAGTACACCCGGCCAACAGCCTTCCGCGACTGGGCAGTGCCGCCAGTTCTGCTTTCGGGGAATCATAGTCAGGTTGCGCGCTGGCGGCGACAGCAGAGCCTGCTGCGGACTTCCAAGCGACGTCCTGACCTCATGGAAAAAGCCATGCTTTCCGAGGAAGATAAAAGACTGCTCAGTGAAGCTTTGTGAAATTGAGTCGTAGAAGGGATGTGAGCCAGGATGAATATGAATTCCCTGATCCAGGTTAAGGCAAATCCAAACATACCCCAGATTAGCCCTGGCGATACGGTGAGGGTTAGCTTTAGGGTTAAAGAAGCTAACAGGGAACGACTTCAGATTCTGCTTGGGCTGGTAGTGAGGGTTAGAAGAGGGGCTGGAGGTGGAAATTTCACGGTCAGACGGGTTACCCACGGAGTTGGCGTGGAGCACACCTTTCCTTTTGCCTCCCCGTTGTTGGAGAAGATTGAAGTGGTGCGACATGGTAAGGTTCGTCGTGCCAAGCTCTACTACATACGCCGACTCAGTGCCAAGGAGGCGCGACTCAAGGAGAGGCGAGAGGTGGCGGCCGAGAAACCTGCGATTCAGGAGACCGCAGGCGAGGAGGGGGTGGTAGAGGAAACTATAGGTGAAGAAGAGGTGACTGACGAGGCCGTGGGTGAGGAGGGTATGGCGGACGAAGCAGATGTTCAGGGGAGCGTGGGTGAGGAGGCTGCAGACAGGGAAGCTGAGATTCAGCAAGTTGCAGCCGAGGAATCCAAAGAGGCGGAATGAAATATGCGGAAGTGGCGGTCAATTCTCCTGTAGCTCAACGCCGTAGCTTCTGTTATTCCATACCATCCTACTTCACAGTTGACGTTGGGCAAGCTGTCTGGGTGCCCTTCGGCTCCAAAGTCCTCCAGGGTGTCGTTGTCGAACTTAGCGATTATCCTTCGTTTGAAGCCACCAAGGAAATCAGTGGCATTATCATATCTTCCGCATTGTTGTCTTCGGAGCAGGCCAAGCTTGCCTTATGGCTGAGTGAACACTACCTCTCGCCCCTTTTTGACGCTGTGGCTTTGATGTTGCCACCAGGCTTTGAGCGACGGTTAGTCACTTCCTTGCAACTTCTGCCAACTGCCGTGGAGTCCTCACATCTCAATTCTGAACAGAGACAGGCTATGCGCCTTCTTGAAGGCAGGGATAAGGTCAAGTTGAGGGAGCTGGAGAGGAACATGGGGAAAAGGAAGGCTGAGCTGATTACCCAACAGCTTGTGCGACGTGGTCTGGTGGCCAGGCAGCAGCAACTGGAGGAGACCAAAGTAAAACCGAGGCTAGTCCCTCACTTGACGCTGCAGATTGATCTTGGCAAGGCTGAGGAGGAAGTTATTCGGTTCCGGAGAGCAAGGGCTCCTAGACAAGCGGCGATAATTGAATACCTGGCCAAACAGTCTGGGGCAGTTCCTCTAGCCGAGCTCAGGAAGTCTGTTGCTTGCCAGAAGGCGGTGGTTGAGTCTCTGAGGAAACGCGGTTTGGTTTCTGTGGTGGAAATTGAAGTCAGGCGCGATCCCCTGGCTGGTCTCGGTCTTGCATCGACATCGCCGCCAGATCTCACTCCCTCTCAGGAATCAGCCTGGCTAAGGATTCGAAGTTCTCTGATCCAACAGACTCGGAACAAGTCGCCGATGGTTTTCTTGCTTCACGGTGTTACTGGCAGCGGCAAGACCGAGATTTACCTTCGGTGTCTGGCTGAAGTCGTGGCGCAGGGTAGGCGAGGCATTTGTCTCGTCCCCGAAATTGCACTCACTCATCAGACGATAGAGCGTTTTGCCTCTCGCTTTCCGGGTCGCGTAGCAGTCATTCACAGTGGGCTGTCTTTAGGTGAGCAATACGATGAGTGGCGTCGCATAAAGGAAGGTGGCTGCGACGTGGTTGTCGGTCCCAGGAGCGCCCTTTTTTCACCTCAGCCTGACCTTGGCTTGATAGTCATTGATGAAGAACATGAGTGGACGTACAAGCAGCCAGACAAATCACCGCGATATCACGCTCGGGAGGTGGCCATAAGGCTTGCTGAACTTAGTGGTGCCGTGGTTATTCTGGGCAGTGCTACGCCAAGTGTGGAGGCCTTTTATCGGGCGCAGGAAGGAGAGTACCGGCTTGTCGAACTAAAGGAGCGGATTACCCCGCGCGGTCCTTCGCCTTTGCCTCAAGTTGAGGTTGTGGATTCAAGAGATGAACTCAAGGCTGGGAATCGAAATCTGTTTAGTCGTTCCCTATTTCAGGCGATGGCTGAGGCTTTGGCTCACCGTGAACAGACAATTCTGTTTCTTAATCGGCGTGGCACGGCGACTTTCGTTCAATGCTGGGATTGCGGCCTTGTCTTGGGTTGTCAGCGTTGCTCAGCAGCTCTCACGTACCACTCGGTGGGAGAGAGTTTGATTTGTCATCATTGCCGTTATTCCTGTCGAGTCCCTGAGATTTGTCCTCAGTGTCTTGGTCATCGACTCAAGATGCTGGGCATAGGTACCCAGAGAGTGGAAGAAGAAGCCAGGCGTCTTTTCCCGGAAGCCCGAATTCTTCGTTGGGATAGGGATGTGACTTCCAAACGTGGAGCCCACAGAGAGATCTTGGCTAAGTTTCGAGCACGTGAGGCTGACATACTTATCGGTACTCAAATGGTCGCCAAGGGGCTGGATTTGCCTCAGGTGACACTAGCTGGAGTAATAAGTGCCGACACTGGCTTGAATTTGCCTGACTTCCGTGCTGGGGAGCGCACTTTTCAGCTTCTCTGCCAGGTAGCTGGCAGAGCCGGGCGAGGCATCGTAGCGGGGAGGGTGATCATCCAGACCTACAGTCCGGACCATTACGCGGTCCAGGCAGCATCTAAGCATGATTATCTGGCTTTCTATGCCAAGGAGATAGACTATCGTCGTGAGTTCGGTTATCCACCGTTTAGCCACTTGGCCCGCCTCACTTTCAGTCACACTAATGCTGCTACCTGCCAGAAAGAGGCGGAGAGAATGAGCCAGTTGCTCGCTACCGAAAGAGATAGAAGAGGTATACCTGACTTGAGGTTGATCGGGCCAGTACCGGCTTTTGTGCCTCGCCTTCGCGGACATTATCGGTGGCAGGTAGTTCTCTGTGGGACTGCACTGGCTGCATTCCTGGCTGATATGGCTTTTCCTCAGGGCTGGGTTGTGGACATTGACCCAGTGGGTATGGTTTAATCGGTTGTGAGATGGCGGTTCGCTCCATTTGCATTTTGCCCGAGCCTGTACTGAGGCGAAAAGCCAAGAAGGTAGCCAACATTGACAGTTCTGTCCAGCGGCTTGTTGATGACATGATAGACACTATGCGGGCGGTTTCTGGCGTTGGTCTGGCAGCTCCACAAATAAGCGTGTCGCTCAGAGTCGCTGTGATTGAGTTGCCGGGTGAGGAGGTCATCACCTTGATTAATCCTGAGATAGTCAAGAAGAAAGGTGAGCGTTTGATAACTGAGGCTTGTTTGAGTGTTCCTGGGTATCAAGGAGAACTGAAGCGCTCAGTCTCTGTCAAGGTGAAAGCACAGGATAGGCATGGGAGGAACGTCCGTCTCAAGGGTGAGGGACTTCTGGGTCAAGCGCTAGAGCATGAAATAGACCACCTTGATGGCATCTTGTATGTCGACCGTGTGGAGAGCGACAAGTTGTGGAAACTGCTGCCCGGGGAAGGTCAGGAAGGGCTTTAATCATTGTCTCTGATGAGTCACACTGAGAGAGTCTGCCAAGCCCTTTATCGCTCTCGCTCAGCACTATGAGAAGGTAGCGTCATTCGTCCCACTCCATCTCGACAACGAATCTGCCCGTCAGTCCCTCCAGATCCACCTGATAGAAGCCGGGAGCATCCTTGGTTACTTCAAAGGCCACCCTCTGGCTTTCGCCTGGACCCAGACTGACCTCCTGTATGCTCTCTGCGACACCCTTTACCTTCAATACCACACTATAGGCGCCTGAGACCTCACCGGTGTTGACTACTACGGTGCTGATCACAATGGTGTCTCCCTGTTTGACCCTTTCAGGTGCAACGACCAGATTGCTTACGGAGAAACTCGCTGGTACCAGGGCGATAACCGTGAATGTGCCTGCCAAGCCATCTACCTCTGCGTAATAGGTGCCGGGAGTATCCTTGGTTACAGTGAAAACGGCGGCTTGGCTTGTGCCAGGAGGCACGACCATTTCGTTGATACCGTCGACTACGCCGCCGATGCGTAATACCAGGCTATAAGTACCGGATTCTGTACCGCTGTTAGCTACGACTGCGCTGATGGTTATGGGGTCTCCTTCTTTCACTTGGTTTGGCGTGATGGTAAGGTTGCCTACAGAGAACATAGGTCTGGTCGTAGGTGGTGTATGTGGTGCTGCCATAGGGCCCGGAGTTGGAAATGCGGTTGGAGTCTGCACTGCGGTCGGTATTGCTGTCGACATCGGACCTGGTGTTGTAGTTGGGCCGACGGCCGGACCTGGTGTTGGAGTTGGGACTGGGGTCGGCATTGGCGTTGCTGGTGATGGTCCGCGCCTGCTCGGCCCCTTCGTCTTCGGGACTGCACCGGCCTTCTGTCTGCCTGGCGGTATGGCGACTAGTACTATGATGAACAGAACCAGTACGCCGATTATGGCGCCAACAATCGCCCACAAGTATGGAGGGAACACACCCCAGAAGGACTTTGTTACAGTGAACGAATCCAAGTCGCCATTGACATCTACTATATGGTCCCCGGCTGTATACCCTGTAACTTCGAATACCTCAGTCTTGCTCTGCCCAACTTCATCAGCTTCGAAGGTCACCTCCCTGGTTTGCACAATCTGATCATCTATCTTTAGTACTACAGAATGAGTTCCCTCCGCATCTGCAGTAACCACAGCAGTAATGTAGACGGTTTGTCCTTCTTTCACACGCGTCGGGTCGATAGTCAAGCCAACCTCAAGACCATCCTGTGCAGTCACTGAGGTGGTGACAACCAAGACAAGGGCCAGAATCACAGTAACTGGCGCCAGCCAAAGTTTTTTTCTCATCCTTGCCTCCTGAGTCCGGTTCCGGCTGGGACAGCTAATACTCTACGACAAAATCGGCCATAAATCAATAGGCAGGCAGAGGAATTGGTCAATGGTCTTCTTCTAATCATCCTGAGTCCCATATCGGTGGTGGCGAGGTGTGGTTCATTTCTGTTTGGGCTGTGATTGAGCGACGACATGGGGAGTGTTGAGAGGGTATTTGAGTCGTGGCGGTGGGGTGTAGTGCGCGAACTGTTGTTGTGCTGGGAAACGTTTACATCCAGAGCATACTGCTGACGAGTCCGCATTACCCTGGCTTCAGCTACGGAGACTCCGAATGCAGCTTGGAAGACCGATTGGCGGCAGTTGTGGGAATGGGCTTAACGAATCTGTAGCCAAGACCCCTCTCTGTGGTAAGCATCTTGGGTTGGCTGGGGCCATCCTCCAGTTTGTTTCTGAGACGCTGGATGTAGACCTTGAGATATTCGGTGGCATCAGAGTATTCCTCACCCCAGATTCTTTCCAGCAGGTAGCGGTGGCTCAGGGTTTTGCCTTCGTTTCTGACCAGATGGTAAAGCAAGTCAGACTCGATCCGGGTGAGTTTTATTGCCTCGCCCTTTCGGTATAGACAGGGAATAGCGAAGTCGATTTTGAGTTCTGGGCTGATAACTACCTCTTTAGCATCTTTGAGGTGGGGCATGGTGGTGCGTCGAAGAACGGCTTTCATCCTTGCCAGAAGCTCGGCATGGTTGAAGGGCTTAACAACGTAGTCATCAGCGCCCAGTTCCAGTCCCTTGACCTTGTCTATCTCGTCGCCTCTGACGGTGAGAATGAGTATGGGCACATCGGAGAAGCTGCGGATGTCACGGAGCACAGTGAACCCATCAATGTCAGGTAGGCCCAGGTCGAGGATGACCATATCCGGTGATTCAGTCTCAACCATTTCTATGCCCTCTGTTCCCTTTCTTGCGAAGATGATAGTCACTTCGGGCCAGCGGAGTTCGAAGCATAGGGAAATGGCTTCGATGATTTGAGGGCTGTCCTCGATTACCAGCGTTTTCATTTGCTCTTGGGCTTGACCTGCCGGCGGACTTGAGAATATGGGGCTTGGGGTTCGGGACACCGGGCTTGAGCCTTCGAGTCCACTGATTCGGCTCGCTTGGTTACCGGTTTCTGATTACTCCCCTACGGGCAGAGTAAAGACGAAAGTATTGCGTTTGCCTTGTTCGCTTTCCACCCATATTCTACCGCCGTGTAGTTCTACCAGGTGTTTGCACAGCGCTAGTCCTAAGCCTGCCCCGGGAATATATTCCTTTTCCTCGCCTTTCAGCCGGTAGTAGGGCTGGAACACCCTGTGTTGCTCTTCCACCGGTATGCTGGGACCGCTATCTTGAACCTCGACCACTATGTACCCGTTATGTTGATTTACCGACAGGGATATGCTGCCGCCCTGCGGGGTGAACTTGGTGGCATTGGACAGGAGGTTAGCCAGAATCTGCTCTATTCTCAGGGCATCACCCATGATCTTGGGCAGATTGGGTGCCAGAGCTAGGGTTAAGGATTGCTTTCGGCTACGAACAATCGACGATAGCTGCTCAACGACATCGTAGACAATGGGACTTATGTCGGTTGACTCCAGTTCTAGGCGGAAGCCTTCAGCTTCCAGTTTGGCCAACTCGAGAAGCTCCGACGTTCGGCCTTCGAGATTATGAGCCGAAGCCAAGATGTTGCTGAGTAGCTTGGTCTTGGGGTCATCGGGGGAAAGGGCTAACTCCTCGGCGAGCAAGCCGGCTGAGGTGATAATGGCGGTCAGCGGAGTCTTCAATTCATGCGTCAGGAATGAAACGAGCTCCAATGTTTGCTTGGATCGAGCCGGGGCCTGTTCTTTTTGTAGATTATTTAGCATAGCTTTGTCCTGAACCGTGTACTGCCAACAACTTCTCCGCCCGACGGGATCCGTCAAATCGTTGGACCCGATAACCTCACGTGCGTAGGCTAACATTAGCAGGTCATCCGTCCTGGTGTCAATACCCTGGCGGGATTGTTTTTGCTGGTTTTTGTATCTGGCGCTGGGCTATCAGGACTAAATTCTCAACCGGGGGGCGACCAATTAGACGCGGCCGAGTAGGACTAAATTCTCATAACGAATTATGACCATTGGGCGATGTGTAGACAGCCAGGTGTTTTGGTTTGTCTCGTTGCTCAGCAGGCATTGGCTTTGTCAGGGCGGAGGCGTGGGCAGCAGTCGAAAGCAGCTGCGATGAGCTTGGTGTCAGGGGTATTGGAAAAGGGAACATCAGTCCTTCTGAAGCGATGAGCCACCTGTCGATGTCCAGATAGGCCCAACCAATGCACTGCAGTGGCTAGCCCAGCCTACCCGGTCTCGTCTTCCGTGCGCTGGTTATCTTGTTTTGACCCAGAGCCTGTTACCATCGGTTGTGAACTCAATGGTACCGTGCTCTGAGGTTAGGTAAACCCTGTCACTTCCCAGTTGGCTTGTTAGCCTGTCCGTCACTTCACCGTGGGGTAGCCCAAATCTGTTGTCAGATCCTACCGAAATCGCCGCTACCTCTGGGTCAACTACAGCCAGGAATTGAGGGGAAGTGGAAGTCCGGCTGCCGTGGTGGGCAACCTTTAGAACTGTACTCTTCAAATTGGCTCGCTGGGCAATGAGATACCATTCAGCTTCTTGGCCTATGTCAGCGGTGAGCAAGAAACTTACCTCGTTCCAGCTTAGGCGCAGCACGAGTCCATTGTTATCAATATCGTCGCAAGTGCCTTGAAGCAAAGGCGTTGGAGGGTGAATGACCTCCATCTTTATTCCATCTCCTAAGTCGATTTCCTGGCCGGCGTGAGCTGTCTGGCACTGGATTTGCTTATCTTCAACTAGTGCGAGCCACTGCTGATAAATGGCCGAGCTGTAGGCTATTCCTGGCTCAATGACCTGTTGCACCCTGTAGCTCTGGAGGACTTCGACTAGGCCGGTGACATGGTCGGCCTGGGGTTGGGTTACCACCACCAAATCGATGGTCCTGTCCCAAAAGGGCAGCTTCTTGCCTAGCTCCAGGCTTATCGCCCGAGGACTTGGCCCACCATCGATGAGGATATCCTGGCCTTTTGGTGTTTGGACCAGGATGGCATCTCCTTGCCCTATGTCAAGTATGCTTACGTGAAGTCTATCATCGGGCATGCTCAGGATGGCAACCCAGGCCAGAATAGCTGCAACAAGAAGCGGGGCGATTAGCCATTTCTTGGGTACTCTGAGAGTAAGTTCTGAGGTCTTCTTGGCTATTTGGCGGATTCCGGAGGTCACTGGGGCAAAGAAGCGGGCTAGTTGTCTGCGGTAGTTGATGGCTATCACGGTGGTCGCCAGCACAGCATAGTAACACCATATTTGCCAGATTTGGATGCTGCCAAGCTGAGTTGAGGAGAATGGCAACGCGTCGAAGGCTTGCACTACGAAAATCAAGTAGCTCAGGAAAAGCCAGGCTACCCAGCCGAGAATCTGAGCCAGGAGTGGTGCGAAAAGGCCAGCACCACTGACCAGAACTACAGTGATAATGATACCTGGCAAAGCCAGTAGAGCGAAGAACGTGGCTGGCAGCCCAACGAACGAGATGACACCGAAACTGTAGGCGATGATTGGCCAGGTGGCTAGAATGGCGGACAAAGTCACGGCGAAGCTATCGGCAACGAAGTTACAGGCGGCTGCTACACTTCCTTCTATGCCTGTCGCGGTAGTTACTGCTTTCCTGCCCCACGCTTGAAAAAGGGGAAAGAGGAAAACGAGCCCTGCCATAGCCAGGAAGCTTAGCTGGAAGCTAACCTGCCATAGAATCTGAGGGTCAATTCCCACCATCACCGCGGCGGCAAAGGCCAGGGCAGTCAGACTACTCCGCTGCCTGCCCAGGAATTCGCCTAGTAGGAACATGGTTCCCATGAGTGCGCCCCGGACTACCGGTGGATGCATGCCGGTAACCAGCGCATACAGCCATATGGCCACAACAGCTAGCCAGACGTAAAGGTAGTATCGTCTACCGAAAAGCCAAATGCCTGCGCTCAGAAGTATGCCTATGATGATACTCAAGTGGAGACCAGAAATGGCTAACAGATGCGCAGTTCCGGTCCTTGCGAAGGCATCCCGCAGAGAATGTGGTATGTCGCCTCTAAGGCCGAGGAAAATGCCCTGAGCTAGTGAGGCCTGTGGCTCAGGCAAGGCCAGGGAGAGGCTCTGCGAAAGGCCATTTCTCAATGAGTAGACCCAGGCTAAAGGCTTGCCTCCTTTCTCTGTATCTACTATTTCTATTCTGGGGTAATACATTACTGAATAAATGCCTTGCTGAGCCAGGTAGCCTTGATAGTCAAAATCGTCAAGTTGTGGCGGAGTTTCAAGCTCGCCAGTCACTTTCAGAATGTCCCCGTACTGATAATCGTGAAATCTGGGCACGCGTACAAGAGCTTTTCCCGAGATCTCCTTCCTTTCTCCATCTATCTGTAATTCACTGGCCGAAAACTGGAAAATGGAAACTGTGTCCCTGGCTTCAGGGTCTGTGGCTATCATTCCTTCAACTTCGACTACCCCGTGGTCGTTGTAGCATTGGAGGTGATGTTCATCGACTTCGGGGAGACTTGACTGTAAGCGGAGGCTACCTCCAAGCAAGGCCAAGAGGCAAAGGCTGGCTAAAAGCAACAGTTTTCTCCATCGTGAGAAAAAGGGGATGAGGCACAGAGGCAGAAGGCCTGAAAAGATGATGCCGAGCGGCAGGGCAATTCTTGAACCCAGGTAGATACCTGCCACCCAGGCGGCACTGAGGTAAATAAGCGTCACGGGGCTTTCAGTCCTTGACAGTTATCAGGTCTCTTATTCTCTCCAGAGTGGAGCTGCCAATTCCCTCAACTTTGAGCAAGTCCTCGATTCTCTGGAAAGACCCATGTTGGTCACGGTAGTCTACGATCGCTTGGGCTTTCAGTTGTCCAATTCCAGGCAGGGCGTCCAATAGCCAGACTTCAGCGCGGTTTAAGTCTACCCTTTGCGCCGGATAACTTCCTTCGGTCTCGGGCACGTGAATCTTGATATGACTTAGGTCGGCGTCAGGCATGAGCCCGGCAGCTTGGACAAGGCTCTCTATGGTGTCGCTCTCTTTCACCGAATAGAAGCCAGGGCTAGCCACCGCTCCATCGATGTAGATTTCCCCTTGGTACTCGGTTAATGTGGTAGGGGACAGGGAAATCTCAACAGCATGGTGGCCGCTTCGTTTGACCGCCAGCACCGTGCCACCACAAGCGATGGTGAGTAACAGGAAAACGACGATGAACAGCCATAGTCTATCAAAGCGACTTGACATAACAACCTCCGACTTCTATCTTATTTGTGGCGATAGTGATAGAATTTTAGCACAGATGAGGAACTCAAAGACGATAACCGTTAATCGCAAAGCCTATCACGATTATCATATTCTGGAAAGCCTGGAAGTTGGCATTGTGCTTGGCGGCACTGAAATAAAATCAATTCGGGCGGGCAGGGTGAACATTAGTGATGCCTATGCCAGACCTGAAGGTGGCGAATTGTGGCTGTTCAACGCGCACATCGCAGCCTATCAGGCTGCGAGTCACTATAATCACCCGCCAAACCGACCGCGCAAGCTTTTGCTGCATCGTCGCCAGATCAACCAACTGGCGAGCATCGCAATCCAGAAAAACTTGACTTTGGTGCCTTTGAAGCTATATATTAAGAGGGGAGTGGCCAAACTAGAGCTGGGTGTAGCCCGCGGCAAGAGGCTTCACGACAAACGAGACGCAATGGCTCGTCGTGAAACGGATAGGGAAATAGAGCGGGCGTTGAAGAGAGCGGGCTAGGGAGTACATTAAAAACCTAGTAATGGGGGCGCGTGGTTTCGACAGGGGCAGGCCTACAGGGTGGCAAGCCGAGGTGCCATCCACCTCGAAAAACAGGTGGCAAACGACAACTGCCGAAGCAGTTCCAATTGCAGCCTAACTAAGGCTGCACATCCAACCTGACCTCACCCCAATGGGTTGGGATTGGGTGCCGACAAGTTGGGGTGCTCCAGCCTTGACGTCGATATGGGTTGGCTAAGAATCATCGACTGGTCTAGCCATACTCGGCCAGCAGAGGCTGGCTAGGCGAGCTAAAAGAGCTGGCTAAGCTTGTAGCAGATTCTGGCAACCTTCTTCTGGACGGGGAGTTCAACTCTCCCCCGCCTCCACCAGACAATAGTCGGGTTCTGGTTTTGACCAGAGCCCGTTCTGCTATTAAGTAGATCCAACCGGGCCAAGTAGTATGACTTCTTGTCTTTTCTGGCGTGGGAGAGGGCAGCCAAGGATAGAATGGGGGCCAAGGCTATGCACTGGTAGGGGAGCGTGTGGCACCGGACTACTAGGGACAGGTTTGACCGGACATGCGGAATGGTTCCGGCTCCGCCCGACCTATGGTAGAATGTGGGCCACCACATAGTGGCATGGGCTTGACCCATGAGCATAGCTATGAGGAGAAAAGCCAGCGGGCAATTGACAGCCGGCCTCGTGTAACGGAACCGGCTCCGGTGGATGGTCGGCTGTCTGTTAATTTGTGGCGAGTTGACAAAGCGCAACTGTGTCAGCGATTTGCTGATAGTCACGCGGGTAGAGTGTCGTCGCTGGTTTGTGCTTTGGCGGACCGATAAGGAAGAACGAAGGAGATTGGTGTAGCTATGGCAAGACCTCTCTGGGTTGTGGGACTGCTCAAGTTTGGCTTTCCGGGCCGTTTTCTCATTGCCAGACTGACGAAGGTGCCAGTCATCGGAGGAATCCTGGATCGGTGGCTCTTCGAGGGTGACGACATAATGTATTTGCCCAGGGACCACGTGATCCAGGTAAACAAGCCAGTCGACGTGCCGGAGGAGATGGTGCTGCCATCTCAGGTGGTGGAATACTTTGTAAACAAAGCCAATTATTGCTGGATTATGAACGTCTGTATCTGCCGTGATGCCGCCAAGTGCAAGGATTACCCGATTGATTTGGGCTGTCTCTTTCTTGGCGAGGCGGCATTGGGGATAAATCCCCAGCTTGGACGCCGCGTAACCAAGGAGGAAGCGCTGGAGCATGTCCGACGCTGCCGTCAGGCTGGCCTGGTCCATCTGGTTGGCCGGAATAAACTGGACACGGTCTGGCTCGGTATCGGCCCGGGTAACAAGCTTCTTACTGTATGCAACTGTTGCCCCTGCTGTTGTCTTTGGCGGGCGCTTCCCCACGTTGCACCCGAAATTGGCGCCAAGATCGCCAGAATGCCGGGTGTGACTGTAAGGGTGACTGATCAGTGCACGGGCTGTGGAATCTGCATTGAGGGCGTATGCTTTGTTGACGCCATCCGTCTGGTGAACGACCGCGTTGTCATAAGTGAGGCATGCAGGGGCTGCAGTCGTTGTGTCGACGTCTGCCCTCAGGAAGCCATTGAAATCTCAATTGATGACGAGCGGTTCGTACAGAACTCAATCGACCGGCTGTCTCCGCTGGTCGATGTCTCGTGAGGACACCCGAGGTGGATAGGGCGGTTTGCGGCATCCTGTTGATAGTCATTGTGATTCTTGCTCCCACACCAGTCAGCACGATATACGCGTAATTCGCGACTGAATCAGCGGACCTGGCTGCAGCGATACAGCTCCCGTTGTATACGCTGAGCAGTACCACATTCGGCTTTGAAAGGAGGCATGGATGAAGACCGCTAAGGAGTACCTGGATAGCATCAGGGAGATGAGTTTCCAGATCTATATCGATGGGGATAAGTTGAACAATGCCCTGGAGCATCCCTCGGTCAAGGCGGCGGCGAATGCCGTAGCTGCGACTTATGACCTCGCCCATGAACCGGACTTTCGCGACAGGATCATCACGACATCACACTTAACTCGCGAGTCCATAACGCGTTTCCAACACGTGCCTCAAAGCGTGGATGACCTCGTGGCAAAGGTAAGCCTCACGCGGTACTGCAACCGGCGCTTGGGCATGTGCTCCTTTCGATGTATTCAGAATGCCTATGCCCCAGTGCTGTACATCACCCATAAGATAGACGCCGCCAAGGGGACATGCTATCACCAGAATTTCATCGAATGGGTGAAATATATGCAGACAAACGACCTCCTGGCCTGCCCGGCAATCACTGATCCCAAGGGGAACCGCAGGGTACCTGCTCACAGGCAACCCGACCCAGACATGTACTTGAGAGTGGTGGACAGAAACGAGAAGGGGATTGTGATTAGGGGAGCCAAGCTGCACCAGACGGGGGCGGTCATCTCGCACGAGAAATTGGTGCTCCCCAGCACCACCCATCGCGCGGGAGATGAGGACTACGCAGTGGCCTGCGCTGTCCCCGGCAATACGGAGGGTATCATACATATCTCAGTCCGACAGTCGCAGGACGACCGCAGACAAGAAAACGTGGAAATAGACCTGGGTAATATCAAGTATGGAGTTCACGAATGCATAGCCATATTCGATGATGTCTTTGTTCCCTGGGAGCGGGTATTCATGTGCGGCGAAGTGGAATATCTTGACGAGGTCGTGAACCTGTTTGGTGCGTCTCATCGGCCGAGCACGGGTGGCTGCAAAGCCGGCTGGGCTGATGTGCTCATTGGGGCCGTCCAACTGGTGGCCGAGTATAATGGCCTGGATGAAGTCGCGCATGTTCGGGACAAAATAGCGGACATGGTTGCCATAACGGAAACAATGTACTCATGTGGCATCGCCGCCGCCGTGAGAGGGTTTGAACTGCCCAACGCGGGATATGTCTCGGATCCCGTTCTGGCCAATAACACCAAGTACTATGCCTCCAGCGCGGTGTTCGACCTTATCAGGCTGGCAGAGGACATAACCGGCGGCATTTTGTCTTGCTGTCCGGGCGAAAAGGAAATGACAAACCCGGAAATCGCACCTTACCTGGAGAGATTCCTCAAAGGCGTGGATGAAGTGCCGGCTGAGCACAGGATCCGTATAGTTAGGCTGATTGAGAACATCTCGTGGGGGCTGGGATCGATTCTCCATTCGGCGACCCACGGTGGAGGTTCAGGCCAGGCTTGCAAGATGACGCTGTACGAGTTCTCAAAGCTCCAGCCTCACCGGGAAATAGCCATGAAATCGGCCAAAGCCCTGGCCGGAATACCAGAGTAGCGTTTGCAGCAGAGCTCAGCCGTTTTCACCTATAGCGGGAGAAGCTGCGTGCCCCAGACGCCGATATAGGCAAAGAGTATATGCTTGGGTATTCTGCCAGCAGCGCCAAAGAGAAGGAACTTCCATAAGGGGAATCGGAGCACACCAGCGGCAGCGCCGGCCACATCGAAAAGAGGATTGGGTATCAGGGCGAGGACGAAGATGGTAACGCTTCCCCACCTCTTCATCCATCGTACCATACGGGAGTAGATGGCCACATTTTCTACAGCCAGCCGGCCACCATAGCCCAGCAGATACCCGGTCATCTCTCCGATCGTCCCTCCCACTCCGGACACAATGCCTACCAGAACCGGGTTCAGAATGGCTCCAAGGGTGGCCACCAAAATCCAGCCAGGGACAGGCACCACTATACTGCTGCAAGTTATCAGGGAAATCAGGAAGACGCCGAGATAGCCGTACACTCCGAGCTCGGCCACTTTCTCCCGGTGGAGAAGGAGAATGGTGCAGAGGGCTAGCACAAAGAGCAGCGCCAGTATCTGGAGATACCGTTCCCTTGACCAAAAGCGTCGCTCTTTCTTGTTATTGGTCTGATTCATGTGCCTGAGTGCCTTCGCCAGCCTTTCCCCTGACCATTATGACTGAGACCGAGCCAAAGATAAAATAGAAAACACAAGCTAGAAGCATGGTTGAGTAGCCCAAGCCAGGCTGATGGGCGTTGACAAGGTCAATTACGGGACCAATGAGTCTGGCCAGCGCTCCAGCCCCGGCCGTAGCCATATTGGTCAGCCCCAGATAACGGGCCTCTTCGCCTGGAGGAACCAGGTCTGTGGCCAATGCCCAGTTGGCGCTGAGAAAGGCTCCCGCCGAAATCCCAAGCAGACCGCCACAGACCAGAACGCTTGTATAAGTGCCCACGAAGAACAACACGAGAATGCCGACGGCACCGACGAACCCTGAAAGGAAGATAATGGGTTTGCGCCCGAATCTGTCGGAAAGCTGGCCGGCAGGGTAGACGGCGATGAGCAGAAAAACGCCAACAGTGATCATAAGGTCTCCGGCTGCCCCTGCCGGGTTTGGAACCTGAACTACGTCTCTCAGGAAGTAGAGAGCAAAGGTTTGAAGTGTCCCCAGCGCCATCAAAATAAACAGGCGTGATACCAGAAACCACACGAAACCGGGACTTCGTTTAGCATCTATCTTGTAGGCACCGAGCATGGTTTTTACCGAGAAGGGTTGATTATCGGGAGAGAGTGGCTGCTCCTTAACCGTTGACACGGTGGTAATCATTGTCCCCAGCAAGACTACCCCGGGAAAACCTATGGCCAGCCACAGCCACATTTCTCCGCCGCCGCTGGAGTAGACATCCATGAAGTAGGCCACTACCCGCAGAAAAGCCACACCAGCTACTACCTCAGCCAGGTTCTTCGCTCCCGACGCTACCCCCTTGCGGTTTTGTGGGGCCAAATCTGGGATGAATGCCTGGAACGGACCTTGAGCGATATTGCAGGCGACCTGCAACAGGCAATAGCCCAGCAATAGAAAGAGAAAGGTGCCGGAGAGGCCTATGCTGGGGAGGAAGAGCAAGGCCAGAAGGGTTCCAACAAGGATAAAAGGGCGACGGCGGCCCAGGCGGAAGTTTGCGCGGTCGCTGATTGCCCCGGCCAGAGGCTGGATAAGTACAGCCACCATCGAGCCACAGAAGGTCAAAATGCCCAAGTAAGTGTTTTTCAGGGCTTCAGGAGTGAATTCCAGGAGGCGAAGTGGGATTATGAGGGTATGTAGGCTGGGCCAGAGAAACGATAGGCCGGCCCCGAAGATGCTTATTTTGACGTAGTCAATAGGTCGGAAAGCTCTTTCTGAAAGCATCTCGTCATCATCTCTATTCGGGCCAATTGGGCAGGCCTTTCATAACTCACAGTTTACCACAGCCAGAAGAGAACCTCAGCTTTGCCCAACGGCGTGCATCGACTGCAGGTTTACCACTGTTGCCACCGTTCGCCTCGACATTGTCCTTTCTTGCCAGAGAAGAAGCTCCAAAGGGAATGCTGATATCAGATTCGGATCGCTGCTCTCGAGTAGTCCTCGAACCGCTTGACAAAAACGTCATAATCAAGTACAGTCTTGCCTAACAGAATAGAACAAAAGGCCGTGAACGAGACTAGTATGTCTCCAGCGAAGCTCAGAGAGCCGGGGGAGGTGTGAGCCGGTGCTGGCGCAGAGGCTGAATGGACTCGGGAGCCGCAAACCGAAAGGATAGCCTCCGAGTAGGCTTTGACGGAGCGGGCACCGTTAGCAGAGCCCAGGGTATCGCTTCAAGTTGTTGGGGCTGTACCTGAAAGAGATGGTTGTCCAGGTCTACGGGCAACCAAGTAGGGTGGTACCGCGAAGGGTAATCCCCTCGCCCCTATGGGCGAGGGGATTTTCTTTGCAGTGCTGGATGGAGAGTCATATGTACTATCCAACATTGGAAGAAGTCAAGGACTATGGCAAGGAAGGTGACCTAATACCGATTTACCGTGAAATCGTCGCCGACCTGGAGACACCCGTGTCGGCGTTTCTGAAGATTAGTCGGGGTGCGTATTCCTTCCTTCTGGAAAGTGTGGAGGGTGGCCAACGGCTGGCCCGCTACAGCTTCATAGGCACCGAGCCGTACCGAGTGCTTGCTACTAGGGGCGAGGACAACACCGATCCTCTCGCCCTCGTTGCTGAGGAATTGAAAAAGCATAGATTAGTGCCGGTCAGCGGTCTTCCTAGGTTCTGCGGCGGCGCGGTGGGTTACCTCGCCTACGAAACAGTCACTCGCTTGGAGAGGCTACCATCTCCAGGCCGCGACCCCCTGGGATTACCGGAGTCGCTGTTTATGTTTATAGACACTATGCTTGTCTTTGACCATGTTACCCACAAGATTAAGGTTCTGAGCCACGCTCGTCTTGACGGAGACACAGAGGAAGCCTATCAAAAGGCAGTGGAAAAGATTGATAACCTTGTGGGGAAGCTGAGCGAACGACTCGAGCCGAGCTTAGGCACAAAGGCTACCAGTCACCGCGTAAGTGGCTCAAAGCTTTCCTCAAACTTCTCTAGAGAAGAGTTTGAAGCCAGCGTAGTAAAGATAAAGGAATATATCACTGCTGGAGAGGCCATTCAGGTGGTGCTGTCTCAACGCCTGGCGCAACCTACCGATGTTGCTCCTTTTGAGGTCTATAGGGCCTTACGTACCATCAATCCCTCCCCATACATGTTCTTCTTTGATTTCGGAGACTTTCACATTGTAGGAGCCTCTCCAGAAGTTCTAGTGAGGGTAGAGGATGGCCATGTGACGACCCGTCCTCTGGCTGGAACCAGGCCCCGCGGGAGGAGTCCTGGCGAGGATGCCATGCTGGAGCAGGAACTCCGCAGTGACGAAAAGGAGCGCGCTGAGCATATTATGCTGGTCGACCTTGGGCGCAACGACGTCGGGCGCGTGAGTGAGCCAGGCACGGTTGAGGTTAGTGAACTGATGGATGTCGAACGGTACTCCCATGTTATGCACCTGGTGACTCACGTGCAGGGCAAGCTACGGCGTGGTATGACTGCCTTCGATGCCTTGCGGGCTTGTTTTCCTGCGGGCACTGTATCTGGAGCTCCCAAGATCCGAGCTATGGAAATAATAGCTGAGCTTGAGCCTGAGAAAAGGGGACCCTATGCCGGGGCTGTAGGCTATCTCTCTTTCTCAGGCAACATGGACATGGCTATAGCCATAAGAACCTTAGTGATGACCAAAGAAGTTGCCTATGTTCAAGCAGGGTGTGGAATTGTCTACGATAGCGTCCCTGAACGTGAGTTTCAGGAGAGTATGAACAAGGCCCGGGCGCTACTTAAAGCTATCAACCAAGCTGAGGGCCAAGACCAGATACCTGGGAGGAGTGATGCTGCTACTGATCGATAACTACGACAGCTTTACCTATAACCTCTTTCAGTACCTGAGTGAGTTAGGTGAGGAGATAGTGGTAGTACGCAATGACGAGATTACCCTTGGGGAGATTGATAAGATGGAGCCTCAGCGCATAGTTATCTCGCCTGGGCCATCTACACCGCTACGAGCTGGTATATCCAACGAGGTCATCCGATACTTTGGTCATAGGTTGCCGATACTAGGCGTTTGCCTGGGGCACCAGTGTATCGGCTACAGTTATGGTGGCTCCGTTGGGCAGGCTGCGGAGATCATGCATGGCAAGTCGTCTTCAATATATCACGATGGCCAGGGAGTGTTTGCTGGGCTGGCTAACCCTTTCTCAGCTATTCGCTACCATTCATTGACAGTGTTGCGTGAGGGGCTCCCGGACTACCTTCAGGTAACCGCATGGACTGCTGACGGCACAATTATGGGACTGCGGCACCGCCAGTACCCGGTAGAAGGCATCCAGTTTCACCCCGAATCATTCATGACTCATGTAGGGAAGGACGTACTAAGGAATTTTCTAGGAAAGGGGAAAAACGATGATTAGGGAAGCCATTGCTTTGCTGGTATCCGGACATTCTCTTTCTGCAGACCAGGCGGCACAGGTCATGGCGGAGATCATGAGCGGTGAAGTTACTCCAGCCCAATTCGGAGCCTTTGTCACGGCGCTGAGGCTCAAAGGGGAAACGGCTGACGAAATTGCTGGGCTAGCTAAGACCATGAGATCCAAAGCCGTTCGCGTGGTCAGCAAGGAGCCGGTCGTGGATACCTGTGGAACTGGGGGTGATAACTCGTCCACTTTTAATATCTCTACTGCTGCTGCCTTCGTTGCTGCTGGAGCTGGGGTAAGGATAGCCAAACATGGTAACCGTGCCATGAGCAGTCAGTGTGGTAGTGCTGATGTACTCGAGGCTTTAGGGGTGCGAATCGACCTTAACGCGGAGCAGGTACAGAGATGCTTGGAAGAAGTAGGCATAGGTTTCATCTTCGCTCCAGTGTTCCATCCGGCTATGAAGTATGCTGGTGCTCCCAGGCGTGAGATTGGAATCCGCACTGTGTTCAATATCCTTGGCCCGCTTACCAACCCCGCCGGGGCCAGAGCCCAAGTGCTCGGTGTAGCTGAGGAATCGTTGACGGAGAAACTCGCTCAGGTGCTTCAATCTCTGGGCTGCCAGCATGCCCTGGTAGTCCATGGTGAGGATGGGCTGGACGAAATCACGGTCACAGGCAAGACACGAGTCTATGAGCTCAAGGACAATCGCATTACAACCTATTCTATCAGTCCTGAGGACTTCGGTTTATCCAGAGCTACCCCGGACAGCTTGAAGGGCGGCACTGTTGATGAAAACGCTGTCTTGCTACGTGGAATCCTGACGGGTGCTCCGGGTCCTCAGCGTGATGTGGTGTTGCTGAATACAGCAGCAGCACTGGTTGCTGGCGGCAGAGCACAAGAGCTTCAACATGGAGTAAAGTTGGCTGGGGAGGCAATTGATAATGGTAGTGCCTTAGCGAAGATGGAGGAGTTGATAAAGCTTAGCCGTAGCTTTACATGAGGGATATCAGATGATACTCAAACAGATAGTATCAGATAATTTGCTGGAACTGGAAGCCAGAAAACGCAATTTTCCACTGGAAGATGTGCGCAGGGCGGTAATGGAGCAAGTTCCACCCCTTGATTTCGCTACGGCTCTGCGTGGTGATGGCATTCAGCTAATTGCTGAGGTCAAGAAAGCGTCACCATCCAAGGGTATTATTCGTCCTGATTTCGACCCGGTAGATATAGCCCAGACTTATGCCAAGAACGGGGCCTCGGCTATATCAGTGCTCACTGAAGGCAGAAACTTTCACGGCAGTCTTGATCATCTCAAGGACATAAAATACGCGCTGATAAACAGGGAAATTCCTCTGCTGAGAAAGGATTTCATTCACGACCCTTATCAGATTTATGAATCCCGTGCCTATGGCGCTGATGCCTTATTACTCATTGTGGCTATCTTGAGTTCCGCGAAGCTGAAGGAATTGCTTTTGTTAAGTCACCAGTTGGGTATGACCTGTTTGGTGGAGGTGCACGGCGAAGCTGAGCTTGAAATTGCTTTGAGTAGCGAAGCACAGATTATTGGCATCAATAACCGTGATCTCAATACATTTACAGTAGACCTTGGGATTACTGAGCGCTTGCGGCCGCTTATTCCACAAGGTCGAATAGTGGTCAGTGAGAGCGGCATAAAAGAGCACAGTGATATAGAGAAGTTGAGGCAGTTGGGTATTGATGCAGTGCTTGTTGGCGAGTCTCTAATGTCAGCGCCTGATATTGCGGCCAGGATGAAGGAACTATTGTGACTAAAATCAAGATTTGTGGACTGTCTGAGGTACAGCATGCTTTGGTGGCAGCCGAAGCTGGTGCGGATTTCATAGGGCTTGTATTTGCCCCCAGTCCACGCCAAGTCTCTGCAGAAAGAGCATTGGAGATGATAAAAGCGGTTCAGGGTGTAAGTCTTCGTCCATCTGCGGTTGGTGTCTTTGTCGATACGGCAGCTAACGAGGTGAACCGTATTGCGGACTATTGCCGTCTGGATTGGGTGCAACTCAGTGGTGACGAAAGTTGGGATTATTGTCGGCGGATTGAGCGGCCGATTGTTAAGACTGTCCATGTGACAAATGCTAGAGGCGCGCAGGAAGTTATTGACGAGATAGCCACGGGATACCAGTTGGGGCTTCATAGTGAGCTTGTCTGCCTTCTTGATTCACAGGTGGGGAATGCTTATGGAGGGACAGGGCAAGCCTTTGATTGGCAGTTGGCAAAAGTGGTATCGGCGAGATTCCCGGTAGTTATCGCTGGAGGACTCACTCCCTCGAATGTTGTCCAGTTGGTCGAAGAAGTTCATCCATGGGGTGTTGACGTGTCATCTGGAATTGAGGTCAATGGGATTAAATCTGTTGACAAAATCAAAGCTTTTGTTGAAGCAGTCAGGGCAGCGCGGTAGTTTGAGCAATTGTTAATACGAGGGAGGACAAGATGCTTGTTGTTATGAAGAACGAGGCTACAGAAGAACAAGTGCAAGTAGTTATTCGCGAAATAGAGGAATTGGGCTACCGTGGTATCCCGATTCCAGGTGCTGAGCGAACCGCCGTTTGTATCATAGGAAATAAGGGCATGGTTGAGGATTCACGGCTGCTTGCTTTGGACGGCGTAAAAGAGACTATCAGGGTAACCAAACCATATAAACTTGTCAGCAGGGAGACACATCCGGAACCTACGGTTATAGCCATTGGTGATGTCAGGATTGGTGGAGAGAAGCCGGTAGTAATGGCTGGTCCTTGTGCTGTAGAAAGTGAGGAACAGGCGCTCACTATCGCCCGCCTGGTAAAACAATATGGCGCCCAGGTCTTTCGAGGAGGAGCCTTCAAACCCAGAACCTCACCGTATAGCTTTCAAGGACTGGGAGAGGAAGGATTGAAGATACTGAAAAAAGTCCGTGAGGAGACAGGTTTGCTAATCGTAACGGAGGCTACCGACCATACAAACCTTGAAGTTGTGGAACGGTATGCCGACATCATTCAGATAGGGGCAAGGAATATGCAGAACTATTCACTGCTGCGTCAGGCGGGACATGCTTCAAAGCCAATCTTGTTGAAGCGAGGCTTTGCGGCTACTATTGAGGAGTTGCTGATGTCGGCTGAATACATTATGTCTGAGGGAAACACACAGCTTATCTTGTGCGAACGCGGAATACGCACTTTTTCTGACAATACACGAAATACGCTGGACATAAGCGCTATACTTTGTATCAACGAGGTTAGCCATCTTCCCATCGTGGTTGACCCCAGCCATGCCAGCGGGCGAAGGGACTATGTTATTCCCCTGTCAAAGGCAGCCATCGCTGTGGGTGCTGATGGCATTCTGGTCGAAGTGCACCATGACCCTTCACATGCACTTTCCGATGGGTTGCAGTCCCTGTATCCGGAGCAGTTTCGAGAATTGGTTGGGGAGATAGCGAAGTTGAAAGGGTAATACTGAGGAGTATAACCTAGGATTTGGCTGATGCAGAAGGAGGCATACATTGTTACCTGATGATTCAGGATACTTTGGTGACTATGGCGGGCGATTTGTGCCCGAGACTCTTGTACCAGCGTTAGACGAGCTCAAAGCAGCTTACGAGAAGGCTAAAGCTGATACTTCTTTCTGGACTGCACTTGACTCATTGTCTCGTGACTATGCGGGAAGGCCGACGCCGCTCTATTTGGCGGAAAGCCTAAGCAAACACTGCGGTGGCGCCCAGATTTTTCTTAAGAGAGAGGATTTAGCTCACACTGGTGCTCACAAGATTAACAATGCCTTGGGACAGGGTCTTGTTGCCCGCAGGATGGGAAAACAGCGAATTATTGCCGAGACAGGAGCTGGGCAGCATGGTGTAGCTACTGCTGCTGTCTGTGCTATGTTGGGGATGGAGTGTGTCGTATATATGGGTGAGGAGGACGTGCGCCGCCAGGCACTGAATGTCTTCCGTATGAAATTGATGGGTGCCGAGGTGAAGCTTGTTTCCAGTGGCAGTCGGACGCTGAAGGATGCTATCAATGAGGCTATGAGAGACTGGGTGACCAATGTCAAGAGCAGCTACTATCTTCTGGGCTCGGTAGTTGGTCCTTATCCCTATCCTCAAATAGTGCGTGATTTTCAGTTAGTAATAGGCAGGGAGACCAGAGAGCAGATTCTGACCAAGTGTAACCGCCTGCCCGACTATATAGTTGCCTGTGTAGGAGGTGGAAGTAATGCTATTGGCATCTTTTATCCCTTTTTGAACGACAAAGATGTCAGGCTTGTCGGAGTAGAGGCGGCTGGTAGAGGGCTTGAGACAGGAGAACATGCTGCCACGTTGGTTGAAGGTAAAATAGGAGTACTACATGGAGCGAAATCGTATGTTTTGCAGGATGGTGATGGCCAGATCCGGGAAACGCACAGCGTCTCTGCAGGGCTGGATTATCCCGGCGTTGGTCCTGAGCACAGCTACCTGAAAGACAGTGGGCATGCAACCTATGTTGCAGTAAACGATGAGGAAGCTCTTGAGGGCTTTCAATTGCTTTGCAGGACAGAAGGCATTACTCCAGCCTTGGAACCGGCTCATGCTGTATTCCATGCTGCCAGGATGGCAGGTTCGTTAGACAAAGAACAAATTGTCGTGCTCAATCTTTCCGGGCGTGGAGATAAGGACATGGATATCGTGGTTGAAGCACTGGGAGAAAAGCGGTGAGTCGTATCGATTCTGTTTTTAGCCGACCGGGGCGTACATCTCTTATACCCTATGTTACTGTAGGTTATCCTAGCATTGAGGCTACATTAAAGGTGGTTCCCCTTCTTGCCAGCAGTGGCTGCGATATAGTGGAGCTGGGAATACCGTTCTCTGACCCACTGGCTGATGGCGTTACTATACAAAAGGCGAGCTTTTGTGCCCTGGAGAACGGAGTCACGCCCCATATTTGTCTAGAGGTAGCCAAGGAGTTGAGCCGTAAGGTCAGTATACCACTGGTGTTTATGACTTATTTCAATCCGGTCTTTAACTATGGTCTGGAAGAATTCTGTGGCAACTGCGCCAACTCCGGGGTCAGTGGCTTAATCATTCCTGACTTACCTCCAGACGAAGGCTCAGAGCTGGAAGCCGTCAGCCGGCGACGAGATATCGACCTCGTTTACCTCCTGTCTCCGACCAGCACTGAAGAGCGTATCAGGCTTGTGGCTGATAGATCCCGGGGATTTATATATTTGGTTTCAGTAACAGGTGTTACCGGAGCCAGGAATAGTCTACCCGCTGATTTACAGGCATTTGTGGCACGGGTAAAACAGGTGGCAAAACAGCCTCTTTGCGTTGGCTTTGGAATATCCACGCCAGAGCAGGCTAGACAAGTAGCTGACGTAGCCGACGGGGTGATTGTGGGTAGCCGCATAATTCAATTTATGGAAGCTGGTGATGAATCAATGGTGCAACTCCGGAGCTTCATGAAAGAGCTCAGAGACGCTCTTGATACATCAAATCCTGGGTAGAAGCGCTTTGTACTTTTCCATCCTGCTCATACCAGCTTCTGATTGTACCAGCCAGGTCATCCAGCAAAGCTCTATCGGTTTGTAGCCGGTGTCTTTTCCCATCTGCTCTACCACTCGGACGAAATTGATGTCGGTAGGAGGCATTTCCTTTCCTGCCTCGGCCAGAATTCCCGCGATAACCCTTTTGACTATCTTGTCCGGCATCACCGTGTCGACACCGCCCATCATTCTCAGGTATTGGAAGGTGTTTATGCCCACGCCTTTGATTTGCCCTATCGGGTCTTTCTCCCAATCATCGAGCCTGGCATGCTTTGCCCAACTGATGAAGGCTTGTCTATCATCTAATCGCCTCTCTCGCTTGATTCTGGCCAAGTAAGAAGCGACAGACTTTGCCATGTGCCAGGAGCGCTTGTTCCGCCAGATCCGCTCAAGCTCTTCGTCGTTGACATTCGGTAGATCTTCGAGGGCGCGGATTCTCCCTGGCTGTACGAATTTCTGCCTGAATTCCTCCACCTTGGGCACCACCGACTGGAAGTAGTTCAAGCCGATGGAGGTAAAGGCAGCGTCCACCACCATTGTCACCACATTGCTGTCCCACCTCTGTGTCCTCAGGCAGCGCTGGCAGTACTC
>Ga0209986_10000552_pt1 | contig 36222 bp, 44 predicted proteins | sample BlataG_FD_183168 | JGI IMG/M metagenome (GOLD analysis project Ga0209986, IMG submission 183168) | Deep subsurface microbial communities from Black Sea to uncover new lineages of life (NeLLi) - Black_00105 metaG (SPAdes) (version 2) | ecosystem: Environmental > Aquatic > Marine > Oceanic >... | reverse complement strand
TGTAGCTGATCCATGTACTCCTCCTTTATTTGGTCTTGGAGGAGTATACCATGACCAGTTCACTTTTGAAGTGAAAACGGTTCACTTTTCAGCTTTAAACGGTTCACTTTTCAACTTTAAATGACACACTGATCGTTGAGAGGGACACCCCCGGTTTCTCCTTCGGCACACGGGAGGACAAGTTTGGCCTTCGTGGGGATCCCACGGGGGAGCTCTTCTTCGAGGATTCCCGTGTGCCCAAGGGGAACCTGCTGGGGCAAGAAGGCGATGGTATGAAGATCGTCCCCGCTTTTGGGGCTCTGACTTGCGCTGGGCACACCGCCATAGCTGCAGGGATCGCCCGAGCTGCGCTGGAGGCCTCCATAAGTTACACCAAGGAGAGGGTCGTGCTTGAGCCGATGACCCTGGCCAACTTCGATACCGTTCAGAGCACCATCGCCGATATGGCCGTCGCAGTGGAGGCAGCCAGGCTCATTGCCTATCGTGGTGTCTTTCCCGCGGTGAAGCAGGGGCCAGACCCCTTGACATTCCTGGCGGCGGTATTCGGCCCCGAGGTGGCGATAGATGTCACCGGCAAAGCCGTCAGGCTTCACGGGGGGTATGGATGTACCAAAGACTTCCCGGTGGGACGCTACTTCAGGGATGCCAAGACGCTCTCCTTGCATCCGACATCTGATTCTCTGAGGTTGACCGCTGGGAAGATGCTCTTGGGCGTACCCTTAGGCCCTCCCCCTGGGGCTGGCGGCACACCCAGGTAAACCGCAGCCAGGAGATCGTGCCCAGACTTCGGAAGTCTCCAAGAACGCTCTCGACGAGTGCGATTGAGGCTGAACCTGAGCTTGTTTGGGCTATGGGCATCTTGCTGAAGACTTCCGAAGTCTATCCTCAAACATCCTCTAAGCGAACCGGCTTGTTCATCACAATGGAATGCGCCCCGAAGCGAGCTCTTAATGCCGTGTTGCCGGTTCGCGGCTTCGCTCCATTAGCCGAAATTGCAGATCTATGGTATAATGAGGGCGGAATTGAAGTGCTGTTGCGTTATGTGAGTTCTTTAGAAAGACTAGACGGAAAAGGCTTTGAACAGGAGTAGTAAGCCATCCCCACAGAGAGCTGGGTAAGGGTGGAAGCCCGGCAGGGCGCCGATGGGGAGCGCCGAAAGGCCGAACTCGCCTGGGAGCCGCAACGGTGAAACGTAGGGGCGGAACGCCGTGTCCGCCCCCGGAGTAGTCGTTGCCGAGTAGCGATCGTTAGAGGCTGAGAGCGGATGGAGAGCGTGGGGCTGTAGCGCAGTTGGGAGCGCGTCTCAATGGCATTGAGAAGGTCAGGGGTTCGAGTCCCCTCAGCTCCACTACAACCATCAAGCAGGGTGGTACCGCGGAGAAGCCCCCTTCGTCCCTGAGGCGAAGGGGGCTTTTGTTGACATTAAGAAAAGGAGCAGACAAATGACTGATCGTTATGTCCCTCAAGAGATCGAATCCAGGTGGCAGAAGCGCTGGGAAACGGACAGGCTGTACTATGTCACCGAGCGGGACGACAGGCCCAAGTTTTACAACCTGGTGATGTATCCCTACCCTTCCGGAGACCTGCACATGGGCCACTGTCGCAACTACGTCATCGGTGACGTGGTGGCCCGCTACAAGACGATGCTAGGCTACAACGTCCTCAACTCCATGGGCTGGGACGCCTTCGGGCTGCCCGCCGAGAACGCCGCCATCAAACAAGGCATCCACCCCCGCACCTGGACCGAAAGGTGCATCGCCAGGATGAAGGACCAACAGCGCAAGATGGGCCTCTGCTACGACTGGGACCGGGAGATTTCGTCCCACGATCCCAACTACTACAAGTGGAATCAGTGGTTCTTCGTCAAAATGTACGAGCGGGGCCTGGCCTATAAGGCCAAATCACCCGTCAACTGGTGCCCCAGTTGCAGGACCATCCTGGCCAACGAACAGGTCATCAACGGACGCTGCTGGAGGTGCGACTCGGTGGTCACCAAGCAGGAGTTCGAACAGTGGTTCCTCAAGATCACCACCTACGCCGATGAACTGCTGGAGGACATTAAGAAGCTGGACCACTGGCCCGAGCGGGTGAGGGTCATGCAGGCCAACTGGATAGGCCGTAGCGAAGGAGCCGACGTGGTCTTCAAGTCGGAGCAGGGGGACGACATTGTCGTCTTCACCACCCGTCCCGACACTCTGTGGGGCGCTACTTTCATCGTGCTGGCCCCGGAGCACCCCCTGGTGGAGAAGCTCACCGCCCCCGAAAAGCGCAAGGAGGTCAAGGAGTACAAAGAGTTCGCCGTGCTCCAGAGCGAGATCCAGCGCCTGAGCGTCGAGAAGGAGAAAACTGGCCTCTTCATCGGCGCCTACGCCGTTAACCCTGTCAACGGCGAACGCATCCCCATCTGGATCGCCGACTACGTGCTGATGACCTATGGCACCGGCGCCATCATGGCCGTCCCCGCGCACGACGAGCGGGACTTCGAATTCGCCCTCCAGTTCGGCCTGCCCATTATCCCGGTCATCGCCCGACCTGACGGCGTTGCCAAGAGTCTGGTGTTTCCCGGGTCTGTGCGCGAAGGATTCGCCGACGAACTGAGGGCGGTGGACATCAAGTTCGAGGCCAGGCCGGTTGGCGAGGTGGGCGAGGGGTTGTACGTCACCCTACAGGGTGACCAGCAGATAGATCGTTACATCGAACTGATACAAGAGTACCTCCTGCCCGATAGCTGGAACGAGGTCGTTGGTGCTCGATGGGGCTTTATCTTTCATGATGGTGTCCGAGAACTCGACTCTGTGGAAGCCGACCGCGAGATCGTGGCCCGCTGCAGGGTCCTGAGCGCGTCGAAGGGCAAGGTCCTGAGCGCGTCGAAGGGCAAGGAACTGGAGCCAACGGTGCGAGACAAGCCCTTCGATACGCCTGCGGCTACTCAGGACAAGCGCACGATTATGGAGATGCTTTACTCCCTGCCTTTCTACCGGGACGTGCTCTTCCACGCCGAGTACGGGACGATGATCAATTCGGGCCCGCTCACCGGAACCCCTGGCGACATGGGCGTGAGACGCACCACCGAGTGGCTAGAGGAGAGGGGCGTCGGTGAGTACGCCGTCAACTACCGGCAGCGGGACTGGCTCATCAGCCGCCAGCGCTACTGGGGCACCCCCATCCCCATCATCTACTGCGAGGAGTGCGGCATCGTCCCCGTGCCTGAGGAGCACCTGCCTTTGCTCTTGCCTGAGGAAGTTGACTTCACCCCCACGGGCACGGGCGAATCGCCCCTGGCGACGGTGCCCGAATTCGTCAACACGACCTGCCCCAGGTGCGGCGGCCCAGGCCGGCGGGAGACCGACACCATGGACACCTTCGTGGACTCGTCCTGGTATTACCTCCGTTACTGCGACCCCCGCAACGCCGAGAGGCCCTTTGACCCGGAGAAGGCGGCCTACTGGATGCCCGTTGATCAATACACCGGCGGCATCGAGCACGCCATCCTGCACCTGCTCTACTCCCGTTTCTTCACCAAGTTCCTGCGTGACATCGGCCTGACGGAGGTGGACGAGCCCTTCTCGGCTCTCTTCACCCAGGGGATGGTGCTCAAGGACGGCGAGGCGATGTCGAAATCGCTGGGGAACATCGTCTCGGTGGACGAGATCACCGCGACCTACGGGGCCGACACCGCCCGAGCCTTCACCCTCTTCGTCGCCCCGCCGGAGGTGGACTTCGAGTGGTCGGAGCAAGGGGTGGAGGGGACGCATCGCTTCCTGAGGCGGGTCTGGAGCATTATTTGGGGGGAGGGAGCGGGCGGCGGGCAGGGAGCGGCGAAGCCGTCCGAGGCGCAAATCGCCGAATTGAGGCGGATGACCCATAAGACCATCAAGAGGGTCACCCGGGACATGGAAGCCTTCAAGTTCAACACCATGCTGGCAGCCCTGATGGAGTTCAACAACTACCTGATCAAGGCCAAAGAGACGCCAGTGGTGGAGACGCTGGCATGGGAGGAGGCCATCGAGGCGCTGTTGCTGCTGCTGGCCCCCTCCTGTCCCCACATTGCTGAGGAACTGTGGACTCGCACTGGCCGACCCTATAGCATCCATCAACAGGCTTGGCCCGTCTGGGATCCCGAGCTGGCCGCTAAGGAAGTCTTCACCCTGGTCGTCCAGGTCAATGGCAAGCTGCGGGACCGGCTGGAGGTGCCAGTGGACATCAGCGAGGAGGAGGCCAAGGAGCTGGCCTTGGCCAGCGATGGCGCCCTGCGCCACCTGAAGGGCTTAGAGGTCAAGAGGGTCATCTACGTGCCGGGGCGGCTGGTGAACATCGTGGCGAAATAGCAGTACAGGGAAGGTCTCTTAACTGGGGAGTGGAGGGCTTACAAAGCGGGGAGAGGCGCAGGCCTGTCCCTCTACCCACAAGGGGCAGGACAAAGAGCGTCCACTGATGGAATACCTTTGCACCCGTCTTTCTATCACCCTCCACCGGCTGTTCCCGATTTCAAAATCCTTCGACTATCCATAGATTTCGAATGAAATGGTAAGGATGCACTGAACTCAGTCAATTATGGCACTTTTGGCCGAAATCGTGTGTCAAGATATTGTGAAAATCGCATGAATTCTGCGTGAAGGGCAGCCTGATCTATTTCATTGTCAATCCGAAGGCTCATCCTCTATGCTTAATGACGCAAATATGCTTGTTTGGATATGCCCTATCCGCAGAATGGGCAAACTCATCAGTGAAAACCCTGCTCTGTCTACGTTCTTCTTCTATTCCTCTTCCGGAGCGCTTCCAGATAGCGAGGCACAGTCACGGCATATGGCCGGTATAGGAAGCGCGAGACGGGGTAATCATAGGCCCCGATGTGGCGTACGAATTGGCCTCCGAAGCCCTCTTTGAACCTATAAACCCCCCACATTGGATCTGATTCGTCTAGGACGTCAGGCGCTCCCCACATGTCATACACTGTGTAGCCTTGGGCCTTGGCCCAGCGCATGGCCTCCCATTGCAGGAGGTGGTTGGGCATCAGGTTGCGGTGCAGGTCTCGCGAGGCACCATACATGTACCAGGCCTTCTTTCCGAAGCGGAAGAGAATAAGGCCGGCCAAGGGCTGGCCCTTGTACTCGGCGATGAAGAGTTGAGCCAGGTTTGCCTCGATGAAAGTCTTCCAGGCATCGCGATAGTAGTTAGAGGGACGGATGATGAACTCATCCCGGGTGCTGGTCTCGACGTACATCTCATAAAAGAGGGGCAGTTTGGCCAGCCCACCTACGCATACCTTTACCCCTCGCCGCTCGGCCAGGTGGACGTTGTAACGGGTCTTGGACGTCATGGCCTTCAACAGCTCGTCCTCTTCCCGTGTCAGGTCTATGAGAATGGTGTTGCGGAATTGGACTTGCTCGGAGGAGAGCCGCCAACCCCGTCCTTCCAGGGTGGTGATGACTTGAGCAGATGGGGAGCTGAAGTCTTCCAGACAGACATCGGGGTCAATCTTAATGAAGATAGCGTGATAGCGCCTGGCTACGTCCTCTAAAGTGGCTAAGACGAGCTTCAGCAACCCATCATCCCTGTAATCAAGAGCTGGCCCTTTGGGCACATACATTATGCAGAGAGGGAGATGGAGGAACCTGCGTCGCAGGATGGAGGCGGTGGCCCGTACCAAGCCATTCTCCTCGAAGAGGAGGCGCAGGGGCTTCCAACCGTATTGGGCTTTGAACTGGCCCCACTCGTGGGATTGCAATATATGAGTATAGGACAGCTTGAGAAGGGCCTTGTTCCAAAGATTGCGCTCCGTTACCTCAGTTACTCGCACTTTGCCTCTATCCTGGTCTGACTCGCCAAGTCACTAACCTGTTGTAAAGCCAGTATAGTAATGGTGAGTAAACGTAGTCATAGGCGCCCAGGTAGTGCACCACCTGGCCTCCAAAGCCCCGTTTGAAGCGATAGACTCCCCACAGGCCATCGCTCCGCTTCAAGAACTCTCTTTCCAGGAGCTCCTCTTCTTCATCAGGGATGCCCCACATATCGTAGGTCAAGCAGCCGCGCTCCTTGGCCCATTCGATGGCCTCCCACTGCAGGAGGTAATTGGGCATAAAGTTGCGGTGTTCATCGGACGAGGCCCCGTACATGTACCAGGCCTTTTGGCCAAAGGCAAAAGCCATTAACCCGGCCAAAACCTTGTGTTCAAAAGTAGCCAGGAACAGTTTGGCAAGGCCCCGGGGTACGAAAAGCTGGTGGGCAGCCTCGTAATATGACTCGCTGTGAATCCCGAAACGATCGCGCTCGCCGGTAAGCTGCAGCAAACGGTAGAAGCCAGGCAAGTCCTTGGCCGTACCTTCGCGCACAGTCACCCCTTTGCGCGCCGCCAGCCGGATATTGTAGCGGGTCTTGGACTTCATGCGGGCCAGAACAGCCTCGGGGTCAGGTGTCAGATCCAACAGGATGGTGCACCGAGGCTGAAGGGTCTGCAGGCTGGCACGAAAGCCTAGTTCCGTGAGTTGTGGGGCCAGTGTAGGGTCTTCAGCCAGGTCGGGCTCGATCTTGAGGAAGATGGCGCGGCGCTGGCGGCAAAGATGGTGCAAGGCCTCCAGCAGAGTTTGTGTCACTTCTTCATCGGCCCAGTCCGCGATGGGCCCCTTGGGCGCATAGGCGATGGTCTGCAGACCCAAGGGCAAAGGGCGGAAGAGGATCTGGGCACCGGCCAGCAATTGGCCTTGATCCTCAATGGCTACGCGAGCGACCTGCCAGCCGAATCTCTCCTTGAGTTGGCCCCACCGGCTCGATTGCAGGATGTGGCCCCCAGGAGACGCGGCCACGAAGGAGTTCCAATCCTCTTCGCTTATATCGCTGGGTAAGTGAACGCGCAAAGCTGGATCATCCTTTCCTCGCTGATGATGCTATTATACCATATCTTTCGCAAAGAGCCACTTTTCTGCTGTTTGCGCCTGCGTAGCAGGTCGGGGGGCGTGGGGGGTGTCCCCCCATCTTCCTCTTCCCCCTTCTCCAGTGCGGGATATTGGCCCACCGGGCCTGCTCCTGAGTAAGGCAAAAGTGGGATTGAGGGGATACGTCTCGACTGAGCTCGACGAGGTCCCCTCAAACTCCCCAGGCTTCGCTGCGCAAGCCCCATTTGCGCCAAGGCACGGCCAAGGCTTTGCGCCGTCCACCCCAGGGCGAGGCCTACGGACGCATCGAGTGCCCCGAGGGAGAGCTGAGCTTCTACGTCGTAAGCGATGGCTCGGCCAACCCGTACCGTGTCCGAATCCGTCCACCATCGCAGATCAACCTCGGCGCCCTGAAGGAGATGTGTGAGGGACACAAGATACAAGACATCGTGATCATTCTGGGCAGCATCAACCTGACCATGGCGGACTTGGATCGCTGATCGCGTATCGCTGGAAGGGGAGATGGTGTTTTGGTTTGAAGCGCTGGATATGGGGCCTGGTGCGGGCCATTGACAGGGTGGCTGAGGCCATATACCTCAGGGGCATCTATCCCTAGACGCAGTAGACCGCAAATCCCAGTTCCCACGCCGCCGGATTGCGGACGTGGGAGCCCGCACCGTTGCCAACTGCGGTCTACTGAGACTGTTGTTGCCCCATTGCTGTGAACTTGACGGAGGAGAGGACGTCTGAGCTTGGCTCAGGTCCCTGCAGAAGCAAGCTTCGGCGTCCAATACCTTCATTGGCGAGGTGGACCGGATATCGAGCTCTTGCCAGCGGAAAGCTGGCGGGGGCTTTTCTTGACTATTGAGGCCACCTAAGCTACAATAGGGCCAGGAGAAGGTCACGGTTGCTGAGGTGACCGATGCGGAAGCGCACCATATCATTTTGAGTGCAAATGCAGGTCAGAACCGAAGTTTTACAGGTGAACCCCATAGAGCCAGAAGGCGCTGTAATCCGGCCGGCCCGCGGAGGTGATCCGACAGGGCGGGCTGGTGGCCTTTCCCACAGAGACGGTCTACGGCCTGGGAGCAGACACCTTGAACCCGGAGGCGGTGGCCCGTATCTTCGTCGCCAAGGAGCGCCCTCCCAACGACCCCATCATCGTCCACATCGCCGACGTCGTGGAGCTGAACCTTGTGGCACGGTACCCGCCGGAGGGCGGGTGATTCGTTTGTCGTGATGAAATGAAGGTGAGGTTATGTTCTCTAAAAAGGTCGAAGACAGCATAAGGGGGTCATCACTTGTCGTCCCGACACCCCCTTACGGGTAGTGGTGCGGGTGTTATGTGACACGGACATCGAAACCATCGCCGTGGAGGACCCCTCAAGTGAGGTGATAGGCATTATCTCATATTTCGACATCCTGGTCCGCTATCAAGACGCCGACCTGGACCGGGGCGTGGCCGCCGACGTGACGAGCCACAAGGTCATCGCCATCTCGCCGGACACCCCTCTGGACGAGGCCATCCACATCATAGTGGAGAAGCACATCCGTTTCCTGGTGGTCACCGAGGAAGGGCCTGAAGGCCGCACGCCGGTGGGAGTGCTGTCAACCACCGACGTCATACGCCACCTGTTGGGCCCCAGGTGGATGTGGTATCACCCGGAGAGCGCCTTGACAGCTCGTCCCCGGCTGAGGGTGCGATCGGACAGGGGAACGAGGAATTAAACCATGTGGATAGAGGCCCTATTGCTCCTGATTGTCGCCCTGTGCGCCTGCCTGGCGGTGGTCATCAAAGACCTGCTCAGGGCCGTTATCGCCCTGGGGATAGGCAGCGCCGCCCTGTCGGCCGTCTTCTTCCTGCTGGGGAGTCCCTACGCCGGCGCCTTCGAGCTGAGCGTGGGGGTGGGGCTGGTGAGCGTCTTGCTCATCTCCGCCATCAGTCTGACCGCCCCCGAGGAGGGGAGGTCGGATGAGTAAGTTGGTAGCTCTGGCCATCATCTTGCTGCTGGGCGGCCTGCTGCTGGGCCGCTTCTTCGTATCCTTCCCGCCTGTGAGCGACGGCTTCCGGACGCTGTTTTGGGAGGAACGCGCCCTCGACCTGGCCGTGCAGGTGGGGCTGATCTTCGCTGGCGCGCTGGGCGTTGCCGCATTGTTGCCCAGGAATAGGGAGGATGACGGATGAAGGCAGATATAGTCCGTTTGGACGTACTGAACACCTCGCTGGCCGTGTTGTTGTTCCTGGTTGGGTTGTTCTGTCTGCTCACACGACGCAACGTCATCAAGCAGGTGATCGGCCTCAAGATCATGCTCCAGGGGGCCGCGCTGGGCCTCATCCACGCCGGCAACCTGCGCGGGGAGACGCGCTTTGCTGAGACAATGGTCATCTCGGCCCTGATCGTCGAAGCGGTCGTGATCGCCATCGCCCTGGCGCTGATCGTGAACATCTTCCGCCACTATCCCTCAGGAGACGTTGACCACCTGGACTGGCTGCGGGGTTGACGTGATGAACGGACTGGTGGTGGGTGTGGTGGGGCTGCCGCTACTGGCGGGCGCGCTGGTGGTCGTGGCGTCACGACGCGTCCACCCATCCACCGCGCACCGCGTGGCGCTGACGGCGACCGCATTGACGGCGCTGTGCGCTCTGGCCCTGCTGCCCCATGCCGGAGACGGCCCGGCCATCGCCGTGGAGTGGCTGCCCGGCGCCGGCCCTATGGGACTGACCACCGGCGCCACAGGGCTCTACTCTGTGCTGGTGACCACGTGGGGGGCATTCCTCGTCCTGCTCGGCACCACCTCGCGCAGCGCGGAATATCCACCCCTGTCCGGGGCGGTGACGCTGCTGGCGCTGGCGGCCACCAACGTTGCCTTCCTGACCGAGCACTTCCTGGCCCGCTACATCGCGCTGGAGGTCGTGGCCCTGTGCATCGCCCTGGCGCTGCTGGTCGAAGTGCGAAACTCGGCGGGCATCCGCCTGGCCCGGAGCAGCTACCTGCTCCTGCGCCTGGGCGACGCGGGCCTGCTCACCGCCATCCTGATATTGAGAGAGGCCAGCGGTACGTTGAACATTGGCCCGGCGCTGGAGCTTGCCCTGAGTTCCATCGAAGGGTCGGGCGGCGCGCTGGACGCCACGCGCCTGGGCTGGGTCGTGGCCGGCTTCGTACTGGCGGCGTGGGTCAAGTTGGGCGGCTGGCCCTTTCACCTCTGGAGCCAGCCTGGGCGACGGCTTTCGCTGGCCTCGCAGGCCTGGCTCTACGCCACCGTCGTGCCCAACCTGGGCGCATACCTGCTCTATCGCGTCACGCCGCTGTTGGCGCTCACCAGCCCGCTGCAGACGATGGCGCTCTGGCTAGGGGCCGGCGGCGCGGCGCTGGCGGCGCTCATGGCGCTGACACAGGCGGACCGGCGCGCCGCGCTGGTCTACCTGGGGGCTGCGCAGGGCGGGTTGGCGCTCTTCGTCGCGGCCAGCGGAGTCAAGCCAGCCGTCTGGTTGGGCTTGCTGGCGCTGACGCCGCTGCGCCTGTTGCTCTTCCTGGCGGCCGACGCCGCCCAGAGCTCCGCTTCACCCACCCGGCGCGGAGTTGCAGCAGGCTTCTTTGCCCTGGGCGGGCTGGCGCTGGTGGCTTTCGGCCTGTTGACAACCTGGTGGGCACGGGAGGCAGGGGCTCCGCTGGACGCGCTGCTCGTCGTCGAGGCCGCTGTCGCGCTGACCGGTGTCTGGGCAGTGCGCATGGCGCGGCGGCTTCTGTCAGACCCTAAGGGTTTTCCTGAACCCTTAGGGTCTTTGGAGCTTCACTGGACGCAGTGGGTAACGGTCGGGTTTTTGGGCATCGGGGTGTTGGCCGGCGGGCTGGCCTCGGGACCGCTGGCCCGCCACCTGGCGGCAGCCAGCCGCATGGCGCTGCCGGTCATGCCTACGTTGCCAGCCTTGTTGCGCTATGCGGCGACTACCCCGGCGCTGCTGGTGGTGATGGCTCTGGTGTTGGCGGTGTGGCGGCTCCAACGGCGCTCCAGATGGGAACCTCTCGTTCCGGCGCAGCCAACGGAGGAAGTGTTCGACCTGGAAGAGGGGTTGGCCCGGGCGGCCCAGGTGTTGCACGCCGTGATCGAGGTCGGCATCGCGGAACAGATCGTCGCCTTGCTCGTGCGGGCTGTGGTGGATGGTGCACGCGTCACCCACCGGGTCGTGGAACATAAGGGCCTGGAGGGCCTCCTGCGCCGTTCCGTGCAGGTTGTGGTGGATGGTGCGCGCGTCACCCACCGGGTCGTGGAACAGGATAGTCTGGAGGGCCTCCTGCGCCTTGTCGTGCGGGCTGTTCTGGTGCTAAGCCGGGGTTTGCAGCGTTGGCACACGGGACGGCTGCGGCGTAACCTGTTGTGGGTGGCGGTCAGCCTGGCGCTGGCAGTGCTGGCCCTGGTGCTGTATGATTAGTAAGGGGGGAGACATGAACATGGAGACAATGTGGCTGGTGACCATCCTGGGCGCGCCGCTGGCGGCGGCGCTGTTGCTCTCCCTGCTGCGCGGCCGCGGCGCGCGTATGGCGGGTTGGATCGCAGGCCTGGCTGCGGCGCTCTCGCTGGCCTCCACTTTCGCCCTGCTACCCGCGCTCCAGCGCGGCGAGGTCCCCACGCTCGGCTTCGAATGGATCCCGGCGGCGCACATCCGCCTGGCGCTGCACCTGGACTGGCTGGCCCTCCCCTTCCTGGTGACCGAGGCGGCCGTGACGCTGATGGCCGTCGTCTACGCCTGGGGCTACCATCGCCCGGACGAGAGGACGCCGTTTTTCTACGCCCTGCTGATGCTCTTTGCCGTAGGGATGTCCGGCACCACCCTGGCCGACGATATGTTCCTGTTCTACATCTTCTGGGAGCTGATGCTGGTGGCCTCCTGCGCGCTGATCGCCATCTGGGGCGAGGGCGAGCGCCGGGGCGCGGTGGCACTCAAATACTTCATCTTCACCCACCTGGGGTCACTGATGGTGCTGGTGGGGCTGATCGTGCTCTACGACGCCACCGGGAGCGACAGTTTCTCGGCCCTGCGGGCGGGTGTCACGTTAGCCCCCGGCCTGGTGACGACCGTGACCATGTTCTTCATCATCGGCTTCTGCGTCAAGATGGCCATCTTCCCGCTGCATCTCTGGCTGCCCGACGCCCACGCCGTGGCCCCGATGCCGGTCACCATCATGCTCGCGGCGGCAATGCTCAGCATGGGCACCTACGGCGTACTCCGCTTCCCCCTGAGCATCTTCTCGCCGGCCCAGATGGCCCCCTTTGCCGTGCCGATGATGGTGGCGGGCATTGTCTCCGAGCTCTACGGCGCGCTGATGGCTCTGGCCGAGCAGGACATCAAGCGCATCATCGCCTATTCCAGCGTCAGCCAGATGGGGTACATCCTCTTTGGGCTGGGCACGCTGACCTACGACGGGATCGCCGGGGCGACGCTGCACGTCATCTACCACGCCATCGTCAAGGCGCTGCTCTTTATGTGCACCGGGCTGGTGATACGTGCTACAGGGCGGCGGCGCATTGCGGAGCTGGGCGGCCTGGGGAGCGCGATGCCACTGGTGGGGCTGTGCACCGCTGCAGGTGCGCTGGCCATCGCCGGTATGCCGCCCTTTTGCATCTTTACCAGCGAGTGGATGATCTTCTCCGGTGGCTTTCACACTGCCCACCTTGGGCTCTCGATCCTGACGGTGTTCGGGTCGCTGCTGACGGTGGCCTACGCCCTCTGGTTCGTGGGGCGCATCTTCTTTGGCGCTCGCCCGGAAGGGCTGACGGTAAACCGGCTGCCCTGGGCGATGGTGGCGCCGATGGTCTTGCTGGCTGCGTTCGCTCTCATCGCGGGGCTGTTCCCGGCGCCGGTCTTCGACTGGGTGGCCCACGGGTTGACGTTGATCCTGGGAGGCAACTGGTGACGGGCGACGTGTGGGTGGTGCTGCCGCTGGCCTGCCTGGCCACTGGCGGGTTCGTCGTCTACCTGGTGGCGCGCCTGTTGACCAGCCGCAACGACCTGCTGGCGCTGGTCACGGCGCTGGTCTTCGCGGTGGCGCTGGTGGCGCTGGCACCGCTCTTCCTTATCACGCGGGCAACCCTGAGGACTGCTGAAGGGCTGCCGGCCTGGGGCCACCTCGGAGAGGGTGGGGCCTTCCTGCGCGCTGACCCCGGCGGGTTGGTGGTGGCAGGCGTAGCGCTGGGTCTGGGGCTGCTGGTAGCGCTCTACTCCGGTCGTTACCTGGCGCTCGACCATCGCTACGAAACCTACTACCCGCTGCTGCTGTTGCTGGTGGCCGGCCTGGTGGGCATGGTGTTGGCGGCCGACCTGTTCAATCTCTACATGTTCTGCGAGTTGATGAGCATCGCCGCCTACGTGCTGGTCGCCTTTCGCCGCCGCCTCGCCACGGCCATTGAGGCCGGCTTCAAATATCTGGTGATGGGCAGCGTGGGCACCGTCATCATCCTGATGGGCATCTCGTTCGTCTATCGCGAGACGGGGACGCTGGCGCTGCCGCAGGCGATGGGCGTGCCGGGGCGATGGGCCCGCGCCGGGATGGGCTGCTTCCTGGTGGGCTTCGGCATCAAAAGCGCCATCGTCCCCCTCCACACCTGGCTGCCCGACGCCCACGGGCGGGCGCCCAGCAGCATCAGTGCCATGCTCTCCGGCATCGTCATCCAGAGCGCCTTTTACGCACTGCTCAAGGTCAGCCTGGGGCTGGGCTTTCCGGCGCGCGGTCTGGGGACGCTGCTGATTGTGCTCTCGCTGCTCAATATGACGTTGGGCAACGGGCTGGCGTTGGTACAGACCCACACCAAGCGGCTGCTGGCCTATTCGACGATTGTGCAGATGGGGTATATCATGTTGAGCGTGGGCATCGGGTTGCGCTGCGATGTGCCGAGGGCCATCCAGGCCGGCTTCTTCCTGCTGCTGGCCCACGCGGCGATGAAGGGATTGGCTTTCCTGTGCACGGGGGTCTGTCACTTCTACTGCGACGCCACCCGGATCACAGAGCTGCGCGGGACGGCCACGCGCCTGCCGCTGGTGGCCGTGGCCTTCAGCGTGGCGCTGGCGGGATTGGCTGGCGTGCCGCCGCTGGCCGGCTTCGCCGCCAAGTGGTTCATGCTGACCGGCGGCGTGCAGGCCGCCGACGCCCTCGGCTACCTGGGATTGGTCGCCTTCGTGGTCAACAGCCTGCTGGCGCTGGGTTACTACCTGCCGCTCATCGGCACGCTGTTCACACGGAAGACTTCCGAAGTCTCTGAGACTTCGGAAGTCTTGCCCCAGATCCGAATCTCGCCCTGGATGGCGCTGCCGCTGGTGGTGTTGGCGGCGCTGGTGCTGATCTTGGGCCTTTACCCCCGGCCGGGGCTGGCGCTGGCGCTCCAGGCACAGGCATTTGTTTTCGAGATGTTGAGGTGAGAGATGGAAGACATCCTCCTCTCCCCGCCAGTGGCCTTCATCGCTTTTCTGGCCATCGGCTGCGGGATATATCGGCTGGGAGGGGCTATCGCCGCTCCGGGAAAGCCCCATCCGGGCAAGCGGGCCACCTACGCCTGCGGTGAGGACATCCCGGCCCAGAGGGTGACGCCCTCCTATCAGGATTTCTTCTACCTGGCTTTGCTCTTCGCCATCCTGCACCTGGCCGCCCTGGTGGTGGCCACCGCACCCCGTGACGGTGCGTCAGCCTGGCTGGCTACCATCTACCTGGCCAGCATCGGGGTGAGCGTGTATGCCTTGATGGGGATGCAGAGGCCAACGGATTGAGTGGAGGTGTCCATGCTCGACGGTTTGATCCGCTGGGCGAGGCGCAAGTCTCCCTGGATACTGCATTTCAACACCGGCGGCTGCAACGGCTGCGATATCGAGCTTCTGGACGCCCTCACCCCCCGCTTCGACGTGGAGAGGCTGGGCATCCTGGAGAAGGCCACCCCCCGCCACGCCGACGTCCTGATCTGCGCCGGCCCGGTCACCAGGCAGGCCAGGGACAGGCTCTTACGCATCTACGAGCAGATGCCGGAGCCCAAATGGGTCGTGGCTATCGGAAGCTGTGCCTGCTCCGGCGGGGTCTTCCGCGGCTGCTACAACGTCCTGGGCGGGATTGACCAGGTCATCCCCGTGGATATGTACGTTCCAGGGTGCGCCTGTAAGCCGGAAGCCATCATTGACGGGCTGGTGAAATTACTGGAGGGTATCTGAATGCCGGCGAGAACTCTGCTCAAGAAGCTGAAAGAAGCCCTGGGGGAGCACATCGGCCAGGCCTGGGTGCCCCGCCCCCACCGCGCCTTCTTCACCGTGAAGCGGGAGGAGCTGCACGACGTGGTGGAGGCGCTGGTGAAACGCTTCGACATCCGGCACCTCTCCACCATCACCGGGGTGGACACCGGCGAGGAGATCGAGCTTCTCTACCACTTCTGGGATCATGACGTCTGCTTCACGGTGAAGATCACGCTCCCCCACCACCAGCCGCGCATCAAGACGCTGACGGACATCGTGCCTGGCGCCCTTTTCTACGAGCGGGAGGTGCACGACCTCCTGGGGGTGGAATTCGAGGAGCATCCCGACCTCAGCCCCCTGGTGCTTCCGGAGGGATGGGAGGATGGGCACCCGCTGTTGAAGGATTGGTCGCCGCCTGAGGAGAACTGACGTGGCTCAACGCCTTCTCATTCCCATCGGGCCGCAGCACCCGGCCCTCAAGGAACCCCTGGGCTTTCGCTTCCGGGTGGAGGGGGAGCGGGTGCTCGAAACCCACATCAGGATGGGCTACGTGCATCGGGGCATCGAGCGGGCCTGCCAGGAGCGCACCTACATCCAGGACCTCTACCTCGTCGAGCGGATCTGTGGCATCTGCTCCCACATCCACACCACCGCCTTCTGTCAGGGAGTGGAGGAGCTTCTGGGGGTCGAGGTCCCACGGCGGGCACTCTACATCCGCACCATCGTCTGCGAGCTGGAGCGCATCCACAGTCATATGCTCTGGCTGGGGGTGTTGGGCCGCGACGCTGGCTTTGAGACGCTCTTCATGTACACCTGGCGGGACCGGGAGACGGTGCTGGACATCCTGGAGGAGATCTCCGGCAACCGCATAAACCACGCGGTCAACACCGTCGGTGGAGTGCGCATTGATTTGACCCAAGCTCACATCGAAAGTATACTTAAGCGGCTCGACTATCTGGAAGAGCAGGCGCACTACTACTTGGGGTTGGTGACCACCGAGTCCACCTTCGTGGCCCGCACTCATGGGGTGGGGTATCTCTCCAGGGAGGACGGCCGGGCCCTGTGTGTGGTGGGCCCCACTACCCGCGCCTCTGGAGTTGACCGCGATGTGCGGCGTGACGATCCCTACGCCGCCTATGAGGAATTGCCCTTCGAGGTGGTAACCGCCAGCGAGGGCGACGCCCTGGCCCGGACGGTGGTGCGGGTGAAGGAGGTCGTCGAGAGCGTGCGCATGGTGCGCTATGCCCTTCAAAATTCGCCGCAGGGCGAGGTGCGGGTCAGAGTGCGCCGCCGCGTCCCCTCTGGCGAGGTGATCAGCCGGGTGGAGGCGCCACGGGGGGAGCTCATCTATTACATCAAGAGCGACGGCACGGAGAGGCCGGCGAGGGTCAAGATGAGGACGCCGACCCTGGCCAACCTGGTGGCCGTGCCGCACATGCTCAAGGAGGCCCACATCGCCGACATCCCTATCGTCCTGGCGGCCATTGACCTCTGCATCGCCTGTGCCGACCGCTAGTGGCCGTTAGCCCCACCCCCTCCCAGCCTCCCCCTCACAGGGAGAGGAGCATCGTCGCCACCGGCCGAATGTTAAAACCGCACCCACGGTTGCAGGGACACTGAACGCTTACTAACCAGGCACCGAGCCGCTTACTGGAAACAAAGGAGAAAATCCTGTGCCTCTGACTACCCAACAGAGCGAGGCCCCGGCCGAGATATCTCTTGGCCGAAGGCTCTTGAACTTCCAGACCCTCATTTCCTTCGCCGTCGCCTTCGCCGTCCTCTACTTCCTGCTGACCAAGGTGGATATTGACCTTCAGCAGACAGCGATGGTCCTGCGCGGTACTAACCTGCCCCTCTATCTTCTAGCCTTCCTCGTTTATTACCTGACCTTCCCACTCAGGGGTTGGCGCTGGCGGATTTTGCTCCTCAACGCCCAGTTTGATGATCCCCCACCCGTCAGGGACTTGACGGAGATCACTTTTCTCTCCTACTTTGCCAACACCCTTGCCCCGGCCAAGCTGGGCGACCTGTATCGCGGATATCTGCTGGGTAGAAACGCGGGCGTCTCCTTCCCCAAGACGATGGGCACCATCCTCGCCGAGCGGTTCATCGCCCTGGTCGTCCTCTTCGCCCTGGTGGGGGCCATCAGCCTGGTCGGCTTCGGGGGGCAACTGCCGGAGATCATCTCGCAGATTCTGGGGGTGAGCTTCCTCCTCGTCGTGGTGGGCGTGATAGGGCTCCTGGTCATGAAGGGGGTGAGGGGATTCGTGCGCAACATCCTCCCGACACGCTTGAAGTCGTTCTACATACGCCTTGAGGAGGGGATATTCCTTTCCTTCCAACGCTTCCCCCTCCTCCTGGCGCTCACCGTCCTCATCTGGGCGATGGAGGGGGCGCGCCTCTTCTTCGCCGCCCGCTCCCTGAACCTCGCCCTCGACCCCCTGACGACCGTCTTCATCGCCCTGGGCGCGGCGCTCCTCACCACGTTGCCCTTCACCCCGGCGGGATTGGGCTTCGTGGAGTCGGCCATCGTGGCCATGCTTCTTTTGGCCGGCAGCCTGGGCCTGGTGCGGGGAATGACCAAAAGCCTGGCCCTCTCCGTCGCCCTCCTGGACCGGCTGGTCTGTTATTGGGGTTTGCTCTTCTTCGGAACCGTGGTCTATATCCTCAGCAAAAAGACGAAATGAGTCAACTGGTGAGCATTCTGGTCTTTCCGGGCTTTCTCTTCTTGTTCGCCTGGGCCATGTTCTTCCAGTGGGCGGATCGGAAGCTCTACGCCCGTCTGCAGAGCCGGGTGGGGCCACCCTGGTACCAGCCTCTCGCCGACTTCATCAAGCTGCTGGCCAAGGAGGACGTGCTCCCGGAGGCGGCGGACGAAGGAATGTGCGCGGCTCTCCCCCTGGTGGCCTTCGCCGCCGTGGCTATGGCCATCCTTTACGTCCCCGTGGGGAGGGCAGCCTCCTATGCCTTTGAGGGGGATCTGATAGTGGTGGCCTTCCTGCTGTGGGTGCCAACCTTGGCCCTCTCGCTGGCGGGGTGGCTTTCGGCTAGCCCCTTCGGCCTGGTGGGCGGCCTGAGGGCCCTCACCCAGCTCTTCGCCTACGAGGTGCCCTTCCTGATGGCTCTCTGCGCCCCAGCCCTTCTGGCCGGCTCCTGGTCTATCTCCGAGATCGCCGCCTTCCAGAATGGCCGCATCTGGACGGCCGCCCTGCAGCCCGTCGGCCTCCTGGTCGCTTTGACCTGCCTGGTGGCGAAGCTGGAGCGCGTGCCGTTCGACATTCCAGAGGCGGAGACGGAGATCGTGGCTGGGGCATTGACGGAGTTCAGCGGCCGGAAGCTGGCCCTCTTCCGGCTGGCGTTGGATATGGAGATGGTGGTAGGCTGCGCCCTGATAGGCAACCTCTTCCTGGGCGGCTTCGATTCCCTCGTTCTACCCACCGCCGTCGCCTTCCTGCTGAAGACCCTGCTCGTGCTCTTCGTCCTCTCCTGCATCCGGGCCCTCTTCGCCCGGTTGCGTCTCGACCAGATGGTGCGCCTGAGTTGGGGGTTCTTGGCCCCCCTTTCGCTGGCGCAACTGGTGGCGGCGGTGTGGATGAAGGGCGTTTAGTGCACTGTAGACTTGCATCCCTATGGGGGGCTTTCGCAAGGGATGATGTGTCAAGACCGACAGGAGCGTGGATCTGCCCGGCCTTTGGTAAAGAGGTTTGACAAGGAGGTCAGTCATGACGTATGAATTGCTGGCACCTGTGGCGAGTATCTCTGCGCTGCTGTTTGCAGCTTACTCGGCCTGGCGCGTTCTTAAAGAGGAAACCGGCACCGCTCGCATGAACGACATTTCCCAGGCGATCCGAGATGGTGCTATGACCTATCTGAGGAAGCAATATAGAACGATAGCCATCTTTGTGGCTATATCGGCGACGGCCTTGGGCCTTGTTTTGGGTGCCTTCACCGCTTTGGCTTTCGTCACCGGTGCGATTTTCTCTGCGCTGGCCGGGTACATAGGCATGGCCGTGGCGGTGAGGGCCAACGTTAGAACAACTCAGGCGGCGAGGGGTGGGGCGGGCGGGGCATTGATGATCGCCTTTCAGGGCGGAACGGTGATGGGCATGATGGTCGTTGGCCTGGCGCTATTAGGCATCTATCTCCTGTATCTTGCGAGCGGGGACCCCTTTGAGGTCGTTGGGTTTGGCGTCGGGGCGAGTTTGGTGGGTTTGTTTGCGCGGGTGGGGGGAGGCATCTACACCAAGGCTGCCGATATAGGGGCCGATCTGGTGGGCAAGATCGAGGTAGGCATACCGGAGGACGATCCGAGAAACCCTGGCGTGATAGCGGACCTGGTGGGCGACAACGTCGGCGATGTGGCCGGGATGGGGGCGGATTTGTTCGAATCCAACGTGGGAAGCATCCTGGCCGCCATGCTCATAGGTGTGATCGGGGCGACGAAATACGGAAGAGAGGGCGTAATCTTCCCTCTAGCGCTTCAAGCAGCGGGGATTTTTTCGACGATCCTCGGAACGCTCTTGGTGAGAGCGCTGAAAGGCACCAAACCTCAAACGGCCCTCAATGGGGGAATGTTCGCCTCCGGCATTTTGGTCACTATAGCAGCCTGTTTCCTGACACAAGGGATGTTTGGCAGGTTGAACGTGTTTTACGCCGCGCTGTCAGGCATAACGGCCGCCGTTTTGGTTGGCTTGATCACCCAATACTACACTTCATTGGATAAACCTCCGGTACGGGCGATCGCCGAGTCGTCTCAAACCGGAGCCGCCACCACTATCCTCACCGGCCTGGCGATGGGAATGAGAAGCGCTGCCCTTCCCATTGCTGTTATCTGCGGGGCGATTTTTCTGGCACACGAGTTCGCCGGCGTGTACGGCGTGGCAATCGCCGCACTGGGGATGCAGTCCATAGCCGGGATCATCGTCGCTGTGGATGCATTTGGCCCCATCGTGGATAACGCCAGCGGGATCGCGGAGATGGCCGGTCTGGGCCCAAAGGTTAGAAGGACTACCGATGCGCTTGACTCAGTGGGCAACACGACCAAAGCCATCTGCAAGGGGTTCGCCATAAGCGATGCGGGGTTCGAAACAATCGCTTTGTTCTTGGTCTACATGTTGCATGCGCACCTCGAGACGGTCCTCCTCACCGACCCTTCGGTCGTAATCGGGCTGTTCATTGGGGGCATCCTGCCCTTTGTCTACTGCGGCCTGTGCCTGCAGGCGGTGGGAACGACGGCCTTCCAGATGGTTGAGGAGATACGAAGGCAGTTCAGGGAGATCCCGGGCCTGAAGGAGGGGAAGGCCAGGCCGGATTACGCCCGGTGCGTGGACATAAGCACGGCCGCCGCCCTGAGAAATCTGCTCGCCCCTGGCCTCATAGCAATAGCTATCCCCATCATCGTGGGCTTCACCCTTGGGCCGGAAGCTGTGGGAGGCTTGTTGATCGGCAGCATCGTAACAGCCTTCCCCATGGCGATATTCATGGCCTACGCGGGCACAGCTTGGGATAACGCCAAGAAACTCATCGAGGGGGGCCATCTGGGCGGCAAAGGCTCGCTAACGCACCGCGCAGCGGTGATCGGAGACAGCGTAGGGGACCCATTCAAGGACACGGCCGGCCCTTCGCTGGATGTGCTGATGACGATTCTGACCACGGTTTCGATTCTGTTCGCCCCGCTGTTCTTAAAGAGGCTATAGTGAAATCCTTCGCTTACATGCTGCCCAGGCTTCTGGGCTCGCTGCTTCGCAGGCCCTTCACCGTGAAGTACCCTTTCGCCCCCGCCGAGGTTCCACCCGCTTACCGGGGGGAGCTGCTCTTCGACGCCGAGGCCTGTGTGGGCTGCGGGCTCTGTGTGCGCGATTGCCCAGCCTTCGCCCTGGAGTTGGTGGAGGTGGCCGAGAACCGCTATCAGCTCGTCTTCCATCGAGGGCGATGCGCCTTCTGCGGGCAATGCCAGGAGAGCTGCCCCCCAGAGGCCATCGTCCTGAGCACCGCCTTCGAGCTGGCCACAGCCGATAAAGGGTCCCTGACTGCTCCGGCCGCTGGGAGGAAAAGCTAAAGGAGTCGAGATGGCGAAACAAAGGCAACTCGTTCGCACCCTGGGCTTCCGCACGCCCTGATGCTGGGCAACAAAATCCTCGGCGGCAACCTGCTGCGGGTCTTCCGCCAGGTGGTGGGGTAGGTACTACTATCCAAACGCTAGGTCAAAGAGGTACAACATGCCGCTCGGAGATCGTTTGCTGGAAATACGCTGGACACTGAGACGAGAGTGGTTTGGTGTGTGGGAGGTGCGAGATTACTATACCTCACTGGAACAGCGAGCCAAGGCGGGTGCTGAAATCACGTTTGGTTACATACTGATGGTATTGGCTGCGGCAGCGCTGGCAACAGGGGGACTGCTGCTCAACAACCCGGCTGTGGTGATCGGTTCCATGTGTGTGGCGCCTTTCCTGGGCCCTTCGCGGGCTGTGTGTATTGGCGGACTCTTTCGTAATCGAAAGATCTTTCTGGGCGGACTGGTCAAGCAACTCTTTGGTTTGTTAATCATTGGCACAGGGATGGCCTGCGCCATCACTGCTTTGCTGCAAACCAGCGTGCCAGAGATAGGGATCACTCCCGAAATCCTGCTGCGGGTTATGCCCACCACGCGGGACGCGGTGCTCAGCGTGTTGATCGCCGTCTCGGCTGGGGTAGCGGCGTCGCTCGCTTTGTCAGCCGATCCCCGTGTCGTGGAAACGCCTTGGGGACAGGTCATTAGCGCCGCAATTGGGGTGGAGATCGCCATCTCGCTCATCCCACCAGCCTCGGTGGTGGGTATTGGCCTGGCCTTTGGGCGTCTGGACATCAGCCGTAGTGCCTTTCTGTTGCTGGTGGTGAACGTCCTGGGGTTGGATATCTTCGGGAGCATGTTGATGCTGGCTCTGCGTGGCATACGAGCCCAATACCTCGTCCTGGAAAAAACGATCCGCCAGACGGCAGAATCCACCCTGGTCGCTGTCCCAGGTATTACGCCGGTGGGGAGCACGATCAACGTTACCTTGCTGAGCGATACCGCCGCCAATGTCCATGTCACCGTCCGAAATCAGGCAGGCGAAACGGTGCCAGCCTCTCTGGCCCAAACCATCGCCGCCGACATCAAGGGCAGGACAGACTGTCGTAGCGAGGTGACGGTGGAGATAATGGCTTATCAGACTTACTCCACGCTTTGATCAGGAGGTGCAAGGTGAAGCTTATCCTGACTATTGTGCGCGACGACGATGCAAACGAGGTCGTGGATGCCTTAATCGCTCATGGTTTCCACGTGACGCGATTGGCAAGCACGGGCGGCTTCCTGCGGATGGGCAACACCGTGCTTCTAAGTGGTGTAGAGGATGATCAACGGGACCAGATGCTGAAAATCATTCAAACCCACACAGAAATCCACGTCCAGCCGCCGGCATCACATGTGTTGCAGGAAACGCGGGTGAGCAGGGCAGTTGTCTTTGTGTTAGGACTGGAACAACTGGTAAAGTTGTGAGGTAGATACCCCGGTTCGCCCATTTGCCATTGGGCCTGCTTTGTGGCAAACTACTGTCAGAATCATCCGGGAGGAGTCACAGTGGACGCCCTGCGCCAGGTGGTCGAAGACGCGCTGGGCTAGGTCACCGACGCGGTGACGACCCGCCTGGTGCGCGGCGACTTGCTGGTGTTCGGCACCCTGGCCGAAGTGAAAGCGAAGGGCTGCGATCTGATCGTCGTCGGGGCTTCGGAGGAGTGGTTCCTGAAGCACATACTCTTCGGCTCCATCCCCGATCAGATCGCCGAGAAGGTCGCCTGCTCGGTGCTCATGGTGCGCAGATACGAGCCTTCAAGCGTATCCTGGCTGCGTCGCACCTTCAAGCGGTTGCCCCGTGCGAAACAGTTTTGAGCCTCAGTTGCCTGGTCATGCGGCGGGCCAGGCCCGCCTGGTACAAGCCCGCTTACCGCATCCCTCTCTATCCCTGGCTTCCCACCGTCGGCGGGACCCTTTGCCTCTTGGTCATAACCACCATGGAGAGGGCGCCACAGGCCGCCGGCCTGGTCCTGGTGCTGTTCGGCGTCGTCTGGCGCTATGCCTGGGCGTGGGATAGGACGAAGGTTGAGGGGGTGCTAGGCCCCCTGCTCCAGCGGGAGAGGATAAGGGCCCATGCTACCGAGATGAGCCTGACGAGGGGGCGCGAGATTCTGGTCCTGGTAGCTAACCCCTACTATTTCAACGTCGTGGGCCTCATGTTCTTCCTCCCTCCAAGGGACAAGACACCGATCTATGTCCCCCATCTTCTGCGCGTGGCCCTCGTCCTGACCCTGGCTATGACCCTGGTCATCGGGGTCTACCCCCAGCCGTTCATCGGGTTAGCGCAGGGAGCAGCCACGTAGGCGCAAGTCTGCCAGGGCTTCGCTGAAGCGAGCTTGCTGCGTATAATGTGCCAGAGGCCGGATTTGAATTTGCCCCAAACCGGCGACATTCCCGAATACGGCATCTTGACAATACCTAACCTAAGTGCTATAATATCTCTGCCGCCGAGCACCGCTAGCCCAGCGTTGCAGCGGCGTTGTTTTTTATTGGGCATGGCCGACCAATCCGCCCCGTGCTATCAGGTATACGACGAGGAGATGCACGATGACTAACGGCAAACTCCAGGCCGGTGGCCTGATTCAGAGGGACCACCTGGCCATGATTGGTATAATGGACATCCCATCGCGCCCGGGCGTAGGCGGCAAGCTCTTCTCTGCGCTGAGCCACCAGGGCATCAACGTCCAACTCATTGTGCACCTGATTGATCTGGAGGAAAAGGATCACATCGTCCTGTGTGTGGACCGGGATGACCTGAGTGAGGCATTGGCGGTGGTCGAGCGCGTGCGGGAGGAAGTCGGAGGGAAAGCCGTCACTAGTGACCCTGAAGTGGCGTCAGTGACCCTTTTTGGCCTTGATTTCCGTGAACAGCGCGGCGTCGCCAGCCGGATGTGCAAGGCGCTGGGCGATTGCAACATCAACATCCGCGCCATCAGCACCTCCCTCTCGACCATCACTTGTGTGATCGAGGCCCAGCGCCTGGACGAAGCCGTCCACGCGCTGGGCGACACCTTCACGTTACCCTGACAGGAACCTATGAGCATGCAACCTGTAGTGAGCAAAGTCGAACCACAACTCAGGCTTGGCACCATCGTGCGCATCATCGGCCCGGTGGTAGACGTCTCTTTTGCGGGTGATGAGTTGCCAGCCCTGTTGAGTGCGTTGGTGGTTCGCAACGGCCAACACAACGTCACCATTGAGGTCCTGGAACACCTCGACCGCCACACAGTGCGCGGCATCGCGATGGAATCAACGGCCGGGCTGCGCCGCAATATGACGGTCGAGGACACTGGAGACCAGATACGGGTGCCAGTGGGGAGAGAGACACTGGGGCGCGTGTTCAACGTGCTGGGACAGCCTATAGACGAAGGGCCGCCCCTGGGTGAGGTGCAGATGCACAGCATCCACCAACTGTCGCCCCCTTTCGTCCAGCAGCGGCCCTCGACGGAGATCTTCGTCACCGGGCTGAAAGTCATTGATTTGCTGGCCCCTTACGTGCGCGGCGGCAAAGTCGGCCTGCTGGGCGGCGCCGGGGTGGGCAAGACGTTGCTGATTATGGAAATGATCCGCCACACCTCGGCCGAACACAGGGGTGTTTCGGTCTTCGCCGGCGTGGGCGAACGCACCCGTGAGGGCAATGAACTCTATCTGCAGATGAAGCGCACAGGCGTGCTTAAAGACGCTGTGCTGGTTTTTGGGGAGATGAACGAGCCGCCGGGGGCGCGTTTCCGGGCAGCGTTCACAGCCCTGACCATGGCCGAGTACTTTCGAGACGTCGAGCATCGGGATGTATTGTTCTTCGTTGACAACATCTTTCGCTATATCCAGGCCGGCGGCGAAGTGTCGGCCCTGCTGGGGCGCCTGACCAGCGCCGTAGGCTACCAGCCCACGTTGGCCACCGAGGTGGGCGCGCTGGAGGAGCGCATCGTCTCTACGTCCAGCGGCGCCATCACCTCCGTGCAGGCGATCTATGTGCCGGCCGACGACCTGACCGACCCGGCGCCCGCTTCGACCTTTGCGCACCTCGACGCGACGGTGGTGCTCTCGCGCCAACTGGCCAGCCAGGGCTTTTACCCTGCCGTTGACCCGCTGGAGTCGAATTCGCGCCTCCTCGACCCGCGCATCATTGGCGACGAGCACTATCGGGTGGCGACGCGCGTGCGCGAGATATTGACGCGCTATAAGGAACTACGCGACGTGATCGCCATCCTGGGCATCGAGGAACTGGCCGAGGAAGACCGGCTGCTGGTGCGGCGTGCGCGCAAGATACAGCGTTTCCTCACCCAGCCCTTCTTCGTCGCCGAGGAATTCACCGGGCAGGCGGGGGTCTTTGTACCCGTCGAAGAGACAGTGCGTGGTTTCAAGATGATCATTGACGGCGAGTCGGACGATGTCCCGGAGCAGGCCTTCTACATGACCGGCGACATCAACAGCGTGCTGCGCAAGGGAGAGCAACGGCATGGCTAAGACAATGCAGTTGGAGATCGTCACCCCCGACGAGATTATCTTGAACACCGATGTAGAGGCGATTCGCGTGCAACTCCCCGACGGCTGGTGGGGCATCCTGCCGGGACACGCCCCCTTTCTGGCACACGTCGTTGCCAGCATCATGCTTTATCGCCGGCAGGGAGACACCCGCTACGTGGCCCTGTACCAGGGCACGATTGAAGTGCAGCGACACCCTGCCAGGCCAAACCGCGTGCTGGTGTTGACGGCCGCCACCGAAGAAGGCGAAGACCTGGCGGTGTTGGAACATGCGCTGGAGCGACAACGAGCCCGGCTGAATCAGATCGCCCAGGAAGCCCACATCGAATTCACGCGGGCGCGGATGGCCCTGGAGCGGGCGCTGCGCGAGACGGCGGAATTGCCTCCGCTGGGGCCGGCGGTAGTCTGAAGCTGGATACTGGCAATTTGTTCGTAGTGACGACTTCAGTCGTCCACAGCGAGCGACTGACGTCGTTACTACGAGCCCTTATGAGAATAAGAATGGACGACGAGCGATCCCATCCAACGCCCCAACAGCCAGAGGACAGGCCTGAAAGCTTCTGGTACCTGGTCGCCCAGGCAACCACGTTGGGCTGGAACCTGATGGTACCCATCGTAGGCGGCGTACTGCTGGGACGCTACCTCGACGATATGCTCGACAAGGAGTTCACCTGGACCCTCTCACTGCTGTTTATGGGCGTGGCTGTGGCGTTCAACAACCTGTACGCCGTGTACAGCGAGCACAGCGACGCCGAACCGCTCCAGAAGCGTCGCCAGAAGAAGACTAAAGAGAGTGAGAACCATGCAGAGAATAAGTAACCCGCGCACCCTGGTGCTCCTGATCGTGCTGGTCATCGGCCTGGCTGTGGTCAGCAACCTGCTGCAGGGGCCGGCTGAAGAAGCCGAAGAACCCAACGTCGCCGAAGAGATTACGCCACATGTGGTCTTTACGGTGGGACCGTTAGAGGTGACCTCGACGGTCGTCAACACCTGGGCGATGATGCTCCTGCTCGGTGTGGTGACCTATCTGATCGGGCGCGACCTCAAACTGCGACCGGGTCTGGCGCAGAACATGCTGGAGTGGGTCGTCGAAGCCATTGAAAAGTTGATCCGCGAAATGGTGGGCGTCAAGGACACAGCGATTTTCCTGCCCGTCGTGGGTACGCTGGCCTTTTTCATCGGCACCGCGAACCTGATAGGCTTGCTCCCCGGCCTGAAATCTCCCACGCCGGACATCAACACGCCGCTGTCCATGGCGCTGGTCGTCTTTTTCAGCGTGCCCTATTTCGGGGTTCGCACGCGCGGCGTGTGGGGTTATCTCAAGCATTACGTCGAACCGATCTTCTTGATGCTGCCCATCGAAATCGCCAGCGAGATCGCGCGCACTTTTTCGCTCACCTTTCGACTGTTCGGCAACATCATGGGAGAGGAGATCATTATCAGCATCATGTTTATTGTGATGCCACTCTTTGTGCCGGTGCCGATGATGCTGTTCAGCATCTTTACCGGCCTGCTGCAAGCGTACATCTTTACACTTCTGACCTGCGTGTACATCGGCGGAGCGGTCAAAGCGCACAAGTAGAACACAAATCACAACAAGGAGAAATGAAATGGACTGGAATAACTTGCCGTGGGATAAGATCTTTATCTTGTTGACAGTCTTGATCTCTGGGCCGGGCGTCATCGTAGGTATCGTCGTGCCGGCCATCGGGCAGATGATTGTCGCCTCGGCCGGGCTGAAGGCGATTTCCCGACAGCCCGAAGCGGGCGACCGCATCAACAGCATCGTTCTGCTTTCTTTGGCCATGCTTGAGTCGCTGGCCATCTACGTGTTGGCGGTCATCTTGATCCTGATCTTTGCCAACCCGATGCTCAAGTACATCATCGGCGAATAGCGAATGGCGAATAGCGGCTAGCAGTCATCGAAGTACGTTGACTGCTGGCTCCTGACCGCCGACTGGAGGTGGTTATGCTGAACATTAACCTGAGCACACTGCTTCTCCAGGTCGCCAATTTCCTCATCATGGTCTTTATCCTGGCCCGCTTTCTCTTCAAGCCACTGAAAGAGATGCTCGATAAGCGTGCGAGCCGGGTGACTAGCGCGGTGGATGAGGCAGAAAAGGCTACTCGCGAAGCCGAAGAGTTGAGGCTGGAGTACGAGAAAAGGCGCGAGAACATTGACGTGGAAATTGCGGCGCTCAGGAACGAAGCACGCATCGTCGTTGATGAAACGCGGCAACAGATGCTCCAGGAGGCCTACCAGGAGATCGAGGCCATGCGTGTGCGCGCCAAAGAGGAACTCGAACAACAGCGTGCCGACGCGCTGCGCCTGCATCGCAGCAAGATCGGCGAACTGGTGGCTACACTCACCCGTCGCATGATGGAAGACATCCTCAACCCACAACTGCATCAGGCTTACCTGGACGCCTTTCTGGATCAATTGCGCTCGGTGCAGTTGGACGGACGCATCTCCATCAGCGGCGAAGAGACCGTTTCGGCCGAACTGATCACAGCGACCCCCCTGACCCAGGAAGACAAAGCGCGGATCGGGACCACGTTAGAGACAGTGGTAGCCCAACCCATTGACCTGGTCTGCCGTGTTGATGCCGGCCTGATCGCCGGCGCGATGGTGCGCCTGGGCGACACGCTGATTGATGGCAGCCTGCAGGGGCAACTCCAACAACTGCGCAGCCGGTACGAGGAAGAAATTGAGTAAGCCCGCTAAATCCTCTCCATTGCATATACATACGGCCGACCTGCTCGACCTCATCGCTCGTCTGGGCGATGAGCAGCACTACCAACTCCGCCAGATCGAACTGGCGTACGATCTCAAAACCGGGTACCATCTTTCGGCTTTGCGTGGGCTGATTGACCAGTACCGTTACGGCTTGTCGGCGCAGAGCGTGGGCTCGGTCAAACGGGTGGGCGATGGCGTGGCTATCGTCTCTGGTCTGGGCGGCGTGATGGCGGACGAACTGGTCTTGTTCCCCGATGGCACATACGGCCTGGCGCTGGATCTTGACCACAACTACATGGGCTGCGTGCTCCTGGGGACTGACGAGAACATCCACGCGGGCGACCTTGTGAAAGGGACGGGGCGGGCGATTGATGTGCCGGTGGGCGAACCGCTTCTGGGGCGCGTGGTCAATGCGCTGGGCCAGCCTATTGACGACCTGGGGCCGTTGGAGGCCCCAGAGAAGACCGCACGTCGCCCCATAGATCACCCGGCGCCAAGCTTTATCCGGTGTGCGCCGGTCAGCGAACCGGTGCAGACCGGCATCAAGGCCATTGACTCGGTCATCCCGTTGGGGCGCGGACAGCGCGAGTTGATCATCGGCGACCGGCAGATCGGCAAGACTGCCATCGCCGTTGACACGGTCATCAACCAGCGCGACCAGTCCGTCTATTGCATCTACGTCTGCATCGGGCAGAAAATGTCCACCGTGGCGCAGATTGTGGAGACGTTTCGTGAACACGACGCGCTGGACTACACCACGGTCGTCGTCGCCAGCGCCGAGGAGCCGCCCTCGATGGCCTACCTGGCTCCCTATGCTGGCTGCGCCATGGCCGAAGCACTTATGTACGCTGGTCGGCACACGCTGATCGTCTACGATGACCTGACCAAACACGCCATCGCTTACCGCCAACTCTCACTGTTGTTGCAGCGACCGGCGGGGCGCGAGGCCTATCCAGGTGACATCTTTTATCTGCACTCACGCCTGCTCGAACGCTCTGCCCGTCTCTCCGCCGCTTACGGCGGGGGAAGTATGACCGCCCTGCCCATCGTCGAGACCCAAGCTGGCAACATCGCGGCCTACATCCCCACCAATCTCATCTCGATCACCGACGGGCAGATTTACCTGACCACGCAACTCTTTAATCAGAACATCCGCCCGGCCATAGACGTGGGGCTCTCCGTCTCCCGCGTGGGCGGCGCGGCGCAGAACAACGCCATGCGCGCCGTGTCGCGTCACCTGGCGCTGGACATCGCCCAGTTCCTCGAACTGCAGATCTTTGCCCGCTTTGGCACCGAACTGGACAAAGCAACGCGCGAACAGTTGGCACGCGGAGAGCGGGTACGCGCAATCTTGACCCAACGCCAGTACGAGCCGATTCCGGTCGCGCACCAGGTGGTTGTTATCTATGCCGCCGGGCAGGGATACCTGGACGACGTTCCAATCGAGCAGGTGCGCCGTTTCGAGACGCTTTTGCTCAAGTTTTCGCAACAGCAATGCTCGGGCTTGCTGGCCGAGTTCTCCATCGGTCATTGGAATCCTCACCTGGAGGCAGACCTACGGCACGCGCTGGAGCGTTTCAAGGAGCAGGTATGGCGCAGGTAGCCAGCGAGATTCAGCAGCGGCTCCAGAGCCTGGAGGACATTCGCCATCTTTTGCGTTCCATCCGGGCCATGTCGGCAATCCGTTGGCGGCGGGCACGGGTGCGGTTGCGTTCAGCGCAAGAGTACGCCAGTGCCGTAGATCAGCAACTCGCCCTGGCCACCACCTTCCCCACGGCGCTGACGCGTGGCGCGCATCATCCTCTTGAGGAAAGCGTCTCCGATGCCAAAGGGCCTGCCCTGCCTGTCCCGAGCCGTGTCCTGAGCCCTTCGACAATGCTCAGGACAAGCGTAGTCGAAGGGGTAGCCGAGGGAAGCATAGCCGAAGGGAGCGTGGGGCTGATCGCGTTGACCTCCGACCGGGGCCTGTGCGGCACATTCAACGTCGGCCTGGTGGCCCACGCTCTGGACTTCATTGAACGCGAACGGGAGAGGGGAAGAGGTATCAAAGTCATCGCCCTGGGAGGATATGGGGAAAAGTTTTTTCGCCGCGCTGACTGTGAGTTGCTCCACACGCAGCATTTCCCGCTCACCCATGCCGTCTCCTTCGTCGAAGCGCGCGACATCGTGGCCAAAGTCAAGCATTTCTACGAGGCAAAGGCCTTCAATACGCTCTACCTGATCTACAATCAATTCGTCTCGTTTGGCCGTTATCAGCGGATCGAGGTGCGCCTGCTGCCACCTGACCTCGCCGCCGTCTGGCGCAGCGTCCGGGAATCGTTGCAGAGTGGTCAACCCCTCGTGCCAGAGGACCTGATCCTGGGCACCCCGCCACAGGATCTCCAGGATTTCCTTCTGTGGGAACACCTGGCCGTGCAAGTCTACCTGGCGCTGATCGAATCTATGGTCAGCGAACAGGGAGCGCGTTTACAGACGATGGACGCTGCTATCACCAACCTGGACGAACGCGTGGAGAAGTTGCGACTCCAATACCACGCTATCCGTCAGGAGAGCATCACCCGGGAGGTGTTGGAGGTGCAGAGTAACGCACGCGGCAGGCATCCTTATGAGATGGCAGGTACCTGACGCCGAGAGATGGTCCTGTATGAAATTCATCGTCAGCGTTGTGAGCAAAGATGACACCTGGCCGCTGGATCTTCGTGCTCGACGCCGTGCAATTCTTGCAGGCATAGGCCAGGTGTTCACCGCCAGGGGACGGTTTGCCCTTCAGCCCTGTTATGGTATAATAGATTATGGTTCTATGTGGAATTAGTGGGGTGCTCGGAGCGAGCCTGTCACCCACGTTCCACATTTGAGGGCAACGCGTGTCTCAGCCCCACAGACGGGGGCTTCAAGGCGAGCCCTCGGCCTGAGCTCGGGACGAAGGCTCGGCGGAGCGGTGGTACACCCTCTTTGGTTGGTTCGCCCACATTTCGGCGCAGCAGTTTTTCCAGGTGAACCATTAATGCAATCTCAAGGGGCGAAAAGTTGGCGAGAACAGGGATCATAGCCCGCGTGGCTGGCGTGGTGGTAGATGCAGAGTTTGCCTCAGGCGACCTTCCTAGCATCCACAACGCGCTGTTGATTCAGCGTGACGATGGGCCGGAACTGGTCATCGAGGTGCAGGAACACATCGACCCACGCACGGTGCGGGCGATTGCTATGGGCAGCACGGCCGGTCTGCGTCGAGGACTGCCAGTGCTCGACACAGGCCACCCCATCCGCGTCCCGGTGGGCCGGGCGACCCTGGGTCGCATGTTCAACGTGTTGGGCCAGCCCATTGACGGCCTCCCCGCACTGAAGACAGTGCGGTGGCGTCCAATCCACGCCCCATCACCCCCCCTGCACGAGCAGCGGGTGGCGGGTGAGCCGTTCGTCACCGGCATCAAGGCCATTGACCTGCTGACCCCTTATCCTCGTGGCGGCAAGATGGGCCTTTTCGGTGGCGCGGGGGTGGGCAAGACGATGTTGATGATCGAACTCATGCGCCACACCATCCGCGAGCACTCCGGCATCGTGCTCTTCGCTGGCGTGGGCGAGCGCAGCCGCGAGGGCAACGAACTGTGGCTGGAGATGCAGCGCAGCGGTGTACTGGATAGCACCGTCCTGGTCTTCGGGCAGATGAACGAACCGCCGGGAGCACGGCTGCGGGTGGCGCTCACCGCGCTGACCATGGCCGAGTACTTCCGCGACCACGAACGACGCCCAGTGCTCTTCTTCCTCGACAACATCTTCCGCTACATCCAGGCTGGCGCGGAGGTGTCGGCGCTGCTGGGACGGTTGCCCAGCGTCGTGGGCTACCAGCCCACGCTGGACAGCGAGATGGGTGAGCTGCAGGAGCGCATCACCACCACCAGCCGTGGCAGCGTGACGTCGGTGCAGGCGGTCTACGTACCAGCCGACGACCTGACCGACCCGGCAGTCGTAGCGACCTTTGCCCATTTGGATGTGGCGACGATCCTTTCGCGCCGCCAGGCCAGCCTGGGTATCTATCCCGCCATTGACCCTCTGGAGTCCAACAGCGCGTTGCTCACGCCTGCCGGTGTAGGGGAGGAACACTACGCCATCGCCACGGAGGTGCGGATGCTGCTGGCCCGTTACCAGGAACTGCAGGACGTGATTGCCATCTTAGGGATGGAGGAGTTGAGCGCAGAGGACCGGCTGGTGGTCAACCGGGCGCGGCGGATGCAGCGCTTCCTCACGCAGCCGTTCTTCGTGTCTGAGCCGTTCACTGGGCTGCCTGGCCGCTACGTGCCGCTCTCCGAGACGCTGCGTGGTTTCCGCGAGATTCTGGAGGGCCGCCACGACGACCTGCCCGAGCAGGCGTTCTACATGGTCGGCTCGATAGACAAGGCCGTGGCCAAGGCGAAAGAACTGGCCGCGTCAGGTGAGAGTGGTGATTAAGCCGCTACGTCTGACGGTGTTAACGCCGGCTGAAACGCTGCTCGACGTGGAGGAGGTGGCCTGGGTGCGAGCCCGCCTGGCCGACGGCGGCGGCATCAGCATCTATCCCGGCCACGCGCCGCTCCTGGCCGAGACGGTCACCGCCCCGCTGCGCTACGCCAATGGATCGGGCGAACACGTGCTGGAGCTGGAGGCAGGCATCCTGCAAGTGGATCGCGACGGCGTGACGATTTTCACCAGCGGCCTGACTCAGACTTCCGAAGTCTTTGAGACTTCAGAAGTCTCAGAAGACAGACGCTTCGACCGGCTGGCCCGGACGTTGCTCAGGGCTGTGCCGGCGCAGCCCGGAGACGTGCTGGACGCAGGTGACGAAGAAAGTTGATGAAGAGGAGTGATCGGGACGCCTGGAGCACCGCGTGGCGCGAGGCGCTGGCGGCGACGTCGCTGGGGTGGGACCTGGCAGTGCCGATCTTCGGCGGGGTGCTGCTGGGGCACTTTCTGGATCGCCGGCTGGACACGGCCTACGTCTTCACGCTGGGGCTGCTGGTGCTGGGCATCGGCACGGGCTTCTACAACGTGGCGCGTGCCATCCGGCGCGTGATCGAGCGCGATCGGCAACGTGTCGAACAAGAGGAGACGAACTGATGGTCGCGTTGTGGTTGCTCGCCGGCGGTGCGGTGGGTGCGTTGAACGGGCTGATCCTATGGTGGACGGTGGGCTGCCTGCGACCCGACGTGCCTAGCAGCGCCGTGGCCTGGGTGCTGGCTGGGGCGCTGCTGCGCTGGACCATCGTCGCCGCGCTACTGATTGGCGCGTTGCAGCACGGCATCGTGCCAGGCTTGCTGGCCTTTGCCGGGCTGTGGCTGGCCCGATGGGGCATGGTGTACTGGCTGGGCTTTGGCCGGGCGTTGAACGGCGTGTTGAGATTCAGGGGTTGAGATATGGAAGATTTTTTCCCTCAAGTGGTGTTCACCATGTTCGACATCCCGGTGCGCGACACGGTCGTCTCGACCTGGATCATGATGGCCATCATTGTAGGAGCAGCGGCCGTGGTAGGCCGGCGCTGGCCAGCGGCGTCGGAGATGCTGGTGCACTTTCTGATTGATATCGTCTCCAGCGTGATGGGACGGCCTGTCGAGCCATACCTGCCGTTCCTGGGGGCGCTGGCTATCTTCGTCGCCGCAGCCAACGTCATCGGCATCGTACCCGTTGTGGTCTCCCCCACGCGCGACGTCAACACACCGGTGGCACTGGCGTTGGTCGTCTTCTTCTCGGTCTACTACTTTGGCATCCGCGCCAAGGGGCTGCGGGGCTACTTCAAAGACCTGGCCTCGCCGATCTTCATGCTGCCTATGGAATTGATCAGCCACGTCAGCCGTACCCTGTCGCTCGCCTTGCGACTCTTCGGCAATATCATCAGCACCGAATTGATCGTGGCGGTCGTCTTCGCGCTGGTGCCGTTGATCGTGCCACTGCTCCTGGTCGCCTTCAGTATGTTCACCGGCGTCTTGCAGGCCTACATCTTCACTGTCCTGGCCGCCGTCTACATCGGCGCAGGACTGGAAGCCAGTGACCAATGAACAATGAACAGAATATGAGGCTGTCATCACCGCTGGCCAGGCTCCGCCAATCTACCAATTTACCAATCTACCAATAAGGAGGAAGTTAACACATGGCAGAAATGGAACCTGGAACGTTGATCACCCTAGTCACCATCCTCGTATCGGGCGTGGGTATCTTGCTGGGCACGCTCACCCCGGCGATCGTCGAGGGACGGGCAGTGCTCAAAGCGCTGGAAGGGATGACCCGTCAACCCGAGGCCGCCAACGATCTGCGCACGACGCTGCTCATCTCGATGGCGTTGCTGGAATCTACGGCGATCTACGTGCTGCTGATCTGTCTGATCCTGATCTTTGCCAACCCGCTGCTCGACCGTTTCTTTCACTAGGGGCTAGCGAATGCTGAATCTGGATATTTGGACGATCGCTTTTCAGATCATCAACTTCCTGGCACTGGCCGCAGCGCTTTACTACCTTCTTTTCCGGCCAGTGATGCGCAACGTGAAAGAACGCGCGGCCGAGAAAGAACAGTTGGCCCGCGAGTTGGCCCAGGAGCGCCAGGAGGCAGCCAGGGTGCGCGCCGAACTGGAAGCCCGGGTGGCACACGCTGACGAAGAAGCAGCCGCCATCATCGCCACGGCGCGGGAGCAGGCGGAGGCCGAGCGGAGGGCGCTCCTGCAAGAAGCACAGGCCGAGATCGAACACATCCTGACCGAGGCCCACGCCGACGCCCATCGGCTGCGGCAACAGGCAGTGGATGAGTCCCACGACGCTCTGTTGGACGCCATCCTGGAGATCAGCGGCTGGGTGATCGGTCGCACGGCGCCGCCGGAGATGCACGACGCGCTGGTTCAGCAGCTCAGCGACCGTGTCTGGGAACTGGGGCGCAGCGAGATGGAGCGGGTGGAGACGTTGCGGCGTGCGCTGGGCGACCGCACCCCCACGGCCTACGTGACGACCGCGCGCCCCCTCTCGCCGGAACAGCAGGGGTTGCTGGCCCGCACCTTCACCGCGCTGGCCGACCGCCACGTGAATCTGGAATTGAAGACCGACCCCGCGTTGGCGGCCGGGATACAGGTGCGCCTGGGCGATACGCTGATGGATCACTCCATCGGCGGGCAACTGGCCGAGTTGCGTGAAACCGTCTCGAAGGCGCTTAAGGAAGGTATGACCAGTGAGTGAGCAAAGTGTGCGGCCCGACGTGGCACCACTGCTCCAGGCACTCCGCGAGCAGGCCGGTCAACTGACCAGCCGGGTGCGTTTCCAAGACCTGGGCACGGTGCAGCGCATCAGCGACAGCGTAGCCCCCCCTCTTTCCCCCCCCCTGGGGGGGAAAGAGGGGGGGCTGCGCGCGCAGCCCAGCACACCGCCGCTGCTCCAGGCGCTTCGCGAGCAGGCGGGCCAACTGGTCAGCCAGGTGCGCTTCCACGATGTGGGCACGGTGCAGCACGTCGGCGACGGCGTGGCCACACTCTCAGGCCTGCCCCACGCGCGCACCGACGAACTGCTGACCTTTCCCACCGGCGTGCAGGGCCTCATCCTCAACCTCGACCACGCCGTCATTGACGTGATCCTGCTCGGCCCCGACGAGGGCATCCAGGGCGGCGACCTGGTCACGGTCACCGGCGACCGGCTGCGCGTGCCGGTGGGACACGAACTGCTGGGCCGGGTGGTGAACCCGCTGGGCGAGCCCCTGGACGAGCGCGGGCCCGTTGACGCGACGGAGTTCCGCCACCTGGAGAGCGAGGCGCCGGGCATCGTCGAGCGAGCGCCGGTGGACACGCCGTTACACACCGGCCTGAAGGTGGTGGATGCGCTCGTGCCCA
>Ga0209986_10000551_pt1 | contig 36268 bp, 35 predicted proteins | sample BlataG_FD_183168 | JGI IMG/M metagenome (GOLD analysis project Ga0209986, IMG submission 183168) | Deep subsurface microbial communities from Black Sea to uncover new lineages of life (NeLLi) - Black_00105 metaG (SPAdes) (version 2) | ecosystem: Environmental > Aquatic > Marine > Oceanic >... | reverse complement strand
AATTATTTGGTTATTTGGGCAATGTAAAAACATGGGAAAAATTATTTCAGAACAGACCAAACCACTCCGGTCAATCTTGATTTTTGGCCCCCCTGGATCAGGTAAGGGGACTCTAGGCGGCTTTTTGAGCAGTGCGGGAAACCACTATCATCTCTCTTCAGGGGATATTTTCAGGGGGTTGTCTCCCGATTCCCCAGCGGGAAAGATCTTCCACGAGTATGCTGGGAGGGGGAAATTAGTTCCTGATGAGGTGACTATAGAGATCTGGAAGCATTTTGTAGGGGGGCTTATTGCTACAAATTGTTACTTCCCCCACGAGCAGTTTCTGCTTCTAGATGGGCTTCCTAGGACGACATGCCAAAAGGAACTAATGGCTCCTCACATTGATCTGATGCACATTATCCACCTCGAGATGCCCAATATTGAAGTTTTAGTAGGAAGACTCAAGCGCAGAGCCATGATCGAGCGGAGAATGGATGATTTTGATGAGAATATATTGCGCGCTCGGATGCAAGTATATAAGGATGAGACGTTTAGAGTTCTAAAGGAGTATCCGCAAGAGCTGATCTCCACATTTAGTGCCGATCAGCCCCCACTGGACGTGCTACGTGACGTTCTTGTTAAGCTTTCGTATCTCTTGACTCATATTTCTAATATCGATCAGTGAGATACTGTCCAGCCTGATGCATGGCTTTTCTTACGATTTCAGGCAAGCCGTGATTATTAACATAGTAGGCCGCACTTCCCAATACAAGCACAGGGAGCCCCCAGCGATAGATTGTCCCTTTTAGCCCCTCAAGGCTGGTTCTTTTCTCTGCAAGATCAACACCTCTGGTCATAATTTTGTTTGTAACCTCCACTTCTTTCCCAAGGCGATACAAAAAGTAGAGTTGGAGAAAGAGCATGCTTCCCATAATGCCTGTGAGCAAAGCTACCGGGTAGCGAACATAGACCATGTTGATCATTTTAAAACCTGTCACCATCAAGAAATAGGGGACAAGGTGGAAGACCTGAAAGAATATAAACGAAACAGCTTTCATGATATTGCCCAGAACGTCTTTGGCAATGAGTTCTCGAATGGCGTCTCCAGCTACCGTCCAAGATAAAGGGTAGAGGATCACTTTCACACAGGCTTCAGTGGCGAATTTGATATCGTCAGACCACTTAGAACTACTTGCGAGGATGTTTTGGTGATAAATGCGAACGGCGCTCCAGACTCGTTGTGCGATCTCAACTAGCTGGGGAAGGTCATTGTGATACGTTCGATTATCTTCTGTAGGTAAGTGTTTGAGGTTGTCAATGACTCTTCCAGCAATTTCAAAAGGAAGGGTGAAAATCCCTCCGACGTCGGTGACAACTTCTCCTACCGTCTCATCTAAACCCCTGGCTCGCTCGGCTACAGTCATATCAAATCTCCTTTTTAATGGAGAGTGTTGCAGAAATGTGGCTTAAATATCAAGAGTTTGTATCTTAGAGCGTTAATTTCTATTTTAGTATTAACTAATACTTATTTATGTAATAGTAAGTAAGATGATAAGCGAAATAGATTCAATTATGATTGAAAAAGTAGGACAAAGTTTTGCTGGTGCCGGTCATGCTCTGAAAAGAGCGTGTGGCCTTGGCACTCCCGTTCCTAAAGAAGTTCTCTCAAGAGCTCTCTTTGGGCAGGGACCTTTTATACCTAAAAACAGCCCTCTTTTTTCTGGAATTGGCATGGGAAGTGTGTCCATGGCCTCTGACTATGCATCGATTACTCGGGACCTACAAGATTTAGGTATGGTACTTGGCATGGATAGTGTTTTTACCAGTCAGGATATGCTTGTGGCTTACCAGACCTTTGGAACGGTAACGGGTATCAATATGATCATTGGTATAGTTAGAGTTGTCCATGGCTTTGCTGCTAAAAGAGCTGCTGAGTCAATTGGAGATCGCCAAGGAGCGCTCTTAGGTCGGGTAGCTATAGCTGGAGGAGGCGCACTTGCCACAGGCGGAGCCTGTTTTGCTGCGTTTAGGGGGTTGGCAATCTACAATGTTGTTAATGGGGTTAAAGCAAGTAGCCTTCTTGGCCGCATCACTCATGGTCTTGCATCAGCGGGTATGGTCTGCGCCAGTATCTTTTTTGCTCTTTTAACAGTTGCTTGTGGGATCAATTTACATGCTGGGCTCAAGCTGAAAAACAAAATCGAAGGGGCAATGGATTTTACAGCTAAAGCTGTGCTTTTAGAGAAGAAATTTGGAGCAAAGCCTGGCAGGGTGCTTGAAAAACTAATCGAAAAAACGGGTTCAAAAGAGTTGGCTGAAAAAGTTCTACGAGAAGAGGCGATCTCGAGTGGAAAATCGCATTTAAAAGCTCTTATGAAAGAACTTGGGATGGCCCAGATATCTGATGAAGAATGTGATGAAATTGTCCGCGGGTCGGTAGGGGCCCAGGTTGGATTTTTTGGTACCCTAGATGGCAAACTACAAGAGCTTGGTTTGGAGCTACAGACACAAAAAACGCAAATGAGAAAAGACGAAAAGATGGAAAGACTCCTCTCTTCCACTGGAATCGAGGCGGTGAAAAGCTTAAAGGGTTCAAAGGCAACTCAAAAGCTCATCGATGTGATTACAGCATCGAATAAGGGTAAAATCAAAGAGTACGCAGCCAATATTGCGATTCTCGTTTTGGGGATGGTCACTCTCTCTGCTGCTATTGTCCTAAGTGGCGGTGTGGGCTTTATCTTAGCTTCGGTTCTAATGCTTGGCTTTGGTCTCCTCATGACGGCCGCAGATGGGTACTACCTATTGCAGAGTTATAAAGATGGGGTCCCGGCAAAGCATGACAAAAAGCTCCTTGCCCTTTCTTCGGTCATGGCCTTTACTTCGCTAGCTTCGATGCTTGCACTTGGGTTTGCAGGTATTGTGAGCTTTGGCGTAGTTCCCATTGTAATCACAGCTATTTTGACAGCTCTCTGGCTTGGTCAAAATGGAGTATCACTTTGGGTGATGAATCGCAACGAGCATCGGGCCTTAGTAAAGAACCCTACGTTTGAGGCGCTTCTAAAAGCCCTCGAAGGAGGAAAAGGAGACCTTGCTGAGCTAATGCTCCAAAATCTTTCTGAAGATGAGCGGAAGTTACTTGCTAATGAAATGAAAGCACATAATGGCAAAATGCTAAAAGCTGTTGGTTCTGTCATTGAAAAAGTGGATGGGGTTAGAAAAGCTCACCTCGATGTTCTGCGCCAAGGGATTGCCAAAGTAGCAATCGCTTAAGTATACTACAGAATGTGAACGAAACGCTCGAAGATTTCCTCTTTTATATTGGCTCTGAAAAGGGCCTTTCAAAGAATACAGTGATTGCCTATCGCAGGGATCTGATCGCTTTTTTGGATATTCTCGAAAAAAGAGGGATGACAGGTTTTTCAGCCGTTTCCAAAGAGGAAATTCTCGATTTTCTAGATCTTCTCAGAGCAAAGGGCCAGGCTTCTAGCTCAATCTACCGAGCGATGGTTGCCATAAAAGTCTTTTTTCGCTTTCTACGCAAAGAAAAGCTCGTTCCCACTGAGGAGACTCTCTATCTCGATACTCCCAAGGTGTGGCAGCTTGTACCTGAGGTTCTCACAGAATCGGAGGTACACGCACTTCTTACAGCCCCAAATCCAGAGGAGCCTCTTGGCGCACGCGACGGGGCAATTTTGCAAGTCCTCTATGCCTCTGGTCTTCGTGTTTCAGAAGTCTGTGGACTCAATATCATTGATCTTGGCGAAGACACCATTCGGGTGATGGGAAAAGGCGGCAAAGAGCGGATCGTGCCGATAGCAAAATCAGCAGTGGATGCAGTAGACCACTATTTGCTTCACTTTAGAGCCGACTGCTCGAATAAGGCTCTTTTTGTTTCCTCAAAAGGAAAAAGGCTTGATAGAGTGGCCATTTGGAATCGGGTTAAACTCTACGCAAAGGAGGCGAAAATTGTGAAATCTATTTCTCCACATACGCTCCGCCACTGCTTTGCAACGCATTTGCTTGAAAATGGAGCGGATCTCAGAGTCATCCAAGAAATGCTAGGGCATAGCAGCGTAGCAACCACTGACCGATACACCCACATCAGTCAAAAGCACCTCACGAGTGCTTTTGAGGCTTTTCACCCAAGGAGGTAGAGCTGTGTTGATGAAAATCAGAACTATGGCCTGAAATTCCCGATAGACTTTCGATGAAATAGTATGAAAGTACTTGCGTGCTAGAAGATCTATTAAGTCTTGTTCTCGTTGATTCCACATGTTTTACTCGCACAGCCTCTGCTTGCAGAACGGCATCTGGAGCCCTGTTTTCTTTAAGCCACGTATGAAACTTGTTCTCTGGTCGGTTGGCATTGGTTAGTATCCTTGGAATTAAGGTGATTCCCCGAATTGGAAGGGTGAGAATATCGAAGAAAAGAGCAGTAATTGTGGCAATGGCAATTGTGGCTACGCCTTCTACGCGGTGGAGGTAGTTGATCAAAGTTGGTAAAAAAAAGTCCTTGGCGAAATTCCCGAGCGTATTGGTACGAACTGTTGTTATAGCTGTATAAGGGATGCGATAATTTCTTTCGCCAGAAGTTTCTAAGAAACCCTTTACTTGTCTCGATTGATCCCTAGAAAGCGCCATTTCCCAAGAGTTACCCCCAGGCGGTGTGATATTGAGCGATGCCATAACATGACTACGTAATGGTTTTAAGGAGAACCTCTAACAAGGTTAATCTTTGCGATCAAGTTTTTAGGAGCTAATTTTTTTCAAGATGAGATCATTGACAACAGAGGGGGAAGCTTTGCCTTTGGTCTCTTTCATTACTTGGCCTACGAGGAAGGCCATGGCTTTGGTGCGGCCTGCTTTGTAATCGGCTATAGACTGGGGGTTGTCTTTGAGGATTTGATCCACGATCGGCTCAATCACACCGGTATCGCTGACGGGTTGATAGTTGGGGTTTGCTTTGACGATTTCTTCCGGGTTCTTTTCGGGATGAGCGAGCATATCATCGGCTACTTGCTTGGCAATCCGTCCGGTAATCACTTTTTCTTCGATCATGCGGACGAGCTTACCAATGTTCTCGCTTTTGAGATTGGAGGCTTTGAGGGTGATTCCCTTTTCTTTGAACCTGCCGAGGAATTCACTGATTAACCAATTACATAGGCTGGTAGCGTTTTTAGCGATTGGCAATGCCTCTTCAAAGAAGTCGGAGGTGTACTTATCGTTGATTAAGACGCTGGCGCTATCTGCTGGCAGTTCAAGGTCTGAGATGTAGCGGAGGTAACGCTGGTGGGGTAGCTCGGGAAGTGATGCTTTTAAGGCCTCGATTTCTTCTTCCTGGAGGGTGATTGGGACGAGATCGGGCTCGGGGAAGTAGCGGTAATCTAGAGCATCTTCCTTAAGGCGCATCATGACGGTTTTTCTAGTGGAGAGATCAAAGCGGTAGGTGCCAGGCTGGATGGCTTTTGCATGGTCTTCGTTTGGATTTAGAGTATAGGCTTGGATCTGGCGGCGGATCTCGGCCTCAATGGCCATTTCCATATTGTGGAACGAGTTCATGTTTTTGATCTCGACCTTAGGGCGGAGGGTTTTATCTCCTTTTGGGCGAACCGAGATATTGGCGTCCATACGAAGTCCGCCTTGGTCCATATTGCATTCGGCGACACCTAAATACTGCATGATGGCTTTGAGGGCCATCGCAAAGGCAGAGGCGTCTTTGGGGGAGTGCATACTCGGAGCGGAGACAACTTCAAGCAGAGGAGTGCCCGCGCGGTTATAATCGACCCCTGCAAATGAGCTAAAATGCTTGAGCATCCCGGTATCATCTTCAAGGTGAGCCTCGACGATTTTAACATGCTTGGTATGGCCATCGACGTCGCAGGTTACTGTGCCATTGCGGATGATTGGGTTAAAAAATTGAGTGATTTGGAAGTTGCGCGGGTTGTCGGGGTAGAAGTAGGATTTCCTGTCGAAGGAGGAGGTCCTAGCCACTTCAGCATTGACTGCGAGTCCAAATTGGATGGCATATTTGACCGCTTGTTTGTTTAGAATGGGGAGGGTCCCAGGTTGGCCAGTGTTGACCATATCGATATTTGTATTAGGCTCATCGCCAAACTGGTTTAGCGAACGGGAAAACATTTTGGATTTTGTGTTGAGCTGGACGTGGACCTCTAGGCCGATGACAGGCTCCCAGTTTTCATAGTGAATATCAGTCATTGCCAGCTCCAAATTGTGGAGGAGAGAGGGGAGGGCACTTCGATTCAAAGGCATAGGCAAAACGCATAACCTCTAGGTCATGTGTTTGCGGTCCCATGAATTGGATCCCAAAAGGTTTGCCTTTTGCACTTAGTCCGCTCGGTACAGAAATAGCTGGTAGGCCAGCCATATTGGCGCCGATCGTGTAGAGATCCTGGAGATATTCTTCGAGGGGATCTTTCATGCCGTCTAGTGCAAATGCAGTAGAGGGGGCGGTCGGAATGGCGATACAGTCACATTTGCCAAATGCCTCGCGCATTTTATGAATCAAGAGGGTGCGTACTTTTTGAGCTTTTGCAAAGAGTTCTTCATAAGAGCTTGAAGAAAGAACGGACGTACCAAGTAGGATTCGGTTTTTGACTTCCCATCCAAAACCTTTGCTCCTGGAAAGTCTATAGGTGCTCTCTAGATTTTCGGCTTTTTTGGTCCGATATCCGTAGCGAATCCCGTCGAACCTGGCTAAATTGGTAGAGGCTTCAGCGGTTGATAGGATGTAGTAAATGGAAACGCCATACTTTAAAATATCTAGGTCGACGTCGATCACTTCAGCACCTAAAGATTTTAGCTTTTCGATCGATTCTTCGAAGTTGTCTTTCACTTCGCCGTTTAATTCTTCCAAAAAGTGCCAAGGGACGCCTATTCGCTTTCCTTCTAAGGAAGATTCAATCTCTTCTAAATAGCGGATGGGCGTAGTGTTGAGACTCGTAGAATCATGCTCGCAGTGCTTGCCTAGCACTTCCATCATTAGAGCAACATCTTTTACGCTATGGGTAAAAGGGCCAATTTGATCGAGTGAGGAACCAAAAGCGACAAGGCCGTAGCGTGAAACGCGCCCATAGGTGGGCTTAAATCCCACAATTCCAGTCAAAGCTGCAGGCTGTCGGATCGAGCCTCCTGTGTCACTTCCCAGTGCAATGGGGCAGAGATCTGCACTCACTGCAGCTGCAGAGCCACTAGATGAGCCTCCTGGGCTACAAGTGAGATCGTAGGGATTTTTCGTAGGGCCAAAGGCGGAGTGGGTGCCCGAGCCGCCCATGGCGAATTCATCCATGTTTGTTTTGCCGATCAAAATGGCATCTTCTTCTTCGAGTAACCTAGCGACTGTCGCGCTATAGGGAGCTTTGTAATTTTCGAGCATTTTTGAAGCGCAGGTACAAAGCTGCCCCTCAATCAAGATGTTGTCTTTGATCGCGATGGGAACGCCCGCTAATTTTCCAAGAGGCTCGCCCTTTTCTCTTTTGGCATCGAGTGCTTTTGCCTTCTCTAAGGCCCTCTCATTGAAAACGGCGAGAAAGGCATTCAGCTCAGAGTCGTATTTTTTTATGCGCTCTAAATACTGAGTGACAATCTCAACTGCAGAGATTTTGCCGTCTACAAAATTTTGTCGTATTTCAATGGCTGTTTTCATTCGGCTTGCATCACTGGGGGGACTTTGATCATACCACCGACAGAGTCAGGGGCATTTTTAAGAAACGTCTCATGATCTAAATGCTCGCCTACTTCATCTTCTCCCATTACGTTGGTAGTGGTTTCAAGAACATGGGTGCACGGCAAAGTACCTTGGGTGTCGACTTCGTCGAGCAGGTGCATATATCCCAAAATTTTTTCTAAATTTTGGTTAAAGGTTTTCTCTTCGTCTTCGGAGAGTTCTATCCTTGCAAGGGAGCCCAAGTATTTAGAATTCTTTTCTTCTTCTAGAGACATAGGACCTAATTCTACTGCAAAAAGGGTCCTATACTCAAGAGAAAACAAATTTTTCGTGACATTTGATCTAAAAATTTGTTACACATTAGTCTACCTATAGAACTTGCTCGTAAGGAGAAAATTATGAAAAAATGCATCAGTGTGTGCGCTTATATTTTAGTGATTGTCGGAGCTCTAAATTGGGGCCTTTGGGGATTTTTCCAATTTGATGTCGTTGCTTGGCTTTTTGGCGGTAATACGACTTGGATCAGCCGCATTATCTACGCGGTGATCGGTCTTTCTGGTCTTTGGGCTCTAGGGTCTTTTGGCAGATGCTGCAAAGCAATGTGTTGCAAGTCAGACTCTTGCCCTACATGTGGCAGCAAAAAAGAAGGCGAAGGACAAGGACCTGGACAAGGGCAATAAATTGCCTCAGCTTTCCTATTCATTTCGTTTAAATGGAAAAACACCCCCTTTGAAAAAGCGGGGTGTTTTTTTTCTATGACTCAAGAAAAGGAAAATGATCGGAGAGTTCTCGCAAAATATCCGTCAAAGCCCTTACGCATTTTGGTCAGTGGCGGCAGCGGCTTTATCGGATCAAAACTCGTCTCGTTTCTAGAAAGCGGCGGCCACGAAGTGGTTTGCTTAACTCGCAGCAAAGAAAAACGAGACAACTCGATCTATTGGGACCCTAAATCTGCTGAAGTAGATAAAAGTAGCTTTGAGGGATTTGATGCAGTGATCCACTTGGCAGGGAAGAACATTGCCAGCGGAATTTGGACGAAAAAACTCAAAAACGAGATTTTTTTAAGTAGAGTCCGCGATAGTTGGCTCCTCTCTCAGATTTTGCTCCGCCTAGAAAAACCTCCTAAAACGGTGATTTGTGCCTCTGCGATCGGCATTTTCGGAAATAGGGGAGAAGAGAAGCTAACAGAAAGTAGCCCTTTAGGGAGCGGTTTTTTAGCTGAGGTTTGTAAAAAATGGGAAGAAGCGACAACTAGCATCGAAAGCCGGGGAGTCAGAGGCGTCCATCCTCGCTTTGGTCTCGTTCTCTCTTCCAAGGGTGGAACTCTTGCAAAATTGCTTCCGATTTTTCGACTGGGGCTAGGAGCTATTTTAGGTACAGGAAAGCAGTACGTCTCTTGGATTGCGCTCGATGATGTCGTTTATGGGATTTATCACGCTCTGATGACAGAAGAATTGCAAGGACCGGTCAATTTTGTCTCTCCAAATCCGGTGACAAATGAGGAGTTTAGCTGTAGTTTTGCTAAGTCACTCAATAAGCCTCTTTTTTTGCGCATTGGAGAAAAACCCCTCCGATTTCTCCTTGGAGAAATGGCAGAAGAGATGTTTCTCTCTAGCGTTAAAGCCTATCCTGAAAAGCTTCTGAGCACCGGGTACGAATTTGTCTACCCAGCTTTAGGAATGATTGATTAATTCAATTCCCCCAATCTTCGGCTAATAGCGCTCGAAAAATCTAATTTTCAATCTCCATTAACTCTTCTGAGTTAATTACGATCTCAAAATTAGGTTTTTCGGCCCTTTTGGCTCGAATCTCGGAGAAAGCAATTAATCAGTCCTTCCTTTAAGCAGCGCTCTTTTTGAGTAGGAGGGCCTTTTTTTCGTGTTGATTGATCAGAGCCGGGTCAATTTTTGCAGTAGAATTTTGCACGATCTGGTTCATCGACTTTAGGTACTCACGGATTCTCTCAGGAAATCCTTCTCCAAGATCTCGTCCAATCGCTTCCATATCTGAGCCATACTTGCGAAGATCGCTGCGCATTTTCGTGCGGGACTGCTCGATCTGCTTAGGAGAGCCCTCATCATTCAAAATGAGGAAGGTATTTAGATCCATTTCAAGTAGATGCTCAAAGTCTTTGAGTTGTTGCTTTTGGAGGATTTTGGATGAGCGGCGTCTTCTGGGAGTGTATTTTTTCATTGGACGTGGCTTAATTCTCATAATAACCTCAAATTAATGTCTTTTATTTTTAAATTATGAAAAATCGTAATTAATTACAATTATATATTTTGTGTTTTGGAAAAAAGTCAAAACTCTGTATTCTTCCCAAGAAGATGTTTATTTGGCTTTTGTCTCTTTTTTTTCTTTCCCATCCTTTGAACTTCCTTACGACTGCAGATCAGGGAGAATCTGAAAGCGTCGAGGAGGAGGAAGAGGAAGATGAGGATGTCTCTTTCATTCCAACGATCGATCGGAAAGCTGAAATTTTAACAGATTCTTAATGTTCCTTTCTTTTATTTTTTCCTAATCTCGTTAGCTTTTAGTTAATTAAAAACATTCAATAATATTTGTTTTAATTTGCTTGCTTGGTTAAATTATTCGATATAGAATGAATTTAGAGTGAGATAGGCTTTGGAGGCTTGTAATGGCTAAAGACAAACTAGGAGTGAATCCATGGACCCGCATTTGGATAAAACCAAGAGAAACAGTTCGAGCGATTGTAGACTTCAACCCGAAACACCGATTTTGGATCCTCTCTTTTCTGTACGGGCTTCCTATGCTCCTGCATATGGCGCAAAACCTCTCTCTGGGATCGGGCTTCACCACCGTTGGGATTGTGATTGCCGCACTTGTACTCGCAGTATTCGCGGGATGGCTCGGTCTTACTATCGCTAGTGGATTGATCTACTGGACGGGGAAATGGATTGGAGGGCAGGCGAGTTATTTTCCAGTAAGAGCCGCTGTTTCTTGGTCTAATGTTCCCAACATCGTCGCGGTTATTGTTTGGTTTGTACTGATTTTCAATTTTCGGGATCAAATTTTCTTGGCAGAATTCGATGAAATGAACTTCGCTGGCACTCAGATGACTCTTCTTACGGGAGCTTTAATTGTACAAACAGCGATTGCAATCTGGTCTTTTATCCTTTTGGTAAAAGGGATCGGGGAAGTTCAAGGATTTTCTGCTTGGAAGGGTGTTCTCAATGTTCTGATTCCATTCTTCCTAGTTGGTATTTTCATTTGGGTCATTTCTTGGCTCTTTTGGGTTGGCAATGGGATGACAGGGGTTTAATAAAGTTTAATATTTAGGGAGAAAAAGGAAGATGAAATTTAAAGAATTATTAGCTGTATCTCTAGTGTCGTTATCAGTTCCATTTGCTGTCGCACAAGCTGGAGATGCGCCGCAGAAAGAGATCGAAGTTACGAAGGTTAATGGTGTGAGTTGGAAGGAATTCCACTCTGTAGTGGGAAAATGCACACTGAAATTCCCTTCAGCACCAGAGCATATCTCAGAGAAAATGAGTGTTCCAGAAGAAGGTTACGATCTCAAATATGATGCTTATATCTCAAGCCAAGATAAGAAAAGTGTCTACATGCTCTTAATTGCAGAGTATCCAGATTTTGTTGATCAATCGCTTGCTCAAGCATCTCTTGAGGGTTTTTTAAATGGGATCCTAGCGAATAATCCAGGCAACCAGCTCCTTTTTGCTGACATGCTACTTGTCGACGGCAAACCCGCTCTTGATTTCTTTATTCGTACGGGCGGAGTGTATTTTAAAGGGCGTGCCATCATGGTGAAAAATCAGCTCTTTTTGATGGCTATGGAGTGTGAAGTACAAAGTTACGACGAGGGTGGTTATAACTACTTCGTCGAATCGTTTAAGTTTAACTAGTAGAGGAAAAAAAGATGAGAAAAGATGTACAAAGATTTTTTCTAGCTGCCATCGTCGGATCACTCGCTGTGATGACAGGGTGCGGCCAGAATAACAACGGGATGATGAAAAGTCGTCATGGCGAAGCTAAACAGCAAACAGAAGATAGATCAAAAACTTGGATGGAAGAAGATAAAGAGCCTATGCCAAAGGATATGCCAAAGGATATGCCAAAGGATATGCCAAAAGAAGAGCAGAAAGACTCTGGTGATCAGTATTATTACAGAAGTGAGTGTAACTAAGATGAAAAAAATTGTTTTAGGTTTATTTATTGGAATGCTCGCCTTCATGACCGCTTGTGACAAAGAAGACGATAATGGGCAAAATGGGCGTAGATGTGGGAATCAAGGCTGCAGAACCTGCCGCTAGATTTTTGCTTTAGCACTTTCGAAGCCACCGAGCATGCGGAGGAGCTCAATATCCTTCTCTTTCTTTGAAAGAGGAGTGATCTTTCCTTCCGTCCGCTCTGTGTCTTCGTGTTTGGAGACACAAATGTGATGGTCAGCTTGGCGTGCCACTTGGGGAAAATGGGTGATGCACAGGACTTGTCTATTTGCGCTAAGTGTAGTTAAGTGCTGGCCAATGAGTGTGGCTGTTTGGCCTCCCACGTTGGCATCGATTTCATCGAAGATCAACGTTGGGGGCTGAAGTTTTTCGGCCAGTAGTACTTTTAGGGCAAAGAGTAGGCGGGAGAGCTCTCCGCCACTCGAGCTCTCCTTGACTGGAGCGAGCTGTTCCCCTTTGTTTGCGCAAAGGGAAAACACAATTTCGTCGTCACCCTCTTTGCTGCGCGCTGCTTGTTTCACTTCAATCTTGAGCTCGGCAGCTGTGATATTGAGGTTCTGCAACGATTTTGAGAGTTTATCTTCAAGCTTATTGGCTCCATTCTGTCGTAATCTGCGGATCTGTGCGGCAGCTTCATTCGTATCTTTTTCTGCTACAGCTAGCGACTTTTTCAAGGTCTCCTCTCGATCGCCAATGTCTTCGATGTTCTTGAGCTCTTCTAGCATCTCATGCAGCCTGGCAGAGGGGTTTTTTCCATATTTCTTCTTTAATAGATCGATGAGTTTTAGCCTTTCTTCAAGAAAGGCTAAGCGCGTAGGATTGCTCTCTAGCTTGCTCTGAAAACTTTGAAGGGCAATTTCGATCTCTTCTAAGAGAAGCTGTGACTCATTTGCCATTTTGCTAGATTCGTTAAGACTTGAGCCCAATTTTGCCATTTCTTGCAAAGTAGAGTATGCCTTTCCTGTACTCTGTCTAGATTGGCTGATGTCACTTAAGGCTTGTTCTGACTGGATTTGAAGCTCTCTTGCATGGGACTTAAGGGTATATTCTTCAAAGAGAGCCTCTTCCTCTCCATCAGAAATGGCGGCTGTAGTTAGCTCCTCGATTTGCCCGGTCAATAGGGCTGCTTTTTGGACGCTCTTAGCCTTTTCATCGAGTAGGGTCCTTAGATCTATGCGGTTCTTCTTTTCAATGCACCAAGCTCTGTTAAATGGCGTTAAATCGACATTGGCGTAGAGATCAAGCAATCTCCTTTGCGTATTTTCGCTTTTTAGCTCTACTTGCGCATGTTGGCCTATGAAATCTACAAGATGTGGGGCGATTCTTTGTAAAAAAGCGGCCGGGACCATTTGCCCGCAGATAAAGGCTCTTCCTTTGCCAGAAGCGCTGATTTCTCTTGAGAGAAGGATCTCCTCGCCTTCGGGAAATTGGATTCCCCCTTCTTCGAATATCTGCACGAGGGCATCTGATGGTTCTGCAGAAAAAGCGGCTTGGATCGAGGCTTTTTCAGCCCCTTTGCGGACTTTGCCGCTATCTGCTCGCTCTCCTAGAATGAGTCGAATCGCTTCAATGAGAGCTGTTTTTCCAGCTCCCGTCTCGCCCGTGATGGCAGTAAACCCCTTTTCAAAATCCACCTCAGCTCTCTTTATAAGGACGAGATTGTGAAGAATGAGGGTCTTAAGCATGGAGGATTGCCTCTAAGGTTTTGAAATGCATTTTGCCGGCCTTTTCTAATCCTTGACGGCCGTGCATTTGCAGCACTTTCTTCCCAGCCTGGATGACCTGGGCGCTCGCTCCTTTTGGAAGATGGATATCAAGCATTTTACCAAGAGAATCGATCCCTTCAACAAAAGCCGATCTGGCCAGTAGGGAAGCGGCCGCAACGACAGGGTCCTCTTCACCATAGTGGCGCTGGGTTAGTGTGATGTCTAAATTTTTTCTCTTCAGGGCATTTTCGACCACATGTTCACCGGCAAATTGGTCAATAATAGCGTTTCTACAGCCTGTTTTTTCCACAAGCTCTTCGATGGCTGTAGAATGACCCCAAGCGAGCATCGTGTTGAGGTTTTTGAACTTCCCGTACAGTTCATTATATTTTTCTGGAAACAGACGGACTATGCTATGAGGGAATAAGCTCTTTATTTGAGAGGCTAAGGCTGTGATGACCTTGTCATTCATCTTTTTGCTGTCACGGACTCCTAAGTCGAGCAGTTTTTTGATCCCTTCCTCATCGGCGTAAACGCCCGCGATACATAAAGGACCAAAAAAATCACCTTTTCCTGCCTCATCAATTCCAATGCGGGCCGTGCCATCTACCATCGTTTCTGGATAGGAAAACGAAAGATCTTTGAGGATTTCAGGCTCTAGATAAAAGGAAATGAAATCCTTTTTATCCTTGCCTTGAACCATCAATTTCCCAGAGGAATATAGAGTGCAAGAGACACCCTTTTTTTTAGCAGCAAAGATGGTGTACTGAGGGGTGGACAATTCAAAACCCTGATCGAGAAGATCGTTCTTAATCTTATCAGCTAGGGCGACATCAATTTTGGTTACAAATGAGCTCATAAGTCACCATTCTCCCACGAATCAGAAAAAATTGACAAGTATTGATAAATGGTTATGGTTAAAGTTCATTTATTGGTGAGGATTTTGGGGATGAGCGAGGAATTAAAGGCTTTTGGAGAGCAGCTGCGAATGAAGCGAGAAGAATCGCAGTTAACACTGCGTGAGGTGGAAAATTCTACCTCTATTCGCGTGAGCTTTTTGCAAGCTATTGAAGAGGGGACAATCAATAACTTTCTTGCAGGAGTCTATGCCATTGGATTCATCAAGCAATATGGTGATTTTCTAAAGTTTGATATGGAAAAAGTGATGAAAGAGAATCCAAAGGCCTTTCGGAAGCAGGGGCTCGAGCACGATTTTAACTATGGCATTGGCACCTTAGAGATGCGCTTAAGTCTTAGTGGGGGAATGAAATGGATTCCCAATGTATTGTGGGCGGTAGGAATTGCAACGGCTGCTGTTATTGTTTATTACGCTTTTAAAGTTTTAGGGTTTCTATGAGCAATCGACTTGCGAGCGAAAAATCGCCTTATCTTTTGCAACATGCTAACAATCCAGTAGATTGGTACCCCTGGTGCGATGAGGCTTTTGAAAAAGCTCAAGCTGAAGACAAACCCATTTTTCTCTCCATTGGCTATGCCACTTGTCATTGGTGCCATGTTATGGAGAAGGAAACATTTGAAGATAATGAAATCGCGCAGATGATGAATGATACATTTATCAACATCAAAGTCGATCGAGAAGAACACCCGGAAGTAGATAGCATCTACATGGAGTTTGCCCAAGCTCTGATGTCCTCTGCTGGAGGCTGGCCTCTCAATGTCGTTCTAACACCCGATCTGAAACCCTTTTTTGCAGTGACCTATCTCCCTACCAAGGCAGGTAAGGGGCTTATTGGGATGGATCAGTTTGTTACTCAAATCCAAATGCTCTGGAATAGTGAAGAAAGAGCCATGCTTATTCAGCAAGCAGATAAAATCGTTGAACTTTTCGAGACTTCTTCAAAAACATCTGGCTCTGAACTGCCCAATGAAGATGATTTGCAACATGCTGTGCAAATGCTCTTTGATATTGCCGATCCCGTTTATGGAGGCATTAAAGGCGAGCCAAAATTTCCCCTTGGTTATCAAGCAGATTTTCTCTTACAATTTTCCAAGGCGAATAAAGATAGCAGATCTCTTTTTTATATTGAGCTGACCTTGCAAATGATGGCCCGTGGTGGGATATTTGATCATTTAGGAGGAGGATTCTCAAGATACTGTGTCGATGAAAAGTGGCACGTTCCCCATTTTGAGAAAATGCTCTATGACAATGCCATTTTGGCCAAAACCTACCTGGAAGTGTATAAGTACACCAAAAAACCTTTCTTTGGACAAATCAGTAGACAAACACTTGACTATGCCCTTCGTGAACTAAAGGGAGATGGTTTTTATTCTGCGGAAGACGCCGACTCAGAGGGACAAGAAGGAAAGTACTACGTCTGGACCCAGCAAGAGATCCTCGAGGCATTAGGCCCTGGAGATGGCGAAGTATTCTGTCGGTTTTTTGGAGTATCGCAAGAGGGCAACTTTGAAGGAAAAAATGTTCTTCATGTCCCTCTAGACCCCAAAGAATTTGCGACAATTGTGGGACTAGAAGAAGACAAGCTCCATTCAACTCTTCATAGTCTGAAGGTAAAGCTTCATGAAAAAAGAGGAGAGCGTAAAAAGCCCTTCAAAGATGACAAAATCATCACCTCTTGGAATGGCCTCATGATCGATGTACTGGCCCGAGCTGGCTTTTGCTTCCAAGAAGGACCTTACCTGGAAGCTGCCACAAACACAGCGAACTGGATCAAACAAAACCTTTGGAAGGACGGGCAATTGCTGCGCCGCTACCGTGATGGAGATGCAAGATTTTCTGCCGGCCTCGATGATCATGCCTTTTTGATTCGAGCTTTGCTCACCCTCTTTGAGGTACATGCTGGCCATGAGTATCTGCAATGGGCCTTAGAGCTCACAGACATTTTAGAAAGAGATTTTAAAACAGATGGTGGCGCCTTTTATCAAACAAAAGAGGACCAGCACTTACTGATTCGCAAATGTGAATTCTACGATGGGGCTGAACCCTCTGGAAATGCCGTCCATTGTGAAAACCTCCTTCGCTTGTATCAACTGACTCAGGAGCAAAAGTACCTAACGCAAGCTGAAGACATTTTAAAAGCTGCGAAAACATTTATAGAGGCTTTTCCTCCCGGGGCTTGTTATCATCTCATTGCCCTTCAGCGCTACTATGATAAAAAAGCACCTCTTGTTGTGATCGCACTAGATGAGAATCATACCCATGAGCAGGAACTTAAAAAAGCTCTTGGCGGCCTTTTCTGTCCTCATGGATTTATAGTTTGGAAATCTCCAGGAGACCAAGGACTGAATCTCCCAGCTCTTTCAGAGCAAAATTGTGTTGATGGTAAGACGACTGTGCACATCTGCAGAGCAGACCATTGCCAGCCTCCTATGACCGACATGGATCAGATCTTAGGAGCTTTTGACGAGCTTTGATTTTTTCTTCTTTTTGGCCTTTGGCGGCATAGAAGAGACGAACTTGTAGGATTTTTCAAGCCAAGTATTTAAAAGATCTTGGTCACTCTGGATCTCTTGGGGAAGTGCGAGATACTCGCGCATAATCCTGCCTTGCATGGGTTCAAATGGTTTAGCACCATGCTTTTTCATTAGCTCTTCTTGATCTTCTTCGTCTAAACGCACTATCCAGTTTTCTTCATGCAATCCTGTGAACATATTGTTGTTCACAAACGAGCAAGGATAGCCAAACATTTTGCGGAGCTCACCGCTTGGGTATTCTTCTAAATTTTCGTAAAACTTTTCGATCAATTCATCTGAGGACTTTTTCCAAGCCATTTTTTCTCCTACATAAAATCAGTATCACTTCCATCGTCTTCTACTGTGTTTGCTTTCTCAAGTTGAGCAATTGCAGCTCGTACATGTTCTGTATATGATATTTTTTCAGCCCCATCAAGGGCAAGGTCTTCTGCTTGTTTCAATTGTCCGATCATTATTTCTACATTTCGAGAAGTTAAAATTGTCTCGACGGTATCCCGAAAGGTTTCCCCTACAGGAAGATTCTCTGTGGAGATGCCTAATCCTCGTGCGATGGCTTCCCAAACTCGATCATTTAGTAAAGTTGAATGAGTGCTATTACTTATAGAGGAAAATTTTGGAATTACCTCAAGATTTAATTCGCCTGCTATTGTAGCTAGGATATGTAGCTAGGATATCACGATTCAAAGACATAATTTCTCGCTATTTGGGAAGATCATATAAAATTGACACCTATTTTTTCAAGGACCCCTCTTGAGAATAATTGGGGAAAAGTTCACCATCAGATTTCTTTAATTGAGAATGGAGATGGCGGATGTCTACACAAGAACTGCAGAAGAGAGTTTTAGGGGACTATGAGCTTGTAAAAGAGCTCGGAGCGGGCATGATGGGAAAGGTTTATCTTGCCCAGCATCGTTTTTTGAAAAAACCCTTTATTTTGAAAATTCTTCCTGAAGAATTATCACAAAATACAAAGTTTCTCGAGCGCTTTGAGAAGGAGGTTGCTCTTTTAGGAACGCTAGATCATCCAAATATTACAAAATTACAAAACGTCTCCTCAGATGAGAATGTTTACTTTCTAGTCTCAGATTGTCTTTTGCATTCGAAGACACTTTTAGAGCTGTTGGATGAAAAAAATCAGCTCTCCGAAGAAGAAATCTTTTCTATTGCCAAACAGGTAGCATCTGCTTTGGACTATGCACATCAGATGAATATTGGAGATGAACCGCTCGCTCATCGTAGTTTGAAATTCAATAATATCGTCGTGAGAGAAGAAGAGGGGAATTATGAAGTACAAGTCACCGATTTCGGCCTTTCGCGTATTGTGGGGATTGGTGCTGTCCTTTCTAGGAGTTATCGCATCCTATGGGAGATGATGGCCTTTGAGGCTGGTTTTAAGGAAGGGGATACTTCCTTAGAGCAATTTGGAAGTGGGGACGGAGATTTAGAAAAGCTTCATGACTCTTTTTCCCAGTACTATGCTTTCCTAGCTCCTGAGCAAAAGGGGAGAGCTGGTTCTAGTCGTGATGCTGATGCTAAGGCAGATATATATGCTTTTGGTATTATGCTCTATCGACTCCTTGTGGGACGGATGCCAGAAGGTTTTTCCCCAATGCCCTCGGAATGCAATCTTGAGCTAAAAAGGGATTGGGATCATTTGGTGAAGAGTTGTCTAAATGTCTTTCCTGAGAAAAGACCTCTTCTATTGACGCCGTTTTTGGAGGAGATCACTCTCCTTGAGGGCGGACTTCGTCCTAAATTGCAGCCGCAAGAAATTGCAAGGCCACAGTATGAGCCTGATCCAGCTGCTGTTTTCCAAGTAGATAAAACAGTGGCTATTTATACACCTACAAAAACTGAGCCGAAAGAAATCAAACCTATTTTAACTGAAATGGTCGTGATTGAAGGGGGCACTTTCCTAAGAGGAAGCAATAATGGCGCAAGGGATGAGATGCCCCGTCATGCTGTCCATTTGCCTTCTTTTGCCATTGATTGTCACCCAGTGACAAATGAACAATTTGTTCGATTTTTGCTAGCGATGGGGGGAGAAAAGGATGCAAACAATAATGATATCATTCGCCTTCGCGATTCCCGAATTCGAAAAAATGGGGGAAAGCTCACGATCGAGTCAGGCTACAGTAAACACCCTGCAGTAGGAGTGAGTTGGTATGGGGCAATGGCGTATGCTAAGTGGGTCGGTAAACGCCTTCCGACGGAAGCGGAATGGGAAGTAGCCGCCTATGGCGGCACTGAGAGTGCGCAGTATCCTACAGGAGATGATGTGGAGCGATCTGGAGCGAATTTCTTTAACTCGGATACAACTTCCGTTTTGAGCTATCCTCCCAACGGCTACGGACTTTATGATGTGGCGGGCAATGTTTATGAGTGGTGCACCGACTGGTATGGGTATCATTATTACGAGACTTCCATGCAAGAGCCTGAGAATCCAACAGGTCCAGCTCAAGGGGTCTACCGAGTACTTCGAGGGGGCTGTTGGAAGAGCTTAAAAGAAGATATGCGCTGCTCGCATCGCCATCGCAATAATCCTGGGATCATGAATGGAACTTATGGCTTCCGTTGTTGTGCTGATGTTGCTGGACAGTAATCAGAGGTAGGCGATAGAATCAGCTTCAAAGTACCTTTTCAGGAGGTTTTGTGATGAGGAATTTCTTCCTTTTGCTTTCGATTGTCTTGGCTCCCATTTTTGCAAGCTCTTTAGAAGCGATGTCCCATTCTGTAGAAATGTGGTGGTGCTCTTCTTGTGGGCTCGCTTACCCAGCCTCTCAAAAATTCTGTCTAAACAAAGATTGTCCCTTATTTCGCAAGGCTAAGTGAAGCTTTTCCAGCAGGATCTTCTTTTGTGTTTTGAATCTCTCCAAGAAGATGGCAGGCGGCTTTGTGACCTGGAGTGATTTCTTTAAGCTCCGGACGTACATGGTGGCATGTGGGCGTTGCATGAGGGCAACGTGTGGCAAAGGGGCATCCTTTTGGAGGATCGAGGGGGCTTGGCACTTCTCCACGCAAGATGATGCGCGTGCGATTCCGTTCAATGATAGGGTCAGGGATGGGGATGGATGAGAGCAGTGCTTGTGTGTATGGGTGCATAGGGCTGCGATAGAGTTTTTCAGCCGGAGCTAGTTCCATGATTTGTCCTAAATACATCACAGCTACCCGATCAGAAAGGTATTTGACGATGCGCAAGTCATGCGCAATAAAGAGATAGGTGAGCCCCATTTCTCTTTGCAACTTTTTGAGAAGATTGATGATTTGTGCTTGCACAGAGACGTCTAGAGCAGAAATAGGTTCATCACAGACGATGAGTCTTGGATTCGTTGCTAAGGCCCTTGCAATCCCAATTCGCTGCTTTTGCCCGCCACTAAATTCATGAGGAAATCTAGCTTTACTCATTCTCGGCAGACCTACGAGATCGAGAAGTTCATCTAGTCTTTGTTTTTTTTCAGCCCCTTTAAGAAGTTTGTGGATTTCCAAGGGCTCTGAAATGATATCTCCTGCTGTCATCCGAGGATTTAAGGAGGCATAAGGATCTTGGAAAATCATGGCTGTTTCATGCCGAAAGCTCTTAAGGCTGCGGCCTTTTAACTTAGTTAGAGATTGTCCTTCATATTCGATATTTCCAGAAGTTGGTGGTGTCAGTCCGAGTAGGCATTTTGCAACAGTGGATTTTCCACATCCGCTTTCACCGACAAGGCCAAGTGTTTCTCCTGGATATATTTCCAAGGAGATATCATCAATCGATCGAACAATCTTCTTCTCTTTCGAGTAGTATTTCTTCAGATTCTTGAGTTTGATCAGGGGATTCTTTCCAGCAGGCAATCTCGTGTCCTTTTTTTAAAGCATTTAATTGGGGTGATTTTTCTTTGCAGATAGGTAACGCATATTTACAGCGCGGGCAAAAAGCGCATCCTGATATATTTTCCATCAAATTTGGAGGAGAGCCCTCTATGGGAACAAGGGGAGCATCTTTTTCCATGTCGAGACGCGGTATTGATTGGAGCAACCCTTGTGTATAGGGATGTCCGGGGCAAGCAAAGATGTCATTAACAGATGCCTTTTCAACCATTTTTCCAGAGTACATAACTAAAACACGGTCACAGTACCCAGCTACAACGCTCATATCATGGGTGATTAAGATGAAGCTGGTTCCGGTTTTTTCTTTGATATCGCGCATCAAATCGAGGATTTGCGCCTGGATGGTTACGTCTAAAGCAGTTGTGGGCTCATCGGCGATGATGAGTTTGGGTTTTGCAGCTAAGGCCAAGGCGATCATCACTCTTTGTCGCATTCCGCCGCTGAGCGTATGTGGATACTCACTAATGCGAGAAATAGCATGGGGAATACCGACGAGATCTAAAAGGTGAAGAGCATAGTCTTTTGCTTCAGAGAATCTTGCTCCTTTATGGTGAAGCAAGTAGCCTTCAACAATTTGCTGTCCAATTTTCATTGTGGGATTTAGTGATGTAATGGGATCCTGAAAAATCATCCCAATTTCTTTGCCCCTGATTTTTTGCATCTGCGATTCAGAGTACTCAAGGAGATTAGAGTTTTGAAATAGAACTTCTCCAGAAATAACTGCCGAGTGGGTAGGCAAGAGCTGAATGAGCGCTTTTGCTGCAGCACTTTTGCCGCAGCCAGATTCTCCAACAATCCCTAAAATTTCATGCGAATGAATAGAAAAAGAGATGCCTTGCACAGCTTTTAGAAGCTCTTGTTGCATTTTGAATGAGACGTGGAGGTCTTTCACCTCAAGAAGGGGCTCCATCATACTCTTAGCCTCGGATCAAATGCATCGCGCAGGCCGTCGCCAAGTAAGTTAAAACTGAGCATGGTTAGGCTGATGAATCCTGCGGGAAAGAAAAGCCGCCAAGGATAATAACGAAGGGCGGGTAATCCATCATTTGCCATCGTGCCCCAGCTTGCAATGGGGGCTTGAACGCCAAGACCCAAGAAACTAAGGAATGCTTCGGCAAATATGGCGGTCGGGATAGTGAGGGTAACGGTAACGATGATAGGACCAATGGCATTAGGGATAAGGTGTCTGGTGAGGATTCGAAAGCGCGATGCCCCCATCACTTGCGCAGCTTTTACAAAATCGAGCTGATTGAGTTGCAGAATTTGTCCACGGACAATACGAGCCATGGAGATCCATCCAGTGATCGTTAAGGCAATGATGATCGTTGTGATCCCAGAACCAATCACAACCATCAAGAGGATTACAACAAGCAGATAGGGAATTGAATAAAGGATGTCAGCGATGCGCATCATCAGTTCTTCGATTTTACCGCCAATAGAAGCTGCGAGTGAGCCATAAAACACGCCGATTACAAGATCAATCAATGAGGCAGTAATGCCGACAAGAAGAGATATGCGCGCGCCCCACCAGACCCTGGTAAAAAGATCGCGCCCAAGTTCATCTGTGCCAAACCAAAACTGCATAGAGGGGGGATGATTTTTTAAGTGGAGGTGTGTTTCGTAGTAGGTATAGGGGGTAAGAAAGGGACCAATAATGGCAAAGAGCATCAAAAATGAGAGGACAAAAAGACCCATAAAGGCCATTTTATTGCCCTTTAGCCGACCCCAGCTTTCTTGCCAGTAATTGTATTGGGAAATGTGCTCATTCATAACTTAATTTTCTTCTCCATGAGTTGGATGCGGGGATCGATAAAGCAGTAAAGGATGTCGACTAAAAAAACGGAGAACATCAAGATCGCGCTATAAAAAACTGTAGTGCCCATGATTACTGTATAATCACGGTTTGTGATGCTCATTACAAACCATTGTCCAAGACCTGGTATGCCGAAAATTTTTTCCACGGCAAAGCTTCCTGTAAGGATGGCTGTGGTGAGGGGGCCTAAATAAGTGACAATGGGCAAAAGAGTATTGCGCAGGGCATGTTTCAAAACAATTTGAACTGAATTTAATCCCTTTGATCTAGCTGTTTGGATGTAGTCCTGTTGCATGATTTCAACCATATTAGCGCGTGTCAATCTAGCAATAAAGGCCATGGGAAGGGCCGCTAAAGCAATCGCTGGCAGGACTGAGTGGGGAAAAGTACCCCACCTTGCGACTGGAAGCAGGTCAAGTTTCATCGCAAAGAGATACTGCAAAAAGGTAGCTAGAATAAAGCTAGGAACCGAAATACCGAGCACGGCAACGACCATTGTCAAATGGTCTTGCCACTTGAGATGCTTTAGTGCGGCGATGCATCCCAGTCCAATTCCGAAGAAAACAGAGAGGAGGAGAGCTTCGAGTCCAAGGGTTAGAGATACTGGAAAACCTTCTCTAATGATTTCGGTAACCGTTCTGCCCTGGTATTTGAACGAAGGACCAAGATCCCAAGTCACAAGTCCCTTCATATAGCGAAAATACTGGACATACCAAGGCTGATCTAGACCATAGTGGTGGTACATGGCTTTTAGTATTTCTTCAGGCACAGCTTTTTCTTGCGTGAAGGGGTCTCCTGGTATGATTTGCATCAAAGCAAATGTCATACTAGCCACGACAAAAAGCGAGAGAATAAGAATAAGGATTTTTTTTATTAAAAAACGAATCATTGTTGCTCGAGGAAGGCGAATTTAAAATCTACTTCACTAAATTCTGTTAGTTCTACTCCGCGAAGATATCCTTTTTTTACGTATGTTCCCTGGTAGTAATAAATCGGTGCGACAGGCATCTCAGAAATGAATATGGCCTCAGCTTTTCGCATTAGCGCCTCGCGCTCTTTTAGATCTGGGCACCTTTCTGCAGTTTCGATAAGCCTAGTAAATTCTGGATTGCCCCAACCTGAATAATTGTTTGAACTTTCGGGGTATTTATAGAGATCGAAAAAAGTTGTCGGATCGCTATAACCTGCAATACCGCCCATGCGAGCAATTTGAAATTGCTTGTGCAAAAGCTCATTGAGAAAAACCTTCCAATCGACATTCGCAAGCTTCACTCGAAGACCGAAGGCTTGGAACCATTGTTCCTGTATGGCCTGGGCGATTTTGTGGTGCCCCTCCGAGCTATTGTAGATGAGGGTAATCTTCGGCAGCGTGGATAGTGTCCATCCCATCTCTTGCATTCCCAAAGCAAAGAGTCTGCGGGCCTCTTCAACATGATTGTCTTCGAAATGGGACTGGAGCTTCCAAATCGTTGGGGGGATGAAGCTAGTAGCAGGCGTTTGATAGGCCAAAGTAATGTTATCAATGATCTCTTTGCGATTGATCGCGTAGGAGAAGGCCTTTCGCATATTGAGATTGTTGAAGGGGGGCTCGTTGACGTTGAAAATATAATAATAAGTTCCCGACAGGGGGTAGGTGATGAGTTGATCGTTTTTTGAAAGAGGCTCCAGGGCATCCGTAGGAAGAGTAGAAAGGGGATATCCAGCCCAATCGAGCTCTCCCGATTCAAACATGTTGAGCTCAGTATTGGGATCTTCAATGATACAAAAGTCGATCTCATCCAGAGTTACCACATCCTGGTCCCAGTAGAGCTCATTTTTGACGAGCTCAATACAATTGTGGTGTTTCCATTTTTTCAGAACATAAGGCCCATTTCCAACAAAATACGGGCCACTATTGTCAGCCCAATTGGGATGCTGCGAGGTGATATGAGAAGGGACGGCCAAAAAGGAGTGGGAAGCAGCCAGATCTAGAAAGTAGGGGATCGCATATTCAAGCTCAACGCGCAAAGTTTTGGCATCAATTGCCTTAACCCCTATTTCATCCACAGAAACGGTTGCATTTTTTGCAGCTTTTGCATTTTTAAGGACATAGAGATCGCAGGCAAAACCAGAGGGGAAGTTTGGATCGAGGATCGTTTTCCAAGTGTTTTCAAAATCAAAAGCAGTAACAGGTTTTCCATCCCACCATTTTGCTGGGCGCAAGTGAAAAGTGTATACTGTACTGTCTTCTGAAATTTCTACGTGATAGGCAATCGCTGGATGAACGCTACGGTCTCTGCCCCGCTTCATCAGCCCCTCAAAGCACATGCTAATCACCCCCATGGAAGAGGTGTCGGTCGCTTTTCTAGCATCTAAGGTGGGGGGCTCGGTATGGATATTTAGGCGGAGAGCTTGGCGATTTTCATCAATAGGACGGATCTTTTTTTGACATCCAACACAAAGGATAGCCAAGACTAAGATAAAGAGAAACCGCATACAAAAAACCTCCAAGCAGCCAGCATAATTGATTGCCCCCTTTTTCGTAACCCTAGGGTCCAAATTGAACAGCCTCAATTTTGCATTCCTTAAGTTTTGGGAAATACTCTTTTATTTCATCTAATTGTTCACGGGTATAGATGCCTCCAATAATTTCGAGCATTTGTAATGAGGGAAAAATCCCCGTTAGATTGGTCCATAATACTAAGGTTTCGTCTTCAGAAAGATTTGGAGCTTTGATTTTTAATATTTCAACTTTGGGCAAGACAAGGGGATAGGAAAAATTTTGTTGAAAAATTTCTGTAATACCTGAGACAACTGGTTCGATTTGTCGTTGGCTTGTGCAAACGGGACTAGAATCAAAATCCAAAGTGGCAACTTCTCTTTCAAAGTCAATGTACTGGCCGATGAAGGTCATAATCGAATAGCGAGAATCCCGTAGATCAAGTTCTTTAGCACTCTTACAAGCTTGCAGCGCATAAGAAAAAATATGAGGAACAGAAAAATCTCTCCAGAGATCATGTAACTCTGTTTGAGGAACATCAGGATGACTATTTTTTTCGACTTTAAAAGCAGAATTTTGATAGATCAAGAGATAAAAAAGAGGGAGATGAAATTGGGTAAAATCATCTGCTTTCATGGTCTCTTGCCTAGATAAGTACTCCAAGATAGCGGGGAGTGTGAGCCGTTGAAAAGTATGGCAGACACGGCGTACTTTAAATACATCAGGACCTGGAAGCAATCGGCTTAAAATATTTCCCCATATTTCTTCTGGAAGGCCACATGGCGATGGGGTGATTTCCCCTTCTGTTCTGGCCCGCTTATGAGGTGGCTCTACTGCACTAGCCATGAAACTGTCCTTTTGGTAAGAGATTTTCCTATGCGACCGAATTTGGAACAAGGAAATAAAATTCACTTCACAAGCCTTGGATGCGCCCGCAACCTCGTTGATACCGAGATCATGCTGGGCCTTGTCATCAAAGCTGGCTATGAAGCCACAGGATCCCCCGAAGAAGCTGATTTTCTCGTAATCAATACTTGCGGCTTTTTAGAATCGGCCAGACAAGAATCTCTCGATACTATAGAAGATCTTTTTGAAGAGAAGAAAGAAGAGGCCAAGCTCATTGTCGCAGGGTGCATGGTCCAAAAACACAGCGATGTCCTCAAAAACGCCTTTCCCAAAATCCATTATATGCTGGGTCCTGGAGATTTGGAAAAATTTTTAGAAGCCCTTTCTTCAAACGATGAAGGTCAGGAGATCACCTCAGCACGCAGCTACCTACAATGGGGTGAGGTGCCCCGCATGCTCGCCACGCCAAAACATTACGCCTATCTTAAAATTGCCGAAGGGTGCGCTAAAAGATGCAGCTTTTGCATCATCCCCACGATCAAAGGCCCTCTAAAAAGTAAGCCTCAAGAGCAAGTGCTCAAAGAATTTAAAAGCCTCCTTGCCCAAGGCGTCCAAGAGGTGATCCTCATCGCCCAAGATTTGGGTGATTATGGACGCGAGAGCAAAGAGAAAGGAGTTTTAGAGGCTCTTCTTCGTGAAATGCTCGAAATCGAAGGCAATTTTTGGATCCGCCTCCTTTACCTCTACCCCGACGAAGTGACCGAAGAGCTCATTGATGTGATCAATAGCGATCCCAGAATACTACCCTACCTCGATATGCCCATTCAGCACATCAACTCAAGCATACTCAAAGCGATGCGTCGCAAAACGAATAAAGAGCACATCATCCAGACCTATGAACTGCTCCGTGAACGCATTCCAGATAGTGTCATTCGAACCAGCCTCATGGTCGGCTTCCCCGGCGAAACAGATGAGCAGTTCCAAGAACTAGTCTCCTTCATCCAGGAATATCCCCTTGATAACATTGGAGTCTTTACCTTCTCTCAAGAAGAGGGGGCACATGCCTCTAAACTGCCTGGCCATCTTCCCGAGGAGGTCAAGCAAGAGCGCTATGACATTCTCATGCAAAAACAGATGGAAATGGTCCAAGAGCGCAATGCCCGCTATATCGGCAGGACCCTGCAAGTGATGATCGAAGGAGTCCATCCTGATTCAGACTTGCTTCTGCAAGGTAGATTTTACGGACAATGTCCCGACATCGACGGATGCGTGATCATCAATGATCACTCTCAGGTTGAAGCACTTGGCCAGCTCTACGAAGTAGAAATCACAGACGTTATGGACTGCGATCTTTTGGGCACAGCTATTCGCCCCATCGCGCCGAAGCCCAAAGCCTCGAAGCTTACCATTCTTTGAAGAGGAGGGAGCTTAAGTCCTTTTAGCCCAGATGTTGCTGAAAAAACGCGATCGATTGCTTTAAAGTTCTTATGAGTAGTTGAGGGTGCCACCGATCCAGTTGCGGATGCCATAAGACGTCTCCTTTTTGCCGAGACAATCTACCAAAAAAATGTATTTGATTCGAGAGAAAAATCTCATCTTGCTTTTTGCAACCCGACATCGTTGGGTGTGTGATCATCAACGACCACAGAGCAGTTGAATCTCTCAGTTAGCTCTTGAGGTAGAGATCTCCGCCATAAAGCATTCCACATACCCCTCTTAAACAAAAGACACTCATTCTTAAGAGTTTATTAATCTTAATTGGCAAGCTATTAATTATCAATAATTTGCTCCTTCGATCACTAATTCGCCAAAAATAAACGGGTTAAATCTTTTAAAATCAATCTATGTAAGTAACTATGAATTAGTCTTTTAATTAGTAAAAATAGTTCTTTACAGTTAAAGTAATATTTATTATAATTAGGTTAAGAGATAATAAAGAAAGTAATAAGATTTATGACTGTATTAATTAATCCATTTAAAGGTTTAAAGAGTCTTTTTCAAAAGGGCTCTGCAAGAAGTCCTGCCCCAGTATCCGTGCCCTCAACTATTAGGGAAAGAATACCACAGGCGGATAAGGAAGATTGTGAAATAGATGCATATGTCCAATGTATTTCGCATCCTATACATGGGCAACTTCTCAGAAAGGGGGTTTCGGTCGATCAAATTCAGGTATTAGAAGGAATTACCCTTGATCGAAGGACGAACATTGATGAATTGGCCAATCTTCTAAAAAAAATGAAGGACATATCTCCAGATATACAAAAAAAGGTTCTTCAGTTGCACCTCCTTTCTAAAAATCTTGATTCAGAACAGAAAGATGTTTTCAAAGAGGGTTTTTGGAAAAAGTTAATGCTCGAACTCGAGAATCATTTTATAATACCATTCGATGAAAAAGTTTGGAATTCTCGACTTGACAAATTGATTGATATTATCTCCAGAGACGATCCGAATTTATCACTATATTTACATATCCCTCTTTGTGAAATTGAAAATGGGATAAATTATGTTGACAATCTCATTATATCGTATCGTATTAATCCGATGAGATTTTTTGATTGGACATGCAAACTTGCATCTTCTAATCCAGCATTAAAGCATATTTTGATTTCATTAAAACAAAATAAGCCCACATTAGCTTCTCAGATTCTCCAATGGAATGAAGCTACATTAAGGCCGGTACAGAATGAACTATATCAAGCTGTACAAATGCAGTTAGAAAGTACTGAAAATTTCCCCACCCATTATCAACGGCTTTTTCATTTTGCTTCTGAGCACTTTGATAATCAAGAAAAAGATTTCATTATTAAATTTGCTTTAGATGCTCTAAATTTAAAGGATGAAACTATTATCAGTATCCTAGAAGAGAATGAATTGCATCTTTTAGAAAAAGTTTTTCAATCTTCGAAAGAGGGTTCGGGAAATCTTGATTGTTTTATGAAGTCCACAGATCCAATACTTGCTAAACTTGCATTCCAGCTCAAATCACTATTAAAGCCTGCGGATTTACAGGCAATATTAGAATCTGAATTGTCTCCAGAAGAAAAAAAAGCGATTCTTGAAAAATGCATGGCTATTTCCATGCATCTTGGAAAGCAGGCTCAAAAGCTATTGCAATCAACCTTTGAAAAGGAAGATATTGCGAATCTCGAGGAAGCATTTGACGATATTTTAAGGACTGGATTAGCTAATTTTTTCCAAAGCGCTTATGACGAAGAAGCAATCTGCAGAGGGGCAGGAAATCATCGAGGAGATCTTGTTTTTTATAATCATCTAATGGCTTCTATTTTTCCTCTACTTATCGGTCAAGGCCAAGTGATCAATATTACAATGGCGCGCTTTATTGAAGCTTCTCTTTTTGGATTAGAAGACTCTTCAAAAGATGATGTTCCGCACTGGTTAGTAGAAGAGCAGTTACGCAGTCTACTACAACGGGTCCAAGATTCTGCAGAACTTCGCAGCATTCTGAATGGGATTGAATGCAACCTTGATCCACAGTCTCCTGGTTTAGAAGCGGTTCGCCTGCAATTTGGATTGCCCCCTGATAGAGAAGTTAATGTGACCCAAGCTCAGCTCGCAACATTAATGGCAATAGGACTGAATATGCGTCAGGGAAATACACCCACTTGCAATGCTGACGCTAGTATTATGAGATTAGAACCTGAAGAAATGGCTGGAGCAGTTTCAAGTTTTCTTCGACATGGTGTGATGAAATGTGTACAAGTCGATGAGGAAGAGGGTCTTTATCCTTTTAATCATTCACATATGATCCCTGCAGGGAATAATGTGCCATTACATCATGAAAACCTCTCTTATCGGGTAAATGTTAATGGAGATCTCGAATGTGGAAATGATACTGTGCCTTTATGGGAAATGCCAGCTGTTCGTGCAGCTTGTAATGCTCTTGGAATAACAAATGCGGAAGAAAGTATAAAAGATGTTTTGAAGAGAATGGAATTTTCTGATACATCCTTTCAAGAACTTCAAATCATGGAGTTTTTGCAAGAGCTATCAAGTCAAGTTGAAAAAATAGATTCTACCTATCTATCTGCTTTTGAAAGGGCATATTCAGCTTTTCATGCCATTGAAGAAAATTTGGCTATACGATTAGTTCAAGGAGCAACTTTAGTCCAAAATACCTTCTCGAATGTTCTCATGCTCGAATCTTTTTACAATATGATTTTCGATCATTTTGATCAGACAACCCGTTTAAATGAAACAAAATTTATTGAAGTTTTTAACGGGCAGGTAAAGTTTATTTTCAGATCACAAGAACATCTAGGATACAGGTTTGGGGGATTTGTGCCTTATCTAGTACACACTAATGAAAATGGCAATTATCGATTGGAGAGATTACAAAAAGGATCAAAAGGGTGGATTGTCGTAAAGGAAAAATTAGAAGAGGCTATCCCAGAAAAAGATCGTTCCAAATGGACGCAAAATGCATTGCTGAAACTTGAAGAATTCTCTAATGGGGATCAAGAGGAAATCTGCGGAGGCCCTAAATCTCTGTCAGGAGTAGGTTGGGTTTTTCAAAATTTGGATTTGGATCAATTTCGTCTGAAAGGATCTAAGCCTTTTGGTCGTCTTCTTGATAAACTTCGGAATCTAGAAGGGCAGAGACTAAAAGAAAATCCATTTAAAAGATATAAGATGAATTCTATTTCGCTTACATCCGATCATGATCTTAACTGGCTTCCTGGTCATCCGACAATACAAGGTTTGATCGATACTTTTAGACCTGGAGAAGATGAAAATATGCAATCTGTAATAGAAAGAGAACTTATAAATCCTGGAAATGAAATGAGAGAAAAAGAGCTATCTGAAGATGAATTAGATCGACTTTTTGCAATTCTCGATGATCTCAAACAAGAATATTTTCCTAATTGGTCTTCAGAACAAATAAGTGCGTTTAAAGAACAAATCGATAATGTGAAGAATATGAATATTTATAGTTTTCTAAGAATATTGGAGTTAAGTTCCTTTAAGGATGTAATTGAGAATGAGAAAAAATTCTATATTCGATTCGATTGGCTCATTAGTAATGCTTTTAATCCAGAAGGCAAATCGATTGTCTTAGCTGATACAAATTGGCATGATGAAACTGGCAGCCCGGTAATAATTTCAGTTAGGCATAATATTAGAACAAATCTCCCCGAAATCTGGGTCACAGATGAATTTGGAAAGATAATTGTGGCAGCAACTGACTTTTTTCGAGATCAATATTTTTCTGTCTAATACCCTGACATCGACGGCTCCGTGATCATCAATGATCACTCCCAAGTCGAGTCCCTCGGCCAGCTCTACGAAGTAGAAATCACAGACGTAATGGACTATGACCTCTCGGCACAGTCCTGAGGCCCATTGCGCCGAAGTCCAAAGCTTCTAAGCTTGCGCTCATTTCTTAGCTTGCCATTTGCTAAAATGTTTTTTACAATCGCGAAAAAACAAAGGGGAGAAAATGGCATCATATAGCGATATCCAGCAGATTATTGGGGAAAAAGCAGAGTTCTTACTTGGGCATCAGTGTAAAACGGTCAGCAAGGACCGCTTGCATGTGCCAGGCCCAGATTGGATAGATCGGATTTTTTCTCCTTCGGATCGCAATATCCGTGTTCTGCGTAGTCTCCAAACGATGTTGGGCCATGGAAGACTGGGGGGAACGGGGTATCTCTCGATTTTGCCAGTTGATCAGGGGATTGAGCATACGGCCGGAGCCTCTTTTGCGAAGAATCCTGACTATTTTGACCCAGAAAACATCATTAAGCTCGCCATTGAGGGGGGCTGCAATGCAGTTGCTACCACTTTGGGCGTACTGGGTATGTGTGCGCGCAAATACGCGCATAAAATTCCGTTTTTATTGAAGTTCAATCACAATGAGCTTTTGCGCTATCCCAACATTCACGATCAGATCATGTTCGGGTCGATAAAACAGGCTTATGAGATGGGCTGTGTGGCTGTGGGGGCGACGATTTACTTTGGATCTGCAGAGAGCCGCAAACAAATTGTTGAGGTAAGTAGAGCTTTTGAAATGGCCCATGAGCTGGGGATGACAACGGTTCTATGGTGTTACTTGCGCAATAACGATTTTAAAACGGCGAAAACGGATTACCATGTGGCAGCCGATCTGACGGGACAGGGGAACCACTTAGGAGCGACGATCCAGGCCGATATTGTGAAGCAAAAGCTTCCTGAAAATAATGGGGGCTTTAAGGCTCTTAACTTTGGGAAAGAGACGGAGAAGATGTATACGGAGCTCTCTTCAGATCACCCCATTGATTTGACTAGGTACCAGGTGATCAATGATTACATGGGGCGTGTGGGTTTGATCAATTCAGGAGGTCCTTCGGGAGAGAATGATCTCCAGCAGGCGGTTGAAACAGCCGTGATCAATAAACGAGCTGGGGGCATGGGGTTGATTTCAGGTCGCAAGGCTTTCCAAAAGCCTTTGAAAGACGGTGTGAAGCTACTCAATGCTATCCAAGACGTCTACTTATGCAACGACGTGACTTTAGCGTAATTCTTCAAGAAGAAGCCAATGAGGGCTTTTTCGAGTGCTTTCCCACTTAAGGTCGTTGAAATGGGTATTTCTAGAACAAAATCTTCGGGGAGGTTCTTCGCCTCCTTGAATACTTTCTTTAAGGTCTCAGGACCAAGACCCAGCACAATGCTTAAGTGATTGCGGGTGAAGTCTATTTCACCTCTGGTCAAAACGTGTAGCTTTTCATTGATGTCTATCTTCATATCTTCAAATGCAATCACGCTGTTTTGTACTGTAGCATCGATTGGAGAGAATGCGAGATTGAGCGTTTTTTTTCTCATTTTTTTGATGAACCGAAAGTTGCTCTGTGTTTGCATTTGAGCACCTAGCACCTGGATGCTTAAGGGGCTTTCTTTGTAGCGCAAGCAGTGGACTAGCCCTTCTTTGAGGGCGATCTCATCTGCAAAAAGGGTGAATCCATTGAGGGTGTTTTCCCAACGGACATTTAGGCATTTTTGGGTTGAGAGCCAGCTGAGTGAAATTTTCTCAATTTTTACTTTCCCGCCTAATTGGCTAGAAAGTCTGGTTTCTACTTGTTTTTTCGCCCAAGAAGAGGAAGCAAAGTGGGGAAGAAAAAAGGTAGCAGCCCCAAAAAAGAGGAGAGTGAGTAGTACTTTACGCATGTTTTGCAAACCTCTGGTAGCGAAAAATCCCTGCAATGGTTTTCGCATCATTGATTTCACCAGAATCGATCATGGAAAGAGCTTTTTCTAGCGGTACTTCCACGGTATCAATTCCTTCTTGAGGATCACTTGGCAGTGGGCTCTCAGTAAGCTTTTTCGCGATAAAAAGATGTATGTATTCAGTGCAAAAGCCAGGGGTTGAATAGAGTCCTCCAAAGGGGAGAATCTCTTTGGCTTTAAAGCCTGTTTCCTCTTGCAGCTCTCTTTGTGCGCAGTCGATTAGAGCTTCATCCTTCTCAAGGGTTCCTGCAGGGAGCTCGAAGATGATTTTTTGGATGGCTCTTCGCCACTGGCGGATCAGTAGTAAGTGGCCAGAAGATGTGATGGGAATGAGGGCTACTGCTCCTAAGGCTTCAATGATGTCCCAGACATGGGGAGGTTGGGAATCAAATTGGAGGTGATCTCGTCTTAAGGTAAAGATTTTCCCCTTGTGGATCTCTTTAGTCTCTATCGTAGCAGAGCTCTCTAGCTCTTTTTGCTTTAGGGAATTATCCAACTTTAGTAACTCCCTAAGTTGATCGTATAGACTTTGATTTGTTCTTTGCGTCCAGGGAGGGTCATGGACCCGAGGTCTTTGAAATTAAATTTGTCTTTTGCCCCAAGATAGGTCGTTTCACTTATAAGAATGGGCGCCTTAAGTACTTTTGTTGCTTGCTCGAGCCTTGAGGCCACATTGACCGCATCTCCAATGGCTGTATATTCAATTCGTTTTTCTGAGCCGATGTTCCCTAAGACTGCATCTCCAGTATGGATGCCAATCCCCATTAGGATGCGGGGTTTGTTTTCTTTCTCCCATTTTGCTGAGAGTTTCTCGAGCTCTTTTTGCATGGCGATGGCAGCGCGGATCGCATGTTCTTCTTGTTGATCATCATCAAGTGGCGCGCCAAACTCTGCCATGATACCATCACCTATGAATTTATCTAGAGTGCCAGAGTGGCTGAAAATAGCCTCAATCATCACTTCGAAGTATTCATTGAGGAGATGGACAACTTCTTCAGGGGGAAGGTTCTCTGCAAGCTGGGTAAATTGTCTGATGTCTGAGAAGAGGATGGTGACTTTGCGTCTCTCTCCTTCGAGTTTTAATGGGGTCTCTGAGTTGAGGATTTTTTCCATGACGTGGGTGGAAACATAGCGGGCAAAACTCATTTTGAGCCGTTCTCTTTCTCGCAGACCCTTGCTCATATCGTTGATTCGATGGGAGAGAAGACCAAACTCGTCGTCTGTTTCAATGGTAGATTTTGCCTCTAGATTGCCCTCTCCAATTTCTTTTACTACACCACATATGTGGTCGAGTGATAGGGTCACTTTCTTTGAGAGGAAATAAGCTATGACAATCGATAGAACTAAAGAGGCCAATAGTCCCCAGATGGCATATCTGAGCAGTTGCTGAGATCGCACATGAACGTCTTTGGCATTCATGTCCACGCCGAGGGTAGCGATGATTTTTCCATCGGCATCTTTGATCGGTGCATAGGCACTGAGCCAAAGCCCCCACTGATCAGCTACAAAATGATTATCTACGTAGGGAAAATTTCTGTGTTCAAGGATTTGGGGAAGGTCGCTGTCTTTGTATGGTGTAGCCGGGGTTTCTGGACTGATTGCTGCATCCACTCCATATAACATTTCTTGATCATTCTTAGGGTTGATGTAAAGGGTATAGATATCAGAAATATAGATGTCATTGCGCCTATTGGCTGCAGTGATTTTTTGTAATTCTATGCGTAGGGTATCGTATTCTGGAGATCCCATTTTGGATAAATTGGCTTTTTGCACTAGCTCGGGATTGAGTTGGACAGCAGCGGTGGAGGCGACAGATAGTGACCGGCTCTGGAGCATTTTAAAAATGAGTTTTTCTGTTTCAACAGAAAAAATCACAAGTCCTAAAATGATACTGGCAGTGGCAACGGCCACCAGAGCAATATAGAGTTTGGTTCGGTATTTCATCTCATTTTCAAGATAAGCGACAAGTTGAATTTATTCAACTGTGACTGATTTGGCCAAGTTGCGGGGTTGATCGATGTCTGTGCCTCTTTCCTTGGCGATATAGTAGGCAAGTAGCTGAGTGCAGACGGAATAGGGAATAGGAGACAACGAATCGGGTGTAGGGGGTAGCCACAGAACATCGTCGGCGATTTCAGCGATTTCTTTTGCGTGGGTGGGCGCTAAGGCCAGGATTTTACCGCCTCTTGCTTTGACCTCCATCAAATTGCTGAGCATCTTTTCATAGGTGATGCTATTGCCACACAGGCCAATAACAAGGCAACTCGGGTCGACAAGGGCAATCGGACCGTGTTTTAACTCTCCAGCGGGATAGGCAAACGCATTTTGATAGCTAATTTCTTTGAGTTTGAGGGCGGCTTCCATGCAGGTAGGAAACATGTATTGTCTACCAATAAAGAAAAAAGAGTGAAGTGCTGAGTATTTTTGTGCCAAATGGATCAATGTCTCTTCTTGCTCTAAGACCTGCTCCACAACTCTTGGAAGAGTCAGGATATCTTGCAGATTCTTAGCATTAGAGAGTTTTAAGGCAAGTAAAGAGAGGACGGCGAGCTGGCAATTGAAGGCTTTAGTAGAGCAGACGCTGATTTCTGGGCCCGCTCTTAAGGGAATGTAATAATCTGCTTCTCGAGTGAGCGTAGATCCGAGTACATTGCAGATGGCAAGAACCTTTGCACCTTGTTTCTTTGCCAGGCAAACTGCTGCAATCGTATCAAAGGTTTCTCCTGACTGCGAAAGGGCTATTACAAGGGTGTTAGGAGCTAGGGTGGTTTTTCTGTAGCGAAATTCCGAGGCAATTTCTGCGCGGGCAGAAAGTCCGGCTTTTTCCTCAAATTGCAGAGCTGCAATGCAGCCAGCATGCCAGGAGGTTCCACAGCCTAAGAGAAGAATATTTGAAAACTCTCCTTCCTTTGGATGAAACTCGTCAAAATCACAGCTACCTGTTTCTTCAATAAATCGATTGTGAATGGAACTTCTTATGGCGGAGGGTTGCTCGAAAATTTCTTTTAG
>Ga0209986_10000550_pt1 | contig 36268 bp, 83 predicted proteins | sample BlataG_FD_183168 | JGI IMG/M metagenome (GOLD analysis project Ga0209986, IMG submission 183168) | Deep subsurface microbial communities from Black Sea to uncover new lineages of life (NeLLi) - Black_00105 metaG (SPAdes) (version 2) | ecosystem: Environmental > Aquatic > Marine > Oceanic >... | reverse complement strand
TTTTTTTTTAAATTCTTTTTCAAACTATTTCCTTAAAACCTTACTTACTATACAAACTCCTTAGCTCGTTCCCATTCACGTTTAACATATCTTAGCAGAAAATGCAATCTGCCAGAAAGCACCAAATTTCCTTTTGTATACGCACTCGTATCTGCATATTCTAGAGTATCTAAGAGTGTTGTTACTTCCTCATTGTTAAGGAGTAATTTTAAAACATATCTTTTATCTTTTTCATGCTCATCTGATTCTTTTCCTTTACCACCAAATTTTATACCCATACAAATACCTCACATACTAGAAGGACTCATTAATACACATTCAATATCAATAACATATTTATCTTGATATTTCTTTATCTGTTCAAGCAACGCATCAATATAAGCAGGTGTAGTTAATATATAGTACAGGGTGGGGCTGACTTCCATTACCATAAGGTCATCTGGCAACACGGCTCGATGTTCAGCAGGCATCTCTATATAAAATGGGTCTGTTATCTTATCCATAAACTCATCGGCATATCCACCTGGTTTTTCAGATATTCTAATTATATAATATCTTCTTTCAGTACTAAATGATGTTGGAGCATTACTTTCTTGTTTGTTACCACCAAATTTTACCATACAAATACCTCATTTACTCTAATGAAAAGGCTGTCTAAGCTCGTGAACATATATCCAACCTCTCCAATTTGGAAATGCTACTAAAGCTTGCTCAGTTGGTCTGCCAACTGTAAGTTGTTCAACTATTCCAATACCTGAAACATCATAACTCATACCTTTTGCTCCTTCAACAACATCATCATGTGCAACCACCTCATCACCTATTCTTAGTCCACGATTACCAAATGCTATACCCATACAAATACCTCATCTAATATATAAATTTATCAAATGCCTTAATAAAAAACAACTTTCCCAAAGTCGGACTCTCACGTAAAACATTTAAAAAACAATCCTCACATAAAAACCGTTGCATTTTCAAATTTCTTTTCTCAATGACTTCTTCTATCTCTCCAAGGTCTAACCATAAATCTTTCCTGCTTCTTTCAATATCAAAATGTGTTATATGACTAACTATTCCAAAGTCTCTATCTTCTTCTTTAATATATGTTAATACCTTTCCACAAGAGGAACACTTCCAATGCTGTATGTCATCTGCCTCATTTTTTTCTTCAAATGGTATCACATCATGAGGATTATCAACATTTCTATACTCTCTCAATCTATCATCTTTGTAATATTCCTTTCCACCAATCATAACTTTAGGTAATTCCCTCGGACTTTCCCCAAATTTTACCATACAAATACCTCACCCATGCGGAAAACGCCAAGCACGTTCTTCCTCAGCCATCGACTTCGATGTAGCATACGGAAAGCCCTGCAACATAAAATTCTTTATGTCCTTATCCAACGATGTCAAATGCCCAACACCAAGATGACCCCTCGCAAGAGTCTCCGCATAACCCTCGGGACACTTCAAATTAACAAAGATTCCTTTGTAATACTCAATATCATCATTATCAGATTTACCAAATTTTATCATGCAAACCACCAGTGTTGAATATAATATTATTAACCCTTTAAAATCTTTATTAGAAATTTAGTTGGATGCTCTGGGTCTATCTCAAAGCTTATCACATCGTCACCTGGTTCAAAACCAGGTATTTTTGATTCCAACCAATCATGGAAGTCTGTTCTCAACACCCGTATCTCCATAATATCTCTATTTTCAAATTCTATCATATTAACCACCTCTTAATCAACCTCATCATACCCCATACTTACAAAAGTACCAGCACCACACGTAAGTTTTATACCCTCATTAACGCCACCTGTTGCACAAATGTGAATACCAGCCTGTGCTGCTTTCTGAGCTGTATATAACTTGAAGAATATGTTACCAGAAGCACTGAACTTTAATGTTACATCTACATTTACAGTTTTCGATGAAACGTATACCTGTCGTATACGCAATTTTTTACCACCATTCGGATTATGTATCTCTTGGTCTGTCTGAGCACCAGCATAATCACTAGCAAAACAATGCTCAGGTGTATGCGTCTGTACATCTTGGTATCCTTCATCAGTAACCGTTCCTATGTTCGTACCATCAGTAATTTTACTACTCGCTTTTAACTTAGAATAATCAGTTTGAACAACAGAAACATCACTAGATATAGTGCGGTCTTTTTCATCTTGAACAACAGTAGCATTTAATAAAGAAGCATCAGGTTGCTCAGAATACCTACCAAGTGTATAAGTATTCCATTCATTGCGTACACTCATAATAACTACGTAATTCCTATCATATATTCATGTGCTCTACGCATTGCAACCTCATGGGAGTCACCAGCCATTAGAAACTCTTTGTACTTCTCCCAATATCTATCATTCATGTTACTACCTCCAAATTGTATCATACACGCATTACTCCTCAATGGAAATATCAGCAGTTGCGACATTCTTTTTTATAGACTCAACAGTACTAAGGCAATCATCCTTATTCTTATAGCCTTCACCAACTGCGATTATTTGACCATTCGGAGCTACCAGCCTAAAACGCCACTCTTCCTTAACATCTTTATATACCTCAAAGTGATAGTCCATATATACTACCTCCTATATAGATAAAGCTCTTCTCATATTACCAAGACCAACGACAGTTCTACCATCATCTAATACCAACAAAGGAATCTCACCCTCAAAACCAGGAATTGTATGTACATCAATCCATACATACTCTATGTTATTCTTTTCAAGAAGCATTTTTGCAATTGTGCAATCTGAACAAGCATCATTACCATATAGTCTCATACTATTATCAACTCATCTAACTGACACTAATGTTATTGCATGTGATAAACCCATTACGCAGAGAACCTACTTCTTCGTAAGTAGTTTATTAATTATATCTTCACTTGCCCAACCATAAGCAAATGCTGTTGCAAATACATATAGATACGACGACTCAGGTATTACAAACGCTGGGAAGAGTAATATTGCTGCAGCAGTTCCAATGAATACTACAACAATAAAAGACGCAAGATACTTCAAATCAAACTTCAAAGTAGCGTCTCCTTTATGTTTCTTCCAATATGGCAGCACTGTCCTCAATATGCACGCAAACAAAATACCTACGAAGGCAACAATTTCTGGACTTATGTTCATATTTTCAATACCCCAACTGCCTCACTTACATTAATCTTATATATTACGGTGTCCAACTCACTAAACCCTTACCTGCCACAGGAGTAACTGGTGGTATATAGGTAATTATGAGATAAACCTGAGTGCAACGAATAGCGGTATTGGTTGCAGAAATTGATAATAGACTTGACTGCAAATTATCAATATCTGCTTTTGTCCAAGGTTGACTAAGAGAGGGTTTAGTAGCCCAATCACCAGTATAGTCAACATATATTGTAGTTAATACCTCACTTATTGGCTGAGCAAAGCGTATTATTCCTATCCTTATTCCTATATTCACCTGTGCCGAACTGGGAAGACCAACTGGTTTATGTTTCACTCTGGCAAGAACACGTACATTAGTAATGTTAGCCCCAGACAACAAACCAGAAGTTACATGATTGAAAGCTTCTTCTATTCCAACGGTGGAAGTATAAACATATGTAGCATCTTCATCAGGACTACCAACAGGGTCATCGACCTTATTCCAATGGGGTTCACCTGGTGTCATAGCAGGGAAAGGAGACCACGTCTGAACACTACCCTCTGCATTTGGAAGAAGATTAAGAGTTGCCATATTTATTCACCAAACCTATGTTGCTACCGTTTCATAACCAATAGTTATATTAATAGCTGCCATAAGACCACCAATATGGTCATAATGAAGAGCCCGATTTTCCGTTAAATCCCAAGGACGCTTAAGATTCTGAGCTACAGCACCACCAATTGCAGCAAGACAATAACGCCATATTGCAGTTGTACCATCTTCTAGTTCAAAAGTTGTAATATTTGCTCCCTCATTATTTACATATATGTGATGAATCCTAAGAAAAAACCCAACCCCTGGCGTAGCAATTATATCACCATCAATAACACTCTTTGAAACATGAACATACCTAATACTATCTTCCTGATTATCAATCTTTTCAACAGCAGTCTTTATAGATGATATATCTGTAACTGTTAAATTCTCAGTAATAGTCCAACTCCTATCACGACCATCATAAGCTACACCTGCGTCAGTCTTGAGAACTGCGTAAATCTCATCTTGTGCCTTAGCAAGGTCTCGAATGTCGAGGTCGGTAGCACTAACTGGTATCGTCTCAGTAATAGTCCAACTCCTATCACGAGCATCATAAGCTACACCTGCATCAGTCTTTAGAACTGCGTAAACCTCATCTTGTACCTTAGAAAGGTCTCGAATATCGAAGTCTGTAGCTTCAACAATAGTGGGTGGAACTGTTGGAGATGGTGTTGTCGTTACATACAACTCATCCGCATCCTTTTGACGAACAGTTTTTTTGTTTTCATCTTTTGGCATAACTAAACACCAACAATATTCTTACGAATACCCTCCAAATAAATATTTAATGTGCCAGCACCAGCATCATTACTAATATCAAGAGAATTTACATCAAAATCCTTTTCAACAACCTCAGCCTCAGCAGCAACATCAATCCACTCACCATGATTAATACGATACTTATAAGCAGACGAACAAAGACCAAACCTAAAATGATTTATGCTTTCAACAAAAGTAGGAAACTCTACACTATAACAATCATGCTTTATAGTCAACGGAACTTCAACAATTAAATAAAGGTCGTTCTTCCTTTCTGGCTCTGGCTTAGGTATACGTCTAGCAACCTCTAAACCAACCTCCTCAGCCACTATTAAATCAGAAGCATTAAAATTCATGTATACATCTCCAAAACCTCAGTTATACGACCAGAATCATCACGAGTAATAGAAGTCAACTTGTTACCAATAATCTCCTTTATCAATATTGCAACAATAATACCAACAACTGCACCAACAACTAGACCAACGACAAAACTGCAATTATCCATAAATCTAAAGCCTACCCTCTAAAATATTCTTCTCCAACTCTGTAATATACTTCCTCAAATCATCCAACATAACTGGAGTCTTTACCTTAACCTTACAAACATCAAGTATATTATCTACTATTAAATCAAGTTGTTTTTCATCCATACTGGATACCAGCTCCTAAACAAAGAATTAACCTTGTCTATTTTTACCTTTGCCCTGACCGCCACCTTGACCATGACCAGCACCACCCTTGGAGCAATCGCCAGTATTCTTATTGCGACCACCACCACCTTGCTGACCAACGCCTTTGCCAGAGCCATCTCTTTTACGATTATCTGACATAATATATTGCCTACTTACCAAATACAATTCCTTTATGTTTACCACTACTTTTACCAACCTGCTTTACACCAATGACATCCCAAGTATACATCTCAGCATCTCTAACCCATTCCTCATTAACTGGGTCATTAACAAGACTACGAGCCTCACGGTCATCACGAGCATCAACCCGAATATTCTTATATACACGAACATCAACATCAAATGTCTTCAAATCACCCATATGTAACACCACGACCCACTAATGCAACACCTTCCTTGATTTAGCACCATAACTAAGATACTCCTCCTGAGTAACATTAACATCAACCTTGATATTAGGAGGAATACACTGCAAAAGCTCAATAGAAATTGATTTAACAGACTTTATATGCTTAGTCCAGACAATACCAACAAAAAAGAGAATGTTATAAAAAACATCCTTAATCTTACACTGAAGCTGAACCTTATACTCTAAAAGCTCACGAGGATGACCAATAGTACGAACCTCACCTACATCAATAAAAGTAATACCAGGAGGAGGCTTTTCCTCCTTCGGCTCTTCAGTAACACCTATAACCTTTGTTATATCAACACTATAAATAAAAATGCTTTCTTTGCCAGTCAGACCAAGATATTCCCAAACATTAGACCGTCGTAGAACATCAATAGAAGAGCTGAGGGCAGTTATTTCAGGTGACTCCATGTGAAATGCACCCCAATCAAAAATAACATGCACCATATAGGATACCACCGCCTAAAATAAATAAAGAAGGTAGCCTATTTATCAGCCTCTGTGACAGCTACCCCCTCAGCTTCAATTACTCTCCTCACAAGTTCGGCATCGTTCATGCCAAAACCCTGAATTGTCTTTACCGCAGAAAGCAACTTAGAATACTCATCATCTTCAAGAAGCAACATGCCTTTAGATAAATCATGTTTCTTAATCTTATCGGCAATAGGCATCCGAGCATGCAACTCAAGACCAGTAAGCTGCAAAGAAGAATGAAGAAGAACACCAACAAGCATCTCCTTTACACTGTAATCAACCTTAGTCATCTCACCAGATGGAAGCTTTACATCAACTGGATAACTACTAACATCTATCTTACGCATATTATCACACCAAAGAAAAGTAAAAAGAAAGTTGTTTATCCAGCAGTTGTTATGCTTGTCCAGGTTGTACTACCATCAGTATTGATATATGCTCTGTCGCTTGTCGTAGTACCATCAGTTCTTAGATATAATGAACCTTTTGGTGCAGTCATTGATGGAGCACCAGCACCAGATAAAATACAATTACCTGACTTCATGAGAATTTCATAGAACTTTGCAGCCATTGCTCCTGTTGCACTATCACCCTCAAATTTGAGACCATATACAACATTTGTAGGAGTTGACAGACCCATAAACTCAATAACTAGACCAACAGCATCTGTTACAACATCATCTGCTTTCCACTCACATTTTATCTCTCCACCACGCATCAAAGTAATCGTAGAGCCGCCCTTTCCCATCGTATTAAATAGAAATGTCTGTAGATTTGTAATATCCACACCAGTTTCATCTATGGGTGCATTCGCAGCATAAACCTCCATACCATAAAGAGTCTTAGCTGACCCAATTATACTATTACTAATTCTCATATATAATCCAGTAAAAACACCCCCAACACCAGTCCAATCAGATACATCTGCCTTAATTTCCATAAGTTGCTCATATGCATATGTAGCATCTATATCAAGAGCTGCACCAGCAATGCTCCCAGTCGCAACTCTACCATTTATCACAAGCGTATCTGCAACTGCATCACCAAATTCAAATCCACCAGCTAAAACAGGCACACCCTGAAAGTTAGGGTCGCCCCAAATATTCAAACCATCTTGTAGCTTATAGCTACTCCAATCACTTCTTGTCGTCATACATTTCACATCCTTTTTTACTTTATATACTTATTTTTTTTTCTCCAAAATATCCATTTATATATACAAATATATATGAATTGTGGGTTTATAAATGTTTCGGTTACATACTAAGCCACTACTTTTTTAGGAAAAAGTATAACCCAAAGTTCCTTACTAAACATAATGATAAAGTAACCAGCAATAGCCATACTGCCAATGAAGATAACAAGTTTAATAAGTGGGTTCTTCGTCAATTCATCAAGAAATCCCTCTTGAAGAATAGTCTTACCAATCACAGCTTCATTAACAAAATTAGACACAACAATCACTCAGCCAATTCCTTCAACATCTTCAATCGTAAAAGCTCTTCTAGCCCCTTAACCTCAGCCCTTGCCGAAGGTCTAATCAAAAGAAGAATAACTACAACAACAAATAAACCAGCACCACCAATAATAGCATACTGAAACATAGGCTCTAAACTATTCCACCACTCCCTCAAATCAGACAAAAAATTCTCCTGAGCAATAGACTTACCTAATACAGACTCACTAACAAAATTTCGACTTGTTGTTATCTGACAGCTACTACAACCCATAGCATCAACCTGCCTCAGCCTCAAGCTTAGGTCTGGGCTTTTTAATTGCTCCTGATATCATAGGCATACCATACTTGACAAATATATAAATCCCTGCAAGACCTGCAACACCTAACACAATAGGAACAATAAGACCAGAAAGCCACATCTGAGGCTTATCACCACTATCAGTAATCTCACCAGTAGTTGTATCATAAACAGCCCAAGAACCATCGGGATATGTAATTAACTTACGAGTATCGCTAATGTCCCTTTCAGCACCAGAAACACCTCCTGGTAACATCAAAGCAAGTATAGCATTAAAAATCGTACAAATAACAGCACCAACAATAACAACAGCAACAATGACAGCAGCAACCTTTATCAAGAATACCCAGGGAATAACTATGGGAAATACACCAACATGCTCACTTGCAGGACCAGAAGAATAAGGACCAAGATATTCTACCCTAAAGTTAGTATTCACCAATCTAGCTCTTGGTGGATAAGCCTCATCAGTAACCTTAACAGACAAACGATTTGGAAGACGTGATGCTGGAATGTCAGCCAAATTGCTATAGACAGGAATAGTAACACTGCCAATCTCAGAAAAAACATCTGTATTATACATACTTATAATGTCCATATCGCTTGTTATAAAATCATTCTCACATACTATAGCAACACCACATGGCGAATAACGCCTATCTGAACTTCTTACCTCAGCACCAATAATATTAGCATACATACAATCACCTCAAATATACATAAATTGACAATGAACACCAGTCAATACAAGAGAATGGCTATACCAAGGGAAACCCCTTTCACACCTGCACCAAAACTCTATACCATCAACAGCCTCAGCTTCACAAAAAACAACAATGGGGTCAGGGCGAGACACAGGGTCTCCTGTAGCCCAAGGCAAATCCTCATGCGTTTTATCATAAATCTTCTTAACACGCTTACCATCACGAATTAAATAAATCCTGACATGAGGACCACAGCCAACGTTCCAAGGGTCAAGAGTAAACCTTACCTCACCCATTACCTTATTGCCAATAACCCTCTCATCAAAATCAAACCTTATTTGCTCAACATGCTTTCCATCCCAATCAAGACTCTGAATATTTGGAGGAGTTGCAGTCCAATAGCAACGACCACCCCAACACTTTGCACCCATACCACACTCAGCATCTGAAGTACATGATATCTTTTCCCAACAATAGTCTGGTGGGGCAAAAGGGTCGCATAAACTATCTCCTTCACCTTCAACCAAACCACACATGATAAGACCTAATGTTGGTTCTATTATACAATCATAATGCATTTCAGGCGGAGGTTTCGGAGTGCTATGACACCCACCATCATACCAATAACAACCTGCACTTATACATTCCGACTCAGTGGCAACATCTTCACAGGTGGGCGTAGGAGGAACAAGGGGATGCTCTTTTAACCACCACAAAATTAGACCTGTTGTAATTACAGTGCCACCAACAACAATCAAAGCCTTTCCTGCTGCACCCATAGCTATCTCCTAAGTACAAGAGCTACACCAGTAAGTACAATAGCACCACCAACTGCAGCAATTATAACAATCCAAGGAATTTCAACTTCTTTGGGCTTTGAGTGACACTTATCATCATACCAATAGCACCCTGCAGCAAGACAAATACTCTCAGTTGTATAACCAGAACAAACTACCTCTGGTGGCGATTTATGACATGCACCATCATACCAATAACAACCTGCAGCAGTACACTCAGACTCGGTAGTATAATCTTCACATTCTTTTTCTGGTGGAACACCAGAAACAAGAACTTCAAAATCCTTCGTATCATCAACTACCTTACCAGCAATAGAAGACATAGAACCAACTTCTATATAAGAACCATCTGATTGCTTAGCAAAATTCATAACTTATTTACCTCCAATTATTATATCCTATATCCTGACTCAATGTTATTCTTCATGTCCTGCCTCAGCACGACAATGAAAATCAGTTCCTTGTGAAATATTAATAGAATGATATGTAGTCCAACTTGTTCCACTACTAAGATGAACACGCAGCTCATGAATATTCTCACCAGTGTCCCTATTTATTATCCTAACAAAGAAATAATCACCACCACCATCATTCCTAAATGTTACCCTTATGGGAAAAGTCTTATTTGGTTCAAATGTCTCTGGAGCTTCAACCTTCGTAATGACTGCCTTACCTTCCTCGGGAGGCGGTGGGGCTGCCGTATAATCAAAATTAATATCACTTATTGAAGGTATGGGAGCACCGCTTGGATGCATAGTAGCAATCTCGATGCCAGTACAATTATCACAATTAATATTAATCTTATACCAGCCTTTATGGGTCGGGTGTATCTTTACACCACTACCCCATCCTCCCAATAACCTAACCCACGAACCATTTACCAATCCATTTATCATATATATATAAGCATGGTTACTCTCATGATAATGACCAGAAAAAATATTAATAGCTGTAACATTTACAGGTGTATTCCAACACCAGTTACTTAGACAACTTTGATTATTTGGCTTAAACTCGCAAGCACGATATATATCACCATCATACGTATAACTAAACCTACCTCCTATAATAGTACACCATGTCTGTCCACTTGTCGGAATAATTACAGCCATCTAAATCATACCTCCTTTTTATTCTTCATGTCCTGCCTCAGCACGACAATGAAAATCAGTTCCTTGTGAAATATTAATAGAATGATATGTAGTCCAACTTGTTCCACTACTAAGATGAACACGCAGCTCATGAATATTCTCACCAGTGTCCCTATTTATTATCCTAACAAAGAAATAATCACCACCACCATCATTCCTAAATGTTACCCTTATGGGAAAAGTCTTATTTGGTTCAAATGTCTCTGGAGCTTCAACCTTCGTAATGACTGCCTTACCTTCCTCGGGAGGGGGGGGAGGAACATATACACGTACTGTAAAATCCTCTGTATCATCAACAACCTTAGTACCTATGGCAGACAACTGCATATTTTTAAACAAATTTTCAAACATACTCAGCACATCTCCATTTACTTCTTATTTAATTCCTTTTTGCTACTACTAACAGGATTTAATCGTCTATAAACCTTTGCATATAACAAAGAACCAACAGCAATAATGACACTACCAGCAGTAATCACAACAAAACCGATAGGTTCTCCAGCAACATACTCGTAACAAATACCACCAGATACAACAGAAATACCAACAACCTCAATTGTACAAGCAGACAAATAACCCTTATCCATTCTTATATTACCCCCATCGTCTTAGCCACAGCACCTGGGGGAAGACCCCATGCATGTGGCACAGGCTTAAGCATGGTTGTAAATGACTTATCAACCCTTGTTGGGTCATTTATACCATCATCTATTAAAATATAATAATTATAAGATGTATCATAATCCAAGCTTAAAGCATCCGTTTTAGCAGTAGAGCCACTTGCAACACCAGTAACCTGTTTAATCAATGTATCATCAGACCAATAAAATGATACTGTCATAACATCAGCATCTGGGTCAGTTACATAAACATCAAGAGTAGTATTAATAGCTATATAGCTATTTGGAATAGTGTCTGGCTGCACCTGAAGATACATACCATTAAGAATTAAAACATCTGCTGTTACTTGATGTATATATGTATTCCATGAATCATGTTGGTTAGTCCTATAATAAATACAGTAGCCTGAAGTAAGACCAAATTTGGTTGCTATACTACTTGCATATTCATCATCGAACAACCAGATAAGATATAGATTGCTACCAGTCAGATGTGTAGATAAATCTGAACTACTTGGGGTATCAGGAGGATTGTTTGGGGGTACAAAGCTATAAGCACGGATGCCATTGTCACCGCAGGCTGCATAGATATAAGTACCATCATACCAGACACCATGATAAGTACCACCATCATCCTGAGTGTCTAACAATGTGAAATCAGCACCATCGAAACTATAAGCACAGATACCGCTGTCAGCACGGGCTACATAAATATAAGTACCATCACCCCAGATGTCCACATAATCACCACCGTCGTCCTGAGTGTCTAACAATGTAAAATTAGTACCATCGAAACTATAAGCACGAATACCATCATACTCACAGGCTGCATAGATATAAGTACCATCACCCCAGACACTCCAATAATATCCACCATCAAACATAGTGTCTAACAATGTGAAATCAGCACCATCGAAACTATAAGCACGAATGCCCTCCCCATCACAGGCTGCATAGATATAAGTACCATCACCCCAGACATCCACATAATAACCAATACCATCATCCTGAGTGTCTAACAATGTGAAATTAGTACCATCAAAACTATAAGCACGAATGCCCCTATCGCTGCAGGCTATATAGATATAAGTACCATCACCCCAGACTCTCGAGTAATAGCCACCGTCATCCTGAGTGTCTAACAATGTAAAATTAGTACCATCAAAACCATAAGCACGAATGCCCTCCTCAGCACAAGCTACATAGATATAAGTACCATCACCCCAGACACTATTATAATGCTGACCATGACCATCACGCTGAGTGTCTAATAATGTAAAATTAGTACCATCAAAGCTATAAGCACGAATGCCATCATAACTACAGGTTGTATAGATATAAGTACCATCACCCCAGACACTCGAATACTCATGCCAGGTACCATCATACTGGGTGTCTAATAATGTAAATTCTACCATAATATCACATAAAATAAATCCTTATACCAAGCTGAACGTCATACAATTCAATACTAGCTCCAGTGGTTGTTACACTAGCAAACACGGACTGAACATGACAATTTCCAGTTATACCACTATCTGTACCAGAAATATCACTATTACCAACATGAACATCACCGCCTTCTTTGGTATCAGCAGCAACAGCAGACTCACCATCTCTAAGATATATACCAGTAGCATATATACCAGGCACAAGCTTCTCCCTTGAAGTAATCGTACCAGCAGTTATCTTGTTATCAGCACCACTTATGTCCTTCTTTGCACTATACTTAAGCGTTAGAATAGCCCTTTTTACAACAGCACCATCTGGCAGCCCTACAATAATAACATCTGGAAGAGCTGTATCTGCAGGTAAAGTGACTAGACTATCAAGATGACTCCAAAAATCCATACATTGAATAGGTTTAGGAGGAACAATTTGCATTACTTATCATCACCTTTATAGATACTCATATTATCTTGAAAACGAACAACGATACAAAACTGGTGCTCTAGCCTCAAGTGCATCAATGGTTAACTTATCAACCCAAATGTTATCAGACCTGTTAATAACAAGACGTTCACCACCATCAACACGAATCTTATTACTCTTGCCTCTTCCGCTATCAATAATTAGATGAACATACTCATCTGAATCATTAATAAAATAACCAGACCTACCAACTTCACCGAGACCTTGTTCAGGGTCAGCCTTAATCAAAAGGGTTTCTACAGTATCTTCATCTATAGTATCTTCAATGAAAAAAGGAATGTGCTTATTCTCTGCATCTGGTGGTGTGGGGTCTTCACCAGCGGGTATAAGTATTGCATCAACTAACCGAGCATTGCCCTTAATATACTCTTCTTTAAACTCTCTTAAAATATCATCGACACGAGTAAAATAATCAAGAATCTGAGACAAAAATCCAGACATTCATGCCAACCCTGCTTTTACCTTATTAAATAAATCATTTGCACTAGCAATAGTCTCTTCATCTGATGTCAAACCTATACCCCAACGTATCTTCTCAGGAATAGTCAAAACATAAGTAGAATACTTAAATCTGACTCTCCAATTAGTAACACCACTACCGTTCTCGAGATATACGGAAAGTTTATCTACAGCAGGAATAGACATCTTCATCGAATGAGATAAAGGAATGTTTGGAAGAACGCCTGTTATAAACGGAGGCATAGCAAAACAATTAAGCTTAATATATTCATCATCAAGGTCACGGTTAACGACAATAAAATTATCTGTTACAGCAGTCTCATAACCATCAACAGCAATTTCATCAAGTACAATATAACGATTCTTTGGAACAGTAATGGTCTCACCAATTTGAGGATTACCGTCAGCATCTGCTGTTATATTCCTGGCAATTTGCTTACGAGACACCAACATTGGTTTGGTAATATGAATATTACCACTTAAAATTCTATCTCTAAGTTTAAACTTATTATTTAGTGGTGTATCCTTATCTGTCAATGGAACACCATACAAAAGCTTTTCGATAATCGAAGGCTTAGAAACTCTGATTAAATATCGAATTGGATAATCACTGATATTAGCATCAGAAAGTAACTTCAAATACATGGTAGACTTTGCAGGAATAAAAACACTTTCATCCTTATCCAAATGATAACAACCATAAGTCTCAGAATCAATAGTCCTAAAAGCACCATCCGTATCTGTATAAAACGTAACATTATCACTAGCCAAAAAACCAAAAGAAAGCAATGTTACAAGATACTCACCAGGAATCTTAGAAAACCTAGCAATAGACTCAACAGAATACGGAGTACCACTCACAAGGTCAACAACACTTGCCCCAGGAATATCCTCTGGAACATACCTAGCTAAAGAAGGTCTTATTGTCATTTCACCACCAACTAAACTCTAAGGTATAAAGTAACTCAAAAAAATTAAAGATGGGATTAAGAAAGCTCGAATTTCTTACCCCAAATACCGACTAGCAGAGTATTAGCTGCGACAATAGTACCAGTATCCTTGACCTTTAATATAGCCTTTTCATCATGTATTAGAAGGTTATACTTTCTAAGTGATTGCTCTGTATCAAAGTTTGAAAATGGTAACTCATTGGTGAATTGTCGTATATCAAAATGGTCTCTTGGATATTCCAAGTCAGCAATCTCAACCCAAAGCTCCTTCGAATTGGCAACCTCATTTGCAGCCAGATGGGTTATAAGCAATGCTTCAGTCTTGTCTAAGTCCCACTTCAAATCTTCCCAGTCTTTATCTACATTCTGTTCATCAAGAGAATAGTTATAATCTTGATTTGCAGTTGTTGCCTGGGCATTCCAAGCAAATGCAACATATGGCAAGATACGAGGCTTCGGTGCTTTTATTGCTCCACCTGACATCTCTGTCAAATTTTCTATAGAACACACAACAGGTCTACTTATGACAACCGACTTGTTTCGTTGAATATCAAAGAACGTAGCAGGAACTGGATTAAACATGCTACCAAGCAAACGCACAACCGCAGCATCCTCCTTAAAGTAATCACCAAACAACTTTACTTTATAATCACCAGTAATGCCACCCTGTCCACCAACACACCGTACTTGTAATTTATGCTTACCCTTCAGGCAGGTATTCTCAATCGGATTATTTGAATTATGTATACCAAGAGGAATACCAATCCATTTTGAATTACTCAGATATGGAGGATAATTCGAAGAATGGAGATGTATCAAATCAAGGCTTTCACCATCTATAACAATCTGCACTGTAAGATTCTCAAGAGCACCCCCTGCACTAAATGGAGGATAAATCCATACTTGGTCTACTTGGAAACCTTCGTCAGTACCAAATGTCTCAACAGTAGATGTATCAACAGCATCTGCAGCCAGAGCAGCTGTATGGTCATGCTCTAATAGTAATCCATAATCTAATCTGTCACTCATGCATCATCACCTTTAAACACTAGTCATTACTCTGCTCGTTGTTCCAATAGGAGTAGCAGACACCTTGTTCGCTTTCACCGTTATATCCTTAATACCAGACACATTTGTACCAAACAGACCCAACCCTGGAACAGTAAGCTGACCTATTACATCACCCATTGCAGAAGCAATAGCACCAATAACTGCACCATTCAAAAGGACTCTCATATATCCACCTGTCCTTCTTGCAATAACAAAAAGTACAAATGACAATATACCCTTTCCTACCGCTTTTCCTGCAACATCAGCCCAACCATCCAAATCGAAATACTCGGACAGCATAGTACCAAGCCATTCTCCAAGAGCAATACCAGCAAAAACACCCACAGCCGTAGCACCAGTATCAGCACTAGCCCACTCACGAACCGCAGTACTCAGCGGAACACTAGGAGCAGGCGTAACCATCATACGTCTCATCATTTACATCACCTCACAACCACGCCTATGCAGGCGGAGCTGGTAACGCTGGAACTGCGGGAGCTCTTCGTGATACAACCCAAGGTCTTTTCGGAGCACTAGTAGTAATCAAAACCACTGGTCGACGTGCTGCCTCCATCATGGCATAACACTTCATTGGCATCGTAACAACCTCACCATTGGGATACTGTACAAGAGCAATACCCTTCTCAGTATGACCCCTAGAAATATCACGAGCCCTTGATATACCAGCTGCAACACCAGGATTAATAGCCCTAATGTTTTCTATTCCCTTTACGCCTTTCCACGGAACTGACCTGCCTAAATACCGTTGCACCTCACCTTCGGGAGCTCCGAAAGGGGTAACACCAGTTCTCATTCGGCTATCCATTGCTACTTCTAGCAAATCCTTAGCCGAAAATTCTTTTTTATATATTTTCACTTATTACCACCTGTCTAATTTTTTTCTAGTTAGTAATAGATAGGTGATATGTGTTTATAAACCCTTCGGAAAAATACCAAAAACGTATACCAAAAACGTATTATGACTTATTCTCCTGTAACCAGCCTAAAACAAAACCAATCTGCTTATTTCCAACTTTACTTGGATTAAAACCCAATGTCTTACATGCATCAAGAATCTCCTCAACTGAATAAGCCCTGTGATATGGGTTCTCAGAAGTAAGATGATACAAAACTGTAGACAAAACATCAGCCATCTCAACCATTGCTGCAGCTTCCATAGCCTTTGGATACAACCTAGCCCTAGCAATACCTGCTTCAGCAGCAAGTAAATCGGTAATCTCCTTCTGACGCCTAAGTAAATCAAACTTAGAAATATGCTCAAACTTATCACGAACCTTCAATAGATATGACATACAATCAGCATGACCGCACTGATATACTTCACCAACATCATCATGTAACATTATGAAAGACCCATCCACAGGGACACTATAAACCATAACAATCTCCGTAGTCTTATCACATACAGGACAAACAATAGTCCTAGCATCATTCAACTTGTTCATCTTCACCAGAATCACCCTTTTTTAAATCCTCTGAAATATTCTTAACATCCATCTCCTTGTTTTCTATAGAAACCTCAGGTTCCTCAACGGGAGGAACATAATTCTGTAACCCACAAGACAATTCCTCAAGAAAGACACAAACAACATCATTGTTATCATCCAAAACCTTAGCCATATCCTTAAAACTAAGTTTACTTGTCATACCTTGAAAAACAGTACTCAAAGGAACATCAACTTCCTTACCAGATAAATCACCCAGCCTAGCATCAACAGGCATAGTAGCAGTTACCATCTTATCTTTAACTTCCTGCCTATCTAAAAAATTACGAAACGCAGTCAAAACAATCCTAGTCTCATTCTTCATACTATTTCACCTTCTCCTTCTTTTTCTTCTTAACATCAATCTTATTTTCCTCTTCACCTTCAGCTAATAGTTTATCTATATCCTCCACCAAGTCGGGTGGCTTTCCAATTGGTTCTTCAACTTTACCTTCTTTTTTAGTAACTTCCTCAGTTGACTCCTTTGCTTTAATACCAGTAGCTTGACTAATAGCACCACCAATAGAACTCTTTAACATACCACCAAACTTATCAACAAGACCCATAATCATAGCACCAGCAGCAGGATGCATCCAAGCAGGAAGTTTACCCTCAAACTCCAATGGGGGAATCTCACCAGTTGGATACCTGTTGCCATCAATAACCATATAACCACGACCATCTTCTCCACCAGGAATATGAACAGGAGACTCAAAATCAAGAGTACCACCAGACTTACCAAAGGGCAAACTCATCTTAGTTGGTTTAAGACCTGTAAAATCAGCACCCTCAACAATCTTCTCCATGAGACGTTCCTCAATGGGCTTTTCCTTTTTACCAGCAGTGGTCTTACTATCACCAGGCACTGGAACAGACTCCAACCACAACCTCTTTTTACCAAAACCCTCTTTCCTAGACGAATCAACATAAACACCATATAAACTTAGAAGTACACCAGGGTCAGGGTTCTCAATATCGTTATAATCCAAAAACTCGGAATACTCACCAAACTTCTTCCAGCCACCACCATCATTTACCTGCAATTCATAACGAATATACTTCTTCTTTCTAATCTTATTTAACAAACCCATAGTATCTACTTCCTTTTGAACCTATCCTTTGTGCCAACCTCTGGTAACTCTACGGCTTCCTTCCAAATACGAACACGAACCTCATCACCCTCAACTATACTCAACTTATGTCTAACATGCTTAGGAATAGTAACCCTACCAGACGAAACAACCTCACTCAAGAACACCTCACCCTTATCCTCACCTGATAACATAGCATCAACGTATCCGTTTTTATACAATAAACGTATATATTATAGGTATTTAAATGTTGCGTTTTATTCAACTACATTACTTATCATATCACCAAAGGTCACCTGCTTAACCTTACCAACATTATATCCTAACTTTTTATGAACCCTATCCAAAATGTCATTATGCAAACCTTTTTTAAATTCATCTAGATACTTAACAGAACTGTTATAATGCTTTTCATCTTTTTCATAACAAATAAACTTCCTGTTTAAATCCCATGCAGCAATTGCTGTAATACCACTGCCTGAAAATGGGTCAACAACAAGGTCTCCTTCATTAGAAGATACTAGCATAAAAAATTCAATAAGCTCAAGACTCTTCTGAGTAGGATGAAACATCAAATTTTTACTTGGTTCATTAACAGGTAGCCAATCAATCATATCATCAAAACGCCTAACAAAACCCTTACCATCACCAAGACGTTTAATAGTAGTCTCACTAAATTTACGACTTCCCTTCTGTGCAAATAAAATCATCTCGTAACTAGGCGAAAACGAATGCTCCAAATCACCGCAGGAATGACCAGCACGCTTACCAACAATACAACTATTTACTCCAAATCCCCAATGCTCTAAAAGATGTATAAATCTAGGTAAAACATCCCATCTGGTAAAAGTATAAAAATGAGAATTATCCTTCAACAAATAATAACACCGAGCAAAAGCCCAACTTACAACAGGGTCATTCTTACCATCGCCCTCTATTTTACCAAAACTCTTAGCACGTTCCCTGAACCTACTCTCATAGGATATACCAAACGGTGGGTCAGTAATAACAAGACTAGCAATGTCCTTTGGTAACTTATCCATTCCTTCAAGACAATCTCCATGAATTATCTGATTAATTGGTAACTCATCTTCCTCCATCTACATCACCGCTTTACTTACACTATGATGACATTTTGGACAACCAGTCTGTACTCTTTTTATTACTCTCTCAAAGGGAAAACTTTTAATTTTGCTGGTCTTTTGTGTATTAAACCAATTTTCTGTATTAAAATCTATTCCACATCGACCACAGAAAAACTGTTCATCTTCCATATTTACAACCCTCTCTATACACATAGACCTTCACATTATAAATATAAGACGAACCAACAACACTGCTTGCAGGAATAAAAGTCTCTGATACACTATCGTTTGTGGTTTCAAACAAATACCAGGCATTACCCAACTTACACTCCACCCAGGCATGAACAGACGATAAACCAACCTTAACATTAGAGCTCGGCACACCGAGAGCAAGCAACAACGAAGCAAATAGAAAGCTAGAGTCCTCGCAATCTCCATACATTCTATTAATAACACCATCGGTCAATACCTGACTCAAAGTTTCATTTGGATATTGCCACCAATCATTCTTGCCAAACTGTGTCTTATCGGAAATATAAGTAATATTTGAAACAACAAAATTAAAGGCTGCAGCAACCCTATCCTCAATGGTATCTCTAACAAGAATATCAACAATACGACTAGCTGTATCCTTGACACTATACTCATCAGGAGTAATAAAACTGTTTAATGCAATCTCATGATTCCTTGCAGGATAACTATTACACTTACCAAAACTAAACATCATGTCATCTCCTTATTTGACAATATTTAACATACTCAGTTTTTGGTGGAGCAGAAAGAATTAACCACTTATGCCCAGGATATAAATATGCCCCAAATGCATACCAATCTGGATAAGCAACAAATACCTTATCAGCAACCCTGCACAACTCGGCAAAAGCTTTCTCAATATCATCAACATGCTCCAATACATGACTAACAAAAACACTCCCAAACTGTTTATCCATAAAGATATGCAAATCCTCAACATCTACCTGAATAAAAGAAGGACATTCTGTTATGTGACCATTAGCAATATCAATATTTATATCACCGCAACCATGCCTTCCTCTAGGATGACCAACAACTAAAAGAGGCTTACCAACAAGTCTAGCATGCTTCTCAGCACTATCATACAATACCCTTCTATCATTCATCTGTTTAAACCACATTATTACTTCATGTACCACAGCACCAGCAGCAACCTTCCATAGTCTCATAAATTATCAAATCCTTTTCTTTTTCTTTTTGTAATTCTTTTTATGAATTGGATTAGTATTTTTCATCCAATGAGGTATCTTTTTATCTGCTCTCATTTATTCACTCCTCCTATCTAATACCAAGCACCATGCTCCTGAAATATTCCAACACTCTCATCCAGCTCTTTTTCAATACGTTTACAAGCATCACAAGTACTTATATGACCAGGTCTCATCTCAAGAGGCAAACGCCTTGCAATAACACAAGGAAAGATAATACCCTCACCACTAGGAACAAAATCATTCTTATTTAACACAGTGCGTCTTGAAGTACGATAAGACTCCTCTACAACCCCACACAACTCATCATATAAAGTCTTCTGAGTAGTATCCACATACTCACCTAATACTTCCTATTATGCAAACGTGGTCTACTCTTATTAATCTCCATTTTACTTTTTATTTCCTTTTCAATATCAATCTCAAGAGAACCACACAAATCAAACAATCTTATAAACACATCAGCAATCTCCTCTTTAAACTTAGGATAATCACCTTTCCTATCTGCTTGGCATGCCTCGGCAACCTCAGTTACAATTAACATTAGTACTTCTGATGTTCTACGTTCAGTATCCCAAAAACCTTTTTCCTTTGCTATGCTATGAGCAAGTGCCGACAACTCATTTAAGTTCATTCTTTTTCCTCGTAGACGCTTTCTTTAAGGTGTATTTCTGTTTTACAGTTTGGACATGTCCCTGTTTCCATGTCGTGTGTTGAGGATTCAGGTCTCTCGAAATGATGCCCACACCACGGACACTCATACATCATCTCATATCATCTTACCCAATAATACATTTCCTCTTCACCAATATCAACCTTCTTCACGAACCACATACCTTTCCTATGTGCCTCATCTTTATCTTTACAAGGAATAGAAAGTATAAACTGGCAATCTTGTGTTTCTCTACCTCTAAACCTTCGATTTTTGAATATAGTAAAGTTAAATGACTTATCCTTAATAAAAATGTCCTTGCAAACCTGATTAAGTATATCTTTTATTCTATCGTTCTTTATACAAATATATAATTTTGACATCAACAGCACCCTGCACCTGTAGTCCAAAAAGGCTCAGACATTACATTAATCCTCTCACGAACATGAGTAGACACAATCTTATTACCATGCATTACTCGTTTAATATGAAACAAAATATCCTGTGGTTCACGCTGATGAAATTCACTACGCTTCTCCTCAAACTCAATCCTCATCGGGTCATCTCCAAATATTCTACGTAATTCTAAGTCTGTCTTAAGATTAGGCAATACTAAATGATACCCATGTCTGGTCTCCCAAACAATAATATCCTCATTAGGAAAGGCATCCCTCAAATTAAAATACCTCAGTAACAATCCCAACCTACATTTACTATCTAAATCAATACCTAAGCAATATCTTATACTAAGTATAATGCAACCCTCCACCTACATCAGCATCAATTATACCTAAAAGAGCAGGAACATCTTGGGGCGACTTTGCATAATATACCTTTTTCCAAGGAAGGTGTCTTATACAATCCCAACTTATACCCTCTTTTACTATTGCATACATTGGTACATTAAGAGAATGAACTAACTCATATTCCTTAATTTTTTGTTTATTCATACTCTTTTCATCAGCAATAATTGTAACAAATACCCTAGCCATCCTAATATTACATACAACAACCATATCTATCCGCCTCTTGGTCTACCACCTGTTGAAATACCTGAAGGTCTTTTACTTCCCCACATGAACTCTTCCTCTACAATATCTCTAATCTGTCTACTAAGTTCATCCCAAAAAGCTCTATGTTCCTCAGTCTCCCAGAATCTTGAAATATTTTTAATTAGAATTACCCTTGTAAAATACTTATCATAGTCATAATCACTATACTCAATCTCCAATCTAAATGTATCAAGCTCAATCTTAGATTCTTCACTCCTTTCAAAGCTACCGCCTAGATATACTTCAGGAAATGTTGTAAAGGTGGTCTCTGCAATAAAACGTCTAAAAATCTCATCTGCATCACGCATAAAATCTTCTTCACTCATACCAAATGCTTTAGGTCTATCAATAGTAAAAGCAACTTCAACATTACGCCACCTAGTCTCACGAACTGCAGCTTCTTTATATAGAACCCGATAATCTGCAAAATATCTAATCACAGAACAAACACTCCTGATTTTTTGTCTTTGTATTATATATCTTTTTAAAACCGCACACTCTGCAATATTTACGTATAGAGTTACGTTTCGTATTGTTTATAACCCGCACTATGTCTCACCAATAGTATAGGAGAAGCAAAGCCACACTTAGGACATTTAACTTCATCTTCTTCCCTAATCATTTTTACTCTACATATTGGACAATGCACATTAGACATATCTAACTTTTTAATCTTCATTGTGAAATCTTCCTTTCAACAGCAATACTCTCAAGAAACCAAGACGGAAAAAACTCCTTATAATACCTAACTAAATCAGCAAAACACTCATCCAAAATATAGGTTCTACCCCAATCATCCTCAGAACGAACAATTCTACCAGATGCTTGTACAAGTCTATTAATAGTAGATGATATATACCAATCCCTGTCGATAGCCAGTCTCTCCTTTACTTGTTTATCACCTAAACTCAAATAAGGTACTTTTATAATAAACTGCACTCTACACATATCATCTGGCAGGTCTATACCTGTTTCCATGCTTGGAGTAACAAGCATTGCAGGAGCCTCTGCTTCTTTGAATTTACCCAATACATAAGACCTCTCATCTGAAGACTCATGAAAATAAATAACATAGTCAGGAGCCATGCCAGAAGCATCCATGAGAGTACCAGCAATCCTATAATTAGCACAATGAATAAGAATCTTTTCTTTATGTATTTTACAATACTCAGATATAAACCCAATTACCTTACCAATAGTATCCTCCCAATAAGAATAACTCATCCTACCTATAGGATGATAAATTACAGCACGACTCTCCTTTTTAAACGTAGATGGAATATTCAAACGAACCAGTACGCTATGACTTATATCCAAACTATTACATAGCACTGATGTATGTGGCATTGTCGCACTCATTAATAATATCTTATTAGCCCAACTGAATATATAGTCAGAAAACCAATCAACCTTAAGAGGTTTGAAGGAAATAAAATCACTATGCCAGTCATACTGATTTCTACAATAATCCATTACCCAAGTATCCTTATTGTACACCTGCTTAAAAAAATGTAATTTCTTCAATCTACTCCCCAACTCGTCACATTTTTGAAGTTCTACTCTCTCAGGCTCTTCATCTTCATATAATTTCATTTGCATCATACCAGCTAGAGTAGAATACTGCTTATTTATAATCTTCTCTACACTATTTATCCTATCAAAAACATACCCTTCTTCATCCTTACCAGGAAAACCCAGACCATAATCGTTAAAGAAATCATGGTCAAATCTTATATTAATAAAATTCATCAAAGCACCCTCAAGCAGGTGTGCCTCATCACAAATAATTAAGTCTGCAGGAGGAAAGTCACCAACAAATGTCTGATTAGTCAAGAACATTGGATAATTCCAAACAACAAATCTATTTTGCTTTGCCGACTCTTTATGAACATAATACGGACATTCATCCTTTCTTGGACAGGGCTTTTTAACATAAGAATACATACATTGATTACAGGAAACATGTTTCAACAGACACTGAAAATTATTCCTACCCTTAAGCATAGCCAAAAATGGAAAATCACGAAGCAACTGCTCCTGTAAATCTTTAGTTCCCACAATATAGTAAGTCCTACCCTTAATTAACTTAGCAACACTCATAGCAATCAAACTTTTACCAGAACCTGTGGGAGCATCAAGTACAACAAACCGCTTATTGACATTAACAATTTTGTCAACAGCTTGACGCTGGTATTTACGCCAACTAGTATAACCATCAAACATTGGCTTATCAGGAACACTTATCATACATAACCTCTTCTCCTGTACATAATACATCTGTCGCCAACATAAGGCAAGTAGAGGAGGTGAAAAGGTATATAGACTCTGCTCATAGGCAAACAGATATGAGGACATGCGAGCTACTTACCACATTGTAACAGGGGGGTAAATATCAATACACACTATACAAGCACGCCCCGTCTACGACGTCACATAACGACCTATGAAAATTAATTGCCTTAGCCCTTAGCGGATGCATTATGTACTTTTTTCGATTATCTTTTTCATCTCCTTCTTCAAATCTTCATGTCCATTATCAAGTATGTCATCATAAGTATTATATAAATACCTAATCCTACTGAGTAAATCATTATACTTAACAGCAACACTCTCTGTAAATACTTTTTTCCATTTTTCAGCAGTCTGCATATATTCATATGGAATATCAAGAGATTTATTTGAAAAGCGACTAGTAAAATTATTGTATTCTGCTATTCCTGTACGTAACAGATATAAGATGAAACTTGAAAATCTAATTTTAAGAGTTAAACTTATACTATAAAGCATACCCCAAAGTTCTTCTGGAATATATATAGTAATTCTTTTAATACCTGTTTGATACCTTTTATGAACAAATATATCTAGCACAGTCTCTTCCATGAGAGCATAGTCAATATCTTCTATGAGACTTACTCGTGCAAAGACTTGACCAATATCATAAAGCGGTACTGAAAACTCATTTAACTTATTCTGTATAAGACTAAAGCCTGCACATAATAAGGCAACTACTGCTAATCTCTTATTTCCTTCATATCTAGTAAAAAAATCAATAATGTCTGCATCTGAAATACTGCAATATATACCAGTATGTCGATACTCGTCATTAGTTAATGTTCCACCTTTCACCCTTAAATATATTTTTGTCAGTTTTGCTGCATCATCACGAAGAGAATCAGTACCAAAAACAATATCGTTGACCACTGCATCCCATCCAATTAATTTTTACCAGAACGTAGTTTGTTCTTTTCTGTCTCAAATTTTCTCCTGAGCTTAACATCTAGCAAAAGGACTTGCAACGATTTTTCTACTGCCTCCAATGGCGTACCTTTAGGAAACATTACAACTGTTCTTGCATTAGCCAATGCTATTAATGGATTACTGTTAAGTATCTTCTTTAGCTCCTCTTTAACATACAGTTGTCCTTCATAATTTTTAACTTCAAACTCTGTCATGTTGCCTCCATATTTCCATATGAATTTTATATAAATTCATATAATTAATATAGACTATGGATTTATAAACATTCCGATATTTTTAATTATATTTTTATTTTTATTTAAATCGTTATATATAGTATATATACTCTATAGAGCATTAATGAGTGCTGGTATGCGATTTACCAAAAAACGTATACGTTTTTGGTATATCTATTATTTCCTCTTATCTTTATCCTTATACTTAGATTCTCTTATTACCCTCTCCTTAAGTGTTATAAATATCTCAGCCATAATCATACGAACAAAATACTTAATAGTAAAAAAACCAATTGCCATCATAACAAGACCAGCAGCTGTAAAACCAAGCACTGTAGTAATAATCTCTGCTATATCTATCATTTACTCACTTTTTCCTTGCTCTTCTTGCTTTGGTTTTCCGCCTTTAAAGAAATCTACAATATCAACAAGAGTAATATTACCAGCAATCTCTTTTATAACATCAACTATAACATCTTCTGATATACCATCTACCTTTATGTTTATTCCACCAGTATCAACAAGTGTTACATCAAAATTTCCACACTCTTTACACTTAAATATATCATTATCGTGTGCATGTTCAACAGCCACAGACCTTCCTATATCTATCTTATATCCACATTTATTACATACTACTTCCATTTTCATTTACCTCCTAACATTCTTTTCTATCTACGATAGACCAAAACAACTTCCAAAAATCATTTCTTTCTTGTTCATTCAAGTATTTATTCAAATCACTGATTTTTATAGTAACATATCTTACCCCCAAATCTTTTTCATTCCTAGTCTCTATCATAAACTATTTACCCCATTTTATTTCATATCCTTTACTTTCCTTCTAAAATACTTCAATAAAACTAACATTATCATCACCAAACCTCACTGACATAAAATGTCTATTTGTCTTTTTGTCAAAGATTATATGATTAAATGGTGTAGTTGGCAGACTGGGGTACTTACCATCTTCTATGACATACCTATCCTCACTCAATAGTTTATTAAATTCATCTAACTTCATATTTATTTACCCTCCAAATAACTTACAAGAAACTCCTCCAACTTACCAACAGTCAACACACTTTTATGTTTATAAAAATAATCCCTTAATGCCCTACTGATAATACCTTTCTTGGGGACACCCGTACTACTCTTTATAAAATCTAAAATATCCATATAATCCTTTGGAATATCAACAACCAATCTCTTCTCATCCACTTTTTCTATCATTACATCAACCCAACTATAATGCTATAAATGACATAAGCCCAAATACAACACATAGCAGACAGATACACTATTAAGACTATAAACCAAAATTTCTTTTCTTTTGGTAAGCTATTATAAAATCTTACAAGGTCTGTTATAATTTTAAGGCTCATTTATCTATACCACTTTTATCCTTGCTCTCTTTTCTAACTTTCCTAGCATAACAAAAACCAACTACATAAGACCAAATATACTCATAGTCTATATCAAAATCTTCTTGATTTAAACTTGTTGTTTCTAATAGCTTATCGACATACTCCTTTGTTATGCTATTCATTTCATCTCTTTTAGTACAAAGTAAATGGTCAACAAGACATAATGCCTCTTTAGTATATTCTTTAAGTTCATCAAAATCAAAATTATTCATTTCATTTCCTTAGAGATAAACTCAAGTATGTCCTTTTTATCCATATTATAAACCTCAAAAGTACCTATTATTTTCATATCCCATGTCCCTGGTGCATTAGGAGACTTGCATATCTCAATATTAATCATAATTTACCTCACTGTTTCAAATCTTTAGAATCTTTTATCTTTATAAATGTATCATCAATACTAGACAAATATGTACTTAGTGTTCCCAAATGCTCATTAATCTCTGTTAAGTCAGATAACTCATTGTACACATTCTCTAGATTCTTATTAAGTTCCTTAAGTTGATATGCAATTTCGTCAAGCTTAGATACAAGTTCTTCTAATGGAGTCATATCAATCAAAAGAATAGAGAAGCTGGATATTTAATCCAGCGTTGTTTTGCCTTCGTCAGTACCCGAGTCACCTGATGGTGCGTCACCAGTACCTGATTCACCAGATGGTAAATCACCAGTACTAGATTGACTAGCTTTCAATGCAGTTACTTCTTCCTCAGTGAGTATCCTCACTGGTATCCAATGAAGTACCGCTCTTTTAGTAGTAGATACACCAACCTCTTCTACCTCTACCCAATGCCACTCAGCAATCATACCCATAAATGCCTCGAACCCATCTGTTTTAAACCTGTCCATGACACCAAGTTTTTCAAGTTGTTTCTGCAAATCGCCCCACCTTGAAAGCTTTGTTTTTGTCGGATTCCACCACTGAGACTGTTCTTTAGTGTACACAGTCAACGGTTTTATATGGACATGTAACCGTTCTGGTACATTAACTGGGTCTCCTTCAGCCTTTTGCTTTTCCTCTAATGTACGAGCACCTTTTTCACAGTCTTCACAATGACACGGAAATACAGCATACGTTACCTCACCAACAAAAGGTTCTTTTGCCGACTCAAGTAACTTTTCCGTTCCAAAGACTAACTCCAGCTTCTCTTCTTCTTTTCCTTCGTCTTGTTCATTCATTTTGTTTTCTACCTCCTTTTCTTATTGTACCAATAAGCAGGAACAGTGCATACCTTTAGAGGGTAGACAAAGAAACAAAAAATCCACTGCTCCCGCTATCAGACAATAAACTATCTGACTCTGATTTTTTAACTAAGCGGAAATAATGCATTTTCACAAGACACTAGAGACATACGTTCAATACGTATGTCACCAGTCTCTGGGTCACCAACCAACATCAAATCCCTTTTATGCAATTTCCTATCATCAGCATAGCTAGTTTTCTTCCACCAAATCATTGCAGACTCAAGCTCCGACTCTGCAAATTGTTTAATCAGATTTGTTATAATATTTTTAATTGCATTACGTCTGCATATAACAGCATGAAATACTTTTATTTCTTCGTCACTAAACTTTCCGACAATGTCACCAGCCTTTACTTTTTCTGCATCAAATTTTAGTTTTTCCATATATATTACCTCTTATGTAGCCTCTCTAAATCATCAATATAACGCAATAACCTTTCATAAGCTTTTGTTACTTCCTTACCTGACTTATTAACCCTATCAAGTGATTCACACATTATCTTTCCAGCCCATAATATATATATAATAACTACTATAAGCATAACCACACCTGCACCAAGCATAATATCATCATACATTAATCTACCACCAACCTATATCCAAATTCTACCTTTACCACACTCAGGGCAATGCTGATGTTCAAGTGAATATCTTTCTGAACCACAATCAGGACACTTTGCTTTTTTCTTTTTCATCTATATATCATCATACCATTCTATAAGTTTACCACAAACACTACATACAGTCTCTACTCTTATACCATCTCTTACTTCTATCAATGTTGAATTTTTATCATACTCTTTATCATAATGACAGCACTCAGGCATATTTCAACTTCCCTGTCTTCATATCTAATTTTGTCTTAATCCTACCCAAAAAAAACTTCCAATAAGGAAACTTCTTTGTTCTCATCCACCAGCCCCTACCCCTAGACTCATCCCTCTTTATATATCCTTTCTTAGCAAGATATGATATACCAATCGTAACCTGACCCTTTGTTAAATATGTACATTCTCTTATACCTTCACCTTTCCATGAAATCCAATCACGAGACTCTATCAACTCACAAATAAATCTTGCAATAGCCACAGTTCTCATTTATCTCCTCTTATATCCAGCATGTTTCAGAACTTCTTCTTTTGTCATTATGCCACAGGATAAAGAATGACACTCTGGGCATGAACACCGCATTACTGTACTATGAAAAATATGATTACAGTTTCTACATCTCATATGATATAAATGTAATATCGGCACAACATCACCTACGCTTACCAATCTTACGTTTATACTCAGTCATAACCAACATACCTGCACGTTTCCTATAATTAATATAATCAACTCTTGACATGCCAATCTTTCTAAGCACTGACAACAAATACGGACATTCCTTATCAACAGGACATTCACAAATGAGCATCCTTATATCAATTTTTGGAAAAGCCTCATGAGGATGAATCTTATACCATTTATCTTTCTCAACAATAGTTACCATATTAGACAGACACTTTATGATAGCTTCTTTTATAGATTTACCAAGTATACCACACTCATTATTAACACTAATATATTTATCAAGAGAATAAGTATCTTGATAAACACGTATTAATTCATTAATGCATGTTTGTTGCATGTATTCTTTTTGTTGTTTAACAATTTCAGCCTCTTGTTTTTTAATATCTTTATTTTTTTCCATTACCTATCACCACGTCAACCATACTAGAACTCAATAACTCAGCATCTGCTCGCTTTAACTCCTCGCTACACGAAAAATGTACTAATAGCTTATGTTCCTTATCAAGAAACCATGACTCTGTTTTATAATTAATATCATCTACAAGTTTATCTTTTAAATAACTAATAATATCATTCTTTTTCATTTTTAACTCCTTTTAATTTATCTATTCATTATTTTAAATCTCACATGATTAAGTATCAATATCTCCTGTTTCACATAATTAGGCAGACTATTATAATCAACATCAACCAATTTCCCATCCATAAACTGATGAACAGCACCACACTTCAAGCAAATAGAAATATCACCATTTTTAGGCTTTAAATTTTCATCATGTATATTCATGCTACCATCTATGTGATAACCACACTTAAGACATTCCATATCTTTCACCGACAAACTATAAAAACCAGCATAAGCTCGGCAATTAACAAAACAACATATAGAAAAACGCAAATTAACAACATTATAATGGTTTGATAAAATCCAATGGGTGACATCCACGACCAAAACAACGCTATGGGTATATATGGAATTATAATCCATACCAAAAAAGCCAATTTACGTGTATTTTTAGATAACTTATATCTCACTTCTTATCCTCTCCGCCTTTTCCCAAATCAAGCAATTTCTTCATTGCAACTGTATTATTCTCTAACAATTTAATATTACCAGCATACTTACCTACCAAGTCCTTATCCATATTATGTAATAAATCCTTTAGTATATAAACAGTATTACAAATACACTCACGTACTCCCTCTTTGTTCATTAATCATGTTCCTCCTTTTCAATACCTCGACAATATGAATAAATAGCACGAGCAAATGAACGTGCTTGTTTTACTGTAAGTTTTTGTTTTATTTCTATGTTTTGTCCTGTCCTTTCATCAAGTTTAGATGTTATAAACAGTACTTTTCCTTTCTCACTTGTAATACCATATGTCATTATTTTTACCTCAATTCAACAATCTATTTTAGGATATAGCGAGTAACAAAGGTTAACAACACATGAATCATTGCCTCACACAAGGACTTTATTGCTATATGCCATTGTTACCTATCGCCTCCAACATTATATCTTAGACTTTTTATGTTCTTCTTCAATCATGCTATCAAGTTCCTTTGTATCAACAGAAGACAAAAATACCTTTTTACCACGTAACCTACCTATCTTAATGTGTTTACAAGCACCCTTTACTTTACCGTCTTTATGAACATGATATTCCTTATTACAAATAGAACAACGCCTAATTATATAAGACATTATGCATCCTCCTGCAATAATAAATCATAATTTTTTCTTTCAATATCTATATATCCCATTCTGTAACCTGTTTCTAACCAAAGATGAAACATCAAAGCCATCATTATTGTTGACCGACCACATCTTCTAAGAAGACAAGAGCCAAATGTAAGATAACCAAATAATAATACTACCCATGTAAACAGTTCTTCAGCTGTAAAAGGTTCACTGTTATTGGTGGGCAAGTGACCATTCATATGTCCATAGTATTGCCATCGTGCAGTAAGCATAGATAACACACCAATAGTTATTAATCGTGGGTTACCTTTTACAAGTAATAATAACCATATTATACCAAGACCTGTACCCATTAGATTAAATAATAATCCTGATTTGTTATTTGTTAATTCTTCATATTTCTCTATTGTTCTATTATCTGTTAGTTTTTTAACATCATATTTTTCTATACTGATTTTTACTGATTTAGCATCTACCACTGGTTGATATGTTAATGTTAAAAAAAGAAAAGAAAGAAAGAGAGACAAGACGGTTTTTTTAAAGATTCTAACTCCCTCCTAATGTCTCTTTAGTTAGGTATGTTTTGTGGAATCTGAACGCTGTTCACATTGTTTTGATTCATTGGAATCTGGAAGCTGTTTATATCCTTTTTTTCCTCAATGGTTATTTTTTGAGATGTCCACCCACCTGCTCTTAAGCCCCAGTGGTCTCTAGCTATAACATGAACATGGTATACTCCAACGCTAGTAAATGTATGATATGTGTCAATCTCGGTGAGACTCCAACCTTGATACTCTTCTTTTTCTAAATTTGTCCATTCGTCTACTATAAAGTCATTATTCCAGTCGTAACCAACATGTACATAATCCCTAAAGCCTTCGTCACCATCAAAGAATACTTTGTCAACATCTATAATTGTAGCAGTAAATTTGACAGGTTTATTTACTTTTGCAGTACTTGGGCTGGTTAGAAAGTATATCCATGGTTCTGTTTCACCTGTTATAGGTATAATACTGCCTCCTATCTCCTCCCATGATATAAGAAGCACCTTAGACATGACATATTTCCAACCTAGATTATAATAACCATCTTTCCATAGCTTCCCTAATATTAAAGGAGTACCAAAAACTATCAATCCAGCCAAACCGAAACCAACTGCAATTGCCAAAATTTCATCTTTAAAATCGGGGTCATTTTTCCAACATTCAGTTAAACCAGTATACACAGACATTGGAACTGTAATAGGCGAAAAGAATATCATTGAAATAAGACAAGCCATAGGAAGTCCTATTATCACACCAAACAAAATTGTCAATGGAATAGTCCAAATCAAAGAAATCACACGCATTAAAAAGCATATCACGTTTACAAGAGGGTAGTACATTTCATCGAACTCAAAGTCATTATTGTAGAATAATTCTAAAAGTTTACCTAGCATTTCTTGGCGTGATTCATTGTATTCATCATAGTTATCTGGAACTTTTAACAGATTCTGTGTATCCTCCATATAAGTAAATATCCCGATAGTACTAATTCTCTGAGCGATTCCTGAAATACTAAATGTATTTTCCAAGTCAAGATATTCTCTTATCAGTTCCCTGTCTTGCTCTGGGAGCTTATTTATTTCGATTTCTACATTCGCTTTAGCTTCCGCAAGTTTAGCTCTAAATTCAGGGTTATTCCAGTATTCCCAACATTTATCTATTAGTGTTGACGGATTTTGTTCTTGTGTTGTCTCAACAGCATCTTCATTTACCACAGGAACAGCAGTAGCAGAAGAAATCATCATTATTATGATAAAAACCGCTGTTCCTATTCCAAACATTTTTTTTCTTTTTTTCATTTTTTTACCTCATTTTTTTATTTTCTTTCTTGTCATCATTTATAAGAACATCAGCCTTAATTACAAAAACCTTCTTTTCTTCTTTTCTATGCTATCACCTTCCTCTATCTGTTCCACACCTAAAACATCAATGCTCCGACTTTAACAATATAACACCATTAATACAATAAACCTCAATTTTCTTTAAAGGAAAATCAGTATGTACTATATTCTGGCTTACCCTAACTGGCTTATTGCTATCTTCTTTCATTGTAACAAAAGCATCAAATAAATTTACTCTTCCAGCCTCATATAACTGTAAAGTCCATATTTGAAAAGGAAGATCCCTATATTGTTGCTGGTAACTAGCTATAATATCAATAAACCAATAGCAATTAGTCTTATCCGCAAGATACTTTATACCATCAGTATATTCCACACCTGTGGAATGCTTATAATAATTCTCTGTGCCAATAAACTGGTCTAAATTTAATTCCATTGCTAATCCTCGAAATCCCTTTCTACTAACCGTACAACATAATTATATATATCATCCTTTAGATAATTAAACATCTCTCGTATCAAACATATTGACTTTAAATAATCTTCTCGTGATAATTTATCTGCCAAAAACTGGGATAATTCATCCGCCCTTTCTTGTTGTCTTGTTGTCTTATCAAACTCTGGGTGTCTACCCTTTAACCAATCCAACCATTTTTTATGTGATACTTCATCAGCAATCATTGTACTTTTATCTATAAAATCAAATGCCTTCTCGAACTCTTCCTGTGTTATATTCAAAAGTTTTCTTCCACAATCAGGACAATAATTAAATTGCACTTCCTTCAAATTATGTTCTAGACATACCTTCATTTTTTTAATACCCCTTTGGATAAACCTTACTTCTTGATTTAATAACCCGAATAAGACCACCATCACTAAGTCTTACCGTAGACCAATACTGACCTTTTTCAAGTATCCTTTCTTCACTTCTTCTTTCTTTCCTACAATGCAACTTGTGTCACCCAATGACCGACTTTTTTTCAGTTTTCTCTTGCTATGTCCTTAATACACTTAATACAAACATTATTTTCAGTAGTGCGACCACCATAACCACCACCGCTAAAGTGTAGACATATCTCACCTTTATTTATGACACCACCACACAAACTACACTTTCTATTTCTTATAGCAGTCTCCTGTCGTATACTCATTTTTAAACCTCATTCATTCTGGCACTCTTTATACTTAGTAATCGCCAATTTTATTATTGACCGTACTGCCTTTTCATGTTCTGGTGGTATCCCAAAGAGATAATGACTGTCACTCCAATAACCTCGATATATTGCATCTGCTACTTCTTTAATAATTACATCTTCACTATTACGCTTTTCATAGAATCTTAGCTCTAATCTCATTTCAGCATTATCGACTTCAGGTATTGAAAAGTTTTCCATACCACGCTTCATTTTCTCTACCAAATCAATAATCTGATTAAGATTATCTGCTTCGATTGCTGACTTAAATGCCCACACTTTCTTATCAATCATTCTTAAACCTCAAACAGACCCCAACGCTGGCTCTTCTAAATGAAAATACTTACGACTCTTAACCTTCTTAAAAGAAAATTCATTAACCATCCTTAAAATAGTATCTGCATGCATCCTGCATAGACTACCATCATCTAACCAAACATTAACATAGTTATTTGCATACCAACTACCAAGTGTCTCTATTCTTACAATTTTCTTACCATTAATTCTCATATTTTTTTATCCCTTCTATCATTGTCTCTATGTCTTTTTTATCCATTTTACTTGACATTATACCAAGACAATAAGCCAACCATTTCTTATGATTCTCAGGCTTTAGTCTTACTTTTGCCTCTTTAAATACTTTACATAATTCAGCAAGACTATCTGCAATACAAACCTCACTCATATTTAAACCTCATTCAATACTTTTTTCTATTGCACCACTAACAGCATTTCTTATAATAGCAACAGAATCATCCATAGTTAAACCTCATCTACAATAACTCACTTATCATCCTTGCAATATATTCACCAGTTTCATCTTTAATATTATTAGGTAATGTCCAACTACCCATTAACTTCAAATCTGTTTTTAAATCCTCAATACTATAATTCTCATCATTAGGAAAAGGATACTCAGCAAGATATTTTTCTATTTTCTCTTCGGATATTAAAAGACAACATGGCTCTATGAAACAACAGCTGATACTATCATAGATACCTGATTTGTTACGAACAAAACGAACTCCCATAACTCAAACCTCATTCATAGAAAAAAATTAGAAGAAGAAGAAAATTTATGTTTCTTCAGTTGTTTCTTCTTCTTTCTTTGTTTTTACAAGTTCAGGATGTTTCTTTTTCCATTCGGCAGGTTTTTTCCATTTCAGCTCTTCGTCAGCATCAACACTAGCAACAGCAATTGTATAAAATAATTCCCTGTGATTTCCAACATGCCAAATTTTGCCGTCGCCAACTATGTCAGCATGTTGCCTGTTTAACCCGTCTTTAATTTGGTTAGGTCTGCCCTTCATAGCTCCGCTAGATGGATATCCTAATTTTGTTTCCAACCACTCTCTGGGTATAGGAAATGCTCCGACATTGTCGAATTTTTGTTTTAATACCAGTGCGAGTTCTTTTGGTATTGTTCTTTTTGCTCCGCCACCTCTGCCGAGTCGTATTACAATAGGCAAGTCGCCTGCTTCTTCAACAATCCCATCTAATTCACCGATGAGGTCATCGGTATTTACCGATTCTGTTTTTTTTGCCATAATTTTTTTGCCTCCAGTTGATTTTTTGATTTTTTTTAACCAACCATAGTATATAGTATGTCGTCACAGGTATATAAATGTTTTGGTAAAATATATATATACATATATATGAGAGTGCTACCAAATGGGTATTAAATCAATATGGGTATTTAAATATTTATGCCAATAATACCGAAAGACCAGTATTGGTTGTATAAACTCATATATAAAAATATATATAATCAAATATCTAAATAAATAATAACCTTTACTATGTTAATGTTCAACCTTTACGTAGTTAATGCTGAGGCTTAAAAAGATATATAAATATATATATAAAAGGATATTTATTTTTGAAAAAGAAT
>Ga0209986_10000549_pt1 | contig 36284 bp, 29 predicted proteins | sample BlataG_FD_183168 | JGI IMG/M metagenome (GOLD analysis project Ga0209986, IMG submission 183168) | Deep subsurface microbial communities from Black Sea to uncover new lineages of life (NeLLi) - Black_00105 metaG (SPAdes) (version 2) | ecosystem: Environmental > Aquatic > Marine > Oceanic >... | reverse complement strand
ATCCCTCACCCCGCGCACGCAACGGGCTCCACTCCAAAAGGTCCTTTGCCGTCCAACCGAACAGACTGCCCCCCCCCCGTTTTGGCTGCTCATGCCGGTAAGACACCTTTGCCTGAGAAAAGATCTTTTTAACTGACTTCAAGATATAGACTTGCGTGCATTGAAGCAGACTTTTTCCACTAATGTGATTAAAAAAAAGCACCTAAATGAACCCTCTTTTCCTCCTTACCGTCACCAATTGCCCCCTTTTTTAACGAAAACCAAAGCCTTTGGAGGCTGTTCGCTTGACTCTTGTCATGGACGGCGTAGAGTGAAATGAACGATTTGCCTGCGTTGATGGGTCGCAGGCAGCTTGGAAAAGGATCCAAGAGGATCACAGCTACCCGTATCGCATTAACGCCAATTGATGGGACTGCACCTCGAGGAGTTAACCGAAGGAATCGGCAATGTTAGTGTTATCGCGGAAAAAAAATGAGAGTATCGTGATCAATGATGATATCACGATTGTCGTCGTAGAGATTCGTGGTGATAAGGTGCGCCTGGGTGTTGAGGCTCCCAAAGAAATCCCCGTGCACCGCCGTGAAGTCTATGATGCCATTCAGCGTGGTGCTACGGTTGAAGTGCCTGCCAAGGCAGCTGAGGAACCCGACGCTGCGGGTTCTGCATAATCCTCTTCTCAGCGCGGTATTCAATTTTCCTCTGGTTTTCTTTCACTACGCGCGAGTGCTGTCTCGGTTTATCTATTACCGATGCTGGTAAGTCGGCTGGTAAGTCGATAGAGGACCGGGTTCCCAGGGGACTTGGTACTTGACGATCGCAACGGAATTTCTTTAATGTTGCAGGCAGGCAGATCGTTATCGTGCCACGTCTGCTGCGGCCCCATCGTCTAGCGGTCTAGGACTCCGGCCTTTCACGCCGGCAACACGGGTTCGAGTCCCGTTGGGGTCATTTGCGTCGTCAAGCTGTCGATACCGACTTGCCACGACTTGCCACAAGGCATCGGGCTAAGTTATTTTTGCCTACTCTCGGCCCGTCCCCCGAGTAGCAAAATCTTGAGGGACTGTAACAGCGGATCCTTTTTGTACCGCTTATACACGAGGGGTATCCCCGGGCTGGTGCGGTAAACGCGAAGAACGCGAGCAAGTATCCAAACCGACAATTTCTGAGAGGGCGTCACCAGGTCAGTTTATGCACACCCGCAGATTGGGAAACACGGAACTGAACTTCACCGCGATCGGACTGGGAACGTGGGCAATTGGCGGTGGGAAGTGGAATTTCGGATGGGGGCCTCAAAATCCAGGCGAAGCGGTCGATGGCATTCTGGCTGGGCTGGAATTGGGAATCAACTGGATTGACACAGCGCCCGTGTACGGTGATGGCGAGTCCGAAAGACTCGTAGGCCGCGCGTTAAAGCAGACTGCGAGTAACGAGGTGTTGGTTGCGACCAAATGCTCGCGCAAGGTGCTGCCTGATGGAACTGTCGCTGGTGTGCTTGACGCCCAGAGTGTGAAAGCCGAATGTGAGCAAAGTCTACGGCGTCTTGGTGTCGAAACAATCGATCTTTACCAGATGCACTGGCCCGAACCCGATCCACAAATCGAAGAAGGCTGGTCCGCCATGATCGAATTGAAGCAAGCGGGGAAAGTACGCGAGATTGGAGTGTCGAATTTCAATGTCCCACAACTCGAGCGCGTGCAGGCGATGCATCCGGTCGCATCGCTCCAGCCTCCCTACAATATGCTCGAGCGCGAAGTGGAGGAGGAATTATTTCCTTATTGTCGCAGTCATCCGTTGGGCATTGTCTGCTATAGCCCGCTCGCGAAAGGGCTTTTGACGGGTGCAATGACCCGTCAAAGAGCAGCCGGACTGGACCCCACTGATCATCGAAGTCGTGACCCGCGATTCGCTTCACCTCAAATTGAAGGATATCTGCAGCTCGTCGCGGCACTGCAAGCGATCGCAGAGCGAACGTCGCACTCCGTGGCGGAACTGGCAATTGCATGGGCCTTACGGCGAACGGAAGTGACGGCAGCGATTGTAGGAGTCCGCAACAGTGCACAAATTCGAGGTACTTACGCGGCAGCAGATTGGCACCTCGCTCCTGAGGAGCTTAAGCAGATCGATCACTTACTTTTGAATCCTAGTGACAAATGAATTCTCTCCTGGATGGCACATTCTCATTCAAGGAAATGCGCGTCAGTAAGGGGAAATAGATCCTGGGAATCCTGCTCGCGTTGGTTGCCTATTTTGGCGTGCCAAGGTGTTCCACACCGCTACCACTTCTACGTGGATCGGGGTAAACTGATCGTGTTGTCGGGGGTCGCTGGAACGCGAAGCTGTTCTCACGAAGCAACTCCCCAAGGCAACGGACAAGTACGAGACAAACCATTTGTAAAAAACGGCTGAATAAAGCAGTCTTTGGCATACCATTGAATCAATCAGGAGGCGGTCCTTTGAAAACAATTTCCCAGACTTTAACTGTCCTGCTTATCGGCTGCTGTTTTGTCTCTTCCAACCGGCTTTACGGCGAAACCACTAAAAATAATGAGAGAACTACCGTGAAACAACAAGATTGGGGTACCGCCAACGGCAAAGAAGTCTTTCTCTATACCCTCGAAAGTAAAAACGGAATCGTCTGCAAACTGACCAACTGGGGCGCTACGATCACCGAACTACACGTTCCCGATCGCGATGGCAAAGTGGAAGACGTGGTTCTCGGCTACGAATCGCTTGCCCGCTGGCTCGACAGCGACGGCGAGGGAAGTCCGAATCCCGCCTATATGGGCTGCACCGTAGGTCGCGTCTGCAACCGGATCGACAAGGGCCAGTTTACGTTGGATGGCAAAAGCCATCAGTTGGCAACGAACAACGATCCAAATCATCTCCACGGAGGAAACGTTGGCTGGGACAAGCAGGTCTGGAAGAGTGAACCGGTCGAGAACGCTGACGGAGCGGGTGTGCAATGCACGCTCACCAGTCCCGACGGGGATGAAAACTATCCCGGTGAAGTCCAGGCGTCTGTAACCTATTTCCTTACCAATGCTGGCGATCTGACCGCGGAGTTCTCTGCAAAGAGTGATCAGAACACCCCGGTCAATATGACGAATCACAGTTATTTCAATCTCAAAGGCCAGGGACAGGGAACCATTCTTGATCATCAACTGAAAATCGAGTCCGATCGACAAACAACTTTTGACAAAACTGGCATACCGACAGGCAAAATGGATAGCGTTAAAGGCACGCCCCTCGATTTCACCACCCCCCGAGCCATTGGCGAGCGGATCGGAAAACTTACGGGCGATCCGGGCGGTTACGATCACAATTTTGTGCTGCGTGATGAAAAAGTAAGTGAGCCGCAACTCGCAGCAACACTTTACGATCCAGAGAGTGGCCGGGAACTGAAAATCTATACCACCGAGGTGGGAATTCAGTTCTACTCAGGCAATTACCTTGATGGAGGACTGACGGGAAAAGGAGACAAAACGTATCACAAACACTACGGTTTGTGTCTCGAACCGCAGTTTCATCCCGACTCCGTTAACCAGTCGCACTTTCCGAACTCGATTCTGAGCCCTGGGAATCAATATACGCACAAATGTGTTTACCAGTTTGATGTGCGGCCCTAGAAGACATGGCTCTCCGCGGTGGACTGCGGAGAGCCAAAGCAAAAAGCCCAACCGTGCTCTGAGAGGGGCCGCCTAGTCGTAGGTGATCAGGCTAATCGTTTCGTAGGGGGCGATTCGCTTCCGTCCACCGAGCGCCGTGAGTTCAACGACAAAAGCACAACCCACCACGGTGGCTCCTGCCCGCTCGATCAGATGACAGCAGGCTTCCATGGTACCACCGGTGGCTAGTAAATCGTCGACCAAAAGCACACGCTGTCCCGGTTCCACACCATCGATGTGTATTTCTAGGGTGTCGGTACCGTATTCGAGTTGGTACCGCAATGCATGGGTGTCGAAAGGTAGCTTTCCCGGTTTTCGGACAGGCACGAAACCTACATTAATACCAAGAGCCAATGGCGTAGCAAAAATGAACCCCCGAGCTTCTGCCGCCGCAACCACATCCACGTTGAGATCGCGGACCTGTTCTACGAGTTGTTCGATCGTCACACGGAGTGCTTCCGCAGAAGCGAGAAGCGGTGTGATATCACGATAAAGAATTCCCGGTTTCGGAAAATCCGGAATCGAACGAATATAGTTCTCGAGTACGAGGGGTTGTTCATTGGCCATGGTTCCAAGTATAAACCGTGGCCAAAAAAGGTACAGACCCTCGCACTACAAAGTCATCGAGCTGAAACGATTTAGGGCGTGCCCTGCAGATTGGCGTGCAATCTCCCGAGTGCTTCTGTCTCGATCTGACGTACCCGCTCTCGGGTCAGACTCAGTGTTTCGCCAATCTCTTTAAGCGTATGCGGTTCTCGATCGTCGAGTCCAAACCGCATACGTAAAACGGTCGCCTCGCGAGGATCCATTTCATTGAGTAATTGCAAAGCATGTTCAAGGATATCTGTTTCGAGCATCACATCTTCTGGATTTTTCAGTCGCTCATCCTCGACCATTTCTCCCAGCGACCAACCTCCTTCAGGCTGATCCGATTGGGGCGTCGAGTGGTAGATGTGGATCGCCTTTTTCACGATCGGAAGTTTCTTTTTCGGTAAACCGAGAACCCGAGCAACCTCTTCATGGGTCGGAGATCGCCTCAGTTCTTCAGTCAAGCGGACAGAAGCCCGCCGCCACTTGGAAAGTAGTTCGACCATGTATGCAGGAATTCGAATGGTTTTGGCAGAATTGATCAACGCACGCTTGATCGACTGCTTGATCCAATAACTCGCATAGGTCGAAAAGCGGGTCCCCATCGTCGGATCGAAACCCTCGACTGCGCGAAGCAAGCCGAGGTTTCCTTCCTCGATGAGATCCGGCAGTGGAAGCCCCCTCCCGTTGTATCCGCGGGCAATATTGACGACCAATCGCAAGTTCGCCCGGATCATATGGTCTCTTGCTCTGACATCACCTTGACCGATTGCACGGGCCAACGTCTTTTCTTCTTCAGCAGTGAGCAAGTCCGTTTGATTGATTTCTCGAAGGTAAGTCTCCAAAGGAGCTTGGGGGGGCGAATCCGCAGAGGAGAGGCTGGACCTCTTAGTTTTGAGTGCTGGCATTTTTTACTGCTCGGGTTGGCTTTACTTCTTGGATAGAACACAGTATCGACGTTGAGATCAACGATTCTGTAATCCAGCGGAAATAAGAGCGAGCGGAGCAGTTATAATTCTCTTACCGTTTGTAGCGGAAAGGAGGGCCAATCGACCTGATCGGTGGCCCCGTATCGAAAGATAACTCTCGACGGACCTGCCGAAGCCGCGGAAAACCACGGAACCGGCCTCGCGGTATAACTGAACATGCCGATTGTAGGACGCAAGCCGTCTACTCTTCGTCGGTCGAGGTATCCGCCTCTTTTACCGCTGTCTGGATCAGCGGTCCCGAAGAATCACCAACGCCACCTTTGAGTGGCTCGGCGGATTTTTGTGGCGACGTGGTTTCCTCGACAGCAACAGGCTCGTGCTGGGCCTGCAATTCTTCGATATCGCCGGAACGGCGGGAAAGGCCAATTTTGCGTTCTTCTACATCCACACGCAAAATTCTGACTTCGATCTCTTCGCCCTCCTTCACCACCGCCTCCGGATTTTCGACCTTTTCATCTGAAAGTTCCGAGATATGAAGCAAACCCTCCAAACCATTCTCGAGACCGACGAAAACGCCAAAGTTTGTCAGTTTGGTAACGGTTCCCATAACCGTCTGACCCGGTTGATACTTTGCTGGGATGTCCGACTCCCAGGGATCTTCGCTGAGTTGTTTGATGCCGAGTGCAATACGCCTTCTTTGCTGATCCACCGACAACACTTTGCACTCGATCTCTTGTCCCTTTTCCAAAACCTCGCTCGGGTGACTCACCTTGCGTGTCCACGACATGTCGCTCACATGCAATAGCCCGTCAATTCCCTCTTCAATTTCAATAAACGCACCGTAGTTCGTCAAATTACGAACCCGCCCTTTGATGAAACTATCGGGCGGATAATTATCGGCCACCTTGTCCCAGGGATTGGCCTGCGTCTGTTTCATACCCAGGGAAATCTCTTGCTTCTCCTCATTGATTCCCAAAACAACCACTTCAATCGCCTCACCGATCGATACCAACTCGTTCGGATGATTAATCCTACGGGTCCACGACATTTCACTAATGTGCACCAGGCCTTCGATTCCATCCTCCAACTTCACGAAAGCGCCGTAACTCATCACGTTCACCACGGTGCCCTCAACAACACTATCCACCGGATATTTTTTCGCTACATTCTCCCAAGGACTCGGGGTTTTCTGCTTGAGTCCTAAGGCTATTTTTTCTTTCTCATAATCGATGTTCAAAATCTGAACTTCGATTTCCTGATCGATGGTAGTCATTTCCGAGGGATGACCGATCCGGCCCCAACTCATATCGGTAATATGCAATAGGCCATCGAGGCCCCCGAGATCGACAAAGGCTCCAAAGTCGGCAATGTTTTTGACCACCCCTTTTCGCAGTTGGCCAACTTCCAACTCTTGAAGGAGTTTCGTTTTCTTTTCCTGCCGTTCGTCTTCGATCAACGAACGCCGAGAGACGACAATATTGCGTCTGGCATCATCAATTTTCAGCACTTTGCATTCAATCGACTTGCCGATGTATTCGCCAATATCCGCCGGACGCCGAATATCGACTTGGCTGGCTGGCAAAAAGACGTTGACGCCGATGTCGACGAGCAAACCGCCTTTGATCTTACGGTTGACCATCCCGTTGACGACGTCCCCTTCATTCACGGTGGACATCACCTTTTCCCACTCGCGAATTCTCTTGGCCTTGCGCTTGCTTAACTGGAGCATGCCCTGGAAACCTTCGTTCAATCCAGAGGCACCCTCCACCTCCTCGATCAGGACATCGACATCGTCTCCGACGACGGGTTCTTCGTCTTCCTCCTCCCATTCGCTCCGCGGAATGATTCCCTCGCTCTTGTAACCCACATCGACCAACACAAATTCGGAATCGACTCGAAGAATCTTTCCGGAGACAATTTGGTTAACGTCCAGTTCATCACCCGGGGCAAAGAGTTCTTCCGTACTCTGATCGCCCATCGCGGTTTTAATTTCCGCATCCCAATCTTCAATACCTGCGTCGATTCCTCGGATAAGATTTCGGTTGACCATTACATTCGCTAAGGGTTGCTTGCCACCGGATGCCACTCGAGCAGGTGACTGCTCTAAAATATTCGGCAACAACAGGAAAAAAGTCGCACCGCTCGGCCTCGCCCCATTGGCAGACCATAGAACAAACGGTCAACATAAGCCGATGATTCTAGAGCAAACTCGCGATCGAGAAAACCCGCAAGACGGAGCGCAAACGGTAAAAACAAGCCCGGATTGTCTAAGCTGGGGCTGCCTTACAGCCCGACCCTGGTACAACTTGCCTCGGCGGCAGTCAGACACACCGCGATTCGCGTCTGTACCTCCGCGATCAACTCGGTGTCATCGAAATTGGCAATCTCCTCCGGCAGCAGCGGTTTGCCCACCTCGATTTGGATCGTGTTGACGCGGGGAAAAGAACGGTTACGCGGCCAGGCCTTGTACGCACCCGCGATGCCTACCGGCACAAGTTGCACCCGACTGCGGCGGGCCAGAGCGCAAAATCCCGGTTTAAAATCCGACAATTTCCCATCGCGGGTCCGTGATCCCTCGGGAAACACGAGCACAAACTCCCCGTGCTTGAGGCGACGAAGCGTCTCTTTCATCCCGGCAAGTCCACCGCCCCGGTCGATGGGGATCGATCCAAGCACGCGAAGCATCCAGCCAAGCGGCGGAAACTGAAACAATGTATCGCGGGCCAAATAATTCAGACGCCGATGGAAAAACATTCCAATCATCGGCGGGTCAAGATGACTCTGATGGTTGGCCACCACCAGCACCGGGCCCTCGGCGGGTTCGTGACAGAGACCACGCAGTCGGATGCGAAAAAAAAGCACGCCACCAAGCAACAGAAGCATCTGCATCACTCGATATAACAGGCGATGCCATAGTGGTTGCTGCATGGTCACTCTCCGTTTCTCGAATCCTCTACCGGAAAACCCTAACTGGCATCACGACTGTAAAGAACCTGCTTTGTTTATTTTTTTCGAACCAATGTTTCTAAATGAGCGACAACTTCTGCAGCAGTCATCCCGTCGGTCACGACCTCCACCGCATCGAGTGCTTTTCGTAAAGTACCGACCGGTCGACTTGCATCACGACCATCGCGAAGGTCCTGGGAAGCACGAATTTCGTCCAGTGTCACCGCCTCACCTGCATGCTCCCGCTCCGCGTGCCGGCGTCGTGCTCGCTCCTCTGGAGAGGCCGTGAGAAAAATTTTACATGCTGCCTCGGGAAAGACCACGGTTCCCTGATCACGCCCTTCGGTCACCACATTCTGCCCACTGGCCATGGCTCGCTGACGCTCGACGAGCAGTTCCCGGATGCTTGGATCGTCTGCCATGAAATGTACATTCTCTGTGACTTCGGCAGTGCGAATAAGCTGCGAAACATCCTCCCCATCGACCAGAATAACATCCTCTTGAAGATCAATCCATATCTTGTTTGCCACCGCTATCCGCTCCGCGAACTGCGTAAAATCGGCTCCTGCTTGCATGACGGCGTAGGTCACAGCCCGATACATCGCACCGGTATCCAGGAACAGATAACCAAGTCGCTGTGCCAGACCACGGGCGACAGTCGATTTCCCTGCCCCCGCGGGGCCATCGATTGTTACGATCATGGTGCAAACTCCAATTCCACGAGACACAATTCGCCCGGGGCCAGTTCCAGTTCTACCCGATCCGGTTGGACCGAAAGAGACTCAAGCACCGAGAACGTAAAATCTAGTTTACGGGCTGCCGCAAAGGATCGGAAGCAGCGAAGGGAAAGTCGGCTACGGCGACCACCAGTCTCGAGCAGGCGCAGTCGAATCCGTGTGCCCTGCTCTACAGCAACAAACTCCACATGCGTGACAATCACCTTCGGATCGCTGACGTGCAGCACCCAAGCCGAAGGAGGAGCGACCGCTTGGCGGGTCGCAGAACAAAAGATCGGGTCGACAAATGCACTCCAGGCTGTCTCAGCAGGAGCAGACAAACCGAGACCGAGTTTCCAAGTGAATTGTCGACTGCTCTCACCCGGTGGGATCAGCAGGGTATCGATTTGTCCCGGCTCAATCACCGTGTGGTAGGGAATGCCTCCCGGCAAGAGCGTGAGTGCCGTATTGCCACAGCAAAGATCCAGAAAGTCGGGCGATTCAATCCGTGTGCGAAAGGTCCGTTGGCGGACCGAACCCACACCGCGATAAATTTCGTCGCCCGACCATGCAAACCGGATCCCATAATACGACTGCCAAGGGTTTCCCTCGGGAAGGACCAGTGGGTCAAGCGTCAGGTCAAAGGTGAGCAGCGGAACGCCGCGGAGGATACTCACTGTTTGCGCAAAGTGCGAAACGACAGATCCATCTTCGGCAAGCAAACGACCGGTCACGGACAGACTTGCGCGGAAAGGCCCGTCCTGTTGGAATTGAATCGTTTCGGCAACCATCTGTGCATACCGGGCCTCAGCCTTCGCGCCGACTGCCGGCAACCGCAGCGCAAGCCGTTGCGAAAGCAGATTACCGCGTCGATCTGGCATGTGGAGCGACTGCAGCGCACCGCTCTCGGAATCGAAACTCGCCTCGCAAAATTCATTGCGAAGAAGATGTTCCTCCACAAGCGGTCTTCCGGCGGATGGTTGCCACGACTCGCCATCGCCAGCAATCCAACCGTAGCCCATTGCCGGAAGTTCTACGACCGCTTGTCGCTGACCCTCCTGTTCAGCGGCCGCCTTTACGATTCCCTTGACGGTGGGCATCCGGCTAAACGAAAGATCCACGACCAGCGTTTGTGGCTGCGACGAAGGATTGAGCAGCAGTAAACCCTCTTCCTTTTCCCCGTCCTTACCGGGCAATGCTCGAACCACGGCATCGAGCGGAGGGGCCGCGGATGTACCGGTGCTGAACGACTGGCCAAGGCAACCGGCAAGCAGGTGGATTCCTTCAGTCTTCCTCCGTGCGGCTTGTTCCCGGTGCCGTGTGACGAGCGGAGTGATTGCCGGAGTACCCGCTGCAGAAGAAGTCCGCAAATAAGGCGTACGGTAATCGTCGGCATCAAACTGCGTGGGGCCTGTCATCAGTTCCGCATCGCGGAGACACGCATCGAGACCGACAAAATTCCCGAGCACCGAACCGAAAGTAGCGATTCTTCGCAGTTGCTGATACCAGTGACTGACATGTCCCGGGTAATGCGCAAAACCAATCGCGGCCACGTGGTCGTGGTCCATCGCTTCTCCCAGTTCGCGCGGCAGCCTTAAAACACTCTCCGAATCCACCGCGCTGAGCGGCATTCGCGCCAACGCGGTCAGAGTGGTCCCGTCCAGGCTCTGCCAGGAAATCGCACCATGGTAGCTTTCCGGACAGCGGGTCCCATCGAGCGATTGATGCAGAGCCCCGATGTAACCTAATTTGCTGAGCAGTTGCGGTAATTGGGGATGCAAACCGAATTTCCTTCGCCCGAAAACGTAGGGACGCTGACCGAGTATCTGCTCGTAAACGGCAATTCCACTGATCAACTCCACGAGCAACTGTTCGCTCGAAAGAACTCCCAACGGGGCTTGCTCGTCGCACTCGCCACCCACAAGGCAGAGGCGATCGGCCTCGATAGCTGTTGTCATCGTACCGATCAGCGAGGGATCTTCTGTGGTGAGTCGCACAAGATCATTGGCCGTTATCATCAAGTTGATCGACGTCGGCCGCGCCAACTCCGCTGCAAGTTCTGCCACCGTCGTGCTCGGTGCGATAAGAGTTAAATCGAAGAGGAATGTATCGACCGGATAAAAGTGGTCTTTCGATTCAGCCAAGGCATCGAAACAACGCCCGAGCATTTCTCGTGTTTCTGTAGCATCCCCGGAAAGGGCCGCATCGGCAGCGGCAAGAAGCAATTTTGAAAAACGTTCCCCATCCAGAAGGCTGCTGTAGCGCATCCGCACTGTAAGAACTTCGGTCAATAGATGACAAAGACCAAGGGCAAAAAAATCGCTGACCAACTCGGGGTCAACGTCTGCACGACCCGCTGCCGCATGCTCAAGAGCATAGGCCAGCATCGCTTCGCGGTTTCCCAACTCCCCGCAATCGAGTACGCATACGCCGGTTGCACGCAATTCTTCAAGCCAATATCCGGGCATGTCATCGCGACAGACTTGCGGCAAAGCCACGAGGGCCTCATCCCAGGAGATCTCACCGTCCGAGTCGTTTCTCCGCCATGTGGGTACTGCGCGGGCCTCAGCAATCAGCGACGGATGCCACAGCACGGTGTAGGCTGCAAGAATCTCATCCGCGGCTGCCCCCTCAAGATGAAAGGGAAAATCATCCAGGCTATGGCACGGCAATAATGCAATGAGTTGTTGGTACGGCATGGGCCTACTGGGTGGATAAGACGACAGGCGAGTCGTTTCCCATCGTAATCCATCCTCGCGCCTGGTGACATCCTCTCAGAAGATTGCACAGAGAGTACTGCCTGCGGGCGTCAAGCCGCCTGTCGGCGGGCATGCGGATCCGTATTTTCCAGACGTCGTCGCTCAAAGATTGTTCCGATCGGACCAATCAGCACGGCGGGCAGAATAATCAAATCCCCAATCAAGGCCGTGCCCAACATCGCCCCCATCAACCACCCGAAACGGGCAATGGGTGCAAAGGGACTGAATGTAAAGACAAGCAGGCCCAATCCGCAGATCAGCGATGTCTGGATCATCGCTGCACCACAGCGGTGGTATGCCGAGAGGATCGCTTCGCGGCGTGTGTGGCCGGCTCGCATCGCACGACCGAAGGCTGCAATAAAATGGAGCGTGTCATCGACCGCAATTCCCAAGGCAGCCGTGGCGGTGAGCATCGAGCCGACTTCGATTTCAAAACCGGCCCAGCCCATCGTGCCAAATACCACAAAGGCAGGAAATACATTGGGGATCATGGACACCAAACCGGCACGAACACTTCTCAAGACGAGGACCATGATGGCGGCGATTATCACAAAAGCCACCATAAAGCTATTGATCAAGTCGTCCATCAACTGATGCTGTGCTTTGTGGACCAGCGGCACACCACCACAGTAGATGGCTGAAATGGTAGGGAGTTTTTTTTGGTAGTGCGCGAGGATCGGCTCGATGCGATCTTCCAACTCGGCCAGCAGGACCCCGTAATCGTGATTCTCTGTCGCCCGCACGCGGGCACTAATCCGCCAAAGCTGTTCTTCGCCGTCAACCTTCACGTAACCGGTGTCGATGAAAGGCGCGAGGTTACCGGTCAGTTTTTTCTCAAAGACCGCACGCCGCGTCGCCTGACGCCATCCCGGTCCAGACCGCGTTGGTAGTGGGGGCGCAAAGGTTGCAGCCGAGACTGTGCAGTCGATGCCCTCCACGCGTTGCACTGCGCGCCGCACAGTCTCGATCATCTGAAACCGCTCGAGCAGCGAAAGGGGGGCGTTGCTGGCGAGCCGCACCACCACCTCGATCGGAACCAAGGGGCCGACATGTCTCTCCAACCAGTCGTAATCGATCAGAATTTTTGCCTCACCGCGAAACAGGTTGTGTAGTCTGGCAGTGGCTTCCAAGCGGGTGACACCAAAGCCTGCGGCCAGGACACCGACGATCGCTAGAACGACGATCACCGCATGGGAGCGGGCGACGGCGGCAAGCAGTTTTTCCCAAAACTGATGAAAGTGTTTGGTGTGACGGTGGGCGCGCAGTCGATCGGCCCAACGTCGCTGTGGAAACTCAGAGAGTAGCGCGGGCAGCAGCAGAATCATAATGCCTGTGCCGACCAGTACCGCGGCAGCCGCATATCCGCCGAACTTTCGGATCGGTACGATCAAACTCACCACCAGCGAAAGCAACCCGACCGAGGTCGTGGCGGCCGAAAGCCAACACGGCCCCCAAGCTTCGCGGATCGCTTGCACCGGAGCATCCTCGAGACCCCCGGTACGAATCGCGTCGCGGTAATAGTTCGCAATGTGGATCCCTGCGGAGATGCAGAGCACATACACCAGCGACGGCAACATCAGCATCACGCTGTCCATCTGCGAACCGGTATAGATGACCAGCGCCAGGGAAAACTGCTGACAAAGCTGCGCGGTGCCAAAGACCATCAGACCGATGAGAAAACTACGCAGCCCGAAGGCCATCAGCGAAAAACAGACAATCGTGGAGACGGCGGTGAGCAGTTCAAAGTGTTCAGCGCTGGCCGCATCAATGGCCACGCTCTCCATCGTGGGGCCGGCAATGTGCAACTCCGAGCGAGCGATACCCCCTACCGATTGGGCAGTAGCGAACACCTGCTCGACCGCCACATGGCGATCGGCTGCACCCCGCTTGTTGATAATGCCAATCAGACAAGTCGTTTCTCCGTCCGGGCCGATCAGCCAGCCCTGCAGTCGACGCAGCACCGTTTTTTCTTTGAGCTTGAGGGGCTCGCTGCGGAGGCTGGCCAACACCTCGGGGCCGCTTAACACTTTGCCGAAATAGGCCGGACCCTGGGCCGGTTGGCGGAGAGCCCGGGCCACGCGGGCCACCCGCGGATCGCTGAGAGTGCAACCCTGCCAGCTGAACATCAACAATTCATCGCTACCGAACTTTTCGGCAAACCATTTAAGGTGTTTTGTCTCTTCGAATCCCTCGGGCAGCCAATCGGCCACCTTATTGGAATTACTCTCCATGGCCGATTTGGCACCGAGCACAATGATCGGACCGAGAAAGAGAAACATCAGAAAGATGCCAAATCGATACTTCGAATAGAGCGCATCCATGCTGATTGTTTCTCCTCGATTACCACCGGTGGCAATCACTCTCTGCGGAGCATTAGAAATAAGACTCTCGTTTAACGGAAGTAGTAATTCAAGTTCGCCATCAGCGCCCAGCTGTAATTGCGATCGGTTGCAAAATCGCCCTGACCGTCGGTCAGCCCGGTCCGTAGCGGCAATGCTCCACCGATGCCGAACTGCCACGCATCGTTGATCGTGCCGGTGAGTGCCCCGGTGAGGTTCAGATAATCGGTCTTGCCAAAACGGCGACCCGTGTCGTAAATGTTTTGCCGACCCGGCTCGATAACCGTTCCACTGGTCGGAGTCGTTGTGTAATGCAACTCAAGCACCGGGGCGAGGCTGGTGAGGCCACCCTGCCCTTCGCGCTGCACGATCCAGCGGCCGATGGCCAGATCGGCAAACAAGTAGGTCGGTTGGCGGATGTCGAACGTCCCGACGGCGGGCAGACCCGTATTGGTAATCGGGCCGCTGTTGAGCCGATAGGAGAGAAACCCGCTGGCAAACCAGTTACTGCCCGGCGTCCACTGCCCGCCGATCCAGGGCGTGAAGTACCAGGCGTCCATTTCAAAAAAAGAATCGACCGTTGGTGGAATTTCCGCGACTGAGATATCTGCCGCCGTCGGTGCCTCGGCGCGAACGCCAGCGGAAAAGGCTTTGTCGGCATCTTCCCAGATCAGGGCCTTGAGCCCGAAGGCCAGATCACCGAACTCGCCGTCTAGGGGATGAGCCCCAAATTCCTGGGTCCCCGCGATATCATACTGACTCGTATAGAGCAGCGGGATAATCAAATCGACCGAGAGTGTCTCATCCAAAAAGGTCTTTTCACCCCAGAAGCGATACTCTTGCAGGTTGCGATAGAGCGGGTCACCACCAAAGTCGCCATTGCGAACTGTCTGCAGCGAGTCGAAGTGAAACCCGAGGCGATCGCGGGGAATCACGCTGTTGTTTTCACAAATCTTGGTCGCGTGTTGCTGCATCTCGAACAGTTGCGAAGTACTCACAAACAGATTCGGCTGCAGCAGACCGCCATCACCGAGCATGTTGGGTACGGCATACGCGTCTTCCCACGTCTGTGCGCTCGCGCTTTGCACACCGCTGATCATGAAGAGTCCGAGAAATAGAAGCAACTTTTTCATGATGTATCTCCGCCCAGAAGTAAGGTTGTTCGATGGTGATTGTTTTGTGTTTAATGGCAGTCGTCATTCAAGTTCGCGAGACGTAACTAGCTGACACCGCCTGGCTGAACGTGCGGTCGGTGTTCCGCTGTTCCACCCAAAAGACCAAGGCATGACCCTCGGTACTTCAAATAGGTTTCCAACCATGCGAGTTACTTGCGTAACGACTCAGATAACCCATCGACGAGGTACCACCGGCACGACCAAGTATTTGCGGACATCAAATACAAGCGGGAAAATAGAAGTATCCGGAATAACTGGCAGAGTTTAACAATGGCGCTAATCAGCGGGATTTAGCGGTTGTCTTAGCGATGGATTTCGCGAAACCAGGCGACGAATTCGGCCACACCATCGGCAAGCGGAAATTTCGGCGCATAGCCGAGCAGCCGCTGGGCCTTACTCAGGTCAGCATGGGTGACGGGCATCTCACCGGCCACGGCGTCGAGATGTTCAATATTTGCCTTCACGCCCAGGGCATTCTCTAAAATCTCGATCAACTTGCGAATCTCAACCGGATGGTTGTGGCCCAAATTGATGCACTGCCCGATCGCCTCGGGGCAATCGCGGGTCGCCAACACGCCATCGCAGAAATCGGTAATGAACGTGAAATCGCGACGGATCGAGCCATCGCCAAAGAGGGGCAGCGGTTTGCCCTCGAGAATGGCCCCTGTGAAAATGGTCATCGCCAGATCGGGCCGCAGGCGAGGGCCATAAATACTGAATGGGCGCAGGCAAACCACCGGCACTTCATGCAAGGCATGATACGTGAGCCCCATCAGTTCGGCCGCCCGTTTGCTGGCCCCATACGGGGAAAGGGGCACACCAATCGACGCATCTTCTTTAAAAGGCGCCTCGGCGCCCCCGCCGTAGACAGTACTGCTACTGGCCATCACAAAACGTTCGACAGGATGCACTCGGGCAGCTTCTAGCAGACACAGCGTGCCTTCAATGTTTGCTTTTTGATAGAGGTGCGGTCGCTCAATACTGGGCCGCACCCCTGCATAGGCGCCGAAGTGAAAGACTTCCTTGACCTCGCACTCTGCAAACAAACGGTGCATGGCGTCCTGGTTGCAAAAAGTCTCTTCGACCATCGTCACCTGCGGATTGTTTTCAAACGCCGTGACATTTTTGCGTTTGATCGCCGGATCGTAGTAGTCGTTGTAGTTGTCGAGACAGACGATTTTTTCGGACGATTCACGGAGAAACCGCTCGACCAGATGACTGCCAATAAAACCCGCTCCGCCAGTGATCAGAATCGACATGCCGTAAACGCCCATAAGTGCCCGAAACAGGAGACTCAACTTCTACAATAACCCGGCCCGCTCAACAAGTCGAACAGGGCCAGAAACGGACCACAGCCAATCGGAGCAAAACCCATCCGGCCTTGATCGCCTCGGCTGTATTCAATTTGGAACCACCCCGGTCACGATTGACAAAGCGAGAAGGAACCTCGTCGAAGGACGCATCCTGTCGCTGCAAACGAAAGAGGATTTCTTCTTCAAACGCATAGCCGCAGGCAAAGAAATCTCCGTTGAGAAGCGGCTTTAAGGCTGCCGTACGATAGCAACGAAACCCCGTGCTACAGTCGCGGACACGGAGTCCCAATAACCAGCGGGCCACCAAATTCACCAAGCGGCTCATCAACCTTCGCCTCAGGGACCAGCCCTCGACGCCACCTCCCTTGGTGTAGCGCGAAGCGATTGCCACATCAACCGGCGATTGCACAGGCCCGGAATCCATTGCGGCGACAAGCCGTGGTAACTCGGCTGGAGCGTGACTGAAATCCGCATCCATGGTCACCACCAACCGGTAGCCCCTCTCCTCGGCATAACGCAAGCCGGCCAGCAACGCCGAACCGATGCCCCCTTTTCCCTGGCGCGCGAGAAGATGTATCCGCGGATCCTCTTGCGCCGAACACCACTTCCCGGTGCCATCGGGTGAAGCATCATCGACAACCAGGATCTGGCAGGTAGGCGCCGCGATGAAAATTTCACCGCTGAGATCCGGCAGGTTCGACCGTTCGTTGTACGTCGGGATCACTACCAGAAAAGTTTGATCGTCGGAAATCATATTCACGTGCCAAGAAGGCTTTCTATCGCTCGGGGGCCACTGGATCTGCAGGTGTTTTTTTCATTTTACGATAGCGATAATTAAGTAGCAAAATGAGCGAGAGGATAACCGCAACGCCGCCAATCGTGAGGATCGGATTCTCGCGACCGATGTACTGGTCAATGAGGACCGACCCGGAAACCATGACACCGCATCCCATGATACTGCCGAGACAGATTGCCAGGAATGTACTTACCCGAGACATTCCCAGTAAGCGGCCGAAGATTGCAGCCCCCACCGCACCTGTCGCCGCAAGGGGAAACATCACAAACAGCGTGATACCCACAAAGGTCGCGCGGCGGACCCATGGGTGCCCGGCGAGTAATTGCTGGCTATCACGAGCCACGACCAGGAGTCGCGAGCCAAGGTAAGGAATACGAAACAAAAATCCTGCATGAAAAACGAGTAGCATTCCGGTCATGACGTCCATATACACCACAAGTGCAAACAGCTTGAGGGGCGAGCTGCCAAGAATGACAAATTTACCGAAAAAGAAAAAAGTCGCTGCCGCTGTAAGCAGCACTTTGTGGAGTTGCACGACACCGCCTGTAAACCCCACAACCAGGCAAAGCACGATGGCGCTCAGCAGCGGCACCAGTAATGTCGTCAGCCACCAGAAAGGATAGTCGCGGCGAAAAGCGTCGCAAAATTCCTTTTCTGCTACAGCGATTTGGTCTGAAGAGGGCGTTTGTTCCATGGTCATCTCATTGCAGTGGCGGGGACACCTTCGCACGTTTCGCGGCGTCGCTTCGGTGGGACCTTCTCGCTATAATGCTCGTCTTGCGCTTCGGGCTGATCGATCCAAAATAAGAAAGAACCTGCGAATGTCAATTGATCTCGCCGTCGTACCGGTGGCAGGCCGCGGAACGCGGTTGCTGCCCCTCACTAAAAGTCAGCCCAAAGAGATGCTCGCTGTGGGCCGTTCACCAGTGGTGCAGTACGTAGCCGAGGAGCTTCATCGCTGCGATATCCATCGGCTGATTTTTGTCACGGGACCAGGAAAAGCAGCAATCGAAAATCATTTCGACACAGACAACGAGTTGATCGCCCATCTACGAGAAACCGGTAAAGAAGAAATTCTGCAAGATCTTGCCTTCGAGCGGGAGAACCTCGAATTCTTTTATACACGCCAGCGGCAGCAATTGGGCCTCGGGCACGCAGTGCTTTGTGCGAAGCCGCTCGTAGGTGACCAGAATTTTGTTGTCGCTTTGGGCGACTCCATCTTGGGTGTGGGCGCGCAATCGCAAGTCGTTCGTACCATGGTCGAGCAGTTTGATCAACAAGGCGTCGAGGCTGTGATTGCGTTCGAAGAGGTGTCGCGGGAGGATGTGGTGCACTATGGCATCGCCAATCCGAAAGGAAAGGTAGATGCGGTATTTGAACTTGCCGACCTCGTGGAAAAGCCCGCCGTCGAAGAAGCACCAAGCCAGTTGGCAGTCGCTGCACGCTATGTATTCAGTAGTAAAATTTTTGATTGCCTGGAACGAACGCAACCGGGGAAAAATAATGAGATTCAACTCACCGATGCCATCCGGATGCTGATTCAGGAAGGGGGCCGCGTCCTGGGCGTCCGACTCCCCAAAACAGAACGCCGCTACGACATCGGCTCCTACGAACGCTACTTCGAAGCCTTTGCCGAATTTGCGCTGGCCGATCCCGACTACGGACCCGCCTTCCGAGCTGCGATGAAAAAATTGCTTTAACGGTCGATTGAGGAAAAGTGCTGAATGGAATTAATCCGTAAAAAAGCGTTTGCTCGAGCGGGACTAATCGGCAATCCATCGGACGGCTACCACGGCAAGACCATCTCGATCGGCCTGGGGAACCTCTGGGCTCAGGTCTCACTTTATGAGTGGGAACAGGTTGAGATTATCTGGAGCCAGGAAGATCGCAGTCGCTTCGATTCGATCGAGCAGTTGGCAGACGACGTGGTGTTGCACGGCTACTACGGTGGGGTACGGCTTGTGAAAGCGACCATCAAACTGTTTGTCGATTATTGTCGGCGCGAAAAAATTAAGCTGCACGATCGTAATTTTTCGGTTCGCTACGAAAGCAATATTCCGCGTCAGGTCGGACTTGCTGGTTCAAGTGCCATCATTATTGCCACCTTCCGCTGCTTGATGGAGTTTTATGACATTCAGATTCCACTCGAAGTGCAGCCTTCGCTGGCGCTCGCGGTCGAGCGCGAGGAGTTGGGCATCGGAGCGGGCCTTCAGGATCGCGTGTCGCAGGTGTATCAGGGTGCGGTGTTCATGGATTTTGGCGAAGAGAAGATGCGTGAAAAACAGGGTTTCGCCTGCGGGCATTACGAACCGCTCGATGTCGAACAGTTCCCCCCACTTTATGTTGCCTACAGCACAAACGAGAGTGAACCGACCGAGGTGGTCCACAACGATCTACGAACGCGCTACGAGCAAGGCGATGCAGACGTGATTGCGGCCATGCAACAGTTTGCACAAATCACCGTGGCGGCGCGGGCCGCAATTGCGGAAGGCGATGTGATGGGCTTCGGAAAGTTGGTCGATGACAACTTCAATCTGCGGCGAAGCATTTGCAACGTAGCTTCCGGCCAAGAGAACATGGTTCGGATGGCCCGTGAGGCTGGGGCGACCGCAAAGTTTGCCGGTTCGGGGGGTGCGATCATCGGCACCTTGCCTGAAGAAGCCACGTTTGCCCGACTCGAAGAAACGCTCACTCCGCTCGGCTGCAAAGTCATTCGACCGGTGTTTGTGCCTTCACTCGCTTAAGGCAGTCCGGTCAGTCCTCATCGCCTTCTAGCCGGAGCGACTGCTGGTGTGCTACAAGAGCATCGCGGTTTTCGTGACTCAAATCCGGGTATCGTGGGGCCATATCTTCGAGGGTCTTATGTAAAATCTGTGCTACCTGGACCCGCATAAACGGTTTGTCGTCTGCGGGAATGGAATACCAGGGCGCCCACGGGCGGGAGGTGGCGTTCAAGGCCGCCTCGTAGGCATCCATATACTCCGCCCAGTACTCCCTCTCGGCCAGGTCCGAGGAATTAAATTTCCAGTGATTCTCCGGCTTTGTAATACGACGAAGCAGTCGTTTTCCCTGTTCCTTAGGACTCACTTGGAGAAAAAATTTTATGATCCGTGTACCGGCACGCGCTAGGTGTTGCTCATGGTCGCGGATGCTCTCGTAACGATGTTCCCATATTTGCTCGAGTGATTCGTAGGGAGGCAGCCGCTGCGTGCCGAGAAATTTCGGATGCACCCGGACGATCAGAACCTCTTCGTAATAGCTTCGATTAAAGATGCCAATCTTACCGCGTTCCGGCATCCTCTGGGAGGTTCTCCAGAGAAAGTCATGGTCCAACTCACGGACAGAAGGCTGCTTAAAACTAAAAACCTGGCAGCCCGCGGGATTGAGGCCACGAAGCACTGCACGGATTGTTCCGTCTTTGCCTGCCGCATCCATCGCCTGGAAGACCAAAAGCAGCGCTTGACGATCTTCTGCGTAGAGTACCTCCTGCAGTTTATCCACAGCAGCTACTTCAGCCTTTAGCCGTGCCTTCAAATCCTTTCGAGAAGGACTACCCTGCGGGGGCCGAGTCTCCGCATGTTTGATCTTAAAGGAACCGTCAAAGGGCACGCGACAAGAGTTTTCTACAGGGTTCCACATACTCGGTTCTCCGGGGTGGAACACCATTCTACGCAACTAGGCCCATCCTCCGGTAGAGTGCATCAACGGCTCGGCGGCTATTTTCCACACGGCGTGAATTCTGTTTTGACTATTGCCCAGAACCCCGAGATACAGTGTCCGCATAAAACATCGCACCCACTTCGAGGACTCAGGGAAACATACGCAATCCCAATAAAACAGCACCGTCATCCGCGCTCTCGATTGACGCCGCTTGAGGAGCGATGGACAATGTGAGCGGCGACTGAGAAAGAATATTCCCGCAATATCCAAAAGGCCAGCGCATGTCCGGCAAACGAGGCAAAGCCCAAAGAATCACCCGTCGGCGGCTCTTTGAAGCTACCGCAGGCGCAGGCCTTGCCCTCCCGCTCTCGGGACTCACCGGCAATGCCTCAGCGGCCGCACCAAAAAAACAGAACGATCTGGTTGCCGAGGAAAACGCACGAGAGGGTACCCGCGATTGGATGCTCACGCGGGCCCTGGTCGATGCGGACAACCGCAGGCGGAGTTCGCGGATCGAAGGCTATGCCTCAAAGCCCAGCGTGAGGCCAGGCGAGTCACTCAAGTTCAAAGTCAGCACTCGGCCCGCTTCCCCCTTCACGATCGACATCTACCGCACCGGTTACTATCAGGGCACCGGTGGTAGGCACATGACGCGACTCGGCCGCTTTGAGGGGTTCCCGCAAGAGGATCCCCCGGTTGGCGAAGCGCGTCTCCGCGCATGTGCGTGGGAAACCTCGGCCGAGCTCACCATTCCCGCCGACTGGCTTAGCGGGGTCTATCTGGCTAAGCTCACCGCCGAAAAAGAAGGCGCCCAAAGCTATATCATTTTCATCGTCCGCGACGATCGGGAGTGCGATTTTCTCTTTCAAGTGAGCGATGCATCCTGGCTGGCCTACAACCTCTGGCCCGGTGGTTACTCCCTTTACAACGATGGAAAAAATCCAAGGGCCTACTGCGGTCCCGGCGTTTCGGTCAGTTGGGACCGGCCCTATGCCTGGAACTGGCACGGTCACAAAGCACCGCTCACGCTCGGCAGCGGCGAATTTTTTCTTTGGGAATATCCACTCGCCTATTGGATGGAGAAAGAGGGCTACGACCTCTCCTACATCAGCACGCTCGATACCCACACCGACCGACTCGGACTGCGCCGCTCGCGAAGTTTCCTCTCAGTTGGGCACGACGAATACTGGTCACTCGCGATGTTCGACAACGTCCGGCAAGCGGTCGATGCCGGGATGCACGCCGCTTTTTTCAGCGGCGATACCTGCTGGTGCGTGATTCCCTTCCTACCGAATGCCGCAGGTGATAAGTACCGTACGATCACGCGTCAGGGTCTCTTCGGTCCGCTCGACGACGAAGCGGAGAGTCCTGAAGCGCTGGCCGAGTGCCTGGCCCGCTATCCCGGCACGCAGCAATTACCAACGCTCGCGCCGTCTGAAGGTTTGCTGATCGGTGCCCGCAATGTCTATCCCTATATGGGCATCGCCGATTGGATCTGTCGCGACGCTGCGCACTGGCTTTACGAAGGCACGGGAATGCAAAACGGGGATTCGATTTCGGGGCTCATCGGTTGGGAATGGAACAGCGGTCCGGCGGAAATTCCTGGACTGCGTGTCGTGGCCAGCGGGGAGGTGAGCGATGGATTCGGGGGCGATGGGCACTACCATGCCACGATCTATCCTGGCAAGAAGGACAATTGGGTTTTCAACGCCTCGACCTGGTGGTGGTGGGACGGTTTGGCCACGCCCCCGGGTTGCGTGCGGGTGACCGACCGACTGAAGGGCCCAGATGAGCGCGTACAGCAGATGACTCGTAACGTCTTTGCGCGTTTTCTTATGTAGCGGCTCGATGCGGTTTGACGCGGCACGGAGCAGACGGGACAATCGCGACAACTTGCTTCATCTTCCCAGCGGAAACAATGCATGCTGGCTCTGTTGTCGAAAGAACGAATTGTTGCTCCGGCAGGCTATAACCGCTGGAAAGTTCCACCGGCGTCGATTGCGATCCACCTCTGCATCGGCTCGGTCTACGCCTGGAGCATCTTCAATCCGGCGCTGATTCGCGTTCGTGGCGTGGTCACGAGTGCGGCAGGCGACTGGACACTCTCGCAGGTCGTCTGGATTTTCACCGTTGCCATCGCCACCCTCGGCCTGGCAGCGGCAGTAGGCGGCAAATGGCTTGAAAGAGTCGGTCCGCGGAAGGTCGGCGTGGTGGCCGCTCTCTGCTGGGGCGGTGGTTTTTTGGTTGGTGGCGTGGGGATTGAACTGCACTGGCTCTCGCTGCTCTATCTAGGGTATGGCGTACTGGGCGGTGTTGGCCTCGGACTCGGCTACGTTTCCCCGGTCAGTACACTCATCCGCTGGTTTCCCGATCGACGCGGCATGGCCGCCGGTCTGGCAATCATGGGATTCGGCGGCGGAGCCCTGATCGCCGCGCCGATGAACGAAGCGCTAATCCGTCACTTCTACGAACCGCCTACGTATCTTGGCACCGTCGAGCAGGTTGTGCTCACGACCGAAGACGGCAAACGGTTGGCCCGCGTGGACGGCACGCAGCAGGAAGTGGTCGTAATCGGCCCACGCGAAGTTAAAAGCATGATCCGCCCGGGAGCGGAGGGCGTTTATGTGGTCGGCACGGGCCGCACTGGGATCGCAGCCACTTTTTTTGTGCTTTCCGGTCTCTACGCCGCGGTGATGCTCGTCGCGGCCTTTGCCTACCGTATCCCACCTGCGAGCTGGCAACCGGAGGGCTGGGACGCGGCGGCAGCAGAAAAGAAAAAACGTAAACTGGTTACCACACAGGATGTGACCATCGAGACGGCCGTACGGACACCGCAGTTTTATCTCGTCTGGATCGTCCTCTGCCTGAATGTCACTGCAGGAATCGGCGTGCTAGGCGTTGCCAAAACAATGATGAGCGAAATTTTTGGCACCGCACTTCCAGAAATGGTGACCAGCAGTTTTGCCGCCACATTCGTGCTCATGATCAGCGTATTCAATATGCTGGGCCGCTTTTTCTGGGCCAGCGCCTCAGATTATCTCGGCCGCAAGACGACTTACACTCTTTTTTTTATCCTTGGCATCGCCCTCTATTTGTTGATCCCGGTCACGGCAGTGGGCGTCTCTGAGCACCCGGCCCTGTTCTGGCTGGTCGCGTTCTACGCCATCGTGATGTTGATCTTCACGCTCTACGGGGGAGGCTTTGCCACGATCCCTGCCTATCTGGCCGATCTGTTCGGTGCCCGTTTTGTGGGCGGTATCCATGGCCGGCTGCTCACGGCCTGGAGTGTGGCCGGGGTGCTGGGCCCCTGGTGCATCACGTGGCTTCGCGCACGTTCGATTCGAACCGCGATCGACACGCTTGTACCGGTGATCGATCCGGAACGTTTTCAAAATGTGTTCGGGGCACCGGTCGCGCAGCTGGAGCCACTGCTTCAAAGCAAAACGGTCACGCTCTCGCGGTTAATGGAAATTGCTCCTTCAGGAACGATCGATCCGACCAGCACCCTCTACAACTCAACGATGCTCGTGATGGCGGGCTTGTTGGTTGTCGCGCTGGGAGCGAATCTTTTGGTCCGTCCAGTCGATCCGGCACACTATTGGCGGAAAGATTGAGAACGCCAGCGGGAGTCGCTAAGCATCCAAAACGATCAGGCCCTCTACGCATCGTTCATCCCCAAACGATGCATTACGCTTAAGGTTTCTTTTCTGATTGTTTCTCTAGCAGACGTTTGAGGTGTGGCGCGATCCATTCGCTAAGCTGCTTGCTGCCATCATCGGTCATGTGGCCGTAATCAAAGTAGCTTTGGTCGAGAATCCCGACATCGTCACCTCGTTCAGGGTCAAGGATGAGATCAACATCAAAATCATATTTCGTGAACTTACGATGAAGTTGTTCATATTTTTTTGGATAAGTCTCTTTCAGATACCGTGCAAATTCTCCACGGACCGGAACGTGGAGTAAAAGGATAACAATGCCATCCTGCTGTGCCATGGCGATCAACCGTTGAAGTTCTTGCGCGTGTCCGCTGTCTAGCTGATCTGTTTCATATTTAGACGCGTGCTGCTTAATGTTTGATTTAATATTGATTTGCTCGTCAGTCTCGGCATCCCGCCAGACAATTCTCCCGTCATCGGCTATGACCAATGTATCTGCTTCAGAGGATTCCATCATCAGTGCGCGGAGGTAATCGCGGATTCCGAACGTGTGCCATATGCCCCCAATGAGAGCAGGCATCAACTGCTCTCGACCTTCAAACAGTCGCACTCGATCCTCGAACGTTGCATGCCGCCCTACGCGGAAAGTGAACTCTGGAGCTCTGCCAAAGTAGTGATATTCGAAGTCAATGATCATGATTTTTGCGTGTCGAAATATTTCTCTATTCCGGCGGTACATGACCAGCGAATCATAGGGTTTACCAGCCGTTAAAGCCAAGTTCAGCACGGATCCTTTTGGCATTCCGAGCTGTTGTTCCAAAATGCGAGGTGACAGGCCATCGCGGAGGCGGCTGTTTCCGAAGCAGATGATTTCCGGGCTTGCCTTACGGATCACCTCATCCTCCAGTGCAGGCATAATACCCAGGCTACTCACCGAAAATCGATCAACGATCCAGTCGCTCCGCGCAACAACAACCTCGACTCCAATGAGAATCAGCAAGCAAGTTAACAATCCGAAGGGAAAAGTTTTCCACGGTTGCAACGTATTAAAACTGAAAATAGATAAACGGGACATCTTCTCCACTTCCCCAAAGGACTAATAATAAGATTGCAAGGGCGTAGACTATGCCGCGAACATACCATGGCCATCGAAGCCACACGACCTGATTTCCCGATATTGACTGCGGGATATCAATCGCCAGTAAAAGTGTAAGCATTCCAATTAAAGGAGTGGTTGGAATCCACAGGCTCCCATCTGCAAATGTGCAGATGCGCTTGACGATATCTAGGGCGATCGAAAAACTGGGGGCCCTGAAAAACACCCACGCGAATCCGACCACCGCCATCGTCACCGCCCACCCGATCAATGCCCCAGCAAGGCTCCGGAAGTCAGTCATTCTAGCGTTCGCAGGTTTTCTGTCCCCAAGCCACCACTTGTGGACTCCAAGCGCGACACCGTGGATCCCTCCCCAGATGATGAAATTCCAACCCGCACCATGCCACAGCCCACCAAGCAGCATGGTTAACATGAGGTTGCGATAGGCGAAAATAGCGCTCCCGCGATTGCCACCAAGTGGAATGTATAAGTAATCTCGCAGCCAAGAACTTAATGAGATGTGCCACTTGCGCCAGAAGATCGTTATGCTGGTCGCAAAATACGGAATATCAAAATTTTGCATCAGTTCGATGCCTAAAAGCCGACTGCAACCACGGGCGATGTTGGAATAACCCGCAAAATCTCCATAAATCTGTAATGAGAAATAAAGCACTCCTTTAGCGAGGCCTTGCCAACCCACCTCCGTCGGGTCGGAAAAAACTAAGTCGACGTAGGTAGCGGCATTGTCAGCAATGACCACTTTTCGAAGAAGGCCGATCACAATTAAGACGAGCCCGGAAGCGATCTGATCGCTCGAAACCGTTCGACGAGCTCGGATCTGTGGGAGCAGGTGCTGTGCTCGTTCAATGGGTCCGGCGACTAACTGCGGGAAGTACGCCACATAAATCCCAAAAACGACAATATTTTTTTCTGGCTCAATCCGTCCACGAAACACGTCGATGGTGTACGCCATCGTCTGGAAAGTATAGAAACTGATGCCAACCGGAAGGATAATTTCGAGAAAGAAAAGGTTTGCGCCTAGTCCCAATTGCTCAAGAAGCTGTACGGTCGAGTCGAGGAGAAAATTGAAATATTTGAAAAACCCGAGAATTCCAAGATTGGTACAAATACTGATGAGCAGAAGGAAACGTCGTTTGGCTGGGCTCGCACGCGGCATGAACCGCGCAACCGTATAGTCGACGATCGTCGAGAGAAGTAAGAGACCCGTAAACCGCCAATCCCAGCAAGAGTAAAAAAAGTAGCTTGAGAGCAACAGAAGAACATTTTGAGGGCGCGGAGCGAGAATGTAGTAGCATGCCAAAACACATGGCATAAACACCGCGAATTCCCATGTATTAAAGAGCATCGCGGTTTATCTCACTCGTCATTTTGTTGTTCGCTATGGCCCGCAACCGGAACGACCAACACAGGAATTTTCGTGCTATGCAGCACGGCCATTGTCACGCTACCGGCAACGAGGTGAAAAAGTGCACCATGACCGTGCGAACCGAGGACGATCAGATCGGCGCCAACCTGCGTCGCCTCATCCACGATTTTTTCAGCGGTCGGTCCCTTAACAATCATTGGGCGAACATTCCGATTTTCTCCAGCCAGATCGCGAGCTAACTCTTGGAGCTGAGTGTGTTCCTTCGAAGTCTCTTCTGCCCGCCAATCCCGCTCATGTTGTGGGCCAGCCTGATAAGAGACGAACGTGGAGTCTGGAGCAGCGACATGAAAGATGACGATCTCGGAAGAGCGAGACTGGGCAATATCCCGTGCCGCAGCGAGAACCGCATTTGTTCCAGCCGATAAGTCAACGGCAACAAGGATTTTCATGCTAGTCATGTTCGGTACCCATTTGCATCGAGATCTGCCAATGGTGAGTCAAGACAGATAGCAAATACATTTCTCGAAAACTGGCCACCCGGTTAGTATAATCGCAAAAAATACGATGGGAATACAGGCGGTCGGTATTTAAACCGCGGCTGTGAATCAGGACCGCGCGATCTCAATGCCGACCCGATCTATTACTTGTCGGACGACTGAGCGAGTGACCGCCAGACTTCGGTGATCCCGCCTTTGATGATCTGCTCGGCCACCGGCTGTGGAGGTGTCCGATATTGGCTGTTCAGACCACTGCGTCGGGGCGAGGCTTCGTAGCCACCGAGCAACCCCATGCGGTACGCGCGGGCCGTGGCCACATAGCCATGCACTCCGCCCGTGTATCCGAAGACGAGTGTATTGCGATAGGGTGATTCCCGATCGGCCCACAATTGATAATCGCAGAAACTCTCGTGCGCCAGCGAAAGCACGCAAAGCGCTTTTCCAAAGGCAAACCCGCGGATCGGATAGGGCATGGTCCGGGCTTTGTTTGCTTTGGAAATCTGCAACAACTCCACAAGTCGCTGATCGTCGGGCGATTCGGCCAGCAACCGCTCGCACTCTTTGACTGAAGGGGCCGGCTGCAGCGGTAAGTGAACGGTGCGCGATGCGGCGTGAATCGTGGCAGGCGGAACATCTTCGAGAGAAACGCGGGTCACCGCTTGCGCAAGGACCAACCCCGTGCGACTGCACGCCTCAAGGCCCCCTTTGAGCGGAAACGCATTGATATTTCCTCCACAGCCCTGGGCAAAGAGCATCAGGCCGCTGTCGGCATCGCCACCGCCAAGCATCCGCCGTAGGTGCGCGACCGCGTACCCGGGAAAGTCGGCACTGATCAGCGTGCTGGCCGAGTGGATCACGACCGGGTGGGCGGCATAGGAAAACAGGATGGCAATCCGCGTGCCGTCCTTGCGGTACACGCCCAGCACATCGACCCAGGGGACGACCGATCCGTGCGGATTGGGGGCCATCGTAATGTCGTTGCCCCGCGGCATGCGGCGGTTGAAACCGATTTGCACCGCCTCCCTTCCGGCCCGCAAGCGGGCCGGTTCGAGCCGACCGGCACAATCGACCGTAGCGGCGACCACTTTTTCAAACACGTCGCGGCCGTATGATTTTTCCGAATCATCCGCAGGCAGGGCCGCGCCGGGGCCGCTGTGGGTGTGCGAACAGTTGAACATCACCCGCCCGGGATGAATGCCTGTTTTTTTCTCGATCGCCGCGCCCACTGCTTCGGCGTAGGCAATGCCTACGCCCACCAGATCGGTCGTTATGATCACCACCGGCTTGTGTCCGTCACTGAGGACCAGAATGCGGGCAAACAATTCGTCGGCCACCCCGGTACTCGCGCTGCCCGGTCCCACAAGCCGAACACCAATCGCCGGCGTGATATTCACTTCGGCCGCAGCGGCCAGAAAGGTCGGCACCTGCTGCGGCTCTTCAGCGAGTGCCCTACAAACCAGGCCCACTGTAAGGCAGGCGAGTAAAAGCGCGGTTCTTGCTGAGGTTCGCCACATAATGAACACCTTAAATTCCTTGTTTGGTTTCGCAGGCAGCCGCCGAGCGGTCATCCCGGTCGATAACCACCAGCGCGAGTAGCGTGCCGGTGAAATACATAAACTGAAATGCGGCATTTTCATAGTCGTGCGAAAGGCGGGCCCCGAAACCGAGAGCCACAAACATCAGCAGCGACCCGGCGAGGACGAGCTTGAGAATCGCTGCCCGCTCGCGGAACCACTCGCCGCAAAAAAGGCTGACCACAGCGCCGAGTCCCAACAGCGATTCGCCCAGGGCCAGCACCAGAAAGAGCGGGGTTTGTGGAAAGATGCCCAGTGGCGTTGCCGCAAACTGCTCCACAAACCAACCGGGCGCCGCGCCCTCGAGCCACTTTCCCAGTCCGGCTAAAAGGAAGGTGATTGCGAACAGAAGTGTGATTGCCAGCCGCATCACTGTGCGGGCCGCTCGACAGGTCCTCATCGGAACCCCCTTCTTTCTTAGTCGCACAAGCTACTCTTTTCCGCCTGTGTAACCGATGTCGTAAAAGTGTACAACCAGAGGCCTGTGGGCATCTTAGAAAAGATTCGCCCGACCGCAACTCTTTTTGATTCGAGGGGTTCATACTTTTGGGGAGTTCCACGGACAAAGTGAGGCGGAGGCCATCCACCATGTCAACGCAATGTCTACTCGGTGTGTTCTTGACGCTGCTGGCCGGTTTGTCCGCAGCCGCTGAAGTCGAGCAAGTCCACATCCACCATGACGGTCACCGGTTACCCGCCTACCGGGCGAGGGCCGCGGGCCGCGGGCCCTTTCCGGCTGTTCTCTTTTTGCACGGTGGACGTGGTGGCGCAGTGGGCGGCGACCCCAAGGCATCGGTCGCAGCGCTGGCCCGCGCGGGCTATATCGGCTTGGCCCCAATACGGCTCAAGCCGAATACGCTCAAAACTGAAATCAGTCAAACTCACAGCGCACTTGCTTATTTAAGAAACCTCCGACAGGTCGATCCGCAGCGGGTGGCGGTCGTCGGTTTTTCTCGCGGGGCACTCGACCGGGCACTCCGTCTCGCAACTGTACAGATGCCACCGGTTTTGATCTTGGTCGCCGAGAATGATACGCGCCAGGCCGACCACGTGGAACTCGCCCAGAAAACCCGGCAGCAATTGCAGCAATCGGGCGTTGCGGCCGAGTGGATCCTCTATTCCCCGTTCGGCGCTCCGACAGCCGACGGGCATCGCCTCTTTTTTGCTGTGCGTTCCAACTACTTCAAAGATATCGTCGCGTTCCTTTCCCAGCACCTCGGCCATTCGCAGGCCGAATAGGCTGGGGACTCGACGCGCTGGGCCGCGTGGCGTAAAACGGCTCTCCCTGCGGCATCTGCACCGCAAAGACCCAATCAAGAAACCCCAGCCGAGGAGATAGATCGATGCCCCGATTACATGTGGTCGAACCGAATGAAGCCACTGGCGAAGTGAAAGAAATTTTTGGTGCCTTCGAGCAAAAGCTCGGCAAGGTGATCAATATCTTTAAGGGCATGGGCAACAGTGCCGCCGCACTCAAAGCTTACACCGGCCTTTCCGGAGCACTGGCTGCCGGTGAACTTGCTGCGGAAGATCGCGAGGCGATTTATCTTTCCCTGAGTGAAAAGAACGATTGCGGCTACTGCGTGGCCGCCCATACGATGCTGGCCCAGAAAGCAGGTCTTACGCCGGAAGAGATTATCGAATTTCGTCAAGGCACTTCAAGCAACGCCAAGCGGAACGCACTGATTCGTTTTGTCTTTCGCACGGTCGAAACCAACGGATTCGTCGATGATGCCGATGTCGAAGCGGTCAGAGAAGCCGGTTACAGCGATGGGCAAATTGCCGAGTCGGTGGCCATGATCGCGCTGGTCAGCTACACCAACCTCTTCAACCACGTGTTTGGCTCAGAACTCGATTTCCCGCCCGCACCCGATTTGAGTTGAAGACGGTTTTCATTTGAGCGAGGGTTAGGGGCGGGCACCTGCAGGATCAGCAGCGGGTCGCTCCTTGGCGACTTGTGCGCCAAGCACGCGCCGGATGGAGCCGACCACCTCACCCCCCAGGGCCTCAGAACCGGCCGGTGTGAAGTGCACGTTGACCGGCCGCTGAATATCAGAAAGTCGCGGCGTGGCGAACCGGTTTAAGTCATCGATGGCAATCTCGTGTTCGCGCATGATCCGGCGGGCAACCTCGTTGTAGCGTGCGACATCGGCAGGATTGCGATGCGGCCGCACCTCGCCGGGCGGGACGGGCGTCGTGGTCGCGAATACGGGGGTCGCCCCGCTTGCCAGGATCGCGTCGACGATTGCGCGAAGTTGCCGGGCATAAGTCTCTAAGTCTGCCTGGGACGGGTCAGTTGAATCGTCCGAGGCTTGGCCATTCGCCTTCACCCGCTTCACGTCGTGTAGTCCAAAGTTGAAGTGAATCACGTCAAAGTTTCCTCCCTCAAGCCCGAGCCACGTATTGATTTGAGCGACTCCCTTCGTGGTCCCCTCACAACTTTCCTCGGGACGCACAACAACCGCCTGGCCATCGAGAGCCGAGGCCACAGCCGGGTGATACCCGATCGAGATGGAGTCTCCTAAAAGCAGCACGCGTGGCAGGGCGGCTGTACCAGCGGCCCAGCGAATTGCCTCAAAGAGGTGCTGACGGCCAAAATCGGTATCGAGTGACCGCACGTCGTGGCCGAGTTCGGTATAAAAAAAGCGGCCACCTCCCTTTTCGGTGGTCCAGGCAATCGGATGGTCCTCGCCCATCGGCTTCCCCCCCAACTCGCGAAACATTTTGCGGACCGGTTCGTAGGTACTTTCATCCACCCGTAAAAGCACCTGCACGCCCGGCAGACCAGTCACGCTGCGGGTATGGTTTGTCCAGTCGGCCGAATACCAAAACTCTGGCCCATGTCCCTTCACGGTCGGATGGTCCTTGGCGTCCGGATCGACCACGACGCGCGCCTTCAAAAAGATCGAGTCACTATCAAAATCACAACCACCCAAATCTAAAAGCCACGGCCAACCCTGCTGCCGAACGAGTGTGGCGTGCAGGGCAACAATACCATGCCCCGCGGCAAACCACTGCTCCACCGCTTTGCGCTCCTCTTCAGGAATCACATCTACCAATTGGTTGGCATTGTTCAGTAGCAACACGTCGTAGCGATCCAGAACGGGCCGCTTCAGATCGCGATAGTGTTCGGTGACGTCCATCTCGATACCCCGTTTATTTCCCTCCAGAACCAGCCAGCGGTTGAGGGTAGGAATTTCTGGATGCCGGTAGTTGCCGGTGTTGGAATAGACGAGCACACGAAGCGGCCGACCGGCGGTCTCCCTCTGCCTGCCTTCTTCATGCGCCGCAACAGGCAATGCAGCCAACGGTGCGGCGAAAGCGATTGCATAAAAAAGAAAGTAAAGACGACAGCGACCAGGCATAACGATCTCGACGAAAACAAAACGCAATCGAAAAGGAGAAGCCCGATTGTAGCAGATCGAGCAGCGTCGCTACATCAGGCAGGCGACCACAACGGAGTTGCTTGACTCTCACCATTGTGCCTGAGCATACGTTGCTTGGGAATTTTGTTGCGACAAAAAAAGTCCAACAAGATTTGAAATCTGCGTCAAACCGTTCAAAGAATCTCGACTGCCAAAATAGTGACGTCGTCTTTGGGTCCATTCGGCTGGCACCATTGCTCAATCTTGGTCATTAAATCGCCGAGAATCTGCTCAAGTGAATTCGTTCGGTTGCGATCGATAATCTCAAGAAATTGTGAATTCCCAAACTGCTTCAATTCGGCATCCATGGCTTCGGGGATTCCATCGGTATAGATACACAGTCGGTCACCTTTTTGGAGTTGTATTTTTTTTTCTTCAAACTCCATGTCCTCGACCCATCCAATGGCCATGTCGGCTAATTCGACAACCGAGGGAGCCTCCGCGGCACTCCACCGGATCACCGGAGGATGACCCGCAGAAATGTAGCGGAATTCATTGCTTTCGATATCAAGCACGCCATAGAGCAGCGTAAAATACCTGCCCGCTGATTCATCCATAGGAAATCGTCGATTCAATTCTTGTGCAACTTCACGAGGCGGGACAATACGCATGGGAGAAGTGCCGTCTCCCGGTTGCACCAGGAGCGAGGATAACGAAGGTTGGGGATTCAAGGTCCGACTGACAGCGACAGACAGCAACGCGGCGGCCACACCATGGCCACTCACATCGGCGACATAAAGACCAACGTGTTTTTCATCGAGTTGAAATATATTGAGGATGTCACCTGCCAATTCATCGCAGGGTCGATACTGCCATGCAAATCGGGCCGTACGCACATCGGGAATTTTTTGTGGCAAAAGTGCCTTCTGAACCACCGCTGCCGATTCGAGATCCCGTTTCATGCGCGAGTGTGTCGTTTTTAATTCTTGCGTTGATTCATCAAGCTTCCCCATCACAATATTGTAACGATCTGCAATTTGCCCAACTTCTGTAAAGGGTTCGACTGGCACGCGAATACTCATATCGCCCGACTTCGCTTGGCGGTCCATCGCATGGAATAGGCTGAGAATTTCGGTGGTGGCACCATGTTCAGAAATATTCAGTCCTATGTGTTCAACTTCGGCCGTGACCCGGAACGGATAAACGCGGTTGAGCAGACGCAAGAGGACAGAGACGAAACAGAATGCCCATAAAAAGCAGCACAGTACGCCCAGGCATTGCACACCGATCTGCTGTCCACGCGTCAAGCCAGTATCGATGACGTCGAGATCGGCAAAAAAGCCAACCGCAATGGTTCCCCAGATGCCTGCCCCCGCATGGACCGGGAATGCGCCCACCACATCATCAATCCGAAACCGAATCAACAACCACTCGAGCGTGAGCATAACCAATGCGCCGATTCCGCCGACAATCACCGCAGCAGTCGAATCGATGGCATGGCAACCTGCAGTGACGGCCACGAGACCGGCCAGTGCGCCATTCATAATTTTCTCGACCTCTGGTCGCCCTTGAAATACCCAACTCGCAATCAGCGACGCAACAAGTCCGGCCACGGCAGCCAACATCGTATTTGCAAGAATTCCGGGCACACTCGCATTCATTGCCAACGTACTGCCGCCATTAAAACCAAACCAGCCAAACCAGAGTAGCAAGACGCCAAGAATCGCCATCACCAGATTATGTCCCTGGATTTTTTGCGGCTTGCCGTTGCGTGAAAAACGACCTTTGCGGGGCCCGAGAATGAACACCATCGCCAGCCCCACCCAACCGCCGACTGAATGCACCACGGTGGAGCCAGCGAAATCGACAAATCCCTTTTCTTCGAGCCAGCCTGGAGTGCCCGTCAAATTGCCTCCCCAGACCCAGTGTCCGAAAATCGGGTAAATAAAACTCGAAAGAAAAATGGCGACGACAACGTAGCCAGAAAAACGCATCCGCTCTGCGACCGCGCCTGAAAAAATTGTAGTAGCCGTTCCGCAGAACATCGCTTGAAAAAGAAAAAACGCCCCGAGCCATGCGGCACCCTGTCCAACCGGTGTCAAAAAATAGCTACTACCTATCCAGCCACCTGCGCTTTCACCAAACATCAACGCAAACCCGAAGGCCCAAAACAGAAACACCGAGATACCTAAATCGGTAATGTTTTTTGCAGCTACATTGATACTGTTCTTGGAACGCGTAAGGCCCGATTCGAGACACATAAACCCCGCTTGCATTAAAAAGACTAAGGCGGCGCAGAGGGCAAGCCAGATCACGTCAAGAAGGGAGTGGTGTTCCATTATTTTTTTCTACGTTGTTTTGCACGGGGCGGGCACCCTGACAAGAAACCTGCACTGAAGCAACCACATCAAGCTCGTAGAGAACGTGTGCATTGCGTCAGCACGGCCCAAATGCTTTGCGGCATCAGATGGATTTGGGGTAACGTCCATCATGAAATAACCCATGACGGCCATTTGAGTAGCAGCAGGGTCGATGGTCAAGACGGACACTGCCTTCTTCGGCAGTCGGATACAATGGCCAGGCCCATCGCCGGCAGACAGCACGACACTCGGTGAAAAAAAGCAATCAAACAGAAGGAAACCGATTGTAGTAGATCGAGCAGAATCACTACATCAGGCAGTCTCCCGCAACGGAGTCGCTTGACTCTCACCCTTGTGCCAGAGCAAGCGTTGCTCGGGGATCGCGTCATGACTTTCGGCAAGTCTGTGGTAAAGATCGATTTCGGCAGCGAGCGCATGCATTAAAAATCGGCGCATCCATGACGGGCAGACATAATACCACTGGCCTGCTGCCCCGCTGCCGAGATGTTTTCCATGCAGGAGCGTTTTTTGATCAAACTCTTTGAAAGTGCTATAGGCAGATGACACGGATTTATGTTTGGCAAACGACGTCTTACTCTCGATACGATCACGTGTGGCACGATCAATCGGAAATTGTAAAAAAGATTCCAAGCGATCAAAAAGATAGCCATAATTGTCTTTAAAGCGCTCGTATCTAAGGAGGCATGTATCCATATCGGAATCAAGATATTTTTGCAGTCGCCAAAACCCTTTTCGTACATAACGCACACCACGTAACATAATCCACCACACGGTCGGATTCATCGTCTGCCGCATCATTGCACGAAGATCGTCGTCTCCGTTAAGGTCTCTGCTTATCCGAAAAAAAGAGCAGTATATATCGCATGGATGGCGGTAGGAGATAACCACTTTACCGTCGAGATAGTGGCACTCGTGTGTTTTATGGGCATTGATCCCAAGCTGGTCAAGAACCTGGTAGAGCAGCGTCGAACCGCTGCGACCGGGACTGTACTGCAGCAGCATTTTTCCGGCACTGTTGGGACCAGATTTTGGCGCGTCGGAATCGAACTTCAATAGCAAGCCGGTACGTTTTGACACATTGCCCCCATCGTTGGCGGTAAGTGAATGGCGACTGACTCGTGCATGCAGTGCTACGCACATCAGGCAGCTTCACAATACAAAGTTCTATATCGTCACTTGCTCGCTGGATTCTTTGCGGATAATTCGCACCTGCCCGACAACGCCGCTACCGGGCAGCAGAAACCGCCATGTGTCGACAAGAACGACTTCAAAATCCATCGTGGATAGCCATCTCTGCTAGCGCCGGATGGTCGCTTGAAGCCCGGATCTGTGTAAAAAGAGGCCCGGCAGGGATACCCTGCCGGGCCCATAGGAACGTAGGCCGGGAGGGACTCGAAGTAGTGCAAGAAACCTCGGGAAACGATGCGCTCGCCGTAGAGGGC